>OLGE01002223.1_pt1 | contig 17505 bp, 18 predicted proteins | sample 1605151 | NCBI WGS metagenome assembly OLGE01 (sample SAMEA3888912, study PRJEB22519) | human gut metagenome | biome: human gut; feature: human-associated habitat; material: faeces | place: Denmark | collected 2010
TCACTTTTTATTTCGCCGTGCGCGGCGAAACTCTACGAGGTTTTTTGACAGTCTGCGCGCCCCGGAGCCGGACTCTGCGCCAGAGCCGTTGGCCTCGCAGATGAACCGGACGGTATCCGGCAGCAGGATGTGTCCCTTCGCTTTCTCCGCTTTGTATTTCTGCCACTCTTCGTATTCTTTATTCGTTATTTGCTTCATGGTGGTTACCTCTCCGAAATCCATAATCAGGCTTTTGCTTTTTTACAATCAAAAAGCCTTTTTCCATCCTTGCCTGATCACCAAAGACATCCTTCATCGGAGCCGTGTCTAAGCTCCATGTCCCAACTACAATCAGACACCCGCCGGTTTTTAATACACGGTTACATTCCTCTTCAATGCGATTCCATTGGGTCTGAACATGGAAGAAAGCATTATATAAAACCACGGTATCAAATCGGCAATCGGGAAAGTCCATTTTCGTGGCGTCCATAATGCTGAAATGAACATTTTCTAACGAACTTAGATCACCGAGCCTACTTGCATCCAAATCAATGCAATGAACGCAACGTGCCAAGCGAGATGCCGAGGCTGAAAACTCAGCTCCTCCACAGGCCACTTCAAGGACGTCCTTATCGTTTATTTCTGATTCTATGAGCTTTACGAGAGCGTCTGTTTTCTTCATCACTGCACCTCTTTTCTTGTTTATTATACTGACGATGTATGAACATTTCTACCGATAAAAACAGCCGGGACACCCCGACTTCCACAACTTACCCCTCAAGCGGCAAAATCGGCGGAGGAAAAATTAAATTGTATCAATCCCGGTGTCTTTATATCATGAGGAATCTGGTCTCCCTTCGGGCTGGTTTGGTGTGGTAACTTAACTATAACCCATGAGACCATATTCCTCATAGCTTTTTTCTTCAATTGTCCAATATGTATTGTAGTCCTACACTGATTTCCGCCGAAAATCCATTTTTCCACTTGTACTTTTCGCGCAAATCGGTTAGAATAGAGGCTGATTTACGAATCTGGCTGTTTTACGAACTGAAAGGGGGTTCTCCAATGATTCGTTTGAATACGGACAAGGGCACCATCGCGGTCGACAGCGACGTTTATACCAGCATCGCGGGCTATGCGGCGACGAACTGCTTCGGCGTCAAGGGCATGGCATTCCGTTCCATGACGGACGGTCTGGTACATCTGCTTCGCAAGGAGGCGATGGGCAAGGGCGTTCGTGTGACCTTCCACGACGGCAATGCCATTTCCATTGATCTGCACATCATCATTGATAAGGGCGTGAACATCTGCGCCATCGGCAACTCGATCATCAGTGAGGTGCGATATTTTGTGACAAAGTCCACCGGCACCGAGGTTCGGGCCGTCAATGTCTTTGTGGATTCGATTACCACTTAAAGCAGCGCCGTCCCGGCGTACACGGAGGTGTATCCCTTGATACAGAAAATTGACGGCGCATTGTTCCGCCGTATGGTCATCAGCGCGTCCGCGTCGATCGACCTCAACAAACAGAAGATCAACGAGCTGAACGTTTTCCCCGTCCCCGACGGCGACACCGGCACGAACATGGGCATGACGCTCGGCTCTGCCGCGGCTGATCTTCAAAAAAACACGGAGCCCACGCTCACAAAGGCCGCCGATATGGCGGCGTCCGCCATGCTGCGCGGCGCGCGCGGCAACTCCGGCGTCATTCTCTCGCTCCTGTTCCGCGGCTTCTCCTCGACCTGGAAGGGCAAAAGCGAGGCCGACGGCTACGATTTTGCAGCCGCGCTTTCCGCAGGCGTCGAGGCCGCCTATAAAGCGGTCATGAAGCCCGCCGAGGGCACCATTCTCACCGTCTCCCGCCTCACGGCGGCCGCAGCACGCGACCTTGCAAGCGAGGACGACGGCATTGAGTCCGTCCTTTCCCAGTGCATCGATACGGCGCATGCCGCGCTCGACAACACCGTCAACCAGAACCCCGTCCTCAAAAAGGCGGGCGTGGTGGACGCGGGCGGCATGGGCTTCTGCATGATTCTCGAGGGGATGCTTGCCGTCCTCAAGGGCAACGACGTTGTCTATGACGGCGCACCCGAGACAAACGATCAGGCAGACTTCACCAGCTTCGACAGCGAAGACATCACGTTTGCATACGACACCGTTTACATCGTCCGCAAAAATCCCGACGTCTCCATCGAACCGCTGCGCCTGTACCTCGATTCCATCGGCGACAGTCTCGTCATCGGTGAGGACGACGAGGCGTTCAAGGTCCATGTCCATACGAACATTCCCTGGGAGGCGCTGAACGAATCCCAGAAATACGGCACGCTTGAGCTTGCCAAGATCGAGAACATGCGTATGCAGCATGACGATCTGGCGGCGGGCCGCACCGCACGCTCGACCGACGATCTCGAGGCCATCGAGCAGGAGCTGGAGTCCGGCAGCCATGAGCAGGCAGGAAGCGCCGCTCCGACCAAGCAGTACGGCTCCGTTGCCGTCTGCGCAGGCGCCGGTCTCGCGGGCGTTTTCCGTGACCTCGGCGTTGACGAGGTCGTTGAGGGCGGTCAGACCATGAACCCCTCCACCGACGACATCCTCAAGGCCATCGAGCGCACTCCGGCGGAGATCGTGTTCGTCCTGCCCAACAACAAGAACATCATCATGGCCGCCGAGCAGGCCGCTCCCCTGTCTGATAAGCAGGTCGTTGTCATCCCCAGCAAGACCGTTCCGCAGGGCATCACCGCCATGCTGAATTTCGACCCGTCGATGGATCTGGAGGACAACGTCGCCGCCATGAACGACTGTCTCGATTCCGTCACCACCATGCAGATCACCTACGCCGCCCGCAATTCCGATTTTGACGGCTTTGAGATCCACGAGGGCGACTATCTCGGCCTCATCGGCGGCTCGCTTCTCGGCACCAGCCGCGACATCACCGAGCTTCTCGCGAAGATGGCGGATCAGGTCGCCGCAGGCGGTCAGGAATTTGTCAATATCTTCTACGGCAGCGACATTTCCGAGGCCGATGCGGAAGCCGCAGCGGAGATCTTCCGTGCGCACGCTCCCAATGCAGAGGTCAACGTCCTCTCCGGCGGGCAGCCGATCTACTATTACCTCATCTCCGCAGAGTGATTCACCCGCCATACATACCCAAGAGCCGCCTCCGTTCGGAAGCGGCTCTTTTTCTAAAAAAGGTGCGAAAAATGCGAGGTGCAACCGCTGGTTGCTAAAATTCCAGCCATCCTTGGTCGATTTTTCGCGCACCGGCTGCTATACTTGCCTCACATCCCGATGAAAAGGAAGGTACCCAATATGACTCTTGGAGAACAGATCCACCAGCTGCGCACCGCGCGCGGCCTGTCGCAGGGCGACGTCGCGGACGCACTCGACGTCTCGCGGCAGTCCGTCTCGAAGTGGGAGACCGACAGCTCCGTACCGGAGCTTGAAAAGCTGCTCGGCCTGAGCGAGCTCTTTGGCGTCACACTCGATGCGCTTGTCCGCGGCGGCGAGTCCGGGCAAAGCACTGCACCCAAAGCGCCGCAGACAGACGCCGCAGCCGCGCCTCCGGCGCAGACCCACAGCACACGGAAGATCATCGGCGTCATCCTGCTCTGCTTCGGCGCACTGATCTGCCTGCTGATGGCGCTTTTGGTCGATGCGGTCGTCGGCCTGCTGTTCGCCTCGCCGTTCTTCCTCTGCGGCGTTCTTTGTCTGCTCATCCGCAAAAATACCGGTCTCTGGTGCGCGTGGGCGGTCTTTGGCTGCGTCAGCATGTACCTCTACTTCGCCACCGGCATCACATGGCGGCTCCTGCTGCTGATCCCGATCTACACCGCCTCCATGAACTATGCCCGCCTTGTGATTGCCTGCGTGCATCTGCTGCTGTTGCTCCTGGTTGCCTTGACGGTCATTCGCTGCTCTAAAAAACCGTTTCCCGTCACAAAGCGCGGCCTTCTTCTCCTCATCGCCGGTTGGGCCGCCTTCATTGGTTGCTTTTTTATCCGCATTCCTCTGTCCGGCATGTCCAGTATGGTCGGCTGGCTCCTTTGCTTTCTTCTGATCGATGCGCCGCGCTGTGCGCTTCTGACCGTTCTGCTTACATTCACGGTGCGCCTGCTTCGCACGCGCCGCGACGCCCGCAAGAGCTGAGCGCTCTTTTCCGGCACGCCGTTTTTTCAGTTGATGTTTTCTGCCGGATGCGGTAGAATAACATCAAATTATGAAAACGGAGCGCAAGCCATGGACGAACAGAACGAACAACAGCAATTTTTCCGCATCGAGCCGCAGCAAGACGCCCCTGCCCAGCCGCAGGCCGCGCCTGCCGCGCCGGAGCAGGCGTCCGAGCAGTTTCAGGCCCCGGATAAGAAAACACGCCGAAAACTCTTTGCGCTGATCGCGTGTATGGCACTGGTCGCGGCGCTGGGCGGCTCTGCCCTGACGGCGGCCATCCGCGCCATCTCTGACCGCAACGCCGCCTATCAGGAGTCGCTTTCCGAACAATCTGAACCGGCCACCGCGCCCGAGCAGCAGCCCGAAAAGTCCTACACCCTTGAAAAGAGCGCTCTGCCCGAGACGCTTCCGAGCAACCCCAGCACCAAAGCGCTGACGCCCGCGGAGGTCTATGCGCAGAACGTCGCCGCCGTTGTCTGCATTGAGACGGAGGCCACCCAGACGCTCTACGGCGAAGAATTTGAGACCGGCGGCGCCGGCAGCGGCTTCATCCTCACCGCAGACGGCTTTATCCTCACAAACTGCCACGTGGTCAACGGTGCGGCCGCCGTGACCGTCACGCTCTATGACGGCAAGTCCTATCCGGCTTCCGTCATCGGCGCGGACGCGATGGGCGATGTTGCCCTGCTCAAGATCGATGCACAGGGGCTTGCCACCGTCTCCATCGCGGAGGAAAACACGCTTCAGGTCGGCGATCCGGTCATTGCGATCGGCAATCCCTTCGGCGAACTGGACTTCACCATGACGCACGGCTATGTCAGCGGTCTTGACCGCGACGTCACCATCGAGAACACACCCATGCGCATGATCCAGACCGATACGCCGTTCAACGCCGGCAACTCCGGCGGCCCGCTGCTGGACATGAACGGAAACGTCGTCGGCATCGCCTCCGCCAAGTATTCCGGCACCACCGCAAGCGGCGCGTCCATCGAGAACGTCAGCTTCGCCGTCCCCATCCACGATGCGCTTGAGATCGCCTATGACCTTCAGCAGTACGGCTATGTGCGCGGCCGCGCCTACCTCGGCGTGACCGTCCGGGATCTGGACGGCAAGCTCGCCGCGGATTACGGCCTGCCGGTCGGCCCGCGCGTAGAAAGCGTCACCGAGGGAAGCTGTGCCGCAAAGGCCGGCATTCAGCAGGGTGACTTCATCCTGAGCGTTGACGGCCGCAAGACCGAAACGACCAATTCGCTTCTCTCGGCCCTGCTCCGCCACTCTGCCGGCGAGACAGTCGGCATTCTCCTCTACCGCGCCGGTGCGCATCTGACCGTCGCCGTCACGCTCGATGAGCGTCCGCAGACCGTGCAGCAGCCCTCCGACGAGCCGCCCGCCGAAATCCCTGACAATTAAGCACAAAAGCCCCGCTGCATATCGCAGCGGGGCTTCGTTTGTCAGAGCTGAGCCTTTTTCAGTTCCTTCATGCAGGCAGAACAGATGTTCTTGCCCTTGTAGTTGATGACGTTTCTTGCATCGCCGCAGAAAATGCAGGTCGGCTCGTACTTTTTGAGAATGATGGATGCGCCGTCAACATAAATTTCAATGGCGTCCTTCTCGACGATGTCCAGCGTGCGGCGGAGCTCGATCGGAAGAACGATTCTGCCGAGCTCATCAACCTTTCTCACAATGCCAGTTGATTTCATATTAAATTATACCCCCCGTTGTTGCAAATCTGGGTCTGTATGCGAGCGGAAAACCATTCGACCAACTTCCCCAAAATTTTACCATCTCAGTTTAACATTGTATTATGAACAAAGTGTGAACAAATCAAAATTTTTTTGGACTTTTCGGAGGAATGTTCAGATGACCATGTCGTATGTCTGGTGTTTTCTTCTCCTTGTGTCAATCGCTTACAGCATTTTCGCCGGAACTGCCCCGCAGACCGGTTCTGCAGCGCTTTCCGGCGCGCAAAGCGGCGTCACGCTTGCGATTTCCCTCGCGGGCGTTCTGTGCTTGTGGAGCGGACTCAGCCGCGTCATGGAAAAAAGCGGCCTTGCCGCAAAGCTCGCTTCGCTTCTTCGTCCGCTGCTGACGCGCCTCTTTCCCAACAGTGCCCGCGACGCAGCGGCGCTTCAAAACCTTAGTGGAAACTTTACGGCAAACCTGCTCGGACTCGGCAGCGCCGCCACGCCGCTTGGCATGGCCGCCGTCCGGCGGATGCAGGCGCTTTCCGGCAGTCCGGACGCCTCCGACGAGATGTGCCGCCTCATCGTCCTCAATACCGCCTCCGTTCAGCTCATCCCATCCACGGTCGCTGCCGTCCGTGCCTCGCTTGGCGCGCCGCGTGCATTTGAGATCCTTCCCGCCGTCTGGCTGACCTCCCTCTGCTCTGTCACAGCGGGTCTTTTTGCGGCAAAGCTTTTTTCAAGGTGGTGGCGCACATGACAGATCTCCTCGTTCCGGTGCTTCTGCTGCTCGTCTCCTGCCATGCCCTTCACAAAAAAGAGGACGTCTATTCTCTGCTTGTGCTCGGCGCGCAGGATGGTCTGCGCCTGCTCGCGTCCATCCTGCCTGCGCTTGTCATTTTGCTCACCGCCGTCTCGATGCTCCGCGAAAGTGGCTGCCTCGCTTTTCTGACGCGCCTGTTTTCTCCGGCCTGTTCGTTTTTCGGCATTCCGTCCGAGCTTGTACCGCTCATGCTCGTCCGCCCTCTCAGCGGCAGCGCGGCGCTTGCCGTCGGCGCGGAGCTGATGCGGACGCACGGCGTCGATTCTCTCATCGGGCGCACCGCCGCCGTCATGCTCGGCAGCACCGAAACGACCTTCTATACCATCAGCGTCTATTTTGGCGCGGCAGGCGTCCGCCGCACCCGTTATACCCTGCCCGCCGCGTGCATCGCCGACCTGACCGGCTTTTTTGTCGCCGCCCTGAGTACAAAACTCCTGTTTTAGCTCTGTACTTTTCCGGGAAGTATTGCTATAATAATAGGAATGAAAAATGTACGAATGTGAGGAATCCCAGATGGAATTACTGCTTGACTTGATCTCGCGCGAGGTCTCCGGCGCATTTTCCGCCGCCGGCTATGACGCGTCCTACGGAAAGGTCACGCTCTCGAACCGCCCCGACCTGTGTGAGTATCAGTGCAACGGCGCCATGCCCGCCGCCAAGGCCTATCACAAGGCGCCCATCCAGATCGCCGAAGATGTCGCGGCAAACCTCACCGGCAGCACCCTGTTTTCCCAGGTCGATGCCGTGAAGCCCGGCTTTCTGAACCTGCGCGTCTCGAACGCATATCTGACCGACTATCTCGCGCAGATGTCCTCGGCGGAGCATTTCGGCGTCACCGCCGAGCGCGCACCGCGCACTGTGGTTCTTGACTACGGCGGAGCGAACGTTGCAAAGCCGCTGCATGTCGGCCACCTGCGCAGCGCCATCATCGGCGAGTCCATCAAGCGTATCTACCGCTTCTTCGGTGACACCGTGATCGGCGACGTCCATCTCGGTGACTGGGGCCTTCAGATGGGTCTTGTCATCGAGGGTCTGCGCGACCGCCAGCCGGATCTCCCCTATTTTGACGATGCGTTTACCGGTGAATATCCCGCCGAAGCGCCGTTCACCATCTCCGACCTTGAGGAGATCTATCCCGCAGCCAGCGCCCGCAGCAAAACGGACGAGGCGTTTGCCCACCGTGCGCACGAGGCCACCCGCAAGCTTCAGGAGAAGATCCCCGGCTACTATGCTCTCTGGCAGCACATCATCCGCGTCTCCGTTGCAGACCTCCGCAAGAACTACGGCGACCTGAACGTCACGTTCGACGCATGGCTCGGCGAGAGCGACGCCCAGCCCTACATTCCGCAGATGCTCAAGATCATTGAGGACAAGCACCTTGCCGTCGAGTCCGAGGGCGCGCTGGTCGTGCCCGTTCAGGAGGATACCGACACGAAGGAGATCCCGCCCTGCATCCTCGTCAAATCCGACGGCGCGACGCTCTATGCCACGACCGACCTTGCCACCATCCTCCAGCGCGAGCAGGATTATCACGCCGACAAGATCCTCTACGTCGTCGATAAGCGTCAGAGCCTCCACTTTGAACAGGTCTTCCGCACAGCCCGTAAGGCAGAGCTCGTTCCGCCCACGACCGAGCTTCAGCACATCGGCTTCGGCACAATGAACGGCAAGGACGGCAAGCCCTTCAAGACCCGTGAGGGCGGTGTGATGCGCCTGTCCCGCCTCATCTCCGAGATCACCGACTACGTCATGCAGAAGATCACCGCCAATCAGACGGTCTCCGATGCCGACCTTTCCGAAACGGCGGGAAAGATCGCGCTGGCAGCGCTCAAATACGGCGACCTCAGCAACCTCGCCACCAAGGACTATATCTTTGACCTTGACCGTTTCTCGTCCTTCGAGGGCAACACCGGCCCGTATCTGCTGTATACGATCGTCCGCATCAAGTCCATCCTCGCAAAGTACGACGGTGATGTCTCCGCCGCAAAGCTCCTGCCGCCTGACGGCGCGGAGCAGAAGGAGCTGATGCGCATTCTCGCGCGTCTGGCCGACTCTCTGCGTGCCGCCTGCCGCGACTCCGCGCCGAACGTCATCTGCTCCTACGTCTATGAGCTGGCTGTCGCCGCGAACAAGTTCTATCATGACGTGCGCATCATCTCCGAGCCGGACGAGGCAAAGAAAGCGAGCTATATCGCGCTCATCGACCTCACGCGCCGCGTGATGGAGACGTGCATCGACCTGCTCGGCTTCTCCGCTCCCGACAAAATGTAAGACCGCGCCCCCGCCGGAACCGTACCGTTCCGGCGGGATTTTTTGTAAAAAGGGAAAACTGCACAAAACCATAAGGAAAATATCGGCACAGATTATGTCAATTCCTGTAGACAAAACAGGATGCATATACTATAATGATTTTGCTCGACTTCGACCTTTGGAGGATACACTGATGAATCTGCGGACTTGGGGACGCAAGGCGATGACGCTGTTGCCTCTGGTCTTTTTTTTACTGCTTATTTTGTGGGTCTTTTTGATCCCTGTCCATCGATATATACCAAAAGCAACACAGGCGCAGGTCGACTCCGGACGCGAGTGGCTGCTCGCGCAGGAGGCGCACGACCCTGCTGACGTGGATGCACAGCTCAAGGCGATCCGTCAGGCGGAGCTTGACGCCAGACGCGACGAGTGGCTGCATGAGCTGCAAACCGGCGTCATCTCTGTCTGGTCGCTTTTTGACGATTACGCCCTTCTCGGCGACTCTCGCACGATGGGCTTCTCTTTCTATGACTATATGCCCTCTGAGCGTGTACTGGCGGACTCCGGTGCAACCATCAACAAGGTCGAGGATCACCTTGACGAGCTCAAGAAGCTCTCCCCGACGAGCATTTTTCTGACCTACGGCATCAATGACGTGGGCATCGGATACTGGCCCACGCCGGAGGATTATGTCAACAAGATGGACGAAACGCTCAAGCTCCTCAAGCAGGAACTGCCGAACGCCACCGTCTACGTCAACTCCATCATTCCCGCCATCGATCCCGCCTTCAAGCGCGGCCCTGCATGGCGCAGCATTCCGGATTATAACGCCGCCGTCAAGGCCTACTGCGAGGAAAACGGCGTTCCCTACATTGACATCACATCGCTCTGCACGGAGAACCAGAACCTGTATCAGGCCGACGGCATCCACATGATGAGCGAGTTCTATCCCAAATGGGCTGTATGCATGATTACTGAGGTATATGACTATGTCTTCCAAAACACCGACGACGCCGAATGACCTGTTTTCCGACGGTATGCCCGATCTGACCCCGGAGCAGAAGTCGCTCGCGCTCGATGACATCCTTGCGGAGTTCGGCTCCGCCCTGCAATCGCCGCCGCCTGCGGAGCCGCAGCCTTCCGCTCCCGCTGCCCGGCAGGAGCAGAAAACCGAGCCGCCTGCCGAAGCCGCCGCGCCGTCTCTTGTGATCGACGGCTATGACTTTTCGCAGTTCCTGTCGGATGACTTCGGCGCATCGCAGGACGATGCCGCACCGCCTGTGCAGGCGCCTCCCGCCGCGGAGCCGTCGCAGGCGCCGGCTGAGCAGCCCGCTGCCGAAGCCCGTCCGCAAGACACGCCAACGGCTTCCGAGGCCGCCGAACCGTCACTCGTGATCGACGGCGTGGATTTTTCCGAGTTCCTTTCAGACGCCCCAGCGCCGGAAGGTCCGTTGCCTGCTTCTGCCCCGAGCAAGCCTTCGCAGCCGCGCGAGCAGCAGAAAAAGCCCGCGCCAAAGGCGACAAAATCCACGTCTGTTCCCGATGAAAATGCACCGCGGCCGCAGATCCGCCGCCACAAAGCAACGCCCGGCGGCATTCTCCTGCGCATCGCCGCCTTTGCCGCCGTGCTGGCGACCGTTGTCTTTCTCTATACGCAGGTCATGCAGGACCGCGTCAGCAGCGCCAGCTTTGACGATGTCAGCCGCGCTGTCCTTGACCAGCTTGATCTGGATGAAATGCAGCCTGCCGACGCGCAGATGATCCGCCGTCTGTACGGCTTTGCACCGTCGGAAATGGACGGCTGCACGCTCTATTATCCCTCGACCAATATGGGCGCGCGCGAGCTTCTTCTGGTGAAGCTCTCCGACCTCTCGCAGCAGAAGGCGGTCACCGCCGCCATCACCGCCCGCCGTCAGACGCAGATGAACAGCTTTGAGGGCTACGGCATCGAGCAGTATGACCTGCTGGAGCACAGTGTTCTCGAGGTGCAGGGCAACTATATTCTCTTTGTCGTCCATGAAAAAGCTGACGCCGTGCGTCAGGCATTTCTGAAAGCGCTTTAGTCTCACACCGCTCATCCAAGGAGGAACCGCTGTGAATTTCAGCACACTCTTTTTTGTCTTTGTGTTCCTGCCCGTCAGCCTGATCTTATATCTGATCTGCCCGCGCGTTTGCAAAAACGCGCTTTTGGTGCTGGTCAGCTTCTGCTTCTATGCCTGGGGCCAGCCGCTGCATCTGCTTCTGCTGCTCCTTGTGACCGTTTTCAACTACTGCGTCGCGCGCGACATCGGCGCGCGCGTGGAATCCGACAGCAGCGGCAGCAAGGGCGTTCTGGCAATCGGTGTTCTGTTCAATCTCCTTCTGCTTGTCTTTTACAAGTATACCGGCTTTTTTGCCGAGCTTCTGAGCCTCGTTCTCCCGTTTGAGCTGACGGTCCCCGCACCTGCGTTGCCGCTTGGCATCTCGTTTTTCACGTTTCAGAACATCTCCTGTCTTTCCGACGTCTATCACAAGCGCGCTCCGGCGCTCAAGAACCCGCTGGATTTCTGTCTTTACGTCAGCTTCTTCCCGAAGATGGTCTCCGGCCCCATCGTCCCCTACGCAAAGATGCAGCCGCAGCTCCGCAGCCACCCGGTCACGCTCGACAAGGTCGCGGACGGCGTGCCGATGCTCGTCGTCGGCCTTGCAAAAAAGGTGCTCCTTGCAGACGGCCTCGCTGTGACCTTTCAGGCGATCTCCGGACTCGGACGCGGCGCGCTTTCGGGCGGCTCAGCATGGCTCGGCGCGCTGTGCTATACGCTTCAGCTTTATTTTGACTTCAGCGGCTATTCCGACATGGCGATCGGCATGGCAAAGCTCTTCGGCTTTGATTTTGATGCGAACTTCGAGTATCCGTATCGCGCCTCCTCTTTGACAGAATTCTGGCGGCGCTGGCATGTCTCGCTTGGCCGCTGGTTCCGGGACTATGTCTATATTCCGCTCGGCGGCAGCCGCGTCAGCACCGCAAAATGCGTCCGCAACCTTCTGATCGTCTGGCTGCTCACGGGTCTTTGGCATGGCGCATCCCTCACCTTTGTTGTCTGGGGTCTTTACCACGGGCTGCTTCTGCTGCTCGAGAAGTACCCTCTCAAAAACCTCCTGCCGCGCATTCCTGCGCCCATCCGCCGCGTCATCACGTTCCTGTGCGTCCTGATCGGCTGGGTGTTCTTCTTCTCCCCCAATCTTGCCACAGCATTCACCTATCTCTCCGCCATGTTCGGAGCCGGAAGCCGCGCATTTATCGACCCGACCGTGAAGTATTACCTCGCGTCGAGCTGGAAGCTGCTTGCGATCGGTCTTCTTGGCTGCGGCCCCTGGGTGAAGGAGCTGTATGCACGGTATGTCTATCCGCAGCGCGGCCTTCAGATCGTCTTTTCTGCGGCGCTGCTTGCCGCGCTCGTCCTGCTCTGCGTTCCGTATATGATGAACGCAACCTACCAGTCCTTCCTCTATGCACAGTTCTGAGGAAACCCACGTCCAGAAACGAGGTGACACGATGGACGCACCCAAAAAACAGCGGCAGCTTGATCCCGAGCGCCAGCAGTTCATCCTGACACGAAACCGACAGACGCACGGCATGGTGCTGGCCGCCATGCTCCTGTTTCTCGTGCTGCTGTTCGGGCTGATCAATCTGCTTCGCCCGAAATCTACCTTCTCCGAAAATGAAAACCGCAAGCTGAGCGCGTACCCCAAGCCCACGCTCGCCTCAATTGCCGACGGCAGCTTTATGTCGTCTTTGGAATCGGCGTTTTCCGACCAGTTTTTCGGCAGAGACCGCTGGATCGAAAGCAAGCTCCGCATGGATACCTTCCTCGGCCGCCGCGAATCCAACGGTGTCTACCTCTGTGATGACCGGTATCTCATGGAGATTCCGTCCGCACCAGACCCCGCCGTGCTGGGAAAGACCCTCAACGCGATGAACAATTTTGCCGTCCGTCACAACGATCTGAACATCTCCGCGATGATCGTTCCGAATGCGTCCTATGTCATGCGTGACTATCTTCCGAAAAACGCCCCGGCGCACAGCCAGCAGGAGGATCTTTTCTCCATCGAACAGACGCTTTCCCCCTATATGCAGTTCATCGACGTCACGCAGGCGCTCAAAAACCATGTAAGGGACGGCGTTTTCTACCGCACCGACCACCACTGGACGAGCCTCGGCGCGTGCTTTGCCTTTGAAGCCGCTGCGGAAAAGCTCGGCATTGCGACACCGCTCACAGACTACAGCATCCATATCCTTGCAAACGACTTTGAGGGAACGCTTGCCTCCAAGAGCGGCCGCCATGGCGTGACCGACACCGTGACCGCCTATGAAGCGCTCGGCTCCGATGTCTCCTATTATGTGATCTACGACAGCGCGCAGGAAAAGGCGGGCTCCATGTTCGTCTCCTCGGCGCTTGATGCCAAGGACAAATACACCGTGTTCTTCGGCGGCAACCATCCGCTCGTCACGCTCAAAACGACCGCCAACACCGGAAAGGTCCTGCTTTTGTTCAAGGACTCGTATGCCAACTGCTTTGTGCAGTTTCTGATTCCCTATTACGATCAGATCGTGATGGTTGACCCGCGCTATTATTATGACAACGCCGCCCAGCTCATCACGCAGCGCGCGGTCACAGATGTGCTGTTTTTGTACAATGACAGCACCTTCATAGCGGACACGGCTCTCTCCGATACCCTGAACGCCGGTCTGCGCAGCGCAGAATAAGCTCAAAAGTCCGCTGAGTGCTTCTCAGCGGACTTTTTATATTCGTTGAAATTACGTCTCCGGCTTCTTAAAAAACGCCGCCGCGACTACGCCTGGCCCGGTGTGTGTGCCGATGACGCCGCAGATCATCGTTGAGTCGAGCATCTGCGCCCCCTCCTGCCAGATCGCGCGGCTGTCCTCCACATATTTCTTCAAGGACGCGTCGCTCAGACCCGTATAGCCAAGCAGGATCGGCAAGGAAAAATCGATGCCGCCGCATTCGCGTATCTTCTCGACCAGAAGGTTGTTGCCCTGCTTTGAGCCGCGCGCCTTTCCGACCAGCAGGATCTCGCCGTCCTGAATCGTGCAGACCGGCTTGATGTTCAGAAGTCCGCCCGCCAGCGCCACGGTCTTGGAGATCCGTCCGCCGAGCTTCAGATACTCCAGCGTATCCAGAAGCGCCAGCACACAGACATCCTCCCGCTTTTTTTCAAGCGTCCCGACGATCTCCTCCGCCGTCTGACCTGCGTCGGCACAGCGAAGCGCCAGCTCCGCCAGAATTCCGGAGCCGATGGCAGCCGTCCGGCTGTCCACGACATAGATGTTCTCAAACTCCGCCGCCGCGATGCAGGCGCTCTGATATGTGCCCGAGAGCTTGGACGCGATCGTGATGACAACCGCGCTGTCGCCGGCCTGCGCCGTCTCCTCAAACACACGCTGGAACGCCGCAGGCGTTGCCTGACTCGTTGTCGGCAGCGTATCACACTCTACCAGTCGCTCATAAAACCGCCTGCGGTCGATGCTTACACCGTCGATCAGCTCCTCGTCCCCAAACCGGATCGTCAGGGGCACAATCCAAAATCTATCCCTGCACCAATCCGGCGTATCCACGCTCGAGTCAATGATGATCCTGACCTGATTCATATTGCCGTTTCCTCCGTATTCCTGGAATTTCGTCCTGCCTCGCCGCTCAAAAAGCGTTCCAGATTGCCGCTGATGCGCGTGAGCGCACGGTACATCACGGCGCGCTCCTGCTCCGTCAGACCTTCACTTGCCGCGTCCACGATCCGGTCGATGCGCGCGGCAATGCCGGAGGCTGCCGCACGTCCCTTCTCCGTCAGCCGGAGCGGTGCCTTATATCGCTTTTTCTCCGCGCCCTCGCAGACGATATAGCCGTTTTTTTCAAGATAGTCCAGCGAGCGGGAAATGGCGGCTTTATCCTCGTCCGCACGCTCACAGAGCTCTGCCGAGGTCAGTCCGTCCTGCATCGACAGATAGTACAAGCAGGAGACGTGCGGTCCCTTAAGCTGAAAATCCGCCATCTGCTCGGCCTTGATGCGTTTGACGCTGCGGCTCAGGCGCGCGATCAGGATCGTAAAGGTCTCAAACCGTTCCTTCATCGAAGTCGCTCCTCTCTTGTTGACAAATCAACTTTGCTGATTCTATCACACACTCGTTGATTTGTCAACATCTAATCAAATTCCCGCCGCAGCCATTTGGCTGCGGCGGGTGAACGTCTTTATTCTCCGGTGGCACCGATCATGCGCTTCGCGCCGCCTTAGCACCCATCCCGGCGTATGTCAGACGCCGCGCAGTGCGGCGCACATTTCGCCTGCGCTGCTCCACGGTTCGGAGATCATGCCCCACAGCGACGAGCCATCAAAGACGAGTTTCTCATTCAGCCGGAAATTATTCTGGATCTCGCCATATTTATTTGTCAGCCGGTCAAAGTCTGCCGAGCCTGCACAAATGAGCTCGCCGTCCAGCTCGAGGCGGCGCAAAACGCACCAGTCTCCGTCACGCATGACCTCTGTCCAGCCTTCATTCAGGTAATCCTGCACGGTTTCCGTCTGATACTGCAAAGCCTCCGGGTCGTTTCCGTCATAGACATATGCACCGTAGCAGTACAAATGATGCTGCTTGACGATCTGATACTGCGAGACTGTGTAATAGACCTCGCCCTCCGAACCGCCGACCTCATAGGAAACGCCGTCCTGCGCACAGAAGGCGTGCCTTCCCTCATACGTTCCGAACCGAATGCTTACGATGAGATACGATTCATTTTCCAGCGGATAGCGTTCCGCTGCCGCACCGTTAAAGAACCAGAACTGATATGGCGAATACGGATCGAACATCACGGCCCAGCCTTCATCATATTCGCTCGGCTTTCCGTAGCCCGTCACCATCAGCGGATACCCGTCGCCGGGGTCAAGAAGCGCCGCCATCAGTGTATACGTTTCTCCGCTCCACTCATCCACCTTGGTTTCCGGAAGCTTCTCCAGCGCGGCTGCGTAGGCTTCTGCCGCCGCCGCATCCATGCGGCACTTTGAAGCATCGCCAAAATACCAAACACCTGCCAAGTGCGATGTCCAGTCCGGCGTCACCGATGCGGGTCTATCGGTCGGATCTTCAAGCGTCCTTTGCTTTTCTTCGGCGCGCGCCGTCAGGGTGCGGTCGCCCGTGGCTGCCGCACCGTCGAGCAATGTCCTCAGTGCCTTCTCCTCATCGCCTGTCCTTTCGTATGCTGTGGCGAGCTTGTCATATGCCTGCGGCTTCTTCGGGTCGATCTCGATTGCCGCAGTAAAGGCAATGATCGCATCTTCATAATTTCCATCGCTTAAATACCGCACGCCGAGGTCATACTGCTCCTGCCAGCCGGAGCTCTGCGTATCCTTTGTTGCTGCCGTCTTGTCCGCTGGCTTCGTTGTCTGCTTCGCCCAGTTCGGAGTGACCGTGCTCTTTGCGCAGCCGCAGAGCAGGCACAGCAGCAACATGCAGAGAGTGATCCGCACTTGTTTCATTCCATTCTCCTCCATTTCATGAGATTTGTCCTTTGTTTTTATCATATAATATGGAAGATTATTTGTCAATTCGCTGTATGGCGTGCACACAATTTCCATACAAAAAGGCCGCACCCTCCCTCGCCTCCAAATAGGAAAACATGAGAAAGACAGTAAAATCGTGGAGACAGGAATTGAAAATTTCGCGCTTTGCATGGTATAATCATTTTGGATGATTATAGCTTAACAGTGTTAACGGCGATGCTATAGTTTTATACGCCGAACTCAGCACCTGTTGGCATCTGGAATCTGCGGAGGAATCGTATGAACATAATCATAAAAAGAATGGAGACCGACGAAGAAATCAAAGGAAAAGCATTTATTCACTGGAAAGCTTGGCATGAGGCTTATCCTGACCTCGTTAGTCATGAATACCTCGATAACCTAACTTATGAGAAATGCGAAAGCATGGCGTTCAGTTGGCGAGATAATTTGATTGTTGCAATGGACGGAAATACAGTAATTGGGTTTGTTGGTTATGGAGATCGCGGAGAGGAATCTCCTAATGCCGGAGAAATATTTGCATTGTACATTCTGTCGGAATACTATGGGACGGGTGTGGGACTGAAACTTATGCAAGCGGGCTTGAAGGAGTTGTCTGCTTATCCAGAAGTGTATCTATGGGTTTTGAAAGGCAACAAGCGCGCTATACGGTTTTATGAAAAATGTGGTTTCGTCGCTACTGGAGAAGAAATGGTAAGCTCAAAAATCAATGCAGCAGAAATCAAAATGAAATTAACTCAATAAATGCAAGTTTGGCAAGCTGAACAGAATAACCGAATACCGAGCATCAGACCGCTGACCGCGCCGTGTGCGCACAGTCAGCGGTCTTTTTACCCAAATCAGGAACGAATCGACCACCCATGACGAAGAAGAAAACGCCGCAGGGCGGCAAGCGAAGCGGCGAAAAAGAACGGAGTATGCGGCACGGGTAGAAGCGTTACAAAAATCTGCTATAATTTTTTTGAGGAAATTTTGAAAACCGTGAAACCAAATCCGATTTTTGTCGGGATATATAGTGAAGGCACCTGACAGCAG
>OLGE01002254.1_pt1 | contig 17392 bp, 10 predicted proteins | sample 1605151 | NCBI WGS metagenome assembly OLGE01 (sample SAMEA3888912, study PRJEB22519) | human gut metagenome | biome: human gut; feature: human-associated habitat; material: faeces | place: Denmark | collected 2010
TGTATTAATAAATTTAAAAGATAAAACATGAATACATTATTTGATAAGATTTGGGATAAACATGTCGTGCAACTTTTGGAGGACGGAACGACACAATTATATATTGATAGGTTATATTGTCATGAGGTAACCAGTCCTCAGGCTTTTGAGGGATTAAGAGAACGCGGTTTGAAATGTTTCAGACCGAAACAGATATTCTGTATGCCGGACCATAATACGCCTACGCATGATCAGGATAAGGAAATCGAGGATCCTGTGTCAAGGAAACAGGTGGATACATTGGCAAAGAATGCTAAAGAATTTGGACTTACGCATTTTGGAATGATGTCTAAAGACAATGGCATAATACATGTTGTTGGACCGGAAAAGGGGTTGTCATTACCTGGAATGACCATTGTATGTGGCGATTCCCACACATCAACTCATGGGGCTGTAGGCGCTGTTACATTTGGCATTGGAACGAGTGAGGTGGAAATGGTGCTGGCTTCACAATGTATATTACAGCAGAAGCCCAAGTCTATGAGAATAAATATAGATGGAGTATTGGCTAAAGGCGTTACAGCAAAAGATGTTGCCTTGTTTCTGATGGCAAAGCTGACAACTTCAGGCGCAACAGGATATTTTGTGGAATATTCCGGCTCGGTCGTAAAAAACATGTCAATGGACGGACGTCTCACTCTTTGTAATCTCTCTATCGAAATGGGAGCAAGAGGTGGATTTGTCGCTCCAGACGAGGTTACATTCGAATATCTTAAAGGTAGAGAATATGCTCCTAAAGGTGAAGACTGGGATAAGGCCGTTGAATATTGGAAAACATTGAAAAGTGGTGATGATGCAGTATTTGATAAAGAGCTGCATTTTGATGCAGCAGATATAGAGCCACGTATTACATACGGCACAAACCCAGGTATGGGCATCGGTATAACTGAAAGCATTCCTAATTTAGATGAAATAGAAGATGCAGGGAAAGCATCTTTCATGAAAGCGCTTAATTATATGGGCTTTGAACCAGGACAGAAACTCATAGGACATAAAGTGGACTATGTGTTCCTTGGTGCTTGTACTAATGGAAGAATAGAAGATTTTCGTGCGTTCGCTTCTCTTGTGAAGGGAAAGAAAAAGGCGGATAATATTACTGCTTGGTTGGTGCCAGGGTCGTGGGCTGTTGACCGTCAGATAAGAGAGGAAGGACTGGATAAGATATTGGAGGATGCAGGATTTGCAATACGACAGCCCGGATGTTCTGCTTGTCTGGCTATGAACGATGATAAGATTCCAGCCGGCAAATATTCAGTATCCACGAGTAATCGTAACTTTGAAGGCCGTCAAGGTCCCGGCGCACGTACTATATTGGCTAGTCCGTTGGTTGCTGCAGCCGCTGCGGTTACCGGTGTTATCACAGATCCGAGAACGATGATTTGAAAAAAATAAAGATATGAAACAGAAATTCAATATAATAACAAGTACATGTGTACCTCTCCCGTTAGAAAACGTAGATACAGATCAAATAATTCCCGCACGTTTTTTAAAGGCAACAGATAAAAAAGGTTTTGGTGAGAATCTTTTCAGAGATTGGAGATATAATAAGGATGGCTCTCTAAAGAAAGATTTTGTATTAAATGATCCGAAGTATAAAGGTTGCATATTGGTAGCCGGAAAGAATTTCGGGTCAGGGAGCAGTCGTGAACATGCTGCATGGGCAATAGCAGGATATGGTTTCAGAGTTGTTATCAGCAGTTTTTTTGCTGACATACATAAACAGAATGAACTTAATAATTTTGTTTTGCCGGTAGTAGTTACAGAGTCTTTCCTGAAAGAACTTTTTGAAGAAATATATAAAAATCCCAATATGGAGGTTGAAGTTGATTTACCAAATCAAAAAGTTATAAATCTGGCAACAGGTAGAACTGAGACATTTGAAATAAATGCATATAAGAAACATTGTCTCATGAATGGACTTGACGACATAGATTATCTGTTGCAGAACAAAGATAAAATAGAGGAATGGGAGAAACAAAGGTAAATACTTATCAGAGAATATCTCCGTTTATAGAGATAATGGACTGCACTTTGAGAGACGGAGAGCAGACCAGCGGTGTATCTTTTCTGCCACATGAGAAACTGATGATGGCAAAAATGCTACTTAAGGATATCAATGTTGACCGTATTGAGGTTGCATCGGCACGTGTATCAGACGGTGAGAAAGATGCGGTCAGTATGATATGCCGTTATGCAAAGCAGGTTGATATGCTCAACAGAGTTGAGGTGTTGGGCTTTGTAGATGGTAATTTATCAATAGATTGGATATGTGATTGTGGCTGCAAGGTGATAAATTTACTTGCGAAAGGATCATTGAAACATTGTACACACCAATTGCATAAGACTCCGGAAGAGCACATAAATGATATAAAGAATTCGTTGGAATATGCAAAAGAAAGGGGTATTGACGTAAATCTTTACCTGGAAGACTGGAGCAATGGAATGAAGAATTCTCCTGACTATGTGTATCAGATGATGGATGCTCTCATAGATACAGGTATAAAGAGATTTATGTTGCCGGATACGTTGGGAGTGCTTAATCCTCTTCAAGTGATTGAGTTTTTCAGGAAGATGATAAAACGCTATCCGAATGCTCACTTTGACTTTCATGCGCACAACGATTACGATCTGGCAGTAAGTAATTCTTTGGCTGCTGTGCTTAGTGGTGCAAAAGGGTTGCATGTGACTGTTAATGGATTGGGTGAACGATGTGGAAATGCTCCGCTTGCCAGTGTACAGGCCATATTGAAAGATCAGTTTCATGCAAAAACAAATATTAAAGAAAATCGGCTTAATGATATAAGCCGGCTTGTTGAAGGATATTCAGGTATTGCCATAGCGCCGAATCAGCCAATTGTGGGTGAGAATGTTTTCACTCAAGTTGCTGGTGTACATGCGGATGGAGATAATAAAGACAATCTATATTGTAATGATCTTATTCCTGAGCGTTTCGGCAGAAAGCGTGAATACGCTTTGGGAAAGAATAGCGGCAGGGCTAACATTGCCCGTAATCTTAAGGAATTGGGACTGGAACTCACACCGGAACAGACCAGAAAGGTCACAAAGCGTATAACGGAATTGGGAGACAGAAAAGAAATTGTCACGCAAGACGATTTACCGTTTATAGTCAGCGATGTCTTGAAACATTCGGCTCCTGAGAATAAAATAAAGTTAGTAAGCTATATGGTGTCTCTTGCCTATGGCCTTAAGCCTCTTGCAAGTGTTAAGGTTTCAATAAATGGGAATCTGTATGAAGCTGATTCTACAGGAGACGGTCAATACGATGCTTTTGTAAAAGCACTGAGAAGGATATATAAGGAAAAACTTGGGCGTACGTTCCCACTACTTGAAAATTATGCTGTAACTATTCCACCGGGAGGTCGTACAGATGCTCTTGTTCAGACTGTCATAACATGGCGTTTCGGAGACAAAATGATACGAACCCGTGGACTTGATGCGGACCAGACAGAGGCAGCCATAAAGGCTACGATAAAAATGCTTAATATGTTTGAAGAACAAAACGATAATAAATAAAATTGAAAGATATAATATTATGAAACTTAATATAGCAGTATTGGCCGGAGACGGTATAGGACCGGAGATAATGAAACAAGGTAAAGCTGTAATGGATGCCATTGCAGAAAAGTTTGGACATGAATTTATTTATCATGAGGCTATCTGTGGCGCAGATGCAATAGATAAGGTTGGAGATCCTTTCCCGGATGAGACTTATCAGACGTGTAAGGACTCGGATGCCGTATTGTTCGCTGCGGTTGGCCATCCCAAGTTCGACAATGATCCGACAGCAAAGGTTCGTCCTGAACAAGGTCTGCTCGCAATGCGTAAAAAATTAGGACTTTACGCCAACATACGTCCTATTCAGACGTTCAAATGTTTACTCCATATGTCGCCATTAAAGGAAGAACTTGTGCGCGATGCTGATTTTGTATGTATCCGAGAGCTTACAGGAGGAATGTATTTTGGTGAGAAATACCAGGACAATGATAAAGCTTATGATACGGATTATTATACACGTCCAGAAATTGAACGTATCTTGAAAGTTGGATTCGAGTATGCGATGAAACGCAAAAAGCATCTTACGGTAGTTGATAAAGCGAATGTCCTCGCATCGTCGCGTCTGTGGCGTCAGATCGCACGTGAGATGGAGCCGGCTTATCCAGAGGTACATGTAGATTATATGTTTGTTGACAATGCATCAATGAGGATGATTGTAGAACCGTCTTTCTTTGATGTGATGGTAACAGAAAATACGTTTGGTGACATTCTTACAGACGAGGCCAGCTGTATATCTGGTTCAATGGGTTTATTACCATCAGCTTCAGTTGGAAGTGGTACTCCTGTATTTGAACCGGTTCATGGATCCTGGCCGCAGGCTACAGGCAAAAATATCGCCAATCCATTAGCCCAGATACTTTCGGTTGCCATGTTGCTTGAACATTTTAATATGATGGAGGAAGGAAAACTCATTCGGGATGCAGTAGATGCGTCTCTTGAGTCAAATGTCCGTACACCGGAAATACAGGTTGAAGGTGGTGCTGCCTATGGCACAAAAGAAGTAGGAGAATGGATTGTAAATTATATAAAAAATAAGTAACAGATTAGCATTACCAAAATGTAGAATATATATGAGTTCGATATAGTAAATGATATTTCAGAATTCCGTAGATTGTCAAATCCATGCCAAACGCAGATATCTTCAGCTATGATACATACTCCATAAGGTTATGATATGGGCTCTCTTTGGGGAACAAGACACCAAATATCTACCTTTGTATAATTATAGTTTATGTCGAACTTGCATATATATATAAATGTCATAGACATGAAAAAAGCATTATCTTGTCTGATCTTATCAATTTGTATATATGAGGGTGTTGACGCGCAAAGTTATCAAGCTTTGCGCGACAGCCTTTCTGCCGCTACCGAAACCTTAAGTTATAAGCCAGACTCTTTAGACTTACGTCTTAAGAAAGCAAGTTGGAATGTCCTGCTTGAGCAATGGCAATATGCGCGTGATGAGTATGACTATGTTTTAAGACGTGATCCAAATAATATCGCGGCACTTTTTTATAGAGCGTATGTGAATGAAAAACAGCACAGATATAATTTTGCACGATTGGATTATGAAAGTCTCATAAGTATTATTCCCCGTCATTTTGAGGCAAGATTGGGACTTGCTTTGCTGAATCAAAAGGATAACCATTTTACCGAGGCAATGGATCAGATAAACAAGCTTGTTGATTTATATCCAGACAGTGCGGTAGCTTACGCAGCACGTGCCGGAATGGAATTAGAACGTAAAATGTATGATTTAGCTGAATTTGATTATAGTAAGGCAATAGAGCTCGATCCTTCCAATATAGATTATCGTCTTGGTAGAGTTAATGTTCGTATTATTTTGAAACGGAAAGACGAGGCGCGTGAGGATTTGGATGCATTGGTCAAAAAAGGAATTCCTAGGGCAAATCTGGTGGAGCTTTATCAGAAATGCAGGTAACATTGTTGAAGTTATAATTTGAAACAGGTGGCATTATATTAATGTGAGTTCGTCGAACTTACATTATAAACGCAACTGTTTTCGCTAATCATTAGATTTACAGATATTTAAAAATATTTCTGTCCGGTAAACCATAACATTCCTTCCTCAATTTCTTGAAACATAGGAGTTGGGGCTTTCTATTATCTTGTACAAGCCACCTTATTCTTTTTCGTTCTGTTGCGAAGGTGATTCTGAAACCTCAGCAAGCATTCTTTTCATGTCAGCATCTGGCTGACAAAGGACGTATACATATTGCGATAATACATGAGGTCCATTCTAACCATGGTGGCCAGTCCCGAGAAACTTCAGTTACGCTCCAATAAATTTTGAAGCAAGGATAACGGCATGTTTGCTATCAGTGTGAACCAGAGTCTGTTCTTGATGACATTTGTACTCTCTCCATAAAAATAACGCAGCGGCAAGTTCTGCTTTATCTGTTTGAAAAGCAGACTCTATCTGCCATCTGAGACGATATATATTCACAACAGTCTTTGGGAACATATCAAAATCGTTGGTCAGCAAAAATATGAGTCTTGCCTGTCTGTTTTTTGATGTCCACGTAGGTGATAATTCGTGCGATATGGTTATGTCATTCCTGCGGAACACAATCGCCTGCTCACGATATTCCATTTGCCTGTCAGAGCTCATCTCCATACAGTCTGCAAGTGTCTCATAAGTGAGAATGCACCTTGATGTCGCCCTTCTTCCTGCACATCTTAGGATACCACCCGACATACTTGAATATAGCGTTGGAGAAAAGACTGAGCGTTGTTGAATCGATGATTCTCAGCCATATTATCCACTTCTCATCGCCGTTCCTGCAGCTCATTTCAACTATTTTATCACGACTCAGTGATTTGATTTTATTAACTGACCATGTATCGGTTGTCTGAAAAAATGTGAACTTTTACTCATGGTTAATTTTTGTTTGACGACTTCAAAGATAACCAAAAGGGCTGACATCATAATAGATGACAGCCCTTAATTTTTATCATACAGGTATTTTCGGCTTACATTCTGCTCTTCTGCGCCTGTCCGGCTCCTGTGCCCTTATACTTGTTCTTCAAGACGTTGAATTTGTATCTCACGGATAATGTTACCGTGCTGGTAGAGAATTCATTATAGTAGGTCTCAAACATCGGTCCTGTGTGCAGTTTACTATAACTGTCATTCGTTCCCAGAAGATCATAGACGTCCAGCTGCAGTATCAGGCTTTTGTGAAGCAGTGCTTTGTAAAAGGAGAGATCGAGATCGTGGGCGGGCCGTACAATCTGCACATTTCCAAAATTACCCTTTGACTGGAACGAATAAGTCACCGTAGCTGTTAGCCAGTTGAAATCGAAGATATTTGCGATGCTGCATGACACCGAAGGTTTGTTGATTGATGAAGTCGAGGCGCCATAACTCTCCACTGGATAGTCCCACTGCTTGTAGAACATGCAGCTGACGCGCGGATGCCATATTCCTATAGTTGGCGAAGCAGACAGCTGAAGTCTCATGTTGTTGTAATCGCCCGCGTTCTCGTATATTGCCAGTACGGCGTTCGGTTTATCCTTGTACAGCTGGCGCATACTGCATATCTCATCTGTGACCCGTGAGAACATGCCGGAGAAGTACAGCCATTTCCAGCTTACCGAAAGGCCCAGGTTGCGGCTTATCGACGGGTTCAGGAAAGGGTTACCAGACTCGTATGTATATCGGTTGTCATATACGACACCGTCACGGAGCTGGTAGTATGACGGGCGGTAGATGTCTGAGGCGTATGTAAGTTGAAAGTTCACCTTGTGTATTGGCCATGACAGAGAAGCCGACGGGAACCATTCGGAATAGTTCTTGCTTTGGGCCTTCTGTAACACAGAATGGTCATAGTACTTAAAATCAACGTTCTCATATCTCAAGCCGGCCTGAAAAGACAACTTGCCAAATTTTCTTGTATAATCCAGGAACATAGAGCCCATTCCCTCCTTGATTAAGCTCTGTTCTCCGTCAACCACATCCTGTGGAATCACGGAATAGTCGCTGTTTCGTCTGACATACGAATATTCCAGCCCGTAGGACAGCCGGCCTTTCCATACGGGCGCGTCAAGGACGAGCTTTCCGGCCAGCATACGCGAAAGGTCAGTTCGCGAGGTGTTTATGTTTTGCTTGTCGGTCTCTCCTGAACTCAGGGTGGTTATATCGTTCGTAGCCATGTCCTCATTATTCTTGTTCCAAAGGAAATCCCCGTTGAAGTCAATGCCGAACACTCCTATCTTGCCGAGATAGTAAACATTGCCCGACCATATTCCGGAATGGCCACGATAGGTATAGTCGCTTGTAAGATCCTCTTCGGTAATATCATCCTTGAGCATCGATCCGTAGATGGTGCCATTTCCTTTAATCCTAAGGGTTCCGTCATAACTTACAGAGGCTCCCATGGAGGACTCGTCGTTGAGCGCATAGTCAACAGATAGCTTGCCATAGGGACGGGTTTTGGAACGGCTCTGGACACCATTGTTGCGAACCTCCATCTTGTTGTCCAGATGTGCGATCTCTGCAAGATACTTATCATCAGGCCATTGGGTGTATGCTCCATACAGCTGACCGTTGAAGTCCCACTTGCCTGTGTGATAACCGACCAGTATGTTCTGCATGAAGCTCGGACGTCCCTTCTCATTCACCACAAACGTGGATTTTGAATCCAAGGCAAAGCCCTCGCTGTTCTTCTTGGTCGTTATCTTGATGACGCTTGTTACATTCGCATTGTATTTGGCACCGGGATTGGTAATCACCTCTACTTTTTTGATGGCATCAGGCTGTAATGTCGCTATCTCATTGTCGTTGCGGACAAGTCGGCCGTTGATATAGACTATTGGTTTTCCCCTTCCAAGCACGTTCAGTGACTCGCCCTTCACTTCTATTCCGGGGACGAGACTCAACAGATGGTATGCGTCGGAGGACTTCTCAAGAATTGAGCCGGCTACATTGGTAATCATTCCCTCCGATGACAACTCGTATTGGGGACGCTGCGCTTTGACGACAACCTCATTCAATATGTTCATATCCTGGCTCAACCTTATAATATTGATGGTATCGCTTGTGAGGGTAACTACCTTTGAGACATATCCGACGGATGATATCTTTACAACCGGATTTTCTATATCAGATTGTAGTTTGAAATCGCCATTTATGTCACACACCGTACCATTTCCCCCCCCCCCCCGAGGGGTTACCGCTTTCTACAAGTACGTTTGCAAATTCAACAGGCTCATTGTCGGCATTCGTCACATGTCCTTTATACACATGCTGTCCGTATGCCTCTATGTTTAAGAGCACAACAAACAAGGTAATAAAAAAACTTTTCATATTCATAAAATTATACTTCTTACAATCATTCGCGATATGGAAAAATAGAACCAGTTATTGATGCGGAATCTCACAGCATAGTTGTGGCTGCCTCATACTGATTTGATTTTTCTTGATGCGATACAGTTATCCTGATGCTTGTGTCTTTCGACCAGAAAGTGTCGAGTAAGACAGCTTAATGAAAAGTCGCCGTTAGTAATCGGTCGGATGACAGGACAGACATCAACGATGCAAATATCGTCTCCTTATCTCTTTTATTGAGACAAAGGTATATAAAAACGAATACATAGCCAAAGATTTTACTTAGCAATATCTCAATAAATATCTCACAAACCGAAGATGATAACATAATGTAAGCAAATGATAAAAATATCTATATAATTATCAAAATTCTTTGACAATCCGTTTCTCTCCGCTCTTTCAATGGCAGCTAATATCGTCAATGTTAACGTCCATGACAGACACATTCCGGAAATAGCCTAAAAGCATCCGTAGCAGATGTGTACACTATGTATCCCAAAGACCATCTTTGTTTGACTTCGGCAAAAGACTGTATCATTTTAAGTTAGCCGAATGATACGTCGGTTACATTTAATCTCAAACCGGGCAATAGACAGTTGGCTGCTAACATTTATTTTATTAATTTGTCCGATATATTCAGGTATATTACGGTATCACACGCTTTTTCTTGTTCCTAATTTCTTTTTAAGAAAACTTTTGGAACGAGCTTACATTTTTTTTTGATTTTATTTTGACAAAATAAAATCTCAAAAGAGATATGGGGAAATGCTATATTTAACACGTTGAAGGCCATTTCAGGTCGTACAATCTCTTCACATACCCTGTAATGTAGTCCATAATAATTCATCTGACATTCTGGTTATGCCCATTTGGGGCTCTGATTATGCCTGTTTTAGGGCGTGATATTGAGCATTTTAGCCTCTGAAGTGGGCTATATCGAATGATGAAACAGTGCTTATTGCATGACAGGGAAATCGTTCCTAAATGTAGAACATTGAATATCAATGTTTTGCATATGCCTCTCATATTCCGCGAATTTGTGGTCAAGGGAGATTCAGCCCGCAAATACTCGCTTATTTTTCGGGGTAGAGTAGAAAACTCAGACAAAATAATCACAGAATACTGAAAATACGAAAGTGCTCTATATTGTTTTCATTTCAACAGAAGAGAACAATGATTATATGTGACTAAAATCGTAGTCTTTTTATATAGGAACCAATTTCAGCTTAATTTCTCCTGAGCCTGTTGTTGAAAATTATCATATAAATTTGCATTTGTATGTTGAAGGTGCAACATGTTAAACAACCATAAAATTTTGTCTTAAAGCTACAAAATAAACATATATTTATTAATTTTGCAAAAAATAGTGGGTATGATTTGCTGTTAATTTGACAGCCAAGGCAACGAACTTTATACTTAATGTAAACATTATTTATTGATATAACATTCTAAATGCGGATTCATTCTGATGATATTACGGTATGTTAGGATGTTAAGTTAATGCGACTTCTCAAACAGAAGGAGTGGTAATGCATTATTGCCTTGTGTTGTGCATCCAGCACTGATAGTGTGTGATTTTGAAATAAAATATTCAACATATCAATCTGTCCCGTATCTATATAGAAAAAGATTACAGAACTTATATACACAATATTTCGTACTTTTAATTTACCGATATGAAGAAGTTATTGTTCATTACATTTTTATGTAATATTCCGTTTTTGCTATTTGCGTCATATATTCCAATTAAGCTGAGTGGATATAATTCCGATATTGTATTGACTTCCGGTGAAAGCAATAGTGAGATATTTGGCGGCGGGTGGAGCTTATTCTCTGACGAGAAAATATCAAGAGGTGGACTACCACAACAGATTCGAGGATTGTTTTCTGACGTTCCATACATATTTAATGATTTCGATAAGGATTGTGCGTTTTGTTTGTCTTCCGTCAAAGGCGATGCTTCGTCTGAGAAATTCGGATCTGTTCAGACTGTTTATTTTGAGAATTCCCAAAGGGCGAGCAGTCTGTGGATATTGGGTACGGCAACAACCGGCCAAGCAGAACTCTCATTGACTATTAATTATGCAGACGGAACATCGGACGATAAACAGACGTTGACGGTCAACAATTGGCATGCTGAAAGCTGTGAAGGCACTGCTTTCTGGCAATTGGGACGGATTGACGCAGCCGGTAATATTGACAAAGATTATAAATATGCTTTATTTGAGAATGCTATTCAAGTATCTAATACAGAGAAAGCAATATCTTCTGTTACTATCGAACTTTTGAACAATGACGCGTCTGTATGCGTAATGGCAATCACGGCAAGTGACAGACCTGTTCCGAAGAACGCGGCAGACAAAAAGTTGTTCTTCATATCCAATTCTCATTTAGATACACAATGGAACTGGACGGTAAAGGAAACAATAGGAGAGTATATAAAAAATACATTGGAGCAAAACTTCCAACGTTTTGATGATAACGACTCGCCAAACTTTCAATTCAATTTTGAAGGTGCGATAAAATATATGTGGGCAAAAGAATATTATCCGGAAAAATTCGAACAACTGAGGAATTATATTAAGGCCGGGAAGTGGCATATATCAGGTGGCGCTGTGGATGCAAACGATGTAAATATCGGATCAGGAGAATCTCTGATAAGGAATTTCCTTTATGGGCAGACTTTTTATCGCAATGAGTTTGGAGTAAGAGGAGGACGCGACATAATGTTACCTGATTGTTTCGGCTTTCCTTGGTCGCTTCCTACGGTCGCAGCACATTGCGGTATGAAATACTTTCATAGTCAGAAACTGTCATGGAACTCTGCTTACGCATACAATAAACTCCCGAGATTTGCGAGATGGATAGGAACCGACGGTTCTGAATTACTTTCGGTTTTAAAGTTAAATCCGTATGACGCGCATGAGGAATTCAGAAAAGACATGTCGTATGATACTCAAATGCTTGATGAAGTTTCGGATAATACGGCAACTTATGGAATTCCTGCTACAGTGAAATATGTAGGTCCACGAAGTGATCGCGGCGGCGGATTAGATAAAGAAACGGCAGATTGGCTTTCAAAAAGCGTTGACAGCGACGGTCCTTTAAGTGTATCGCTCGGTTCGACAACTGAAATGCTGGATCAGATATTTCATATGGGATATGACAATATTCCTAAAATAGAGCATGGCCTTCCGATGAGAGCGCATGGAGTGGGAGGCTATACCTCACGGTGCATGTTAAAATATTGGCTGCGTAAAGGTGAGTTACTCGCAGATGCAACAGAGAAAGCTTCTGTCATGGCAAATTGGCTCGGGACATTGCCTTACCAGCAGAAGACTATCAATAACTCATGGATACGCTTGTTGTGGCATCAGTTTCATGATGACATACCGGGAACAAGTATCAATGAGGCATATAAATATTCGGTGAATGATCAGGTGCTTAATCAGCTCGATCTGTCCAGAACACTGAATAACGCGGTCGGTGGAGTAGCTGCAAACCTTAATACAAGTTGGTGTGAGAATATACCATTAGTTGTCTATAATCCCCTTTCACAAGACCGTACCGATATTGTTGAAGCAACAATAAATATTGAGGAGAATATAGAACATCTTAAGATTACAGACTCTGACGGCAGACAGGTACCGGTGCAGATTGTAGATAATAATAACGGAGAAATTAAGTTTATCTTTCTTGCTACAGTTCCGTCTCTGGGGTATTCCACATACAATGTGTCACCGACGCAGTCAGATGAGAGTTATGAAAATGAGCTTCATATATCAGAAAACGGGATGGAGAACGGACGTTACAGAATATCAATCGACAGCAATGGCGATGTCTGTTCCATTATAGATAAACAATTAGACAATAAGGAATTGTTGTCTGCGCCCATACGTTTGGCAATGTTATATGATGAATCGCTTTCATGGCCATCTTGGGAAATTCACGGCGATCAATTACAGCAGGCTCCCAGGGAATACGTTGACAATGAAGGCTTAAATATTGAGGTCGCTGAAAAAGGTCCATTACGCGTGAGTCTGAAAATAAGCCGTACTAAGAACGGTTCGACATTCTATCAATATATTCGTCTAACATCAGCAGGAAGTGAGAATAGGATTGACTTTGTTAATGAGGTTGACTGGCAAACACGTGAACGATTGTTGAAGGCAACGTTTCCCCTTACGGCATCAAATGCGTTTGCAACTTATGATTTAAGCATCGGAGCAGATGTGAATGCCAACAGCACTTCATATAGTACGGATACGAATAATACCGATGCTCATTGCGAATTTTTGGGACACCGGTGGGCTGACGTTACAAATGCGGACAATAGCTTTGGTGTGTCTATACTTAACGATTGCAAATATGGTTGGGATAAACAGAAAGATAATGAAATAAGACTTACACTGATACATACGCCAAAAGTCGGCGATGCTTATACCTATCAGGGACGGCAGGACCTCGGACTTAATAAGTTCACGTATTCGTTCTTTTCACATTCGGGCAAGTGGAATGCTGATACACAATGGGAGGCAGACAAACTTAATCAGCCAATGCTGGCATATCAGACAACGACTCACGACGGAGTACTCGGGTCGAAGTTTGCTTTTGTCAAGGTAAATAATAAAAACGTTGCGGTTAAAGCACTCAAGAAAGCAGAACAGTCAGAGAAAACAATCATAAGATTTTACGAGCTCACCAATCAGGGACAAGATGTAGAGGTTGAATTTGCATCAAGCATTTTATCTGCAGAAGAGGTCAATGGAGTAGAGGAATATTTGGGCCCGGCAACATTTTCAAATAACAAACTCTCATTTCATATTGATAGATTTCATCCCAAAACTTTTGCTGTTGAATTAGCAAATCCGTCTGTTTTTTCTGGTACGGTCACAGAAGCCCCTTCATCTGTTTCCGTTGACATGGAATACAATGTCGATGTAATGAGTTCAAACAGCAACAAAACAGATGCAGATGTAAGACTCGCTTTTCCTGCCGAACTTATCAGTGACGATATTGTCGCTGACGGAATATCCTTCAAGATGGGAAGTCGTGATGATGCTCAGAATAATGCTGTGAAGTGTGAAGGACAATCTATCAGTTTGCCGTCAGTACCGAATGGAAATAAATTATATTTACTGGCATCCTCGCTCAATGCGGATGGCAATGAGGCAGAATTCGATGTTGATGGGAAGAAACATATGATCAGAATAGAAAGTTACAGTGGAAGTGTTGGAATATGGAGCAACAGTAGTGACGTAAAGAAAGAATACAGACATGAGAATACGGCTTTCACGGCAACACACATTCACGACACATCAGAAAACAAAGACGGAATATATGAATATCTGTATATGTACAAGTATGTCATAAATATACCCGAAGGAAGTCGAACCATAACGTTGCCAAACAATCCGGATATACTCGTATATGCCATCACAATTTCGGACAATGTGAATGATGATACACATCCGGCCTCGCAGATTGTACAGGTATTGAACCATACGGATACACAAGACCCATATCAGGAAATAGAACATACGGACCCGATAGTCGTACCCTCTTCAATAAAGGCATCGTCATATACAAATAATTCCGAACGACCGGAAATGGCATCAGATGGAGATGAGTACACGAAGTGGTGTGACAACAGCTCTCAGGTCAAATGGATAGAATATAAGTTTGACCGTCCGCAGACTATAACCGGGTGGCGTGTGATGAATGCCGGGATTGAATCGGATGAATGTATCGCATCAGAATATAATCTGCAACGTTATGTAAACAATGGTTGGGTAGATGTTGACTGTGTTTATGATAACACAACTAATACTACGGATATCGTTCTCGAGCATCCGTTTGTTACAAGTGCTGTAAGGCTTATGGTTGTATCAGGTGAGCAGTCTGAGCATGGCGCGGCAAGAATATATGAATTCAGTGTTTACGGACATGAACCTACGGAAGCTGAAGAGCAGCTTACACAGATTATAAGCCGTCGTCCCGCATATGGTTTTGGAAAGCAGACAGCTAAAGTTTACGGATCAAGTGGACGGGTGAATGCCGCAGAAGATCCATACAATATTCTCGATTCAGACCGCAAAACCAAATGGTGCTATAACGGCAGCAGCAACAAGCCGTATGTGATAGTTGAATTGTCTGATATTTACAGCTTAGATCGTTTCGACATTTATGATTCGAGAACAATGGAGGATTACGATAATTCTGATGAATATACAATATCTGTAAGTACAGACGGCCATACATTTACTACCGTAGCTGACGAGCACGGCGTAGCATCAGAATCATGTCATACGTCGATATTACAGGAGCCGGTGAATGCTAAATTTGTGAAATTGGAGATGTCTAAAGGTGGAGGCGGGGCCGTTAGAGTTTACGGATTTGACATTTGGGGCGTATTAAATCAAAAGACAGATTCGGATAATCCTAGGACTCCTGTGAGTCTTAACAAAACTATACTCGGTGCATATAATACGAAAAACTTTAAAGAGACAGCTCTCAACCTGACGGATGGAGTAACTGATAATACTGAACTTACATGGAATTTTAATAATTGCGGCGCTTCCAATCCTGTAAACTGGGTTGTTCTTGATCTTGAAAATAGATATGATATAAGAAGATTTATTATCTATGATTCGAAAACTTATGGTACGTCAAACAATATAACTGGTTATCGCATATATGTGTCTGATATTGCTCCTACGGATGAAGAAATGGCAGAGTTTCATAAAACCACAGGAGGCAGTAAGTGGACCGAGGTAATAACATCCACGTCGGACAACCGTAATATAAAGACAATTGATCTGGATGATGCGGTTGCTGCCAGATACGTGAAACTGGAAATACCATACAGGTGTGTTACTGATTCCGCACAGTTGTATGAGTTTGAAGTTTACGGTGAGCTTGTTCCAACCGGTATAGATAAGATTGATGATAACTCAGAGATAAATGTATATCCGAATGTTGTCAATCGTGGTGAGTATATAAATGTTATCGCTCCATCCGGATCAAACTATGTTATATGCAATCTAAATGGAAGTCTTATAGATTACGGTAAAACCGACAAGAGACAAATCTCAACAAACACGATGCAGCGAGGAATATATCTTCTGACAGTTAGGTCTAAAAATAATAGTATATGTAAGAAGATAATTATAAAATAATTACCGGATTTTGTATACTTGTGTTTCATTTAAATAAGGACTGTAGACCAGATATGCGATCTACAGTCCTTATTATTTTGGGGTACGTGCTGTATTAATGTCTTTAGTTAATCGAAAATTCATTCACCTTTTTTCGAAATCCAAAGACCGTGTAGATTACAATATCCACGTGCATAAACATTCTTGCAGTCTGTATAGAAGATTGCTTCAGGTTTGTCTCCTGGATGTAAATGTACACGCTGAACCTTATTTTCTTCAACTAGTTCAATCCATTCAATATAATGGTTTTCTAACATTGGATGTTCTACACTTCCTACCTTAACCTTGTAACCTTTATCTACCGGCTCTATTACTGGTACATGTTTTTCTTTCGACGCATCAACAGAATTTTCTGTTAACAGATTCATAGGTTGCCCGCAACATGACAGTGTGCCTGCTGCCATATGCACGATTTCTACAATGTTACCACAAACAGCACAGCGGTAAACTTCATTTAGCTTTGTCATTTACAAAAAGATTTTAATTAATAAGTTTTCAGTAAGTTTATCATTCTCTTTACAAATAAAGTAAAAATATTTGATATATGTAATCTTTTTAATAAATATATTTTATAATGTAAATATTGATACTCAATCGCATTAAATGGTCATGTGCAATAATCTGAAAATCAAATAGACATATCATTATTAGTTATAATTGTGTATTCTCAACTAATTATCGCCATATGGGTTAATTATGTTAAAATTGACACAATAAATTAACTTTGTATTGTTAACAAATTAAGGATTAATATATCTTTGTGCATATGAAAAAAAGAACGATTTGGATAATTGCCATCATAATGGGCTTTTCTTTCTTGGCGCTGCTGTATATGCAATTGAATTACATTCAAGAAATGGTAGACATGAAGAAAGAGCAGTTTGATGAATCCGTCAACAGAGCCCTGTATCAGGCTTCAAGAAATCTGGAGCTTAATGAAACCCTTAGATATCTTGAAAAGGATGTAAATGAGACTGAGCGTCGTGCATTTAAACGTGACTCTATAGGAACGCGTTCTCGTCGCCCAGATGGAACGATACAGCAATCACACCAATATTATGTTACGGGAAAAGATGGAACTATATATTCTTCTTTCGAATTGAAGACCATTACCGTAAAACCCTCTCAGATGCCTAAAGGCATGATATTGAACAGTGTATTAATAAATTTAAAAGATAAAACATGAATACATTATTTGATAAGATTTGGG
>OLGE01002256.1_pt1 | contig 17381 bp, 13 predicted proteins | sample 1605151 | NCBI WGS metagenome assembly OLGE01 (sample SAMEA3888912, study PRJEB22519) | human gut metagenome | biome: human gut; feature: human-associated habitat; material: faeces | place: Denmark | collected 2010
CCGAGATGAAGGAGAAGAAGCTCCGCATCGAGGACGCCCTGAACGCCACCAAGGCCGCCGTTGAGGAGGGCATCGTGGCCGGCGGCGGCACCATCTACGTCAACGTCATCCCCGCCGTCACCGCGCTGCTGAACAGCACCGAGGGCGACGAGCGCGTGGGCGTGCAGCTGGTTGCCAAGGCACTGGAGGCTCCTATCCGCCAGATCGCAGCCAACGCCGGTATCGACGGCAGCGTGGTGCTGGAGAAGGTCCGCAGCGCCGGGAAGAACGGCTTCGGCTTCGACGCCTACAAGGAGGAGTACTGCGACATGATCGCCAGCGGCATCGTGGATCCCGCCAAGGTGACCCGCAGCGCACTGGAGAATGCCGCCAGCGTGTCCGGCATGGTGCTGACCACCGAGTCTCTGGTGGCCGACAAGCCCCAGCCCCCCGCTCCGGCTCCTGCCGCACCCGACATGGGCGGCATGGGTATGTATTAAGCGCCTGCACCCCGGCTGTACCGGGCGTGTAAGCTCCGCAAAAGATCTTCGAAAGGGTGCGGCGGCTGTGCTGCCGCACCCTTTTCCCTTTTTTCTCCCGAACCCGCAAAAAAGCTGTTGACAAACGGCAAGTCTATATGGTATAGTAACTCGTGCCTGTCGAGGACGACATGGCGGCGTAGCTCAGTTGGCTAGAGCATGCGGTTCATACCCGCAGTGTCACCGGTTCAAATCCAGTCGCCGCTACCAGAACCGGAGAGATGCGAAAGCATCTCTCCGGTAACCCTCGACACAACAAACACGGCCCGTTGGTCAAGTGGTTAAGACACGGCCCTTTCACGGCTGTAACATGGGTTCGAGTCCCGTACGGGTCACCACTTCGGCAATCCGTCTCGGGCTGCCGAATATGGAGGCTTAGCTCAGCTGGTTAGAGCGCCTGCTTCACACGCAGGAGGTCACTGGTTCGAGTCCAGCAGTCTCCACCACAAAAATCCCTGTAACCGCAACGGTTACAGGGATTTTCTTATTTTCTCCAAAACACGTTTGTAAGTAACGTGTAAGCAACGTCACCCGTTCTCAACAACGTGCATTGCCTGCCGCAGCGCTTCCTTTACGTTGGGATCGTCGGTGTCCTGCATCATGCGCTCGATCAGATCCTTTGCCTTGCCCTCATCGCGGCTGTACCGGCCCATAGAATCCCTCTTGCGCCGATACGAGCTGCCTCTGTTGTAGGCGGTGCGCCCGGAAGACCAGTCGCGGGAATAGCCGTCATCGCGGGAATACCCATCGTCGCGGCTGTAGTCACCGCTTTCAAACATGGCGATTTTGTCAATGTTCTTGATGGACGATGCCAGCTTGTGGATAGCGTCCAGTTCAGCAGCGCTCAGCTCCCGCTGGCCGGAAAACTCAGACAGCTCCTCGCACAGCATCTCCCGGATGCCGAAAAGCTCCTTCATGTTCATGTTGCCCCTCCTTTCAGCAGACGCGCTCCACGATCATGTTGCTATTGGCAAAGCTGATCGTCTGAGCGCTGGTGTTTTCCATCGCCACCGTTACGCAGCAGCCCTTCGGCACGTCCACGTTGGCAGCGACGAAGATATTGAAATAGTTCTCCACGGCGGCGGGCGTTACCGTTGCCACGGCGCTGGTCAGCGGCTCTCCGTTGATAGCCAGCGCAGCGGAGATTGCGCCCACCGTGCCGCCGGTGGGGATGGCAATGTTTCCGCCGAAGGACACGCGAAACCGTGCCTTACACTGGTTTGTCAGGCCGCGCAGGAACACCTGCCCGCTGCCCTCGCGGTGTACGATGCAGGACTTGCCCGCAACAGCAGTTTCCGTCAGCGGTACATTCTGTCCGGCGGGAACAGAAACGATGTTTGTATTTACATATTCAGCCAAAATACTCACTCCTTTCAAAAATGCAGGCGGCGGAGCTATTGCCCCGCCGCCTTTCAATATCAGCCCGGAGCTGAACAGTTCGGAAATTCCGAACAGATAGTTTTATGCAGTTGTCAGCAGCCGGAGCAACCGGTGTAGCTGCCAGCCCACGGGTTGCAGGATGCATACGCCGGGATAGGCGTAGGCCGCAGCTGGGAGATCAGATAGTTGTTCTGCGCCGCCTGAGACGCGGCCAGGCGCAGCTCCTGATTTGCGCTCTCCAGATCGCGCATCTTGGAGTTGGTCAGGAAGTCCAGGATGGCACGGCTGTTGGCGTTCTGATTCTCCACGATGTCGCGGGTGGCATTCTGCACGGTGTTCCGCGTGTCACACGCCTGCGTCGCCATGTCATAGCGCACCTGCGCAATGGCGGCTCTGTTCTCGCAGCAGCAGTTTGCCGCCTGCATCTGCATAGCGCTGAGCTGCTGCATCAGTGCGGCCTGCTGGTTGGCGCGGGACAGCTCGGCATTGCCGAAGCCGGTCAACAGCGTGTTGTTCACGGCATAGAAGCCGTCGCACAGCCCGCCGTTAATCAAATCCATCTTGCGCTCGATGTTGGAGAAGTCGGAGGCCAGCACATAGCCGTCCACCACGCCGCCGGAATTGCCGTTGTTGCCCCAGCCATTGCCGCCCCAGCCGCAGAACGCGAACAGGAACAGGATGATGAGGAACCACGCGCCGTCGCCGCCAAAGCCAAAGCCGTTACCGCTGCCATTGGCAGGGGTCACAGGCATGGTCATGGTGGGCATACCCTCGGAAAGAGACATAGTATCACTCCTTTTTATTGATGTAATTTATCTGAATCGCGGCCACGATCAAGAAACAAGTTATGTTTCGTCTTATGTTTTTGCTTAGACTTTGCTTATTCCATCAGACTTTGAAACTGCTTCGCCATCTGCTGGAGCTGGTTCAACTGCTGCTGCGTGAGTTTGCCGCTCTGCAAAAGCTTTTCGACCTCCGCTTTAGGGTCTCCCTGGAAATTCGCCTTGAACTGCTTAAACTGCTGCACCATCTGCATAAAGCCGTTGCCGCCGCCCATTGCACCGAAAAACGGATTATTCATCGCTCTTTTCCTCCTTGCGCTTTTTGCCCTTCATTTCGCTCACAAGCGCCGCCAGCGCGTCGAACTCCTTACGGGTCACATATTCCGCAGCGGGCGCTTTCTGCGTATCAGGAGCGCTTGCAAGCCGCTCCACAAGGTCGTACACCTTGAGCGTCGGCTTGCCGCTTGCATCGGCCTGTTTCAGATACACCGTGGGCGCCGTCGAATCCCACAGCGCTACCGCCGCATTGGGCGCGACCATCCAGCTTCTTGCCTCCTGTTCGCCGGATACCCACTGCACGCCGCTCTGCGGCAGGGGATTTTGCGGCATCGGCGGAATGGCCTGCATCTGCTGCTGCCTCAGTTGGGCGAGGTTGTCCTGCATCGGCGGCATATAGGGGTTTCCGTAGTAGAGATAGTTCATGCTTTATCCGTCCTTTCCCAGTAATACAAGGGTGTTTCGGCTCCGGAATCCCATGTGTCGTGCCAGTCTCCGTCTATCACGCACACCACATGGGACGCCAGCGCCAGCAGATATGTACCACGCGGGTGATCCGTTGCAAAATCACTCACGGAATAGCTGTCCGAACAGTCCTCCGGGATGATATGCCGTGTAAAGCCCAGCTTCTTGAGATACGCGCCCCACACATTGTTGGCGCTGGGCATATCCGCAAGTGCCAGACCCTGCATACAAAGCTGCACATACGTCTCATGCCATCCCTGCCCCGTGGCGCGGCAGATCGCGCGAACAGGACAGTCTCCCACGTTCTTGCCAGAGGGATTCGGGTTATACCATACGAACATCACGACCACCTCTCTTTACCGCCAGCATACGGCAGATATCGCCGGAAAAAGCGTCAAGAAAAGGGCGAAAAAGTGCGTGTCGTTTTTTGTCGAACGATTTTTCTTGCGTTTCCCGCTTGTGCGCGTTACAATAAAAATACCCCAATCCCTTTCCTGCGTTCCATGTGCAGCAGGAAAGAAAAAAAGACACACCTACACGGTGTGTCTTTTTTCTGCTCTCAGGCCGTCGGCCATTTTTTTGTATGCGGCGCGGCGGCGGCGCTTTACGCCGTCAACCGATACGTTCATGCGGAACGCCTGCTCCACGCAGCTTCGTCCCCGCACGTCGCATTCCGCGATACACTGTGCCTCCTCCTGCGGCAAGTCAAAAGATTGGATCCACGCGATAGCTCTCTTGGGTGCCATGCTATGCAGCATAGCCCGTATTTCACGGTGCTCCTGATTCATCCTGCTTTACGCAGGCTTGCGGATCGCCTTGCGGCGGGATGGTGCCATAGGATGGTTGCCCTATCGCCCGTTGCTCCTTTCCTTGATTTACGGCGCTCGCCACCGTTTTTTCAGATCATCCACAGATTTTACCTTCTGCTCCGTTTTCATAATCGCCTCGACGCCCTGCCGCACGTCCTTCTCATCGTAGCCGTGCTCCAGCATCTCCTTATAGATCATCCGCGCCGTCTTTGTGTCGTTTTCCTTCTGCGCCAGATAGAGCAGTTCGCACCAGCGCTTTCTGTTCCCGGCGCTCCTGTCCATACGGTAGATGGCTTTCTCCATCTCGAACATGATCCGCACGTTGCCTGTCTCATTGGCAGCACTTCGAGCAGCAGCCCACACGTCGCGGCCAAGGTTTGCCACGCTGACGCCAAATATCTTGCTCACAGCGGTCAAAAGCTGCTTGCAAGCGTAGGCGGTGGTATATTTGCCCTCGCCGGTAACGCTACTGTACATCGTCTGGGTCGCCCGCACAATGTCACCGATGGCATCTGCATCCATGCGCTCTACGGAGTAGCCTTGCAGGATGGAGATCAGATCCTTTGCATAGGGCAATCTTCCGACCAGCGTAATGTTGCCCTTCAGGTTTCCTTCCAGCAAAACGTTCTTTGCCAGCTCTCCGAAGCTCTCCTCATCTCCGCTGACACCGGTAAGCGCCGCGAAGAAACGCGCCCAATACTTTTTCTCCTTGTCATCGTCGCGCAGCGCGTCAACAAGGGACTGTGCCAGCGAGTTTATAAGATCCGTTACCAGCAGCGCACCCACGGAGCGCTTCAACTGCTTCAATGCAGCGCTCCGCTTCTGCGTGTTGGTTTCAAAACGCCATGCGTCATAGGAGCGCATCAGGATATTCAGACTTTTCAACGGCTCACCCATAAAGGACGTGGCCTGCCGCGTCAGCGCGTCGCTGTCCCGCATGATCTGCGTCCGCTGCATGACGCCGTCTACCACCTGCGTTTGGTCGATGACGTCCGTAAACAGCTCCGCCACCTGCCGGTAATACGCATCGCTGCCTACTTCCGTTTTTGTGTCTGCCGCCACCTGCCACTCGCAGGCATTCCAGATCTTGCCCCATGTAATGGCGTCCGCATTGGCAGCGGCCCGGCTGCTCCAGTTGCTCAGCTTGTCCATAACGCTGTCGCTGGAGCCGTACACCTCTCGCGCAATGGTGTACCGGCTTCCCTGATCAAAGCCGGACGAATCCTTGATGCCGGCAATCGCCGCCCAGTTTCTGGCCTTGTCCCAGCCGTTGCCGTCCGTCACGCCTTTTGCGATGCCTTTCGCCATGTTCTCCGGGTCAAGGATCACCGCCGCCCGGAAAAATGCCGTGGGCTGCTGGATGACCACGCGCCAGTTGGAGCCGACAGCCGCGCCCTTGGTATTGCCCACGATCCGCTCAATGCTTCTGGTGGTGTCGCTGGAATTTTTCACCATGCCGTTCTGCATATCCCGCATCAGATTCCGCCAATACTTCTGCGCCGCGTCTCCGTATACGCTGGACAACACCTGCTGCATATTCCGCCCCGTCAGATTCCCGCTGCTGTCGCGGTACCGATAGTTGTACAGCCGGTTGATATCCTCCATCGGTGCCAGCAACGTGGCGTATTTGATCATGTCGCTGGCGTTCTGCGCAAACACGTCATACGCACCGCCGATGTCCAGCGCATTGCTGGCGTTGGGGGTCAGCGCCTTTGCGCTGCCCATGTTCTTGATCGACCGCGCGTTGTCCGCGTCCTTCTCCACGCTGGAAGCCACCGCATCCTTTGCGGCCTTGATGGGCCAGTAATGCTCCTCCTTGAATTTCCGATAGCCGTACACCTGCATACTGGCGTTGTTGCCCCACTCCGCCAGTTTGGTGCTTGCCAGCTTTTGCAGCCCGTTTGCCACCTTGACCTGCTCCGGCGTCAACACAGAGGTGATGGCCTTGATGTCCTCCTCCGTCAGCAGAATGTTGTCATTCCCGCGCGGGATCTCTTTCAGCTTGCCGTCCCGCTTGATCTCCGGCTGCACAATGCCGCCAACCGTCAGATGGTGCATGGCCTGTTCGCCGCGCCGCGCCAGATTGTACAGGTTCATGATCTGGTCGGTGGTCAGCGTCAGCTCCACGCCCCGGCCGGTGGTGAAAGTGTGTCGGTCAAAGCGGTTTTTATACACGTCCTTGTCCAAGAACTTTTCCGCCTCGCGCTGCACATCCTTCAGCATCCAGTGCTGCTGATCCTGCGCGTTCCGCAGCGTTCTGTACAGCTGCTTACCCGCATCGCCGTAGGCAGAGAAGAACGTATACGGGTCTGCCATATCCAGCGAGATTTTGCGGTTTCGCCGCTTCCTGCCCATGCTGTCCGCCGCAAATCGCTCCGCCCACTCGCTGGTGCTCTTGTACTTCGCGGAGGATAGCGTCTTGTCGTAGGTTGTCAGCGTCGTTTCAATGGCACGAATCGCGTTCCACACCGTTTCCAGCTCGGACACACTCATATCCGCAATGCGCTTGCCGCCCAGCGCAGACAGAGAATCCAGCAGACCGCCGCTTTCCGTCAGCGCCGGGTCTACCACCATATTCCCCTCGTTGTCCAGAATATCATCATAGATCTGCTTGAGCCGGTCTGCCTCCAGCGTCCTTCTGGTGGGGTCGCCGTCCGCGTTCTTCCGAAGCCGCCCGTTTTCGTCGTAGCTGTACGCGCTTTCCAGATTGATATTTTGCAGCAGGCCTGCCACCGCCACACGCAGCCGCTCCGGAATGTGCTGCTTGTCCGTTGGATTCACCAACTTACGGGAGATCGCGCCGGTGTGCCGTGCGATCCGCGCCCGTATCGCTGTTGCTTTCCGTTTTTCGCTGCCCTTCTTGGTCTTCTCGTTGTACTTCTTCCGCAGCGCGTTTACATCGTCCCGGCGCTTCTGCCGCTCACGGGACAGCATCTCACGCACACGACCGACGGCCTCCTGCTTTTCCAGCGCACGCCTGTCTGCATACGTTTTCTTCTGCCGCACCTGATCGGAGATCATGCCGTCGATCAGCTGATTGGCGATCTCCTGCACCGCCGCGTCCCTGTATCCTTCAAAGGGATTGTGGTAAACGCTGTCGAGGCCATCCAGCACATCACCGATTTGCAGCAGCTTGTCCGCCTCCGTATGCACGTCGCTGGGGAAATAACCCTCGCCGAACATCTCCGTCAGTTCGCCGTACACGGTATCCACAGACGTGCCGTTGTCCTTGTTCAGCTTCAGCGTTCCCATATGGCTCTTTCGGAAATCGTTGTAGTTTGCCATGCCCCCGCTAAACTGGATGGTCTGCCGCTTCAAATGGTCTCGAATTTCCAGCAGCTCCGCGCCGTACTCCGTCAGCTCCGAGGTGTTGTCCACAATGGCCTCCGCCACGGCCTTGGCGTGAGGCATCAAATCCTCCATCGTCACGTCCCGTTTCATCACAGCCTTGGCAAGCGCGTCCATCTCGCTCTGCACGTCCGCGTATTTCACATCGCTGCCGTACTCGCGGATGAGATTCTGCCCCAGCTTCTTCACGTCCCGCGCCACAACAGACGGCTCTTTGCTGATGCGCATTTCGCCCCTCAGCTCCTGCACCCGCTGTTTCAGCGCCTCGTTCTGCTTGGCCAGCGCGTTTCGCTCCTTCTTGAGTTCCCGCGCCTCGCGCTCCACCTCCGCCGTGGCTTTTAGAGAAAACCGTATATCCGGGTCGCTGGTTGGGGTTAGGTTGTCCACGTTTTTAAACTGGCTACTGTCAAAAGCCACATAAACCGTTGCGTCGTCGTATTTCCCCTCGACAATATATCCGTCATACCCCAGCACTTCACGCGCGGCTTTTAAGACCGCGCCGGGATTGCCCATCCCATTGGCCAGTTCTGCAAGGATTTCGCTGTCGCTTTCACTGGTTTCCATAGTCATGCGCAACGTATCATTTACGGCGCGATTGTACCATGTACGAGATGGATACCCCATACCGCCGCGTGAATCATAGTTAAGAACTAAATCATCGCCGGTAGGGTCGATTGCCATAATAAGGCGCTTTACTTCTGCATTTGATAGCGTGACCTCGCTGTCACTAAGCGGGTTCTTAATGTCAAGATATCCCTCCAGCAATTGCCCACCATCCTTTTCGTATCCCTGCGCCATCGTCTTGAGATCAGTGAAATAAAATCCCTGCCCTTCGGAACTGCCGTTTTTGCTCATAAAGTCCGCTGAAAACTTTGTGAACTGCGCAGAACTGCCGTGGTATACCGTTTTCAACCGCCCCTCCGCGTCCCGCACCTTGCTATCCTTAAAATATTCCTGCTGCTGTTCGGAGAGCTTCCGCCCGGTGCTGTCCGTGGCTTTCAGCGAAAACTGCGACTTGACATTCTCGCCATCGGTGAGTATACTGGTATCAGAAGGTTTTGGCGCGAATACCTCCGAATGCGTTTCCGCAGAGAAGGAGGCGGCGCTGATTACCTTCTTTTTTTCTATGTCAATAAGGTCATAGAGATAGGATTTCCCGTCGGCGTCATTGCGTATGAGCAGCGTCCCGCCGTAGACAGTATAGTGGTCTATGGCTTTTTTTGCGTTCAGAATAGGAACCGCAAACTGCGTATCATACCGATACCAACCGTTTTTTGCATCTTCTGCGTGCTTTGACTTTACATTTTCCCGCCATTCTCCATTTTCAGCCAACAGCAACATCTCATCCAGATTGGTTGCTGCTTGCATTTTAACTTCCCGAATAGACTTTCGCAGGTTTTTCGAGTATTCGGAACTTCGATATTCTCCCGGCAAGTCTTTTCCCACATAAACAGGCTGCGCATCTGCTAAGATGGTGGAAAAGGGATGGTCTGCGTCCACCAGTGTTTTCAAATACGCTTCTGCCGCCTTAAAATCGCGCGTATCGTTCTCTGTGTCGATAACAGTCATGGTTTCTCCGCCGACGTTACGGATCATATACCGCACGCCGTCGCCATTCCCGGCGGCGGTTTTTGCTTTCTCCGCCTGCCGTTCCGACGCGTCAAAAGCCGCCTGCCACTGCTTGGCAATGTCTTCCAGCTCGGCAAAGTCCTTGCCGTATGCCTCCTGCGCCGCCATGTCGCGGTATTTGCCGGTGAACAGACCCCTGACCTTGGCAAGAAATTCCTTTAAGCTGTCCAGCAGCTTCTGTGCAGCCGTCCGATTTTCCTTGGAGAACTTGGCAAACAGGTCTGCGTCGTCCAGCATATCACCGGCGAAGTCCGCCGCAAGCTCGTCCATCACCTCGTCCCGCGTCAGCGCCACGCCCTCCTGCTCCGCCGCCTCCATGTATCGCTCCACGATCTCCGCCTCTGTGTCCGCGCCGTTTTCCCGCATCTTGTACTCCACCGCCGCCTGCCGGAACTTCCGGTATTCAGCGGGGGACAAGTCCTGCATCCGGTGGGTAATCTCGTGGGCGGTCACGTTCAAAAGCGGCTGGGCGCTGTCAGCGGCAATTTGGATGAGATTCTGCTCCTTGATGTACTGGCCGTTGGCTTTGCCGCCCAGCACCTGATCCACGATTTCGATCCGGACGCCCAGCTTCTTGCCCCATGCGTTCAGCGTGGCGGCGGTGTCCTTCTTTGTCGCAATCAAATACCGGCTGTACTCGTTGTCCGCCAGACCGGCGCCCGCCGTGGTGGTCACGGACGCCACCTCTGCGTTCTCCTGCGCCAACTGCGCCCGCGCGTCCTCCAGACCGGCGTTGTACGCCGCGTACCGCTGTTCCGGCGTCAGCATCGCCGCGTACTTGCCCTTGGCCTTGTCCGCCTCGATGCCGTTCAGCCCCGCGTTGTACACGCTGGAAAATCCTGCGTACAGGGAATGGGCGTCCTCTGCCGTCCGGCTCATTTCCTGATACGCCTTTTGCCCGTTTTCCAAAAAGCCGCCTACGCGCTTCTCTGCGCGTTTCTGCGAAGCAGGGGAGGGAGGTGTAGCCCTCTGCCTTTCCTGCGTCACCTCGCGGCTTGCAAGCCCCGCAATGTCCCGTTTTACCTGACTGATCGGCTTGTCCGTGTCCAGCTTCACGCCGGTGCGCTGCTCCAGCACCTCCACCGCCACCGGGTCACGGGCGATAGCCGCCGCCTGATTGCCGGTGATTGTCTCGCCCCGCGTCACGGCCTCCACCGCCTCCGCCGCCTTGGTGTTGATCTCCGGCGCGGTGTTCCGCTGCACATCACGGTTGTACTGCGCTTTTGCCGCGTCATACGCCACGCGGTTTCCCAGCGCACTGACCCCGATCTGCCCGCCGGACAGGATTCCACCGACGACCGCGCCGCCTGCAAATTCCTCTGCCGCCGCCGCAGGGTCAAAAATGGCGTCATTCCCGATACCGACCAGAGGATTACCCTTGTCGTACACGGCGTTCTGCATCGCACGTTCGATCACGCCCTGCACGACTTCTTCCTTGCCCTCTTCCAACATGGAATCTACCCACGCTTTCCATGCGGAGGTGCCGCCTTGCAGCTCCTTGGGCAGCGTCTGGATACCGCCGCCTACCTCGACAGCCGCGTTCATCAGGCCGTTCCCCACGGCGTATACCGTGGCACGGAAGTCGTCTGCGCCGTCCGCTTTTGCCTGCATATAACCGGAACCCTCTGCTTGAATAAAGGCCAGCTTAAAGTTCGGGTCTTTTGCCATCGTTCGCAGTCCGGTAGAGATCGTGTTTACAATGCCGGGAGAAACCGCCGCACGCGCTGCCAGCTGCTCCGCCGTCATAACAGAGCTTGCGCCGCCAGTAAGGATAGCCGCTCCGGCCTGCGGCAATGCCGCAACAGTTGCCGCGCCCAGATCTTCTGCGACCTCAGCTGCCCGTCCGCCACGCGCCGTATTTTCGGCGTACTTCTGCCGCACGGCCTCTGCTTCCGCGCTGATTTGTGCATCCCATCTGTGCATGGGCCATTTTGAAACGTCCGGTGACACAACACCGTTTGAACCCTCTCTTATGAATGCACCCAGAAGATTTTCCGCCTGCGTCCCGATAAACCCGCCGATATGGGCAATATCTGTCAGACCGATCTGCCCTGCCTTTGCAAGGCCCTGACCGTAATTATACCCTTCCCCGAAAATACGCTTGTCCGCACCGTAATTGCCAGCACCCAGTGCAGCAATGCTATACGGCTCCCGCGTCGTTTCCTCCGCGTATTTTGGCGCAGCATCCGCAGGCTTTACCTCGCCCATCTCTGCGGCACGACTAAGGATACGCGACCGCGCCGTGTTTTCTTCCGGCTCCTTTACTTTTCCAATGGCATTTGCCCGCAGCATGATCCGCTCCTGCGCGGTGCCGCCCGTGGGTCTCGGCATATCGTTTCCCCCTTATCTTGTCAGTTTGACAGGATCCCGATAGTTTTTCTTTGTGGTCGGCGCAAACACAGGCTCACCCTTTTTATTCACGCCAAGCAGCTTGATCAAGCCCTTCTTTTCCAGCGTCTCCGCGTCCTCAAAGCTGACCTGCCCATAGTTGGGAACGCTGACGCGATTGGTGCTGGGCTTCGTATAGTATTTGCCTGTGTCTATCGTGCTGTTGGCACCGCCTCCGCCTCCGCTGCCGCTGCCTCTCGCTGCCAGCCTTGCCGCTTCCAGCGCCGCTTTTTGTGCCGCCGCCACATCCGGACGTCTTTCCCTCACCTATTACAGCGAGCTTCCGGTCTCTGATTTTCTGGAGCGCCTGCACAACTGGGATGCACTTTGCTGCTGGGAGCATTCCTCCTTCGGCATACAGTCGCCCTCGCTTTCGCAGATCGCAGACTGCGCCTTCGGCACGGTGCGCGTCTCCGACAAGCAGACAAAGCTGGAAACGGACGAGCGCGTCATGCGCCAGCAGGTACAGCGGCTGCTCTCCTGCCGGGTGGACCGGGGCAAAATGCCGGCGGATATCGCCCGCGCTGCGGCGGCCAAGGCGTCCAACCTGCAGATCATGGACGCCGCCCTGCGGGAAACGGTATTGTTCACCGCCTGCGCGGTGCTTCGGAAATACAAATATGATTGGTACAAGGAGGAATGGGGCATGGCACTGGAACCGCAGAAGAAGGATGTCAGCTATCAGTATGGACGGCTTTTGGCCGTGTTTGAAAAACTTGAGCGAGACACCTATGACCCCAATGAACAGCGAGAGCCCAACGCGATCCGGATGCAGTCCGTGTTCGCAAAGCGTCCGCTCTACGCCAGCCGGATCATCTGGGAGCAGTTGAAAAAGGCGTACTACCCCAAACTCAAGCCCGGCGCCAGAACAAAATACGACCGCATCATCGAGCAGATCATCCAAGAAATTTCCTCCTTCCCGCAGGCGGAACAGGAGGAGGCCCTGGAGGACACCTATCTCTTTGGGTACTATCTGCAGCGCAGTGCGCTGTACACATCCGGTAAGACCGAAAACAGTCAGGAGGAAGAATAAATGAGCAGCTTGCAAAACAAGATCGATTTTGTGGCACTGGTCTCCGTGACCCGCGCCAACAGCAACGGCGACCCTCTGAACGGCAATCGCCCCCGCACCGACCTGAACGGCTTTGGTGAGATCTCCGACGTGTGCATCAAGCGCAAGATCCGCAACCGGATGCAGGATCTGGGCAAGCCCATCTTCGTTCAGTCAGAGGATCGGTGCAGCGACGGCTGCGGCAGCCTCAGCGAGCGGGCCTCCGCCGCTATGAAGGGCATCAAGGATCGGGAGGAATATGCCCGGCGCGCCTGCGAGACATGGCTGGATGTGCGCGCCTTCGGGCAGGTCTTCGCCTTCAAGGATGCCAAGGGCTTCTCCTGCGGTGTGCGCGGGCCGGTCTCCGTGCATCAGGCGTCCAGCCTGTCCCCTGTGGAGATCGAGTCCCTCCAGATCACCAAGAGCGTGAATGGTGAGAGGAAGGAAAAGGGTGAGAACCGCGCCTCCGACACCATGGGTATGAAGCACTTTGTCCGCTTCGGCCTGTATGAGATCAAGGGCTCCATCAATGTCCAGCTGGCAGAAAAGACCGGCTTCTCCGAGGAGGACGCCGACACGGTCAAGGAATGTCTGCGCACCCTTTTTGTGAACGATGCCTCCTCCGCACGGCCCGACGGCTCCATGGAGGTGGTAAAGCTGTTCTGGTGGCGCCACAGCTGCAAGGACGGGCAGTACTCCTCCGCAAAGGTCCACCGCTCCGTCAAGGTCGCGCTGCGGGACGCGGGTACCATCCCCACCTCCGCAGACGACTATGTGATCTCGCTGGAGGCGCTGCCGGGTCTGGAGCCGGAGGTGATCGATGGCATATAATGAGGAGGACTTCCTACAGCTCTCCGGCTTACAGCATTTTCGGTTTTGCAGGCGGCGGTGGGCGCTGATCCACATCGAGCACCAGTGGGCGGAAAACTACCGCACCATTGACGGCGCGATCCTCCACGAAAATGCCCACGACACGGACCTTCAGGAGCGGCGGGGCGACCGCTTTATTACGCGTGGCGTCAGCGTCTATTCCGCGGAGCTGGGTGTATCCGGACAGTGCGACGTACTGGAATACCACCGGGGCTCCGTCGGGATCCCCCTCTCCGGGAAAGAGGGACTGTGGCAGCCGTACCCGGTGGAGTACAAGCGGGGCCGCCCCCGCGAGGACACCGGCGACGCCCTGCAGCTATGCGCGCAGGCCATGTGCCTGGAATCCATGCTCTGCTGCGACATCCCTGAGGGCGCACTCTATTACGGGGAGATCCGCCGGCGAGAGAGGGTTTCCTTCACCCCGGAGCTGCGCGCAGGGGTGCGGGAGCTGCTGGCGGAAATGCACGAGCTGTACCGCCGGGGCTATACCCCCAAGGTCAAGCCCACCAAATCCTGCAATGCCTGCTCCTTGAAGGAGCTGTGCCTGCCCAAGCTGATGAAAAGCAGAGCCGTCTCCGCGTATCTCCGGGCGGCCATGGAGGAATCACCATGAAGCAGCTTCTCAACACGCTATTTGTCACCTCCGAGGACATTTACCTCTCGCTGGAGGGGGAAAATGTGCTGGCAAACCGAGACAAGACCGTCGTCGCCCGCTACCCGCTGCACACGCTGCAAGCCATCGTCAGCTTCTCCTACGCCGGTGCCTCCCCTGCGCTGATGGGCAAATGTGCGGAGGCCGGGATCGGTCTGGCCTTCTGCTCCCCGCACGGACGTTTCCTTGCCCGCACCTGCGGCGAGAGCAGCGGCAACGTACTGCTCCGTCGTGAGCAGTACCGTATCGCTGACAACCCCGCTCGCAGCTGTCAGATAGCCCGCACCATGATCTTCGGCAAGCTGAGCAACGGTGCCGCCAGCATCCAGCGTACCCTGCGGGATCACGCGCCCCGCGTGGCGGACTGCGGATTGGAAAAAGCCGCTGCCAACCTCCGGGCCATGCTGCCACAGGTGCTGGCTGCCGCTGACTTGGACTCCCTGCGGGGAATAGAGGGCGCTGCTGCCACCGCGTATTTCGATGTCCTCGATCACATGCTCCTGAGCCGGAAGGAGGCATTCTTCTTCCACGGACGAAGCCGTCGGCCGCCGCTGGATCGGGTAAACGCCATGCTGTCCTTCGCCTACAGTCTGCTGGCACACGACTGTGCCAGCGCGTTGGAAAGCGTCGGATTGGACAGCTATGTAGGCTTCCTCCACCGCGACCGGGCGGGACGGCAGTCGTTGGCGCTGGATCTGATGGAGGAGCTGCGACCCTGCATGGCAGACCGCTTCGTGCTGACCCTCGTGAACAATCGAATGCTGCGCCCGGAGGACTTTCAGATGCAGGACAGTGGCGCGGTGCTGCTGTCCGATGACGGCCGCCGGAAATTCCTGAAGACCTGGCAGGAGCGGAAGCAGGACACGCTGACCCACCCCTATCTGGGGGAAAAGCTGAGTTGGGGTATGATCCCCTATGCGCAGGCGCTACTGCTGGCTCGCTGCCTCCGCGGCGACTTGGACGGCTATCCGCCGTTTTTATGGAAGTGATGCTATGCTGGTGCTGATCACATACGATGTAAACACCGAGGACGCCGCCGGGCGCAGGCGCCTGCGGCAGATCGCTAAAAAGTGCGTAGACTACGGACAGCGGGTGCAAAATTCCGTGTTTGAGTGTCTGCTGGACGCAGGGCAGTGCCGCCGCCTGCAGGCACAGCTCCTGTCCATCATGGATTCTGAGAAAGACAGTCTGCGCTTTTACTACCTGGGGAGGCAATATGAGAAAAAAGTGGAGCATTTCGGCACGAAGAGTACCTATCTGCCGGAGGATCACCTGATCCTCTGACACACGCCGCACGGCGCGGCAGTGGTACGGCGCACGGGTATCCGGGACGCGCCTTCCCGCCCCCGCGAAGTCCAAGTGACCAGAAATTGCCGGGAGGTTCGCAAGGCTTTTCCCGAGAAAACGCCGGTCTTTCTCCGGGTTTCTCTGGCAACCACCCCCGTATTTTTCCCAAAAAACGCAAAAGTTCTACTTGTTTGTCAAAGATCCGCAGGTAAAACTGTGCATCTTTGCTGTCGCCCCCCTCGCGGGGGGCGTGGATTGAAATAAAAGCCTATTTCAAAAGGGTGGCTTCGCCGATGCGGTCGCCCCCCTCGCGGGGGGCGTGGATTGAAATAAATATTACCTTTATTGTACCACTTCGACAAAAGTCGCCCCCCTCGCGGGGGGCGTGGATTGAAATGTAGCCGTAGCGCTTCCGGTTGATCTCCTCCTGCGTCGCCCCCCTCGCGGGGGGCGTGGATTGAAATACCAGCGTCCAGCGGAAGTGGTCCATTGCCAACGTCGCCCCCCTCGCGGGGGGCGTGGATTGAAATTGATCGGGAGAAAGCCATCATTGCTTCTCTTGGCGTCGCCCCCCTCGCGGGGGGCGTGGATTGAAATGTAAAGCGTCTGGCGGACGAAGTTGTCCAGCCAATCGGGTCGCCCCCCTCGCGGGGGGCGTGGATTGAAATCAGCAGGAAGTGGCGGATGAGTACAAGGATTGGTGTCGCCCCCCTCGCGGGGGGCGTGGATTGAAATATGGATCAGAAGCTGTCGGCGCTGTCTCACGAGGTCGCCCCCCTCGCGGGGGGCGTGGATTGAAATGCCTGGTGGTGCGGCTGCCGGAGATCATTGGTGCGTCGCCCCCCTCGCGGGGGGCGTGGATTGAAATTGATGCCAGCGCGTCCATGAAGGTGACCGTGAAGTCGCCCCCCTCGCGGGGGGCGTGGATTGAAATTGCTGAGAAGCAACTGTGCCTCACTTGTGCGGCCAGGGTCGCCCCCCTCGCGGGGGGCGTGGATTGAAATGCGGGGATGTGGAACTACTATCCGGCCAAGGGGCGTCGCCCCCCTCGCGGGGGGCGTGGATTGAAATAATCAGGTTCTGCAGCATCGACTGCCGGAGCTCGTCGCCCCCCTCGCGGGGGGCGTGGATTGAAATTCCATCAGTCGCCCCCGGTCGTCCGTGACGGTCAGTCGCCCCCCTCGCGGGGGGCGTGGATTGAAATCACTGGGTCTTGCGCAGGTTGTATCCCCCTCGGAGTCGCCCCCCTCGCGGGGGGCGTGGATTGAAATCTGCTGTACCTGGAGGACCCGGAGGACCGCTCCGTCGCCCCCCTCGCGGGGGGCGTGGATTGAAATGGTGGCTTCATGCTGCTGTGTCTGCTCCGTATGGTCGCCCCCCTCGCGGGGGGCGTGGATTGAAATTGGTAACGGACGACGAAGCTGATGCCCACATAGGGGTCGCCCCCCTTGCGGGGGGCGTGGATTGAAATCTCGGCAAAGCTCGCGGTGTCGAGGGTCTGGCAGCGCGTCGCCCCCCTCGCGGGGGCGTGGATTGAAATTGATGGGAGGGGTAAGCGGCATGGATTACTGGCACAGTCGCCCCCCTCGCGGGGGCGTGGATTGAAATGCCTGCAACATCACCTGGAGCGATGAGGCTACGGGTCGCCCCCCCTCGCGGGGGCGTGGATTGAAATTCCATCCGACTGTGATAGACGGGAAGCGTATGCCGTCGCCCCCCCTCGCGGGGGCGTGGATTGAAATTCCATCAATGGCGTAGCCGGTGCGGTGAACAACAGTCGCCCCCCTCGCGGGGGGCGTGGATTGAAATCACGATGATCTGATTAGGTATACAGACTACGAAGTCGCCCCCTCGCGGGGCGTGAAATAACCGCATTCTGCGGTTGGTTGCGAGCGCCAAATAATGCGTAAATTATAGGTTGATTTT
>OLGE01002260.1_pt1 | contig 17354 bp, 39 predicted proteins | sample 1605151 | NCBI WGS metagenome assembly OLGE01 (sample SAMEA3888912, study PRJEB22519) | human gut metagenome | biome: human gut; feature: human-associated habitat; material: faeces | place: Denmark | collected 2010
TAAAGAGAGAAAATCAAAGCAATCCAAAATCCAAAAATCAGAAAAAAATAACGCTTAGAGGGAGAGGGATTGAAGTTAAGAAATTAAATAGAAAGAGAAGGAAAAAGAAAGAAAGAAGAGAAAAATGAAAAAAGAGGGAGAGGGAAAAAGAAAGAGAAAAGAGAAAGAAAAAGATGAAGAACGAGAAAACTTCTCGTCCGATCACCGACGGAGAAACCAACGTCGTCACCATCCAGCCCGTGGCTCCGGCTAATTATATAATGATTTTTAATGGGCCGAAAAGTAAAACCCGACCACCTAAAATTTTTGGTAGCGGAATTGATTGGGATGGATGGGAATCCTCTGAAATGAGCTAGTTCACAACTCTCTATAAAAGTCAAGTATTAAACTTAATAAAAAAATATAAAAAAAAGAGCCACGAATCCCGTGGCTCCGGATCATAATTATTGCGCGGAACGCATTTTCAGCTTATCATTCCAATCCTCAACCGCATCATCAATGTCGAAGTTCTTCTTGGCGGTGAGCGAAAAGACAACCCAAATTTCCTCTCCGTTGACTTCCTCAAGAGAAGCCCATTTGTAATCGTCAATTTGGATGCAATCTCCGACAAAATCCTTGAATCGTTCCTTTGTCAAATCCTTGGCGGCTTTGAGTTTTTGCTGCTGATTCATCTTATTTTCCATTGGCTTTTCCTTTCTTTGCGCGCGGAGTATAATCATTTCTGCCACAAATCGCGCATGGAAAAACAGAAATGTAACCTTCGCTATTGGTAAAAGTGTTCAAAACTGTATTGAATTTGAGACATTTTTTTGCCCCGAACTGAAGACTAGTACAGCCGTTGCAAATTTCGTCGCGTGAAATCTTCATTTTCGATTCTCCTTTTATCTTCTTTATAATTATATTATACCACAAAGTTGCGCTCTTGTCAATATTTGGCATGGATTTAAAAAAGTTTTTTTTGCTTATTATATCATACTTTTGAGTAAAAGTCAAGTTTTTGAGTTTGGCGCGAATAAAAAAAGATGTGCAGAATCATCCGCACATCCTTTTGAGGTACTACTCAACTTTTTGCAAGCCATTTATGTAAACCCAATCAGCCGAGATTCTAATTGAGTTACACCATTTTGATTTGATTTGGACTTTTGAGTTGTTCATTTTGATTGAAAACTCTTGACTTTGGCTGGCTTTTGGAGCTTAAAACTCCCGAATTTTGAGCACCTTCACTCTCAAAACCCTACCAGTCAAGTAGGAAATGAGCGCCAAACCTATTTGACGATGCTACGCACTTTTTATTTGGCGTAGCTACGCCGATTTTTTCAACGTTGGAACGCGGTTTATTTTCGTCGTTCCTATGTTCTTTTCTCATTTTCTATAAATATTATACCATACATTTATTCTTGAGTCAATAATTTGACGTAGCAACGTTATTTTTGGCTTGAAAAGTTACAATTTAGGTACAATTTTTGTGCATTTTTATTCATTTTGCGCGCCAGATTGTTAAATTTTTAACAAAGTTTGCGCTAAAAAATAACGATAAGACGCGAAAAATTGCTGGAAATAACTGGAAAATTGAATTTTTGCATAAATATTCAAGAAAAAATCTGGAAAAATGCTTGACATATTGACAAAAGGGTGGTATAATGGTATTGTGGAAGAGTGTTGACTATTTTGGCCGGGTGGGTTAGTTATAACTAACTTTGCCCGGGCGAAACTAGTTAATCATGCCTAACCTCTTGCCCGGGCAAAATTGCCCGGGAGCGAGTTAGTTATAACTAACCATAGAGTTCTCTTCCTCCCCTTTTATTATAACATAAAAGATAGGACTTGTCAAGCCCTATCTCGAAATTTTTATTTAGTTATTTAATTTCATTTCCCATCTTCATCATCCTCCACTTCAATTTCGGTGAAGCCGCAATCTTCCCAAACTTTATCGAAAATATCTTCTTTAAGTTTCTCATAGTTCCAAAAATCATGGGCAGATAAAGCATCCATAAACAGTTCCCAGAAAGATTCAATATAGTCATCTTTTATAACTTCAACAATATCGTCCACTGTAATCATATCATAGCAACGATCACGCGCGGCATCTTCAGTTTCAAAAATCTCATCATCATTATTTGTCCATTTAGTCATATTTATTTCCCCTTTCATTTTCTATAATTATTATACCACCATTTCCATTGATTGTCAAGCTTGTTATTTATTTAACAATGTCTCGCCCGGGCGAGTTAGGTATGACTAACTTCAAGTCAAAAGAAAAGAGGGTGAATCACTTCACCCTCGATTCTATCAAGCCTTCTTCTTGGCGGCACGCTCCTGAGCCTTGCGCTCCTTTTCAGCGGCCTTTTCCGCGGCCATGCGCTCCTTCTCCTCGCGCTCAAACTCCCAATCACCGCAAGCCTGTTCGATGTCGAACGCAGGCACCTTGTCGGTGGCAATGGGGTTGGCACAAGTGAACGCAACCTTCACCCAGCAAGTCACACCATCAACCTCGGTGGGCAGTGCGAAAGTCGATGCGCCAATCTGACGCGCACCCTCAGGCAGAATCATGCCAATGATGTTGGACTTGGCAGTGGACAGAATCTCGGCCTTCTTCATAGTGGTAGCCATAGCAAACCTCTTTCTCCTACACTTGCGGCAGTAGGCGCTCTGTGTTAAGTTTCGTTCTCTCTTTGAGAACATATTCATTATACCATAGGTTGCGGAGTTTGTCAAGAGTTTTTTTGAATTTTTCCTGTTGCTCCTAAATGGAGCGAGTTCGAAGTTGAACCGTACCGCGTACAGGTTTCGTTCTCTTGAGGTTTCCGTTCCCTTTGGAGTGATTATAGTATACCATACCCTTAGGAAAATAGACATAGACAAATCAATCAAGAACATGGACAAATGTTGCGCCGCGCCCGGGAGGTAGTCCCTTAAATGAAACTATCACTTTGAGGACGATTAAAGCCTTAATGCAAGTCGCTTAGATAATCACGCACGGCAGAACAAATAAATTCTGTTGTGGCTTCATCATTGCGCGTTTGATAGTCACTATAATCTACAGTATGACCGCCAGCATCACGGATACGCAGATCGCCCTCATAAGGAAGACCACTTACTTCAAAATACATAAAATCAATCCTTCATTTGTTTTTTCATCTCGGTCATCATATCGTAAAGCTCATTAAATTCTTCTTGATTCAACCAAAGTTCATTATTAAAATCACCAAAATCGCCGCCAATGCGCTCAATCTCAATATGAGTTAAACCAAAGAATCCCGCAACAGAAAAACGCTTCGTATCAATGAAACAATTTTTCATCAAAGGAGTTTCAGCATTTTCAACTCTAATTTCCATTTTCTTTCCCCTTTCTTTAATATAATTATATCACGCTTACTCTTAAAAGTCAATAGAAAAGTTATGTAAATATGATGTTTTACTTTGTACTTTTGATTCATCATGCCCGGGCGCACTTCGTTAAATTTTTAACAAAGTAGGATATAAGAAAAGGGGCAAGATTTTCTTGCCCCAATTCATTACTGCTCGACAGAATCGCCTTCAGCGTCAGCCTTTGCGGCTTCACGCTTGGCCTTCTTGGCGGCTTTTACCGCGTCACGCTGGGCTTTTGCGCGTGCCTTTTCAGCGTCTTTACGCGCCTTTTCAGCAAGGCGTGCCTGCTTTGCGTCCTCACGCGCTTTAACGGTGAAGTCGTACTCCTCTGCGGCGGCGGCGAGGTCATAAGCCTTTGCCTTTTCCGTATCCTGATAGCGATGCGCCATAATCTTAACCGTCACAGGCACTTCATATTCCTGTTCCCCGTCTTTGACAGTGACATACTCGCCAAACTCTGCACCATCCGTCTGATACGGCATACTGTCAATCAGCCCCAACTGCTCAACCATCAACTTGCGGGCGGCTTCGGCAATCTCATACTGCTTCATCATAAATATACCTCTTTCTCTCACACTTGGCTGTGAGCACCTTGTTCTGTACCCCTTTAGAGTATCTTTATTATATCACAGTCAATGGAGTTTGTCAAGCGTTTTTTAGAATTTCTTTTGAAGTTCTTCGCTTGCTTTCCTCTCTTGACTGTATATAGTATACCATAGCATCGCACAAAAAGGTATAGATAAATCGTGCAAGAACATGAATAAATGTTGCAGGCGCCCGGGCGCGAGTTAGGTATGACTAACTCAAAAGAAAAAGAAAAGAGCCGTTCTGATTTTGAACGGCTCAATTTTTTATAGTGCGGCCAACTTTTTGCGCAGTTCCTTCAACTCTTTTTCGAGTTCTTCAATTTCGGACTGAATCTCAATTTTCTTCGCGGCAACTTTCTTTTGATTGCGGCGATTGATTTTTTGCGCCTTCTGCCATACGCCACCACGCGGAGTTTTGTCCAGCTTTTTGTGCATAGCTAAGCACTTTTTCAAAATTGTCGCTTCTATGTCGGAATCGTCAATGCCCTTGTGCTGTTCGACAAACTCAAAATTTCCAGTCAAAAAACGATAGGCGCATTCTGCGTTTGTAAGAATGTTTCCTTTTTCAGATACCCAGCCCTGCGCAATAGCGGTCTTGTAGTAGTCATTACCAGCAAGGAACGCACAAGTGGCCATATTCCAAATACAGTACAGCCGAACGCCCTTTTTCCAAAACCATTTATAACGACCGTCCGTTGAAAAATTCATAAGATTGTTAAGAGCGCGGCGGTCAAAAGCCATGTTGTAAGCGTAGCACTCTTTGCAATTAAACTGCGCTAAATCGTCGAAAAAAGTCTTTCGCGCAAAATACGCGCTGACAAGTTGTTTTTTGCCTGCCCAAATATCCTCCCAATAGGAAGGAACTTTTTTAGCGTAATAGGCCGAATCCATTAACGTAGCATCGAGAAAAATTTCTTTGATGACAAATGAACGGCGGCAAACCTCGCGCATCTCTGCGCCCTCGTACAGAATATAAGAGAAGTCATAAGGGAGGGGCTTGCTCAAACTCCCTGCGGTTTCAGTATCGAGAACGCAACGAATCTTTTTTTTGCTCAATGGGTGCAACCTCTTTCTATTGATTTTTTAGAACACTATTATTATAACAGACTGTATACAATTTGTCAAGTCAAAAAACGAAAGAATTTTCAAACGAATTTTGTGCAATGTGCTGAAATGAGAGTTAGGCTTGACTAACCGCGCCCGGGCAGCCGCTTGTTAAATTTTTCACAAAGTCTGGTCAAAAGAAAAGAGAGCGCATTTCTGCACCCTCAATTCTATCAAGCCTTTTCGGCGTCACGAGCCGCCTTCTCTGCGGCACGCTTGGCACGGCGGTCAGCGTCAGCCTTGACCTTATCGTCATGCTTGCGCTTGCGCTCTGCGACCTTTGCGGCGGATTCCGCCAGCTCTGCCTGATACTTCTCGACCGCATCGTTAAGGTCGAACGCGGCGACCTTTTCGGTGGCGATGGGGTTCGCGGCAGTCACCGCAATCTTGGTGTAGGTCTGGTTGCCCTCATAGTCGATAGAGGGAATAGCCCACAGGCCAGAGCCAATCTGAACAGCACCGAGGGCTTCCAGATTCAGCTTTGCAAGGGTGTCAGCCTTGATAGCGGAGAGCAGGTCGGCCTTCTTCATAGTGTTAGCCATAAGATACCTCTTTCTCTTGCAGTCAGTCGCAAGTCACTTTGTTTTTCTGTTCCTCTTGGAACATCTTTATTATAGCACAGTCGAGAGCGTTTGTCAAGAACTTTTTTTATTTTTTTTTGGAACTCTTTGTGAGCGGTTTCTTGTTCCGTTCCCTTGACTGTATATATAGTATAGCACAGCTAAGTGCTGATGAACATAGATAAATCGTGCAAGAACATGGATAAATGTTGCGCCGCGCCCGGGCGAAAAGAAGTCCCTTTTATGGGACTTCAATTCGTTACACCAAAGAGTAGTAGGGAATGCTTTCTTTCACAAGGACTTTACTGTAATCCTCGTTGAAATGACACATTTTACATTTTTTGCAATTCTCAACATCATGCGCCCAACTGCAAAAACTTTCTCGCGGAATTTCTCGAATCCCACTATCAACCACTTCACGCTTAACAAGCCCCATCTTGACGAGCCGACGGCAACAAGCGGCAATCATCTCAATAGTAACACCGCGAGGAAAACCAACATTATTATTGACCCACTGGCGAATTTCTTTGCATCGTACAGGACGATTCATATCTTGAAGCGCGTGATAAACGCAATCAGTGCACATGAGCTGCCACGCAGGAGCGGACAGCATAGGGAAAGCGCGAAGAATATTTTCGTTGCAATCAATAGCAATAGACATATTAGTTACCTCTTTCTTTCTTTTCTCTCTTGGTGTACCTATATTATATATCATTTGTTCTTGAATGTCAATAGGTAAAGTGAAAGTTATTTATTTAACAATGTCTTGCCCGGGCGCAGTTAGGCTTAACTAACTATTTTGCAAAAATAATACTTGACTTTTGACTGCGGCTGTGATATACTAATAATAAAGAAAGCGAGGTACACAATGAAAATCACGAAACTCAAATTTGAAACCGATTTTCCCATCGACTTTTTCTTGGCTCTCAATACTTGCCCTCGGGATAAAGAGGAACGCTATCAGTGGGCAATCAATTTTGCTAAAGAATGGGGGCTTGAAGTCCACAGCGGCATGACGCGAGTTGCTTTTGTGTTTGATGATTTTGCAATCAAACTTGATATTAACTCTACCACAAACGGTTGCGAAGAAGAATACGAGCGTTTTCAGGGCGCACGTGAATATGAAGTTGAACGAATCCTTTTGACTATTGAAAAATGGTATACCTCGCCACGTGGCGTTACTTTTTACATTCAGCCCAAATGTGGCGAATTGGTGTACGATTATGACACCGATGAATATACAGATACCTTTAATACAGTAGCAAGCGCTCTGGAGCGTCAAGGCTATTGTAGGCGTAAAATTAGACGCTATATCGACGAAATGCCTTACGAAATCGAGGAGATGGAATGGGTAGGTCGTTGTGTGCAATATTACGGTTGGAAATTTATGCACCGCTTGATGGACTGGATGCAAGATTACAACATCACGGATTTGCACGGCGGGAATATTGGTTTTGTAGCGCACAATCGCCCTGTAATTTTTGATTATGCAGGCGTGAGATAGTCGGCTGGGTCACATTAAATGTGACCCTTTTATTTTTATGCAGAGTTAGGCGCAGCTAACTGTGCCCGGGCGAATTAGATATGACTAACTACACACAAAATAAAAACCCGCCGAAGCGGGTCAAAATTATTTTGCGCCAGTATAGAGCGTTTGGAGTTCATCAGGCAGTTCGTCATAAAAACCGCCTGACGCGACAGCCTGCTCAAGGTAGTGGACATCGTTGAAATCGTGCAGAATTTCAACATCATCGAAATCAAGCACGCTGCCACATCAAAAACAAACGATCCCATAGTCAGGAATCAACAGACCAAAGTCAACATTTCCTTCTTCATCTTTGAATAAAACAACGCTAGTATTCATAAAATCACTCCTTAAACTTTACATTCATAAAGACTTCGACTTTTTCATCAGCCGCGAAGAATACAGGCAAGCCATTAGAGAGCATCACGGCATTATACAGTCGATTCTGCGCGATAAAGCGCGGAACAACCAAACACAGTCTGCCGCGAGGGTAACGAACATAGTCACCCACCTCTGTATTACCAAACAGAGACAAAGTTTTTTCGGTAAGGTTAATCTGCATAGATACCAGCTCCTATTGATAAATTAAAATGCTTGACGGGAGTTTTCTGGCTTGACTATTGCCTTGCCTACCCGTTAGTTCATTTCCTTTTGATGTATTTATTATACCATACTTAATCTCGATTGTCAAGGGCTTTGCGGCAAATTTCTTTGTTGATTTGGCGCATCTTGCGCGTGCAGTCATGTTTATCTTGACGGATAGAGTTTAACCGTGCGTGCTGACAATAGAAGTGACGCGCAAACTTATCCTCAAAGGTCAGTTTCTTTTTCTCGTTCTTTGCAGCCATACTATCATCTCCTTTTTCTATATTATACTATATACAAAGTAAAATGTCAAGCGTTATTTATTTAACAAAGTTCGCCCGGCGGATGGTTAGGCATAACTAACTTTAAAAATAATGCTTGACAACTTGGATTATATATGCTATAATGAATATATCAAAAGGAGGTAATGAATATGAAGAAAATGGTTGAAATGGATTGCTGTGATGTTTGCGGCAAGCCGTTGTATATGTTGCCTAGGTATATCGAAAGCTATGCTTTCAAGAACAGCAGTGGACAGCGACTTGATGCGGTTCTTTGTGAGGACTGTTTAGAAAATAACAAAGTCTTTGAGTGTGCTGGTTGCGGTTGTTATTTGCGTAATGAAGATGCTTTCCATGTAGATTGCTACGATTACTGTGAGCAGTGCGCTGAAGAACTGCTTGAAGATAAGCGCCAGGAAATCAAAAATTTGGAAGCTGATTTAAAAGATGCAAGAGAAGCGTTCGAACGCCGCAAGGCAGAGAGGGAGTAATCCCTCTTTTTTATTTTGACTAGTTAGCTATAACTAATTTGCCCGGGCGGATTAGTCTCAACTAACTCTTGATATTAAAAAAGAGGGCTTTTCAGCCCTCAAAATTATTTTGACTTAGTCGAGATACCGCTGCGAAGCAAAGTGAAAGCAATACAAATGCCCCAGAAATTAAGCTCTGGAATCGCTGGCAGAAATGTAAACCACGGCAGGAGCATTAGCACATAAAAGGCATACCATAGATGTGCGCCAAACAACAGCAGCGCGATGCCAAGTCCAAGGATGCCCAGCATCAAGCCTGTGTTGTCTTTGTTTTTGCTTCTGTTTTTGTTAAATGCTTGAAACAGCACAGCAAAAACTAACAGCCCGACAAAGTAAATAATCAGCAAAAACCAAAACATCAGATGCACCCCTTTACCTTATATGTCATAGTATAATTGCGGCGATTCTTGCGCTTTTCGTAACGCTGGCGTTCCTTTGCCTGGCGATAGGCAATTTCGGGATTGCCCTTAAACTCGATAGGGTCGAGCTTACCACAATTCAGGACAAAACCATAGTTTTCATCGACTTCATAACCGAAAACCTGCATTTTATCTTACCTCTCTTTCAGTTTCTATAATTATTATAACACACATTTGTGCTATTGTCAAGAATTATTTCCACTCAATATCCTGTGGTTCAATCTCTTGCACATCGTAATTTTCATCGAGCGCAAACATTTTGTCTGCGGTCATAAACATCAAACTATAAGGTCCGATGTCATTGTCTGCGGTGACAAGCCAAACCTCTTTACCTTTTGCCTTTGCATAACCCGTCTCCCACGCCGCACCATCATCGGATTTGTAACCATAGGAGATACACACGACAAGGTCAGCCACGTCAAGCTGTTTATGGTCTTCCTCAAAGATTTTCTTTGCCCAAACATGATTAGGCAATTCCCATGCATTGGGTACTTGAAAATCCTGAGGGCAATAGACATTTGCATCAGGATAGATAGTCTTAACCCATTCAGCAACACGCTTAACATTTCTCTGTTCCCATTTGTGGAAAAGCGGACTTGCAATGTAGATATTCATTTTGTTTGTTCCTTTCTCTCTTGGTGTAATTATATTATACAGTATTGAACGCAAAATGTCAAGGATTATTTTATGAAGATTTGTACTATTGATTTGTACTTTTGATGCGCGGCACCCGGGCGAGTTAGGTGTAACTAACTTTCAATCAAAAGAAAACCGCCCGAAGGCGGATAGAATCAAAGAACTTTTAATTCAACCTCGATGTTTTCGCACTCCGCATCTGAAAAAAATTCTTGTTCTATATCATCATCATTATTGGTAATATTTACCGCAGCATGGTCGTTATATTTAACCCAAATATTACCTTTAAAACGAAAAAATTCGCCTACTTCAAACCAACTAAAAGCATGGATATTGCCAACAGGCGCGATCTTTGCAAAACCCATAATTAAAAACCACCTTTCTCAATCAGCTCAAAAAGTTTTTCAGCCGTTACAGCCTTGCCGCCATGTTTTTCCCACGCAGACAAATTCTGTTCTTCATCATCGAAAAGAATCGTATTGACGCGATTTTCAGGGCGAACAATCGACCACTTGGGGACACCGTAAGCAACCACATGAATTTCTTCCGCATAGGGGAAAAACTTTGCAAGCCACGCCTTTTTCGCCTTGCGGATTTCAGCGTTGAAACCCTTATTATTTTCTTTAGAACACCAGCTGATAATGCCGATTCCAAAACCCTGAGCCTGCAAAATCTCCACGATTTCCGCAAACTGTTCAGCAGTGAACAGCGGCTCTGCCACGGCATAGGGGCGAGGGTCATGAGCCATCAGACAGTCAAGCCAACCGTCCACGCCGTAGAAGTTGGCAATCGTGCCATCCATATCGAAGTAAGCCATTTTTTTCATATCTATTTGTTCCTTTCTCTCTTGGTGTATATATAGTATAGCATACCTTGCGACTTTTGTCAACAGATTTTTTATGGATATTTATATTATTGATTTGTACTTTTGATGCAGCGGCCCGGGCAGTACTTTGTTAAATAATTAACTTTTAATTTTGGGATTGACAAATGAGGAAAAGTATAGTATAATATAGATACACCAAGAGAAAAGGAGACAGAGCAATGTGTGAAGTAAAAGTAGCCAAATTCAATTCTAAGCCCCATTTTGGTGATGTCAAAGTGGGCGATATGTTCAAAAGTATGAACAATTGTTGGTACATGAAAGTTAAAATCAAAGACGGGAGCACAAATGAGCAAACCGTTTTTGCCCTCGGACTTGAAGATGGTTTGATGTCCCGCGTTTTTCATGATAAAGACGAGATCAAAACATTTTTTACACCGTCCGCAATCACTGTCCAGTAAAAGGAGAATAAATATGAATAAAATTAAGTGCGAAATCCAGGACAACATTTTTGAAAATTTCCCCGTTGGCACTATTTTCTCAGATAGTGGCGATTTTTACATCAAAATCAATCAAGATGAAATTTTAAATAACCTCGAGTATTCAGAGGAAGTTGACAAGGGCAATATACCGAATGCTGTTCGTTTAAGTGACGGTAAGGCTGCGTATTTCAATGATCGAGACAGAATTGATATGATTTATTTTAATACTACGCTATCAATCAGCTGAACCTCGCGCCCATGAAGGGCGCATTTTTTTGTATCAAAAGTTAGTTAAGACTAATCCGCCCGGGCAAGTTAATCATGCCTAACTCAAGGTAAAATTAAAACCGCCCATCCCTGGGCGGCTAGCTCTAATCTCCATTGATTTGGGCGCGGGTTTCGTTTTTCTGCGCCTTGCGGTCATATGCGGTTTTCTTCTTAAAACGAGCGGGGCGTACACCCACAAAGGTCTGACGCCGTGCGGCTCGCTCTTTTTTCTGTCGGTTCTTTTCAAGCATGATAATCACCTCTAATATGTACATCATAGACGGACAGCGTCTCTAACGGGTGGCGATTCTGCACAATCTTGGTCGCGCTTGCTCCATCGGAAGCCCACGCGCTTTCAACCAGCAGTTCATTGTCCTTATTGTAGTAGACAACATCGTAGCAGTTCAGTTCCTTAACACTCATGGGGTTTACCTCTCTTTCATTTTCTATATATATTATAGCATAGATTTTTGCATTTGTCAAGATTCAAAGAACAAAAAAGTTAAAAGAAGATATAAAGGATAGAGAACAATCTGAAGTGTCGCAATCAAAATTGTTGAGAGTGCAAAAATAGGAGCAAGCAAACCGCATTTCAAACCATTCAAAATATTTTTTAACTTGACTTCTTTTGTGTGATGAATTACGCAATGCACAACCAGAAGAAACCTCGCCAAACATGCAAGAGTACTGCCCGTAAAGAAATGAGAAGTAAAATCCCACTTTTTATTGCAAAATTTACAAGTGTAGACAGCATGAGAATAATTCAAACCATCGTAAATCATTTTAATGCCTTTCTTTCTCTTGATTTGTATATATTATATCATAAGATATATAATTTGTCAATACCATAAATCGGACTTTCAAAGCGCCCGGGCGCAGGAGTTAGCTATGTTTAACTTTAAATCAAAAAAAAGAGAGGTTAATAACCTCTCAATTCCATCCGCACAATGCGGTCTGCCACACAGCGGGCAAGGGACTTTTTATTCCAGTCCCTGCTCTTGAGCAGATAAGCAATATTCCCAGGGTCAGATGCCCAGAAGCCACGCTGGACACCTTCAGCGACGATGCTCGCTTTCGTGAGCTTCATCAGGCGGTCATACTCGATTTGGAACATATTCATGGTAGTTACCTCTTTCTTTCTCTTGATTCTGTATACATTATACCACAGATTTTTATTTTGTCAATACTTTTTATGGGACTTCTTGGCGCCCGGGCAAAGATTGTTAAATAAATAACTTTTGATTTTCCTCTTGACAAAATAGATTTATATGATATAATATAATCAAGATAAGAAATGGAGAGAGGCAAATAAAAATGGAAGATTACATGATTTATGAAGTATGTGATGATATTCTTTATATTCCGCGAGGAATTCAGACATGGCTCGCAAATCGTCCCATGGAAAAGAAAATTTTTGAAGAATGGTTAGTTCAAAAAAAGAAACGCTATTATGTCCATTATATCGCGCTTAGTTCTTTTGGGACAAGAAAATATGGACAAAGAACGATGCATATTAAGAAAAGAAATACTTCTTTTCACGCAGATGGAAACAGTGATGCCGATAAAGTCCGCCGAGAGCTAAAAATTGGTGGTGGTTACGCTTATGTTATGGTCTTTGAAGGCGGTTTTAAAGTTGGTTTGACTAATGATTTAAAGCGTCGCCGCAATCAGCTTAACGCTACTCACGACCATCATTATGAAATTGCTTGGAGTTCTTCTTTTTCTACCTATGAAGCCGCCGCAATGATGGAATGTGATTTGCATTACTACTATAAAAAGTTGTATCCTAACAACTTCATTCCTAATGACCATTTTAACATTGACGGTTTTGATGCTAGGCGCGATGTAAGAAAACTCAACAAAATGGCGGAAGAGTGTGAAGCACGTTATGCCGCTTGAGGGCTTATGCCCTCTTTTTTATCTTAACTTATTAGTTGTAACTAACCGCCCGGTTAAGTTAGTTAAGACTAACCTGATAGATAAAATAAAAGCCGCATAAAGCGGCTCAAAATTATTTGTATTTAAATTGGACATTAGACGAATTGACATAAGGGGTTGTGTAACTTTCATAGTGCCCACCGTAAGGGTCAAGATGAACATAAACTCCCGTGTCATGAAGTTCATCCAAAGTCTCTTTGAGCGTATCAATCAAATCGTGGATCTTTGCTTTTCTTGCGCGCTCTTCACGAGATTTAATGATAGCGTCAATATCTTCCTGAGTCAAAGTCATAACATCAATATTCATTTAATTACTTCCTTTCTATCAACCACGAGGTAACGACCATCGGTGTTTCAGTTTTAAACCCAATTATCATACAGGCGACTTGCTTTTTATTATATGATACTCGAATACCAACTGAAATGATTTCGTTTTCCTCTAACTTTACTTCATAAATTGTAGCGCGTTTCATTTTTGTAGATGAGATTTTATTTAGGTTAATATTGCGCTCCTCTACTCTATCTAAAAAATGTCCAGTCCTTGCCAATCTTTCAAAGTCTACTGTGTCAAGTTTTTCCTGAGCTAACTTAATCAGCGGCTTTCGCTTGGACAGCTGATAGCCGTTATATACCACCATTTTCTTTTGCTCCTTTCTCTCTTGGTGTATCTATATTATATACCATTGCGCACAGAATGTCAAGAAAAAATTTGAAAGTTAATTATTTAACAAAGTTTGCCCGGGCAGTTAATCCTAACTAACTTATACGACAATAAAAAAGAGGGTATAAACCCTCTTAATATCTATAAAATAAAGGAACGATAATAACTTTCTTAGCCATTTTACATAACCTCCACGTAAAAAGCACTGTAAGTACCGCGCTCACTATCGCAATTATAATACTCAAAAGCATTTACCAGCGAATCAAAAGAAGAATAACCTGCATAATAGTTTGCGTCACTCTTGTAATTTACAAGGACGCCCCAGCGCAACGGGTCTTGAAAACGCGGCACAATCCAAAACTCTTTGCCTTCGTTGAACAGTTTACGAGCAGTACGCTTATTGATTCTCTTGACAGTCATTTTGTTTACCTCTCTTATCTCTTATCTTGTATATAGTATAGCATAGATAATTCAGAATGTCAAGCATTATTTTCTTAAAGTACGTTTTATTGGACCGCGCCCGGGCCAGTTAGCTACAACTAATTTTTAAATTTTTATTCAAACGCTGTTCTTTCTTCATCTTCACAGATGAAATCGTCATCTTCATCCCAGAACAATACGAAATCGTCACAATCGGCAAGTGGATTTTCAATCCCGCATTCTCCGTTTTTGTAGTAAGGACAATCCCAACCATTAGCAGGACAATAAATTTTTCCTTTTCTCATAGTTATCACCTTTTAGCAATCGTAGGTAAAACAGCCTGCATAGGGATCAAAGCCTTCATCGCTGTCAATATCGTCAGGTTCGTCAGGCTCATCGTCTTCATCAGGCTCATAAGCAAGAAAGAAGATTCTTGCACCCTTGTGCTGAGCTGCAAGGTCACAGGCTTCTTCATAACTCGTACATGGTACACCTGCATATTCCCCGTTATTCTTAACGACAGCCCACAAAGCAGAATCGAAATCGAAATCTCTCATAATTGGAACCTTCTTTCTTTTGATTGTGCATATATTATATCACGCATAACTTAATTTGTCAATAGGTATTTTGAAAGTTATTTATTTAACAAGTTCGCCCGGACAGTTAGACATAACTAACTGATAGGCAAAAAGAAACCGCATCGGATTTGATTCGTAAACCCCTGCAGTGGTTTAACATTTATCCGATACGGACAAGTATGGTGCTTGTTTGGTGGCGCATTCGCCTATCAATAGCGATATAAGTAGATGCTAAGTGAATCCAGTATAATACATCGTAAATACCTTCTATATTTCAATAAAAGTTTAGGTTAGGTCGCTAAGTAAATCCCGTGTAATATTTCATAGGGCCTCCCGCCGCAACCGATTATTACGGCTTCGTAATTTAATTATACACAATATGTTAAAGCGTTTAATCTTCGGGCGCTACCCCTACGTCCATGTCATAGGCATTTCCTTTCTTTATCTTATGTACTTATTATAGCACATAAGTGGCGGATTGTCAAGCCTTTTCAAGGAAATATTTTCTGCCGCGAAAATATTTCTTGATGAAAAAGGGCATCAGGATAATGTCGAGCGGGGTCGCATCGAAGTAAAAAACTTCAACGACTTCTTTATGGCGCGGCAGGATGGTCAATCGTGTCATTTACTTTCTTCCTTTCTCTCTTGCTGTGTATATATAATACCACAGAATTATGGGATTGTCAATAAGAAATTTGAATTTTGTAGTCCGATTTATGGGATTTAATTTGCGCCCGGGCAGTTAGGCGTGACTAATTAATTTCAAAATAATAAGCCGTCAAGTAAATCTTGACGGCATTGAATTTTAATAGACGGGAATAATTTTGATTCTATAATGTTTACCTCTTTCTTTATCTTGATTATATTATACCATGCACAATCTTATTTGTCAATAGCAAATTCCGATTAATCCTATTTATTGTACTATTGATTGCGGCCCGGGCAGAGTTAGGTAGCACTAACTACCTAACCTTTCCTGTTAGAATGAAGGACGCGGTTCATCTTTGTCAAGTACATATACAGGCGCAATGTCATCGAAATACCACAAGTCACCTGTTTTAAAATCAACCGCGTTTGCAGGTATCTCATTCGGCGGCCCATCAATGCCAACAACTGTACTTAGTTTGATAAAATAACTATCGTCTAAATTCATAAAATGCTGCCCACTGTATAGGTCTCTAAATTTCTTTAAGCATTTTGCCATAATTTCAAACCTCTTTTCTTAGTCATTAACATAGAATGCGCAACGAGTGCCAAGCTCACGCGGCATATAAGCGCAATAGGCATTGATAATATAATCAAATGTCTCATCGTTCATTTTTTCAATCGACGAGGGGCTGACCCACGGATTACCAAGCGCGACTTTGTTCGGCAGAACATAAATCTTTTCACCTTTATTGAACAGTTTACGAGCGGTAGTAATGTTAATTTTCTTCATGTCAGTCAACCTTTCTTTTGATTATATTATATCAGATGTAAAGTAGAATGTCAAGCGTTCTTAGAATCTTCGTGCATGATTTTTCCAAGACGAGCCGCAGCTTCTTGAGCAATACGGATGGATTCCTCTTTGCTCGGCATCACGAACTGCGGGCGGTAGCCATACTTGTGAACCTGATTTGCGTTGTAGTACTTAGTCATATCTGTTTACCTCTCTTTTGTTTATTTCTCTTTCAGTGTCTATATTATACCACGGTTCAATAGGGAACTACATAGACAAAACAATCATCTATTTGCACTTTTGATGCAGCGGCCCGGGTAAAGCAGTTAAGCGAACCTAACCATGATTTGTTAATACCTATTTTTAGGAAAGTCCTAATTATGGGACTGTAAAGCTGCCCGGGAATTCAAGTTAATTGAAACTAACTAAAAAAATAAAGGACTGATTTCTCAGTCCTCTTTGTTACTTAGTAACCAATCAACATAATCTTTACTGACTTCGCCCTGTTTCGGCAACATTCTACCAAAAGGGTCAGTATAAACATGATTGACTTTACATTTTCCCGTTTCTATGCGTTCAACGCTCAAAATTTTGTTGCCAATTGCGCGGTAATACTTTTCTTTTTCCATTTGATTCACCTCTTAAAAATCACGGTCATCAAACATAGGCTGGTCAGCCATAAAATAATGATAACCAGCCAAAACTTTCGGACTAGAATCTTTCGGATAGTAGTCATGCGTGGCTTGATTGAGTTTATCACATTCTTCTTGCGAACCACCATAACGATACAAGAAAGTATTGCCATCTTTTTCCATGTAAATGCACTTCATATTTATTACCTCTTTCTCTCTTTCTGTATCTAAATTATATCATACATTTCGGGATATGTCAATAGTAATCAGTCCAATTTATAGGACTTTTCTAAATTTTTTAATTAGTTGAAACTAACTTTACCCGGGCATTTTAGGAGTCAATAAAATTATAAGCTAGCCGCGTACAAAATAATAGGAAAATTTTTTTAGTTAAAAACTACATGAAATAGGAAAATTAAATTTAATTTTAGGATTTGCTATTGATAAAATTAAAATTAAATTATATAATTTTAGGATTTTTTATTATATATATGTATATATAAATATATATAATTCATA
>OLGE01002271.1_pt1 | contig 17298 bp, 15 predicted proteins | sample 1605151 | NCBI WGS metagenome assembly OLGE01 (sample SAMEA3888912, study PRJEB22519) | human gut metagenome | biome: human gut; feature: human-associated habitat; material: faeces | place: Denmark | collected 2010
CTTTTAGCAGAGTTACTGTCGGGAAAAGTATATTTTGTATTTGTGCGGTGTTACCCTAAGATTTTTTTCATACAACCTCCATTTGCTTGTTCTATGGAATCAGCAGATACAAAAAAAGACCCAGCTACCATGACTGGCAACTGGGTCTTAAACTTTATGATATGGAATATATGGGAATAAACTTCGGCAAAGAGATTCAAACCGAAACAAAAGCACTAAGAGTTAAAAATTGATCTTTGCACAGGCTTCCCCAAACGAGGAAAGAAGGCAAATTTTCCCCTATTTTTTAACCCATTATGGGTCCAAAAACAAGTTTTCCCCTATGGTTAACCCATTAAAAAGGGGATAAAGAGCATCAAATTTCCTCAAACAGAAACAGAAGTATCAAAAATAAAAAGCCCCGAAAACGTAGTGTTTTCAGGGCTTTTGAGCATTTTGTAAGAGAAATTATCTCTTGCTGAACTGAGGTGCGCGACGGGCGGCTTTGAGGCCGTACTTCTTACGTTCTTTCATTCTCGGGTCACGAGTGAGGAAGCCGGCTTTCTTGAGGAGAGGGCGATATTCATCGCTTGCCTGAAGAAGTGCGCGGGAAAGACCGTGACGGATTGCACCGGCCTGACCGGTAACACCGCCGCCTGCAACAGTGCAAACGATGTCGAATGCGCCGACGGTTTCGGTCAGCTCAAGGGGCTGACGAACGATGAGCTTGAGGGTATCAAGGCCGAAATAATCTTCGATGTCGCGGCCGTTGATGGTGATGGCGCCGGTTCCGTTCGGATAAACGCGGACGCGGGAAACAGAGCTTTTTCTTCTACCGGTACCATAGAAGTAGGGTTTAGTATCATACATAATTTACGTCCTCCTTCCGAATCAGCGTACCCAGGCTTCGGGAGCCTGTGCCTGATGTTTGTGGTCTGCGCCTGCATAGATGTGGCAGCGAGTAAGGCTCTTTGCGCCGACGGTATTTGCGGGAAGCATTCCTTTGATGGCAAGCTTCATAGCAAATTCAGGCTTTTTGGCCATAAGGGTTTTGTAGTTGATCTCTTTAAGATGGCCAACATAACCGGTATGGTGACGATACATTTTCTGGATAAGTTTCTTGCCGGTAAGAACTGCTTTGGAAGCGTTTACGATAACAACATAATCGCCGCAGTCAGCGTTAGGGGCAAAGTCAACTTTATGTTTGCCGCGAAGAAGAGTCGCAGCGGTAACGGCAGTGCGTCCGAGGGGGTTGCCGGCAGCATCAAGAACGTACCATTTACGCTCGATGGTAGCAGCCTTGGGCATAGTGGTGGACATGGCGTTTACCTCCTTATATTCCTTGTTTTTTTCTTTCTATCGAAAGCAACAAGTGTTATTATAGTCAAACAAACCGCCCCTGTCAACAGTTTTTTGAAAGAAATTTAATATAGAAGTTGAATCCTCTTGTTTTCGCTTGTTTTCTTTATTTTTCTCTCGTTTTCTCACTTTCGATTTTATGTTTTTGGGGAACACACCGCGGTTACGGCGAGCGTTCTCGACTTTCCCTGTGCGCACCGCGGCTTTGGTATGCAATCTCAGTCGCCGCCGCGGCGCAGCCGCACTCGCCGTAAACATTTGTAAACTTTCTTCGGATTTTGTCGGGTTTGCTTGACTTATTCACAATTTTTGAATATAATCGTTGAGTGTAACCGCGTGGGCAGGGCTTTGCGCGGCATTTTATACGGAAAGGATTGCTTTTATGCAAAAGCCATCTGTTGATTACAGAAATTTCAGGCTCGGCAAGCTGAATACAGACGAGTTCCGCCACATTTTGCTTCTGCTTTTCTGGCCGGCGTTCGGGCTGCTTTTCGACTATGTGGAGCGGTATTATCCCGTCGAAAAATACTATTCCGTGCACTGCGCGCTGGATGACGCCATTCCCTTCTGCGAATGGTTCTTTATCCCATACCTGTTTTGGTTTGTTTGGCTCGCCGCCTCCATTGCGTATACATTTTTCTACGACATTCCGGCGTTCAAAAAGATGATGTATTTCATAATTTTCACCTACACAGCGACTATCATAATATATTTTCTTTTCCCGACCTGTCAGGATCTGCGCCCGCCGGAATTTGAACGGCAGAACCTGCTTACCCGGATGATAAGCGGTTTCTATCAGTTCGATACGAACACCAACGTATGCCCGTCCATCCATGTAATCGGCTCCTTTGCGGGGGCGTTCGCACTTTGGAACTGCCGCGCTTTGCAAAAGCCACAGTATAAGGTGATTTCCGCCGTTATTGCGGTGCTCATCAGCATTTCCACCGTGTTTGTAAAGCAGCATTCCGTCATTGATGTGATTGCGGCTCTGCCGCTTTGTGCCATAGGCTACTACCTTTGTTTTTCCAAAAAGCGTGCTCACGAACGCAGCACAGAAGCGGTGCTCGACTGAGCATGTCTGCGGTGCTCAAGCCGTGCTCAAATAAGCAAATCTCAGCTTCCCCTGAACGGGGAAGCTGTTTTTTTGCCCCTTTGCGGCAAAAAAAGCAGCGGAACCGCCCTTCGCCAACCGTGATTTTTTTGCTGCAAGCAGCTTCGTGCTCAAATCGGTGCTCAAGGTGCCGTAGGTCGTGCTAAGTCCGTGCTCAAAATGAAATCACCGTGCTCAAATCAATGAGCACGGTGATTTTTATATCAGTATTCCGTCGCAATGGTCTATTTCGTGCTGAATAATCTGCGCCGTCCAGCCGGAATATTTTCCGTGCTGTGGTTTAAAATTCTGATCCAGATAATCTACTTCGATCTCCTTATATCTGGTACAGTTTCTGGCTCCGTCGAGTGACAGGCAGCTTTCCTCGGTCTGATACTCCCCGGATTTCTTTGTTATCACGGGATTTACCATTGCAAACTGAAACGGTCCGGCCGCTACAACGATAATTGCTTTGTTTACGCCAATCATATTTGCAGCCATGCCGACACAGATTTCCCGGTTGGCACGCAGGGTGTCTAAGAGATCGGTGATTACCTGCCTGTCGGCTTCTGTGGCAGGGGTTGCTTTTTTTGAAAAAATCTGTTTGCCTTTTACGATGTTTTTAATCATAATGTTATCTCCACTTTTCTTTTTACAGCATACAGCAGTGTATCATTTATCAGATCCGTAATTCGATGAAGTTTTTTTCATACAAAGACATCGAAAAACTGATGGCTGATTTGAAAGCTGTAAGACGGTTGATTTATTCCACCAATGCAATTGAAGGATTCAACCGTCAGCTTCGGAAAGTGACCAAAAGCAAGACCGTTTTTCCGTCAGATGACAGCCTTTTAAAAATGCTGTATCTGGCAACTATGGATATCACGAAAAAATGGACCGGACACAGGCAGGACTGGGGACAGATCCATTCCCAGCTTGAAATTTATTTTGAAGAACGTCTGACCGGGCTCCTATTTTTGTAATCTCTTCGGTAACCAGCTTCATCTGGTTTTCACCATAGATGACTTTCACTTGCTTTATTGAAACAGGTTTTGTTTCCCCATATATCTTTTTAATAAAAAAGTACAAAAATACGGAAACGTGACTATATTCTCACTGATTCCCACATTCCCCGCCATGAGTTTAATGCCATGCTTAATATCTGTATAAGTATCACTTTTTATTAGTTGGCGCATAGATTTGGCACGATTCGTATTTGCTTTTACTTCTACTGGAATCAGTTCATTTGCGCTTCGAATAAAGAAATCTTCTTCTAATGTAGAATTATCCTTCGAATAATAATAAAGCCCATATCCCTGCTTTACCAATGCCTCTGCTACAAAATTTTCATAAAGCGCACCTTTATAAATGCCAAGATTTTTATTTGCACGCAAGTCAATTTGTGATTCATCGTCCAGACTTGCCACCAATAATCCGGTATCCGAAATATATACTTTATATTTGCTTTCATCCACATTTCCTTTTAATGGCAATTCCGGAAATTGCAAACATTCACATACATTAATAAGCCCGGCATCTTTCAACCACTCTACACATCCCATATAATCCTTAGATCTTCCGCCCTTAGAGACTTTCGAATATTGAAATTTTTTATTTTCTTTAGCAAGCTGTGCTGGAATTGACCGGTATACACTCAGAATTTTCGCCTTATCCAGCCCTTGTGCATACTTTACAATATCATTTTCATAATCTACCAATAATTGATGCTGCAAATCAAGCGAACCCTCAAAAGTTTCTCTTTCAATATAACTTGATACAATCGCAGGCATGCCCCCTAAGATACAGTATTCCAGAAAAAGGTTTGAAAAAATCATTTGCTCTGCTTCGGAAAAAGCAACTCCTTCAAGCATATGACAAAGCATATCCGATATTGCTTCTTCCGAATACCCTTTTGCCCACAAAAACTCTTCAAAATCCATGGAGTACATCTGATAATCTGTTTTATACCCCACACTGATACTTGCAATTCGCTGATACTGCACCCCAAGTAATGATCCAGAACATATAACGTCGTATTTTCCATTTTCTTTAAAAAATTTAAGCGCGGTTGCAATCTCCGGGAAATCCTGAATTTCATCAAAAAAAATCAGTGTTTCGTTTTCTTCAAAATGTTTCGTCGGATCAATCCTGCTGATCAGCTTGATAATATGTTCTGCTGAAAACCCTTCCTCAACAATAACTTTATAAGATGGCTCTGTAATAAAGTTGATCTCAATTACATTTTTATAATTTTCCCGCGCAAATGTTCTGATCGTCTCTGTTTTTCCGACCTGTCTTGCGCCCTTTATTATCAGAGGTTTTCGATCTGGATTTTTCTTCCACTCCCTCAAAAATGCGTCTGCTTTTCGAACTAAATATCCCATATTGTGTACCTCCACAGTTTAAGTGTATCTATTATACACCTTTTCATGCAAACTTCTATAAAAATTTACATTTTTATGAGCGATTTTTTCTTCAAAATTACATTTTTATGAGCTAATTATATTTATTTTTTACATTTTTATGAGGAAATTTACTTTTTTCAAGAGTCTATCTTGATCGTTTCTATCAATTTTTCTGTTGTTTAATTAGGCAAATGTTAATTTTTTACCAACCGTAACGCATACCTGCATAAAAATTGATGGCTTAGAATACATTGTTCCAAGCCATCGTAAAAAGCTTACTATTCTGTCGATTCTGCCGTATCCGGCTTCACATGATTTTCTTTGATATCCCATGTGATCGTATACTCTTTTCCTAACATCGTACCCATATTTTTTACATAATCCTCTAACATAGACTGCACCCTTTGTTGTGCCTGTGCTAATAAAACAGTATCATTTGCTGCTGTCTTCTCCATTTCTTTCTCTGCCTTTTTATAGGCTTTCGTCTGATCATCTGCATCCGCTATTGCTGAATTTTTTGCATAATAATAGGAATCCTTGGTAATGCTGTCGGGATTTGGTTTTGAACTTAATACCTTTGCTTCTGGAATATGTATTTTTACATTTTCACCATCTACTTTTACATCTAACTTTGAACTATCAATGCCAAGTGTAACTATCCCATCATAACTGATCCAAAAATTTTTATCTTTTTTCCATAATAAATAACCAGAAGCATTTTTTTGGTAGTATTCCGCTACGTTGTGATAATAACATTCCATCGTTGCCCATTCACTAATTGTTTTCATCTGTGAAAGCTGTGGCTCCATCTGCATAGTATCAGCAGCTTCCTGTTCTGCCCCACAGCTGCAAAACAACCCTATCATTGCAACAATGACCAGCACTTCTATTGTTTTTTTCATTTTGCATTCTCCTCTGCTGTTATAATTTTTACTTTATAGTGATCTTCTGATGTCTCTGCATTTCTTACAAACGGTTCCACCAAACCCTTAATAGTATTTTCCGCATTCTTTTGTGCTGTTTCATAAATCATAGTTTCAGACTTACTTTTTTCTTTGATATCCTGAATACATGCTTTATATGCTTCTCCTGAAACCGTACCATCATTTGCTTTTTTCTCTTGAAACATATATTTTAAGGAATCAATATCAACCTCCAGATCGTCTAATGTTACCTTAGGCAAAGTCACCGTAATCAAATGCTCTCCCGATTCCTGTTCTTCCATTTTAATATCAACTTTTGTAAAATCTATCCCCGCTTTTACTCGGCCTTTGTATTTACAATAATAAGCTACTTTCGAAGGATCATCTTCATCCATAACAGTACAAATATCATTATATACACATTCATATGTAGATAACTGACTTACTTCAATAATCTTGTGCAGATTCGATTCTGTAACAATCTGTACGTCCTCTTTTTGATCAAATATTCCGCTTATAAACAGTATACCAAGCACAATAACCACTACAACAATTGTAATTATGGCTTTTTTTAACTTTTTCATTTGTATTAGTATGTATTTTTAACAAAAAATTATACTTGTTTATTTTCTTTTGCTTTTTGAATTTCACTTTCTGCAATTTCCGTTAAAACCAAATCACATTTAAGCATTTGTCCAATAATATGTCTTTGTAATTCTTCATCTCTTATGCTATCAGTTGCATCTAAAAATTTTTGCAAATTGGTTAAATATTTTTCGTTTTTTTCTTTCCATTCTCTGTTATTAGCATGTTGCTCATCTTCTATTTGAATATCTTTTAACTTCATAAATGCACCTCTTTCGTTTAATTACTTCTGTGTGTGTTTAAATTACTTTTGTCGTTATGTTTATTTTATAATATGTAATTTTAATACATCTCGTGGTAAAATACAAGTACTCGACAAAATATAACTAAATTTGTCATAAAATATTATAGAAAGGTTGTATTATTTCATGATCAAAATAAAATTATCTGATTTACTTGGAAAACATAAAATGACACAGAAATCTTTAGCAGATGCAACTCATATTAGACCAGCTACAATTTCAAAAATGTATTATGAAGAGACTAAAAGAGTTGATATCAAACAATTAAATAACATTTGCAAAGCGTTTAATTGTGAGATTTCTGATTTATTAGAATATATACCAGATTCCAAAGAAAAATAATATTGTTTATATTTACTAATAAGTTTAATTTGATTATACCAAAAAATACTAGCAAAAGCTAGTACTTTTTTTGAATAATATCTGTTAGACTATCCACTAAGAATTCTACATCTTGTTTTGTGTTGTCTTTTCCAAAAGTAGTTCTTAAAGTTCCCTCTGATAAATTTCTGTCTAAACCTATTGCAACTAATACATGTGAAGGTTCCGGATTTCCAGTACTACAAGCTGAACCTGCTGAAGCACATATTCCTTTTTCATCTAATTCCAATAGTAATTTTTGTGCATTTATATTTGAAAATGAAAAATTTGCATTTCCTGGTAACCTACTTCTTCTATCTCCATTTAACTTTGCAGTTGGTATTTTCTGCTCTATTTGAGCTATATAAAAATCTCTTAAATTTTGTAAGTGTTCGTTATATCTTTCATAATTAGCATATACATCTTCAATTGCCTTTCCTAACCCCACAATTTCAGCAACATTCTCTGTTCCTGCACGTTTATCCTTCTCTTGATGTCCACCGTCTTGTATTTTTTCAAACTTTACTCCTTCTCGTACATACAAAGCTCCTATTCCTTTTGGTGCATAAAATTTATGTCCTGACATTGATAAGCTGTCTATATTTAATTTATTTACATCTATCATTACATTGCCTATTGCTTGAACCGCATCTGTGTGGAATATAATATTATTAGCTCTAGCAATTTTCCCTATTTTTTGTATTGGTTCTATAGTGCCTATTTCATTATTTGCGAACATTATTGATATTAAAATTGTTGTTGATCTTATTGAATTTATTAGTTGATTAATATCTATAAAACCATTTTCATCCACATTTAAATATGTTACTTCAAATCCTTGTTTTTCAAGAGTTTTACAAGTATTTAATACCGCATGATGTTCTATTTTACTCGTAATTATATGGTTTCCTCTATTCCTATTAGCATTTGCTATACCCTTTATTGCTAAATTATCACTTTCGCTTCCACAAGAAGTAAAATAAATTTCACTTTGCTTAGCGTTTATGGCATTTGCTACTCTTTTTCTTGCTTGTTCAATGGCTCTTTTAGATTGTCTACCTAATGCGTACATTGCAGAAGCATTGCCATATTGATGTTCAAAATATGGTAGCATTTCAGCTAACACTTGCTCACTTACTGGTGTTGTTGCAGCATGGTCAAAATATAGTGTTTTCATATTCTCCCTTCTTTCTTTATATACGAAATATCCTATATTTATTATATGTTTATTTTTCTATATTATTTACTATTTCTAGCAAAAAAATAGAGTTTCTAAATTGAAACTCCATTATTTTTTTATTAAATTTTCATCACTCCATCTGGTTACTCTAACATTTTGATATGCTTGTAACACTTCTGAATATTTTCTATATTCATCTTCCCATACAATTGAAGGAATTTTATCATATGCATCAAAAACTTTTTCTGCTTCTGCCAAAAATATTATCTGTTCTTGTGGACTCATAAGTTTATATCTTTTTGAAAATCTATATAACTTATCTAGCATTTGGTTTGCTTGTATAAAACCCCAAAAGTCTTTAATTTTTATTCCAGCCATTCTAATTTGCAAGATAGCTGACCCAACCAAAGCAAATACTAAAAACACTAGTAAGTAAATTATTGTTAATGCTTCCATTTCACTCTTCCTTTTTCTTAAGTTTCCTTAATTGTATCATTATTTATTTTTTTGTGCAATACTATTTTGCATAGAATATTTAATTTGTATTGTGCTTGGTTCAATTTTATTAAATGCCTTTTGTATTTCCATTATTACTAATGGTAATATTGATATTCCAAAAGTATACATCCATTGTACTTGTGTTAATGGTACAAGTTTAAATACTTCTGCTACAGATGGAATTACAACCACTACAATTTGTAATATAACACCTAAGATAAATGCACCCATTAAATATTTATTTTCGAACAAGCCCACTTTGAATATTGATTCTTCGCTTTTTATATTAAAGCTATGTACTAGTTCTAATAAGCCTAAACTTACAAAGGCCATTGTTCTTCCTACTTCTATGTCATACAAATAATTTCCTACACTAAATGCCACCAAAGTTAAAATTCCTAACATTGTTCCTTCTGTAATTATTCTTTGCCATAGTCCATCTGCAAAAATTCCTTTTTTACTGTCTCTTGGTTTTTTATCCATAATATCCGCTTCTGGCTTTTCTAATCCTAATGCAATTGCTGGAAGTGAGTCAGTTACTAGATTTATCCATAAAAGTTGAATAGCTAAGAGTGGAGATTTTAAGCCTAATACCAAACCTAAAAATATTGTTACAATTTCTCCAATATTTGTTGCTATTAAAAAATGTACTGCCTTTTTTATATTATCAAATATATTTCTTCCTTGTTTAACAGCTTCAACAATTGTAACAAAATTATCATCTGTTAAAACCATATCTGCTGCATTTTTAGCAACATCTGTACCGTTTTTACCCATTGCAATTCCAATGTCGGCATTTTTCAAGGCTGGTGCGTCATTTACGCCATCTCCTGTCATTGCAACTACTGCATCTGTTGACTGATATGCTTTAACTATTCTAACTTTGTGTTCTGGTGTTACTCTTGCAAAAACAGAATAATTCATAATGTTCCTTTGCAATACTGCTTGTGGTATTTTATCTAGTTCTTCCCCCGTAATTGCTAGATCACTCCCTCTTAATATTCCTAAATCTTTTGCAATTGCTTTTGCTGTTATTATATGATCTCCTGTAATCATTACAGTTTTTATTCCTGCCTTTTTACAAGTTGCAACAGCCTCTTTCACACCTTCTCTTGGTGGATCTATCATTCCAATTAGGCCAATAAAGATTAGGTTCTTTTCCACTGTTTCTGTGTCTATTCTACTTGGTAAATTTGGTATATCTAAATATGCTATTGCTAATACTCTTAAAGCCTCGTCTGCCATTTTGTTATTTTGATTTTCTATCAGTTTAGTTTTTGAATAATCTAATGTAGTTACATTTCCATTATCATATACCTTATTACATCTCTTTAATAATACATCTGGTGCACCTTTTGTTATAACTCTATATCCATTTGGCATTTTATGAATTGTTGTCATCATTTTTCTACTTGAATCAAATGGAATATCTTTTACTCGTTTCATTACATTATATAACTCATTTTTGTTTTGGCCCTCATCTAAAGCTTTGTTGACTATTGCTTTTTCAGTAGGTTCCCCTGTTAGTTCCATTTTTCCATTTTCTCTTGATATTTCCACATCTGTACACATTGTAGCCATTCCCATTAGCCATTTTATGTACTCTTTATCATTAGTTTCTCCATTTATATTTGCTATTTTAGTAACTTGCATTTTGTTTTGTGTTAAAGTTCCTGTTTTGTCTGAGCATATAACACTACTGCTACCTAATGTTTCAACTGCTGGTAATTTCCTAATTATGCTATTTTTCCTTGCCATTTTTGTTACGCCAATTGATAGCATAATTGTTACTATTGCAGGTAGCCCCTCTGGTATTGCTGCTACTGCTAAACCTACTGAAGTCATAAACATTTCTATCGGCTCAATTTTCTTTAAAAGTCCAATTACAAATATCAATAGGCAAATTCCTAAACATGCAATTCCTAATGATTTTCCTACTTCTCCTAACTTCTTTTGAATTGGTGTCTCAGGTGCTTCATTTGTAATAATCATTTTTGCGATTTTACCTACTTTTGTATTCATACCTATATCTGTTACAATTGCTTCTCCATGTCCATTAACTACTATTGTAGTTGAAAATGCCATATTTACCATGTCTCCTAAAGCTGTTTTTTCTTTTAGCATACAATTGGCGTCTTTTAAAACTGGTACAGTTTCACCTGTTAAACTAGACTCCTCTATTTTTAAGTTAGAACTTGAAATCAGTCTGCAATCTGCTGGGACATAATTTCCCGCTTCTAATAGTACAATATCACCCGGAACTATTTGCTCACTTTTTATTGTAGATATTTTGCCATTTCTTTTTACTCTACAAGTTGGAGCCGTCATTTTCTTAAGTGCCTCTAATGATTTTTCTGCTTTTGCTTCTTGTACTAGTCCCATAATAGCATTGAATACTACAATTGCTATTATTATAATGGAATCAAAATAATCATTGCTTCCTTCTAGTCTTGCTACCACTGCTGAAATAATCGAGGCAATTATTAATATAATTATCATAAAATCATTAAATTGTTTTATGAATTTTATAACTATACTCTCTTTCTTTTTTTCTTCTAGTTTATTCAGTCCAAACTTGTTTTGCTTGTCCTCTACTTGCTTTTCATTTAGGCCAAACTCAATATTAGTTTGCATTTGTTTTTCTACTTCTTTTGTAGACAATGTGTACCACATAATTATCCTCCTTTGTTTTAAGTTAGTTAATTATATGATGCTTGTACTCGGTTTATGAAAAAAATGTAAATACTTTTTTGTATTTACATTTAATCATTTTATTTGCAGTCTTCTACTTTTTCTATATTCTCTTCTAATAGCTCTGGCTTTTTTAGATATTTGTTAAATAACTTTACAGAGTTTGCAAAATAGTATCCATCACAAATTCTTTCATCACATACAAATGCAAGTGATATACATTTTTCTTCTTTAAAAGTATCATCATCATATATGTAGCTTTTTTTCTTCTTTCCCATTGCTAAAAATATTCCTGTAGTTCCAAAGTCATATAAATGGTGATATATCGCATCAATTCCTAGTGATGCAACATTTGTTAAAAATGCACTTGTATGGAATGGGCTTGCTTTTATAACAGCCTTAGGTAACATCCCATGTTTATCTAAAAAAATTATAGTACTTATAGCAAACTTCAAAAGAAAATTTGGTATTATTGATAGTGTTGTAGCTAATATGTCTGTTTCGTTATTTTTCTTAACGCTTTTGTTTTCGTTAATAACATTTCCTAGCTTTTCTTTTATTTCAAAAATATTTTCTTTACCGGTAAATGGTAATTTTATTGTGGTTTCTATTCCATCGTCAGTTAAACTCTTTTTTATGGCTAGTGAAATAAATATTTCATTTCTAGCAAAAGTTCTTCCATTCATAACAAATCTATTAAGCCTTGGTCTTTGTGCAATAAGCCTTACTAATGCTGAATATACTATGTCCATGTATGAAATTTTAATGTTTTCTTCAGCTTTTTTATCAATATAATTATCAATTTCTTTTATAGGCATATCATAAGTATAATAAACCTGTGAGTCACTCCTTGTTCTCATTACTTGCGGAATAATCTTAAAAAATGGCGAAATATCCCTTAACTTTCTTCCGTCTGATCTGTATCCAAACATAAACGTCCTCCCTATTTTCGTTTATTATTATATACCGTAATCAGACAAATTTCAACAAAAACTTTTGCACTTATTTTTCTATTGCATTTTGGTGTATTTTGATATAAAATATTAGCAAATTTATATAGATGGGAGAAATATTATGGAGCCAAAAGTTTTAATTGTCGGAACAGATATAAATGCCTATTATATGGCAAGATGTTATCATGAAATTTATCATAAAAAAGTTGATTTGATTGGTAGAGTTGCAATGAGCTTTACCTCACTTAGCACTATTACTAATGTTAATATTATACCTAATTTAATTGAAGGAGACACATTTGTTAATTCTTTAATTGAATATGCAGAAAAGCAAAATTTAAATAAAGATGAAAAGATTTTGCTAATTGGAACTAATGACTGTTATGTTAGTCTTATTGCAGAAAATAAAGATGCTTTAAGTAAATATTATGTTTTCAATTATTCTTCAAAAGAGCTTATGGATACACTTTTGGTGAAAGAAACATTTTATGATATATACAAAGATAGTGGACTTGATTTTCCATGCACATATATTTACCCTTGTGATGGTTCAGGTTCTATTGAAAGTGTAAAAGCACATTTTCAAAATTATCCTTTGATTATAAAGCCTAGTGATGGTGTTACTTATCACGAAATTGATGGACTAGCTAAGGTGTATAAACTATATGATGAGCAACAATTAGAAGATACTATTAAAAAGATCGAAAATGCAGGTTATAAAGGAAATTTAATCATTCAAGAGTTCATTCCTGGTGATGATACTGCACTACATGATTGTTTATTTTATTGTGGTAAAGACAAAAAAGCAAAACTTGCTACTTTTGCACAAATAGGACTTCAAGAGCATACTCCTACTGGAATTGGAAATTGTACTGTACTTGTTAATGGTTATTCAGAATATGGTTATCCAGAAGAATTGATTTACAAATTAAAAGACTTTTTGGAGTCTATTGGATATCAAGGCTTTGCTGAATTTGACTTAAAATATGATATACGTGATAAAAAGTATAAAGTTTTTGAGGTTAATCCAAGGCAATCTAGAAGTGGTTATTATTTCTGTGCTTGTGGTCATAACTTAGTTAAATTACTAATTGATGATTTGTTTTACAATAGCTTAGATAATAACAAATTTGAACTTGTAAAAAACAATGTAGTTTTAAGTTTTGTTCCTAAGTCAGTTATCAAAAAATATGTAACAAGTGATAATTTAAAAGCTGAAATCAATAGAATTGGCAATATTGTTAGACCTCTTCGTTATGCTGAAGATATGCCATTTAGTAGAAGAAAATATCTTTTTATGAGAGATAGAAATTATGTTAAAAAATACAGAAAATATACTTTTTAATTTGAGAGGATAGTTTTATGAAACGTTATTTATTAAAGGATTATATTGATATCTTAAAAAAAGAAAATTTAGTAGAAGATGTTTGTTTATGTGATAGTATATTAAATACTTCAATTGAAAAACTAGAACATAATTCAAAAGAAGTTGCTAATAACACTTTATATATTTGTAAAGGTTTAAATTATAAACCTGAATACTTAAATGAAGCAATTGTAAGAGGTGCTACTGCATATATTTCAGAACCTGAAAATGTAACAGACCCAGATTTTCCACATATTGTTGTAAATGATATAAGGAAAGCTTTAGCTGCCGTTTCTTGTATGTATTATGATTTTCCAGCTGATAAAATAAATATGATTGGTCTTACTGGTACAAAAGGAAAATCAACAACTGCTTATTACATAAAAAGCATTTTAGACGATTATATGAAAGAACACAATTTTCCAGATACTGCAATTGTTTCTTCAATTGATACTTATGATGGTAAAGAATGTAAAGAATCATTAATTACCAGCCCTGAATCTATTGATTTGCAAGAACATATTTCAAATGCTGTTGATTGTAAAATGCAAAATTTAGTTATGGAAGTTAGTAGTCAAGCATTAAAGTTGGACAGAGTTCATGATGTTTTATATAAAGTTGGAGTATTTCTAAATATTTCAGAAGACCATATTAGTACAATTGAGCATCCTAATTTTGAAGACTATTTTGCTTCTAAATTAAAGTTTTTTGATCAAGTTGAAAATGCTTGTGTAAATTTGGACTCAGACTATATTGACCGTATTTTAGAAAATGCTCAAAAATCAAAAAAAATCATTACATTTAGCACAAAAAATGAAAAGGCTGATATATTTGCTTATGATATTAAAAAATTAACTCACACATCAATTTCTTTCAGAGTTAAAACTGCTAAATTTGATGAAGAAATATTACTAACTATGCCAGGATTATTTAATGTAGAAAATGCTTTAGCTGCAATTGCTACTGCAATGGTTCTAGACATTCCATTTAAAAACATTTATAATGGTTTAAAAGTCGCTAGAGCAAGTGGTAGAATGGAAGCACATGTTAGTAAAGATGGAAATATTATTGTTATTGTTGATTATGCGCATAATAAATTAAGTTTCCAAAAGCTGTATGAGTCTACTAAGCAAGAATATCCTGATAAAAATATAATTACAGTATTTGGTTGCCCTGGCGGAAAAGCTCAGCTTCGTAGGAGAGATTTGGGTACGCTTTCTGGTATTCATTCAAAAGTTAGTTACTTAACTGCTGAGGATCCCGGTCCAGAAGAGGCTGTTGATATTTGTAAAGAAATTGCTGAGTACGTTGCTAAAGAACATGGAAACTACAAAATTATTGAAGACCGTGGAGAAGCTATAAAAGAAGCTATTTTAGATAATCCAAATAGTGTTGTTTTAATTACTGGAAAAGGTAATGAAACTAGACAAAAAATCGGCAAAAAATTTATGCCTTGTTTGACAGATACTCAATATGCATTAGAAGCATTAGAAGAATATAATAAAAAAATAGGATAATACCTAAAAAAAGAATGTCATTTAAATGACATTCTTTTTTTATTTTATTTTAATTTAATTGATAATAGCTTACTTATTCCGTTTTCTTCCATAGTTACACCATATACTGAATCTCCTGCTTCCATTGTTCCTTTTCTATGTGTTATTACTAAGAATTGTGTTTGTTTGCAGAATTTCTTTAAATACTCTGCAAATCTGTATACATTAACATCATCTAATGCTGCTTCAATTTCGTCTAGTATGCAGAACGGTGCTGGATTTATTTTTAATATTGCAAATAATAGCGCTATGGCTGTAAATGCCTTTTCCCCACCTGATAATAACATCATGTTTTGAAGTTTTTTGCCTGGTGGTTGAACTCTAATATCAATTCCACATTCTAAAATATTTTCTTCATTTTCTAATATTAACTCTGCTTTTCCACCATTAAATAATTCTGTAAATACTTCATTAAAGTTTTTATTTATAAGCTCAAACTTTTCTTTAAATTGATTTTGCATTGTTGTTGTCATATCGCCTATAATTTTTCTTAGTTTAGACGCTGTATTTTCCAAATCTAAGCGTTGTTCAGACATGAAGTCATATCTTTCCTTAGTCTTTTTATATTCTTCAATAGAATCGATATTTATGCTTCCTAAGTCTTTTATCTTATTACGCAAACTATTTACTTGTTTTTGTGCTGTTGCTACATTATTAGGCTTTTGATATTCTTCTGTACTATTTGGTGTTAGTTCATATTCATTCCATAAACTTTCAACTACTTGTTGTAAATCTTGCTCTAATTTTGTTTTCTTAACATCAAGTTTTATAATTTCTGTTGAAATTTCCTTGAAATTTTTAGAGTTGGCATATTGCATTATCTCGTCGATGTATTCGTTCAATAAGTCTGTTTTTTTGATTTCAAGAATACTTACAAGCAGAGCGGCTTCCTGATAATCAATATCTCCGTTTTTATAAGTAAATTCTGCAATCATAGAGTATGTTTCGTCAAATCTTCCGTTAGGGGCAGTTTTGATAAGATCGTCTGCAACTATTTCTAATTTATGAAATTGAGTTGCGTTATAATTTGAAGTAAGATTAGACCACTTTTGTTCAGCAACACTAAATCCCACTATACGATAAACGCCTGATATTATTAAAAAAGTCATACATAACGCAATCATTCCTCCAAACATACTAAAAGCGTTTCTTACCTTTATATTTTCTGATCTGACAATTGTGGGCGATGAGTTCTTCGCCTCTTCTATATCCCTTCTTAAATCCTTATATGAATGATAGAAACTGTCATTGTCCTGATTCAAATAATCCATGCTGCGTTTCCTCGTGCATTTTTTAATAACGTCTTCAAGCTTCTTATGATAATGTATTGAAGTAAAGGATAAATCTCTGCTGCAATAAGCTTTATCGTTTAAAAAGTTATCTTTATAAAAATCATGAACATCTTCTGAAAATTTCCGGCTTTTCGTTACTAACTCAAAAATGTTAAGACACTCCCAGAAGGTTGCTCCAAATGAAAATATATCGCTCTCGATAGACAATTTACCTTGAGTAAAATTGAGTTCAAAAGGAAACTCAGATCCATCGGCCGGCTTTGCATAGCATTCGGGAGCCGCATAACCCAACGTACCGTGCTGAAACATTTTTTCAACAGTTTCATTATCTCTGTAATCAACCTTAGATAGTTTGCTCAAAGCAAATCCTTCAGACTTGTTAATTCTTTTTGATCTGCCGAAATCTATTAAAACCAATTCCTTGCCATATTTTGTTACCATAATATTTTCCGGCTTGATATCCATATGTAAAATTTGTTTTTTTTCGGTTACAAACTCAAGGATATCGCAGAGATTTATCATAAACTGAAAAATTTCATTTTGGTATTTTAGAACGTTATCATAATTCTTATAATAGCTTAGATTGATACGGTATTTTTCTTCTTCGGTGAATTCATGGTAATTCACTATTTTATTTAATCCGTTTTCCAGCTGCTCGACTTTTTTCAGTTTCCATCGTTCTTCACGGCAATATTCTTCGAGCGACCAGCCGTCAATGAATTCCTCAACAACGCAGAAATAACCTGTATCATTTATTAT
>OLGE01002281.1_pt1 | contig 17240 bp, 20 predicted proteins | sample 1605151 | NCBI WGS metagenome assembly OLGE01 (sample SAMEA3888912, study PRJEB22519) | human gut metagenome | biome: human gut; feature: human-associated habitat; material: faeces | place: Denmark | collected 2010
TTTGGAACAAAATCCCTCGCTGACCGCTCTTGCAATTTAATCAGAGGTTCCCTAATTCGTAGAACTTCTTATATGCCGCTTCATTAATTTAAAGTGTTAAATCAACAAGAAGCGGTCAAACTTCGTGTCATTGCGAGGAGCAAAGCGACGCGGCAATCTTAAAGTTGGAGGTATGGCATTCCGGAACGAAGTAAGGAGAAAGCGAAGCGCGGGCTTGCACCCGCATGAAGCTTGCTTACGCAAGTGAAGTGCAAGCTACCGCTTGCGTGAAGCCGTGCCCCACCGGGACACGATGCGGTGTCGCTCCGCGACGGATTCAAACAAAACAAATATGAAGGTGGTAGGTTTTAACAAGAAACCTACCGCCTTCTTGTCATTGCGAGGAGGGCGCATTTTTTGCGCCCGACGCGGCAATCTTTGACGAAGCGATTTGTCATTCCGTAACGAAATATGGCAGGGCGGAACGAAACAGCGAATCTCCTGTTTTTTTGTGATAGGGATTTCTTCTTGCTTCGCACTCCCGAGCTTCGCCACGGGATGCCATACCTTTGGCTTAAAGATTGCCACGGCCGCGCTGCGGCCTCGCAATGACACGAAATTGGGACGTTTTTGGGTAAAATAGCTTGCTATGCAAGGATTTTGACGCGCTGCGAATGCGGCATACCCCTTGCGGGTACTGCGCAGTTTGCCCCCTCCCTGTTGCGGTGCCCAAAATCTGTGCGCTGCGCTTGCGATTGAATCAGAGGCTCCCGGTTATTTCTTCTCGGCCTCGGCGGCGCGTTTTCTGCCGTTGCCGAAATAGTATGCGCTGACCAGCCCCGGGCCGGTGTGCGCACCGATGATCGTGCCGATGTAGGAATAGAAAATGTCCTTGAAGCCCGCGGTCTCGCGGATCTGCTCGGCGAAGATCTCCGCCTGTTCGCGGTCGTCGGCGTGGCAGATGTAGAGCGTATGATTCTGCGGGTCAATGGCCTCGTCACGGATGATCTCGGCAATGCGGGCGTAGGTGCGCTTACGGCCGCGGCTTTTTTCCACGACCTTCAGCTCGCCGGCCGGATTCAGATTCAGGATCGGCCAGATGTTCAGCGTGTGCGCAACGACCATGCCCGCCCGGCTGACGCGGCCGCCGCGATAGAGATAGCTCAGATCGCCGGTCGTGTAATACGGGCAGGCCAGCAGGCGGTTTTCCTCCAGCCAGGCGACGGCCTCCTGGGCGGTCTTGCCCTCGTCGCGCAGGTCGGCAGCGGCAAGCGCCAGCATTCCGTAGCTCATCGACGCGCCCAGCGAGTCGACGACGTAAAGCTCGGCCTCCGGGTGATCCTGCAGGAACTGGTCGCGCGCCAGCAGGGCATTCTGGTAAGTTCCCGAAATGCCGCTGCCCATGGTCAGGTGGACGATCGGCAGGTGCTGCTTCAGCAGCTCCGGCCAGAACGCGAGATATTCGCCGACGTTCACGGCGCTCGTGTGCACCACAGAGCCGTTGCCCATTTTGGTGAAGAAATTGTGCAGATCCTCCGGGCGCATCGTGTCGACGCAGTCCGCGCCGTCCATTTCATAGCGCATCATCAGGGGATATATCGCCCGCTCCCGGCAGACGTCGGCTGTCAGATCACAGCCGGAGTCGGTTGCAAATACAAATTTTTGTTCCATAGGTTGTCCTCCGTTTTGACGCGTCACGCGCCGAATTTTAAAACCGTGGCCGAAAGCCGACCGCATATGGCGGGAAGAGCACGGCCTGCATGAGGCCTCATGCAGGAGCACGGTGCCGCTATTTGCGATGCTTCTTCCCGGCAAAGCTATGCCTTTGATTCTAACGGATCGCGGCGGGAAATGCACCCTCCAAGCCGGATTTGGCTGTAAATTACTGGTAGAATCGCGCTCTACTCACAGTAGAGTGCAATTTTAAAGAGAAAATAAAATGAGAAACGATTGAAAAACCGGGGCGATCCGGAGAGGCGCTTCCGGGGAACGGCTGATACTGATTCTTGATTAAGGAACTTCTGATTAAATCGCAAGAGCGGTCAGCTAGGGATTTTGTTCCAAATTGAGGTTTGGAAATTGCAGGAATCCTTTACGTATTTCAAGATTTTCAAACCGACAAGTTGGGGCAAAAGACCCGCTGAGCGCCGCAGCCGATTGATTCAGAGGGTCCCTGAGAATCGAAGAAGCAAAAGAGAATCGAGCCACGGAAGCGGCGTCCTATGATATATATTCCGAGTACGATGTTGGAAGTGGACCGTGTTTATCTCATTGTTGGGAAACCAGGCGCTATGTTTTGGTGGCTTATCCGGATGATCTGGATTTTTCCTCTATCTATATGACACAGAAGGAGGCTCGTATTCTTGAAAAGACAGTATATTCCTGAAAACCCTTGTGTTCTTTCTTTTTCGAGAGAGAAGTGGGTATCTTTTAATACCCGGCAGCCGGATCAAAAAACCGGCCGGATGATCGAGATCAAGCATCCGATCTTATTCCGTATCGTGTCTATTTACTTTTTTCCTGCCATACAGTTTCTTTGGGCGGCAGCAAGCATTGCGTTTGATTGGGTGGAATGGAAGCATTGGGATCTGATCACCACGCTCCTTGGGCTGGCTATTCTTGCGGGCGCGTTTGCTTATTTCATAAGAGGCGGCGATCTGTTCCGCTGGGTGGTCGCGCCGACGTCGGATGACGGCGCGTGTTCCGATGAAGCTGCGGACATGTCGCAGTGCCAAATCCAGTCCATTGGCCGAAGGGATGCTTGAATGCAGCGCGGCAGCATGGTGCTATGTTGGCAATATTTGGAAACACTTGCCGAACTGAGCGCGATTAGATTTTGCGTGAAACGAGATTTCCCGATTGCGCCGGGTGCGGAGGCGACTGGGGCACTGTTCGGCGAAGTAGAATCGACCTCCGGCAGAAAGGAACTTTTGATGAAAAAGATACTTCGCGCGTTGCCGTCGATCCTCGCGGCGCTCACTGTGGTTTTGAGCAATATGCTGTTTTCTCTGTTTACAAGCAATATTTTTGACTATATGGCGCTTACGCGTCCGATGTTGATGGCGTGCTTGGGGATCACGATCGGCGCTGCCGTGTTGGCGCTGATCGCGATCCTGCTCGGCCGTCTCGTCGCGCCGACCTGCTCGGCGGCGTATGGTTTCGCGTTTTGGCTGAAGGAAGTGATTCGTAATTGGCGCTATGACCGGACGCTGTTGGATACCCACTTTATCGACTACACTATTTTCAAGTTGCTGCGGGTGCTTGCGGTCTTGGGCGTGATCCTATGGGCGGCGGTCTGCGTCATGGCGCTCGTCTGCATCCTGAGACGCCGCTGCAAAAAATCGAGTCCGGAAGGTGCTTGAGGAAATTGCGCAGAACGCGAAACCGGATTTGCAAGTATGAATAGGTGTTATTTCGACAATCAAAAGGCATACAATCCCCCGATTCTTAATGAAAAATGAGGTCACGGCGATGAAAAAAATGACATTTCTTTTCTTACTACTACTTTGCGGCATTTTATTCGGCTGCAAGCTTCCCGAGGTTGAGACAAAGGAAAATCCGCTGGAAAGTGTGCTTTCGGAGCGCATCACGGTGGACTATGACAGCCCAGAGCAGCTGATTGAGCAGATGTTCTCTGCAATTCAGACAGGGGACGTCGATGCGTTCCGCGCGCTGTTCGCGGCCGATGTGCAGAATGCCGACCCTGAGCTGGATGAGCAGATCCGGGAGGCCTTTGATTTCTTCGACGGAGCGCTGCGCTCTTACGAGAAGAAAGCCGGCCCCAACACATTCAGCAGCTTCGACCACGGGACGCAGAAGCGCTACTTCGAGGTGTCGTACATTTTTCAGACTGCAACCGGTCAGAAATATTGCGTTGCGGTGCAGGCCTATACGGTCTATGACACACATAAGGATGGAATCGGAATGACGTCATGTTATCTTGCGAGGATTGAGGACACGAATTATCCGGTCGCGTTTTGGGGCGACGATCTTGACACGCCGGGACTGCACCTGATTACAGAACCGATGCCAAGTGAAGACGTCGACTAAAGGCGGCGCAACATACATATTCCGCTAGGAGGGGCTGAACATGAAAAAAAGCATTGCTTGCCTGTTGACGATCGTCTGGCTGATGCTGGCGGTCGGATGCAAATTACCGGCAACGATTTCCGGGGAAGAATCGACCTTGAACTCCTCAGAAAAATCGACTTCGGATTCCCTGGAAAATTCCACAGTTTCTGCTCTTTTGGAAGCAATCGCGGCGCGGGACAGCGAGGCGATCACCGCGCTGTTCGCAGAAAACGCCCGAGAGGAAGTTTCGGACTTCCGTGACGATGTTGAAGAACTGCTGGATTATATGCACGAAAAAGACTTCCAAGTGGAAAAAATTTTTGTGCCGACCAGAGGAGAAAAAAAGAGATACGGCGTCGTCATGCAACAGGAAGAAACGGTGGATGGTGAGATCACGTCGGAGGGAAATTCCTACCGATTTACAATGCGCAATGTAATCAAAGATAAAAAAGAGCCCAAAAATGTAGGAATTTGGTCGCTGTCCGTCATCCGGACGGCCGACGATCCTCGCCCGGAGTCTTCTTATAGCGGAGACTGCACATACCGACCGGGAATTTATGTCGGAGCTGTTTTGAACCCGGTGGTAGACGGCGATGAAGAGAAGGCAGGGGAGCTGTCTCTGGAAACCGTGACTGATCTGCTGACGGCAGTCGAGAAGGATGATCGGGCGGCGGCGCTGGCACTATTTTCTGCTCAATCACAGGCTGATTTTGAAGAAACATGGAATGCACTCAGGGCTTGTTTCGGCAATGGCTATAAGAATCTGTCCGTTGATAAGGTCGAAGGGGTTATGAGAGGACTTGATGTCGACGAGCAGTGGCGCGAGCGCGGATGGCTCTCGCTCCTTGTAACGACCGAACAGGGAGAGTACCGGCTCGATATTGAACAGGTTTACTACAACTCGACAAATGAGGATGACGTTGGCTTGCGCTCTGTGACGGTCACGGAATGCGAAAACTCATAACCAAGCGAAGGATTGTGCGGATTTCATAGATCACTACTTCTAATTTCGTTACATTCGGATTAGACAAATCTAGAGTTCTCAATTGTTGTCCCTAATTTCATTATTCCCGCGCCGGGTGTGGAGGCGAGGCAGTGCGGCGGATCGCGGCATTTCCGCCGCACCCCCTCCGCACCCGGTTTTCCCCCAAAATGGTCAAAAGGCTAAGGGCTAGCGCCAGCGCCCCCACCCCACCGCAGGCTATCCATAGACGCAAGTCACCGCGCTAAATCGTTAGCACGTTAAAGTGCTGAGCGGACTACAACGCGTACCCAGAACTGCCTGACCGTATCGCACGACTTCGAGGCACTGCCAGCGCAATCCGGATTTCCTAGATTACTACTCTTAATTTCATTACCGAAGTGTTAGGCTGGTCTGGATTTCATAGATCTCTACATCTGAGTTCATTACCATCGCGTCAGGGCAGTACAGATTTCCTAGATTACGAATCCTAATTTCATTATTCCCGCGCCGGGCGCGGAGGCGAGAAAGTACAGTAGTTTGAGGCATTTCTGCCGTCCCCCCTGCACCCGGTTTCATCCCCAAAAGTCAAAACCTCTGGATAAGTAGTAATCTCATCAAGGTAAGCGGACATTACATCTGCATTCCCAATCTGAAGTATCCGTTCGCGGGAACCTTTCCCATAAATTCTGATTGTTCCGTCTTGTAAATCAATGCTGTCTGTAGTCAAGGAACACAGCTCCGATATGCGTACTCCGGAAGCAAAGAGCAACTCCAAAACGGCGAGAACTCGACAGCGCTCTCACCATTGCGACCCGTTTTTCATACACTTGCCTTTTTCAGCGTAGGCGCTGCGCAATCGTATTTCAATCGTATCGAGGGGGATGGTTCGCGGTAATACGAATGGCTCGTTTAAGCGGATACGCAGCTTAGCAAACGGGGTGCTTTCGAGGATTTCCTCGTATTCCAAGTAGTTAAAAAATGCCTTAATGGTGGCAAGCTTGCGTTTGGTGCTTCTGACTTTGTACTGTTTTTACAGTTCGGCAATGTAATCGTTGATGGTGCTGCGTTCTGTCCATTGCCTCCCGGCGCAGAATTCTGCAAATTGTGCCAAATCAATTCGGTATGCTTTAACGCTTTTTGAGACAGAGTTTTGTTGAATTGGCAGTAAACCAAAATTCAATGTGTTTCATTTGTTCCTCCCAAAACGGTTTCCTATATTATATCTTGAAACGCAAAGTTTACTCGTTTTGAAGAGAAAGATTGAATCATACATTTGCTGCCATGTAATAGAGTTACGTAAACATATTGCCGGCCGATCCGTGCTTGTTTATGCTTGTGATAATGGTTGGGGTATTGTATGTGAGGAGTATTCCGAATGAAAAGATATTGTGACTATGATGCAATTGTTCATTATCAGCCAGGTGAATTTGCTTCGAAATTTGCTGACAATTTAAATGAAAAACTGAAACCGGCGAATTTGGATGCGTTGGAAGATGAGCAGGCAAATACGTTCAAAGATGGCCAATATGGTACTTTTCTTACGCGTCTTCCCCTTACGGTATACCGATTATACGGAAAATATCAAAGCAACAATGATATGGGGGAGGCATTAAGAGCAACAGGTGCTCGATTGGGGGGACAGTATGTTTCAACAGAATTTGCCGAATCCTGTATCGATGCCAAAATTCGGCTGGCCTTAGATCCCTGTTGGCATAATACGAAAATGCATGAGGCGAAACTTATTATTCCGGCTGGAATTAAGTTATATGTTGGTAAAGTTGCACCGGTTAAATTATGTACAGGAACAATTCTTCCGGGGGGCGCCCCACAGATTTTATTACCTAAAAACTGGCCCGAGGCATGGATTCAAGGCTACCGCCGCGTATCCGGGCGACAACTTCAGATCGCCCCGACATATTGGCCAATCAAGCCAGACGAACTAGCACAGGGAAAAGAAGAACTTTATCCCGATGTTTGCCCACGTTGCTGCTATTCACACGTCAGGAATCTGGAACCAGACGAGGTGGTTACAGTAACCGGCTCAAAAGGGCAAAGCTATACACTGAAAAACTGCTGCCTGAATCCGGACTGCTGCTATTACTGGTAAAATCGGAAAAGTAGTGCGGCTTATATATCAGTATAAAATCGAGGAGGTATTTATTTGTCCGAGCCAAAAAGCAGACTGCTCTACGTCCTGAAATACCTTTGGCAAAGTACGGATGCGGAGCATTACGCAACAACAGCGGATATACTCACATATTTAGAAGCAAGCGGCATCCCCTGCGACCGCAAGACCATTCCAGGCGATATTCAAAAGCTCTGTGACATTGGAATCGACATTGAGGAGGAACGCAGCCGTGAGAACCGCTATTCCTTGAGTAGTCATCTGTTTACGCTGCCAGAATTGAAGCTGCTGATTGACGCTGTGGAGTCCTCCAAGTTTATTACGGCCAAGAAAAGCACGGAGCTTATCGAAAAGCTGTCTCGGATGAGCAGTGTCCATCAGGCGGCGGAGCTGAAAAGCAATCTGTATATCTCCGAACGGGTAAAGCCGTTCAATGAGCAGATTTACTACTTGGTAGATAACATCAATTCGGCGATCAACTATGGAAAGCAAATTTCCTTCCGCTACTTCCATTACGATCAAAATCGCAGAGAAGTGCCCAATAACAATGGCAAACGGTATTATTTCTCTCCGTACTTCTTAGTGTGGAACGAAGATCATTATTACGCCGTAGGATACAGCGAGAAGCATCAGAAAATCGGAACTTTCCGTGTGGATCGAATGAAAGAAGTCAAAATTTTGTCTGCGGATGCAGTTGAAAAGCCTACCGACTTCAACCTGCCGGAGTTTACTCGTCAAGTATTCGATATGTATGACGGTACGACCGAAACGGTTACGCTGCTCTGCAAAAATGATATGATGAACTACATCATAGACCGCTTTGGCGGTGCAGTGGAGACTTCCCCGATAGATCACGAACACTTTACGGCGGTTGCAGAGGTGTCCGTCAGCCAGACCTTCTTTGCTTGGGTCTTTCAGTTCAACGGTAATATTAGAATCATTGAACCGACATCGATAATTGACGAGTATCGATCCATGCTGGCAAACGCGCTTGATTAGACAGTAATCAAAAACGTTATATATCTGATGAGATTGTTTACATCGTGAGTGGGATAATCCAGGAGTCAACACAGAAAGATGCTCTGGTACGAGGATTTACTATTACAAACGATCAGAACGAAAAGCTGGAATTTATCAAGAACCCCATCGTCACAGAATTTCTGGGAATTTCCTCCAACACGGATTTCACTGAAAGTGCCCTTGAAAAAAGCATTCTATCGAATCTCCAAAAGTTCTTGGAGGAACTCGGAAAGGACTATGCCTTTGCCGTACGACAGCAGCACATTCACACCGAAAAGCTGGATTACTATATCGATCTGGTGTTCTACAACCACATCCTAAAATGTTTCGTGCTGATTGATTTAAAAACCGAAAAGATCACCCATGGTGATGTAAGTCAAATGGATATGTATATCCGTATGTACGATGAAATGAAACGAGGCGAAGGAGACAGCCCGACCATCGGATCGTCCTTTGCTCTGATACAGACGGGAACATCGCCCGGTATCCCGTAATGCATGGGAGCAAACTACTGCTTGCCTCCAAGTATAAGCTGTATCTGCCGACAGAAGAGGAACTGCGGGCGGAAATTGAAACATAGAAAGCAGTGCTTTATCTTCAGCAGAAGGAAGAAAGCCTCGAAAAATAAGGATTTCGAATAAGTTCTGGAAAATGAGTTGGGCGCAAAAACGCCCAACTCATTTTGGATTCTCGCTGGCCTATTGAAATAGAACGCTTGCTCGATTATAATAGAGCTACGGCGTTCGCAAAACAGTGAACATGAAAGGAGCTGCCTTATGAATACGGAAAACACCTTTGGGAGGTTTTTGGTTTCAAAAAGAATGGAACAAGAGTTATCAGCTCGGCAGCTTGCCATTGCGCTGGACTATTCAGCAGTATATATCTGCGACATTGAAAAAGATCGCCGTCCCGTTCCCGATGAAATTCTTGAAAAGCTTCCAGCTTTACTGCATCTGGATGAGTCTGAAACCAATGAGATGTATGACCTGGCTGCGAAATCAAGAAACACCGTGAGTGCAGATCTTCCGGAGTACATTATGGAAAAGGACATCGTCCGGGCAGCACTCAGAACTGCAAAGAAGAATAATGCGACGGATAAGCAATGGGAGGATTTTATTCGCCGCATTACCAAAGAGTCCGATTGAGCTTTCGGACGGAAAGGAGCAAGCCGATGGCCACACTGTATTATCGTCCGCAGACACTAGAAACTATTGCCCGCATTACCCTGACGCAGTACGACGAGATGTATCTCAACGGTAAGCCTTGCGCCGTACCGATAGAAGCAATTATAGAAAAGACCTTTGGACTGAGAATTGAGTATCAGTATCTCACCAACGATGCCCGCGAGCTTGGCAGGATGATTTATGACAATGGAATCACCACCTACTATGACAGAGATGCCATGGACTACGCTCTAATGCGGGTAGAAGGCGCCACTATGCTCATTGAAGCGTCGCTATTGGAGGATGAGAAATGCTACGGCAGACTGCGGTTTACCTTGGCTCATGAACTGGCACATTACATTATACACAAGCGTATATTTAGCGGGACGGGAATAGCCGCCGCTTTATATAACCAAGATACCGATGAGGACGCAACTGAGTGGCAGGCAAACTATCTTGCCAAAGCCATCCTGATGCCCAATGGACAGATCAAACGCTGCTTCTACGCACTCCGCCCCGTGTGCAGATCTAAGCGTGATTTTGTCTGTAGAATGGCAGAAATCTTTGAGGTATCCAAACAGGCAATGGAAATTCGCCTGAAAGAGTTCGCGTTAATCTAAGGAACCTCTGAATAAATCGGCTGCGGCGCTCAGCGGGTCTTTTGCCCCAACTTTTCAGTTTGAAAATCTTGAAATACACAAAGTATTCCTGCAATTTTCAAACCTTAATTTGGAACAAAATCCCTCGCTGAACGCTCTTGCAATTTAATCAGAGGTTCCCTAAATATCCTATTGGATTTTTCGCCTTGAGTATTCGCAATTTTGCGAATATCTGTAAGGAAATGAGGTGAAGCAAAATGAAAGAAAGCTGGAAACCGTGCCCAATGTTTTGCCAAAACTGTGGCAGCTTGAACTATGGTTACAAAAGTGAGGATGGAAAAATTAAGTACGAGTGTGTAAAATGCAAGGTGAAATTTATCCGTGTGCAGAAAGGCAGACGGCACGACACGATCGATCTGTTTTCCCCACATGGGCAAGAAGTCTTGATATAAAAGAGATATAAAAATTGAATACGGCGTAACGACGGTAAGGTCGGGCTGAAACAGGGCCACAGGAAATCCTTATCAGGTCACACGCTTTGACTACTTCGGTGTGTTAAGCCAAACTTGCGAAAGCAGACATGAGAGGCCACCGACAAGACAGATAGCTACAGGCTAATTCTGTCTTGCCGGTGGCTTCTTTTTTTCGGCAAGAACAACTGTCCAAGGGCTTCCGGCAGAGAAATCTCTGAAAGGAAGCCTTTTTCGATGCTGAATCAGTGGCTTTGCTATATCGCTAAATACCCGTGATCTCCGAATTTTGAATCCAAAAACAAATTCAAAATTCAAAGGAGATTAAATTATGAGCTGGAATGACGGTTATGAAAGAAAAAAGTTTGAGAAAAAACAGGCTGCGCAGGCCGAGCAGTACCGTTTACTTGGTATGAATGAAGCGCAGATTCACGCAATATATCTGTTTGATTTGGAAGAGTACCGGTGCAATCGCATCTTTGCCGCCCATGTCCAATCAATTGAAGGGCAGGAGCGGGATGGAGAAGAAAGTCGGAATATGCTTCATAAGAAGTATTTTGAGACAATGATCTGTTCGCTGGATTTGACGGAAGTCGACCGGTTTGGCTGGATTGAAGAAATTAAAGACCAAGCACTGTATACTGCACTTACCAGACTCACTGCGGAGCAAAAGGAGCTGGTTACACTACTCTTCCGGGACGGCTATAGTCAGGCCGAGGTGGCAAAGAATATCTACCATACCTCTGTAGAATCAATTTATAGACGTATGAAGCGTATTCGAGAGCGTATTACCTCCACTGTTTTCAGAAATGGAGGGCTTCATCATGCGTGATTATAAGAAATCTTCTATATACATGGAGTTATGCCTTTGCCGCCGGTGTGCAAGTGTTTATTTTAACGATTCTGCTTATCGGATTAAACGAGCAGAAATATTTCAAGCCGAACTTGGCCCTTGTGATATTTGCCAGCAGTATTGCGGTGTGGACTACAAGATTTGGAAGAAGCCTAATGTGCGATTTCAGAAATCGCATCGTTGAGGAGGTGCCTGAAAGTGAATATCATAAATACAGATAGAGAAAACAATATTTTCGGTGCACTGAAACTCATTGAGCAGCTTTATCTTGATGGTGAAATCTCCGGACATGTATTCTGCAACATCCTTCAGGAATACAAGGATGTTGTATGTATCGCAGATTTCACCTGTTACAAGAAGGACAAGCAGAAAGGTGGGAATACATAATGTATTATGGATTGAACTCAGATTTTCAAAAGCGGGATGTTGCAATTTATGCCCGAGTTTCAACGGAACATGAGGCGCAGCTTTCTGCGCTCGGAAACCAACTTGACTGGTATCGACGATGCGAAGAAGTACATTTACAGCTTTTCAACCCGTAGGAGAGTTTACAAATGGGTGGACTTGAATGTGAGTGTTTGGGTATAAATAGTCGGCGCCAAACTCCACTAACTGCGCAGGCTGCCATCCGCGAACAGCGCCAATAAGAATTCAACGCCCACGGCGTGAAAATCATCCAATAGTAAATCGGCCACACAGTTTTCAAAAGCTGTGTGGCCGTTCTTTTTTTGCCCGCTTGATATGGAACGGCCGGAAAAATAAAAATGGAGTTTTCCGAACTTTTTGTGTAAAATTGGGAATTTTAAGAATGGCATATTACGGAGCAAAATGTGCAGCCTCGGGCGGATCGACAGGAAATGTGGATGGCAACTTACGCATCGAAAATCTTGCAGTTTTGCAGGAATAATCCGCAGTTTTGTTCAAGCCCTTGCCAGAATGCCCGTAATATGGTAAAATAGAATCAGGAATTTGAAAAAAGTCGAAAATCCAAGGAATCTCTGATGAAATCACAAGAGCGGTCAGCAAGGGGGTTTGTTCCAAATTGAGGTTTGAAAATCTTTGCGCATTTCAAGATTTTCAAACCGATCAGCTGGGAAAAAAGACCCGCTGAGCGCCGCAGCCGATTGATTCAGAGGGTTCCTAGCTCATATTAAGCAAAAGGATTTGGAGAAAATGGAACCATTATTTACTTGCAAGTACACAACACGCAATCTGCACGAGAAAGCCACGCTCTATTTGTCCGAATATACCCAGTGGCCGCTGCTGCTTGCCGCCGTGCTGTTCGGGGCTTGGGCGTGCAGAAACTGGTACTGCTATCAGGGCTTGGCCGCCGGGATCGATCTGGTACTTGCGATCGTCTTGCTCGGGCTGTATACACTTTTTTATTGTCTCATTGTGCGAAAACTGCGCAAGCATCCTGAGATGACGGTCGTGTTTTACGCGGATCGCTTTGAAACTCACGCCGTAGGAAAACCCACCCATATGCGCCCGTATTCCCTCATTGAGTCGATGGGTATCTGCGGTAGTTCGGTCGTGTTGAACATCGCGATGCGCGAGGCGCTTTTCTTTGAATGCAGCCCAGAGGACGACGTCAATGCGCCGGAGCTTGTGGCGCGGCTGAGCCGCTTTGCGCCGCAGGCGAAGATTTATAGGCGCAGGGCAACCAAGCCGCGAACCCGGTGGATCACGCTTGGCGTGCTGCTTGTGATGCTGGCGAGTGGCCTGTTCGCGGCCAACGCACTCCGAAACGATACACGCAATGCGTATTCGGAAATCTACGAGCAGATCCAACAGGATTACCCGGGGGAGGTCGACTGGAAGATGGAGACCGTCTTTTCCGGCGAAAGCTTCTGGCTTATGCGGTGCTATGTGGAGGAGGACGATTCCCAGCTTTACCTCTACACGCGCAACACGCTTTTCGGCAACACCGAGGTTGAACATATTATTGTGCCGATTAATAATACGACGGCTGACATGCGAGACGTGGAACAAAACCGATATTTGCTGGTATTTATAACGACAGAGGATGAGACAGAACCGCTCACGCTGACGGATGAATACGGCAATGTAGGCGTGAATATTCCAATTCGCGACGGGCAAGAGGCGGTTCTGCTTGCAAAGCGAACCAAAGGCAAGTATCACTATTATGCAAACGAGACAGAATTCTGTACCGGATTGGGATAAGCTGCTTGTGAGTTAGCAGAAGCAGGCTGAATCAAGACAACCAGCTTATTTATGCATCAAATCCCGAAAATCTTTGCGGCAGGAAAACAGCGGAAACCGCCGCATAGCAGAAGCAAAGGAGACAGAATTATGATACGAAAAATTTTGAGAAGCATTCTGTGCGGCCTGCTTGTGCTCATTTGCCTGTTTTTTACAGTTGTTGTGATCGGCAAGCATCAGCTGGGAAAAATGTGGTTTTTTGAGGATCGCAAAATTTCTTTTTGGATGAAAGAATCTGCCCTAAAGTCCGAATTGGGACAACCCGCTGAGACGGTTGAACCGGATAAAGATCAAATCTGGCGTGAGCTGCGCTATACCGACGTTAAGTTTACGTTTTCACAGCAGCCGTTTCAAGTCGAGTTTCTGATCGATATCCGCTCCGATCGGATGGAGCATTTTTCGGCAGAGACGGACTTTGAACGGGCGGCGGATGCGATCGCCCTGCGCGATGAGATCGCATCGGCATTTCGCGAGCATTACGCAGGGGTATCGATCCTCGTAAAAGAATTTGATATCCCGGATGGCGTGTGCATTTCCGTAAAAGGTATCGGAGCACTTTATGTAGACGTTTTACAACATGAGGTCGGAGGACGCTGGTTTGTCGGGATAGAAGGAGATGCCGTTGCGTTTGGGTCGCTCTTTTGAACCGCAATTATTTAAACTTTTACGATACAATTAGCCACTAATCTGCGCCGGGTGCGGAGGCGAGGAAGTGTGGCGGATCGCGGCATTTCCGCCGCACCCCCTCCGCACCCGGTTTTCCCAAAGAGCAGTTAAGGCTGAGCAGTGGCGGCGGCGTGGCAATTATCACTTTCTGGAATGGGACATTTCAAGATGATTCAGGGAATCCTACAGCAATCAAACCTATTTAAGGGTGCTCACACGGTTGCTGTCACGGCTACCGTATCTGGCAAAATAAAAGTGTACAACTCTACCGGAAGTGTTAGATACGATTGTGAGTTCGATAATCTTCAAAATTATATTGATAGTGGGGTGTTTATAAGTGCGTATTACATTGAAAAACAAAATGGCCCTTCGAATAGGTGCACTCTTGCTCATGCTGACAATCATTCTGACTGGATGTAGCAGACTCAGTAAGAATTGCCCAATCTATTTCCCAAACTCAAAGTGGGTTTGCGAAGATCCGCATATTGAGCTTGTTGTGGACGGACAACAAAGATACCGTACAACATTGATCGAGGACGGGAAAGAAAAGCAGTTTTTCCTTGGATTTCGCTTCGGAGACGGGATTGAAGCCAGTGAATTTGGAGATGAGCCGTTCAGCATGGGGAAAACACTGTTTAGGGGTAGCGCGAAATACAAACAGGATTCATTTACGATTAAGATACGCGAAGATAATCTTTGGAACGGCGCTTATTCTAAACTAATCTTTACACGCGTGGAATGAGAATGCAGCATAAAAGTTTTCAGTAAACAAATATTTTTTGTTAACATTGCGCCGGGTGTGGAGGTGAGGAAGTGCGGCGGATCGCGGCATTTCCGCCGCACCCCCTCCGCACCCGGTTTTCCTCAAAAAACAGATTAGAAAGGGGAGATTTCCATTCCGAGTTTAACTAGAGTGAGGCTCTTTGCGATACAGGAACAAATTTGGTGAGAGAACTTATCACATCTTCTAGCAATGTTACTGTTTTTACAACACATTAAAGAACGCTGGCGGGTTCTGTTACGTTCTCTGGCTATAGCCGATTAAGGAATAAAGAAAACGATTCTCTTATTGTTCTTGATCTGAATCAGGGGCCGTATCTTCAGGTTCCAAACTATATCATTCTTGGGCATGAATTAATTCATGCATATAGATTTATGAACGGCGAAAGGAAAGCGTCAAAGATAGGTTGCAAATGGGCGAGGTGTAACATGGAAGAACTTCTAACGACAGGACTGAGCTATGTTTATCGTACAAAATATTCGGAGAATCAGATCAGAAGTGAAAATGGGCTTTGCAGGAGGACGGCATATTGAAAAAGGTTCTATTATTGTTGATTTGCGTTGCAGGAATGGCCATATTTTTTGGATGTGCAAACAATATTCAATCCGAAAAAACCGTTGGGGCTACTGAGACTACGCAAACGGTCGAGCCGGAAACGGCGGCATTTTGGGAAGAAACCGAGCCGCTATCCATTCACATTGGATCAACTTGGGGCAGCAAAAAAACTTACTCGATTACAAAAGATGCGATAACGGTTTCTATTCAAGATTTCGATGGAGAGAGTGGCGTGGTTGGAATCTATCGACTGTCCGCGGAAGAAGCCGATCAAATCGGGGAACTGGCGCAATCGATTGATATGGATCAAAAATCTTTCTCTGACGAGTCGATTATAGCAGATGGGCTTGTCGTGACAGTTTACATGAATGGAAAGAGTCTTATCTTCAACTATAGAGAACGAAGCACATGGGTTCCGGCTCAATCAGACGATGCCTTGAAATTTGTTCAATATGTTATTTCAATTTCCGACCAAACCGTTTCCAACGAGTAAATAGGCAATGTTGTTGGCATATGCCCGTTTTCTCGGATTTCAATATTCCCGCGCCGGGTGCGGAGGCGAGGAAGTGCGGCGGTTAGCGGCATTTCCGCCGCACCCCCTCTGCACCCGGTTTTTCCAAAGGATAAAGGCTTTTTGGGGTTCAACCCATTGTTATTTTCGGCCGTTTTTTCGCCGACGGAATACTTTTCCAAAAACAGGGAATACTCCCGGTAGCGACGCAGAGCGCGCCGCATACCTCGCCGCCCTGCGGCAGAATGGAGTGTTTTTTGATGGATCATGAAAAGAAATCCGGCGGCTTCAAGAGCTTCCTGCGGGAGAAGGGCTATTACATCGTCCTGCTGCTCTGCGCGGCGGTCGTTGGCGTGTCCGGTTATTTCCTGCTGGCGAAGGATCGCGCCGAGCTGCAAACCGAGACGCCCGTCAACGCGACGCTCGGCGAACCGGCGTCGACCGACGGCGCAAGTGTGCCGACCGTCCTGCGCCCGACGCTGCCCTCCACGGAGCCGGAGACCACGGAGGCGCAACCGGAGAAGCGGCTCAAGCCGGTCGAGGGCGAGGCGCTGAACACCTTTGCGGCCGATCGCCTGAGCTATAACGAGACAACGCGGGACTGGCGGCTGCATGAGGGCATCGATCTGAAGGCCGAGCTGGGGCAGGACGTCTACTGCGCGATGGACGGCACGGTCGTGACGGTCTATGATGACAAGAGTCTCGGCACGACGGTGGTCGTGCGCCACAACGACGGCTTTACGACGCATTATGCCAATCTGGACGAGAACGTGCCCGTGCAGGCCGGGCAGAACGTGCAGGCCGGGACGGTGCTCGGCACGGTTGGCAGCACGGCTTGCAGCGAGACGGCCAGCGGACCGCACCTGCACTTCGCGGTCTATTCCAGCCACCAGCCGCTCGACCCGCTCACGTTCCTCGCGGGAGAATAAAGCGGCGGCGCGCTGTGGTGTCCCTGCGGGACGGATCAGAATTTGGGGATTCTGTCGTTTTCCGCTCCCGGGCTTCGCTACGGGATTCCACATCGATCACTTTAAGATTGCCACGGCCGTTCTGCGGCCTCGCAATGACACAAAAATGGTAGGTTTTCTACGGAAAACCTACCATTTTTCAGTCTGTCAAAGAACCCCTGCTTTCACACGGCGAAAGCAGGGGTTCTTTGACAGACTGACGCGGCCATTGGCCGCGCTTCGTTTTTTATACTAGGAAACCTCTGAATCAATCGGCAGCGGCGCTCAGCGGGTCTTTTGCCCCAACTTGTCG
>OLGE01002284.1_pt1 | contig 17230 bp, 27 predicted proteins | sample 1605151 | NCBI WGS metagenome assembly OLGE01 (sample SAMEA3888912, study PRJEB22519) | human gut metagenome | biome: human gut; feature: human-associated habitat; material: faeces | place: Denmark | collected 2010
CATAATCTCGTTTGCGTTCTTGTTGTTAAATTCAGCCATTGTTGTGAAATTTTATGTGGTTTAATTAATAAGATGGATTTGTTTTATTTTGATTTTTAGAAGGGTCGTGATTCTTCATCCTCAAATAAAGTCTTGTCGCCATTTTCAATGCGGAAGAGATTATTGATAAAATTGAATCCAAGATGATTCCATGTGACATACGCCTTGATGTCTTCGCCAAAAACGTGATACGTCCTTTTGCAGTACATCACCACTGGAAGTTTTGTTAGTTTATCTGTAGGATACCAAGAGCCATCAATATTGACGATATATCCGTTGTTTGACAACATATTGTTCAAATACTGAGCCGTTGTCTTCAATTTCTTTGCTATCGTTGTAATATTGAAGAAAGGGCCGTTTTTCGGTGCATCATCGCGGTATTAACTATTTGCCTCATGCTGCCTTGTATTAGTGCTGCCTGTAATGCTTGGCGCAGCAGAGCGTTATTCTCTTTTAGAGCTTCTATTAATTCTCTGGAGTGGTCATCATCGGAATGTGTGTCTGCTTCATATTTTCCTGTGAGCCTAATTCGTTTAAGGATTTCTTTCACTCCTTTCTTGAACTCCTTAGCTTTTGGCAGGCGCGATTGCATCAAGACTTCGTAAACGCCAAATTCGGTAAGGAAAAGGTAGTTAGCACCTGCGTAAGTGCTTGATTCTGAAGGTTTCCAATAATTGCTCGATATGGCTATTTGCAACCACAGCCGAAACAATGTTCAGCATTGTTTGTATTTCTTCTATTGTGTATTCCATAATTGAAATTCCTGTTATGCTATTTATGGTCAAAATCATGATACTTTATAACAGAGACAGACTTTAAACGACCCTGTGCATCTTTGTGAGCAACAAGTTCATACCAAGCCTTTGCCTGTATATCATTCACAGCAATAATTCTACCATTCTTTACAGAGAACCAGCGACTTTCCGACATGAACAACTTATTGGCTCGTATTTCAAAATCTGTTCGCTTGGCATTATATGTGTCATAATTCTCAGTATGAGAAGCGTATCGCCCAAGCACTCTTTCTGCAAAGTTGATAACTTTAGAACGGGTTAGCCATTAGGTATAATCTCATTTCCACTATCATAGACAAACTCATTATAGGAGTTGCCAACCTGCTTTAAACTTTCCATTATGCTATTTCCAAATAATTCAAACCAAATGTTTCAGAGCATTCAACGAATTTGCCGAATCGGTCTTTATTTATTGCAATAGCCCTAAACCACTGCCTCATTTGCCAAGAGCCACATTTGAGCATTTTTTCTAATTTCCAAGTCGTTTGGTCAAAATGATTTCGCAAATCATTCTCTTTTTGCGCCTTTGCACCAAAGTAAACCAACAAAGCTTTAACAGCATTTGCCTTTTCATCAATACTTGTGCCGTATAGCAATATTTCTTGAATATCCATGCAAATTTCTGATTTCTCGCTATTGATTGAATCTGATAAATTCTTCAAGAACCAATTCTCATCTTCTGAAAGATTGAACATCTTCGTGATTGCCTTAATATCTTTTGCGTAAACTGACTTCATAATTCTCATTTTTAGGTGGTTAGTTGTTAATTCCCTTTCTTTTATATTGCAAGGATAGATATAATTTTTATATATACCAAATGTTTTCGCTAATATTTTAGATGGAAGTACAATTATTTTTCGCCTGCTCCATATTCACGCAGCGCGAAAATACACATAAATACATAGCTTTTTGACTACTCAAAAATTTTATTGGCGTAACTCGCTGATAATCAAGTGGTGTTTAATGCAAATGCATTGCAAGTGCATTGCAAATGCATTGCAAGTGCATATTTTCTTGCCTTAAATCTCTGATTTTCAGCCATTTAGAAACCGCGAAAAAAAATCTCGAAATTTTCTTGGATTTTTTGGTCTGCCTCACTATATTACAATATATAATTTATTAATCTAAGTAATATTCACAGGTTCATATTACTTATCTTAATAAACCATATATTGTAATATTAGTGAGGCAGACCAAAAAATCACCTCTATATATTTAGCCGATGCTCGAAATTTTTCAAATTTCGAGCCGAATATCCAGGGGGAAAGGAATCGTGTTTTTGAGTTGAATTTTAAAAGGATGTATAGTGGAAAGATATTTTTAATTGTTTCATTTTGTTGTGTTGAATAATTCAATTAATTTTGTGGATGTAATTAAACAAATAAAATGAGACATGAAGAAAAAGTTAATCCAAGTTTTGAAAACCTTGTACGCGAGCAAGGGTTTTAAGGCAAACGAACTTGAAGAGCTTGCTGACGTTTTGTCAAGCAGCCTTAAAGAAGATTCAACGGATGAGGAAATCAGTAACGTAGCAAACGGTGCTGAATCATACGTTAACATGCTTCAAAAGGTCGGTAACAGATATGCAAGCGCCATCGAAGAAAAGTATAAAGGTTATGTGAAGCCAAATATAATAGAAGACGGCATAACAAAACCAATTGAAGAAAATTCTTTGACCAAAGAGGCGATTGCAAAACTTATTTCTGAGGGTATCGCAGAGGCCATCAAACCAATCCAACAGCAACGTGAATCTGAGCGTTTATCGCAAGTTCTTTCAAGCAACGAGAAATTGAAAGGGATTCCTGCAAAGTTTATTTCGCGTTACAAGTTGGAGAAAGAAGAAGACCTCGATAATGTTGCCTCACAGATTGCGCAGGATTATGCAGACGAACGTAAGGCTATCCTTGAATCCCTTGGAATTGCTGAGCCTCCAACTTCTGGCGGTGATGCTGATTCCGATGAAGGATTTGCAAAACTGATGCAGGGAGCGCAAAAGGCACTTGAAACAAAAGAAAAATAAGAAAGTTATGTACTACAAGAAGAAATTTCCGACAGACATCAAAGAAGGTGCTTGGGATGAAAAGAGCTGCGTGCGGCGTGTTGCTGGTTTCACGATTGATGAAACCAATCTGCCGTCAACGTTAAAATGGCTACCAAAGGGAACGCCATTGGTGTTGCTTACTAATGGTATGGTGAGTGTGTGCAAAACGGCAAAGGTGTATGAAAAAGCAGAACAAGCCGCTACAACGCTTAATGTAAACAAAGGTTCATTGTTCATGGTCGGTGACAAGATTGCTGGCTCTACAATTTCCAAGGTTGATGATTCGTCAAGCGATTTTACGAAGCTGACGATTTCAGAACTTGAAAATAAGGTAGAAGCTAACGCCGTAGTTGACGATGGCAACGCAGGCAAGGTTATCGGCTTGAATTATGCCACCGTTGAACTGGACGGCCAACAGAGTTGCACGCCTACATTGCAAGCGTATGAGATTGACGAAGATTCCTTGCCTTATCCTATTAACGAGGCGATTAAGGAGGCTTTGACTGTTACACATAAGTATTTGATTAAACCTTAACTAAAAAAATAGAGATGGATAGTCTGATTAAAGAGCTGGAAAAGCCTAAGAGATTTGATGTGTTTGTGCAGGAGCAGATGAAGAACTCCACGTACAAACCACTTTGGAAAGATGAGATTACCACAATTGACTACGAGGCTTCACGCACGTATCGTGCCGCGATTGCGGAGTATAGTGCAGCGATGGTCGGTAGTGTAATTGACAAAAACGGCGAAAAGCCAACGCACACCATGCCAAGTGCCAATGAGCTTGTTGGCTCAATTTCGCACATGGGTGACGAATGGCAGATGGATAATGACCGATTAGACCAGTATTACTACATGGAAGGCCGTTTGCGCAACAAATACGGAAATGATACTCCTGCGATGTATGCTTCTAATGATTACGCAAAGCTCGTGAAGTATTTGTTTGACCCGTTTGAAAAAGCAGTTATCGCGCCTCAGAAACGAATCGACTTACTTTACTATGAAGGTTTGTTCAGCGGCACGCAGACCGTAGATGCCAAGAATAACAAGAAATCAAATGTCACTTACAAGATTGATTTGGGCGTGAAGAAATATCATCCTACCGCCAAATGGGGTGAGGAGGCTTCAACGCCGATTTCTGATATTCAAAGAATTGTAGACGAATTGTCTGCCAAGGGTAAGACGGTTGTAAAGATGCGTATGAGTACACGCACTTTCCGTAAGATGTGCAAGAGTAAGGAGTTTGCAGACACGTTTAAACTGAACCTTGGCAAGGTTAACATCAGTCCTGCAAAAATCACGTTCAACGAAGCGAACTTGTATCTGGAGAGCCTTTTGTTGCCGACAATCACAATTGAGCCTGACCGTTTTGTGAAATTGCAGAATGGAAGTACAATTAACATGACCGTTGATGACCGTGTTGTGTTCCAATGTGTTCAGAATGTCGCCGTGTTGAAGGTATCAGACCCTCTTGAAATGATTGACCCTCTGCCTAACAAGACATATAGTCAGTATGACGATGCACTTGTAGGCTTTTGGCGAAACGAAAAAGGACGATTCATCGACTATGAGATGTGGGCAACGCCTGTATTCTCTGGTCTTGATGATTTCTTCATTATGGAAACCGATAAAACAGCATAACAACAATGAATATAATTGAGGCTATTGCAACGGAGATAGAGCCATACGAGCAATCTATGGCATCTATGGAAAAGGGATTGATTGACGCTGGATTTCGTTTTACGCCATACGCGCCGACAGATGAATACAACAGCGAGGCGAGAAAGACCGTTGCTTTAGCCTCAATGTTATGTTTATCGAAAATGCTTTCATTATCTTCTGAGAGTGCTGGAGGCTTTTCACAAAGCTATGATACCAAGCTGCTGAAGGAGAGAATTAAATCTATCGCTGAAAGTGCTGGAATTTCGCCAGACTTGGTCTTGAAAGAGAACGACAACAATATCTATTGCATACATATATGATTAAGAATGCAACAATATCCTTACAGACTGTAGTCAAGCAGGAGGATGAAGACTTGAATATTATTGAAAAGATATGCTGGTCGAAGAGCGTAGGATGCACGGTTGCGCCAAATTCTAAGGCTAATCAAATAACGCTCAATGATGGTTATAAATATGATATATCATACGATATTCTCCTTAATGACGTGAGATGTTTCGGCAGGATTCCGAAGGTTGGCGATTATGTTAGGGTTGTCAAGAACGATTCAACATTGGATGCCAAAAGACAGATTCTTGGAGTAACAACAAAAGGGCATTGGCTGAAATTATGGATATAGCAATAGAAGGGTTTGAGAATGTTTTAAAAAAGGCTGGAGCGAAGAAACAGAACAATTCAGCAAATAGAGACAACGCAATACTTCGAGAGTTGACCATCATAGCAGAAGAGGCGTGCAATATTGCACGTGATGCGTATCCAGACCGCATGAGTGGCGGTTACGATGACCACACGCGGAATTTACGCGGTAGCATTTGTGCTACAATCTATTACGGTGGTAGCGAGGTGAAAAGATGTGGCTTTGATGGTTTGGGAAGTGCAGAAGGCGAGGCGAATGCAGAAATTGCAGCTAATTCGCTGGATGCCGACCAATCAGCACTTTGGGAAATCAAAGTGAGCGCAGGAATGTATTATGCAAGATATGTTGAAGCAAAAGGCCACAAGGTAATCTCTCATGTACAGGGATGGTTGACAGAGCAATTAAGTAAACTTGCACAAGACATTAAGGATGGAAAAATATAAAAACTCAATAGACGTAGTTACATCGCTTTGCAGATATTTGAAGCAGCAAAGTGATTTTAAAGTATTTGCATACGAGAAGGATGAAAACTATCGAGGTGATTATATTGCTGTCAATAGTCTGTCAGTCAATTACGGAAAATGGGTTGACAGCAATTTGATAAATCTTAATATCCACGCGCAGGACAATTCGTCTGGAAGTCTTAATAAGGAAAGTCTTTCACGGATGTATGAAAATGTCTGCAATCTTATCCCTTATACTAACGAGATGACTGAAACCGAAGACCAACCATTGATGGTTGATGGTATTGCTTATTCTATCAGTTCAGACAGCAATGTGATGAAAGATAACGATGAAACACATTTTATCAATTTAAGAATTAAAGTTCAATTTTAAAAAAGAAAATAATTATGGCAAAAACTTCACCTTATGGAATCGTAAGCGTTAAATTGCTTGATGTAGAGAAAGATGGCTCTTTCCCAATTGATTCAAAATGGGAAACAGCTTTTGAGTTTAGTGCAATTGTGAAGGATAGTTTTTCTTTCAACGATAGCGCAGCTTCAACCAATAACATTGAAGTTGAGGACATGGACGAATATTACGCAACGCTTGAAAGTGATAAGGGACAAAAAGGCTTCACCTTGGATGTCTATGATTTTGGCGAGAAGATTGCCAAAGAATTGCTTGGCTATACAAAGGTAGGCGATTACATCACAGAGACCGTTGGTTTTAAACTTGGAAATAAGGCCGTCCGTGTTCAGACAAAGAAATTTTCAGATTTCCCAGCAAAGGTTTTTGAATGGGCGAATATGAAACTTAATGTTACTATGGCAGGAACAATGGGTAAGAGCGGCTTTCCTAACATCCATGTAGAATTTGTAAAACAGGCTCACCTTAATGCAGAAGGCAAAGAAATGCCTGGTGCAAGATGGAAAGATTTGGCCGATGAATAAGAAAACTCATGAGTAAAAATCAAAATAAAAAAACATGGCAAAATTCATTAAATTCAGAGAGAAAGCCTCTGTGTCGGCTTCAAAGGCTGACACAGAAGGCGCAGAAGGCCGCGTTGACGTGGTCAAGAGCGAAAATGCGCTCGTGTATGAAGCCTCTGCCGTTATCCGCGGTATCTCGGACACGCAGGCAGAGTATGTGAACCGAAAGGTTAAGGAGGAAAATGACGCAAAGGCGAAGATTTCGTTTAGTGTTTCACCTTCCGCGACTTTCGTCAAGGGTACATCAACGGCATTCACGTTGACCGTCACCTGTACATTTGCAGGTGCGAATGTTGACGCTGATGCACTGCCAATGATGACAGCAGGCGGCGCATCCGTCACCGTTACGAAGAAGTCTACTGGCGTTTACACTGGCACGGTGAATGCAAGTTCGACTACCCTCTTTGATGTACATGCTACCGTTAAGGGCGTTGCAAGAACTGCATCAAAGACGGTTTATGCCTACAATCAAATCTTGTTTGGTGTCAGCTCCTACGAGACAGCACCTGTCAGCGATGCGGCTGAGATGGCCAAGTTCCTTGCTCAGGTCAACGGTACGAAATTGCAGAGCAATTCAAACGGTACGTATAAATTCTCCTTCACGGCAGAAAAGCCCTATGGTTATGTTCTTATTCCGTCTGATGTAACTGTTTCGCCGAACTTGGCAAACAACCTCGCTGGTCGTGAAGGGCCGTTGCCAGTCAACTTTGTAAAGCAGACTGACTCAACAGGTTCAGGTATCACTTACAAAGTGTATCGCATGGCATCAAAGATGGGTGTAAGCGTCCATAATGTTGAACTTTATTAATCTAAAGAGAAATGGCAAAAAAATACGGAGTAGCATCCGACTATATCAAATACACATCTCGTATCAAATCAGACACGAGTGACGGTGTTGCAGTTGAAGCCTCACAGGTTGTTGACCTTGAAGAGGATAAATTGCAGAGCGACATCAACAAAGAGTTGAAGGCATCAATCGCATCTGCAAGCGGAAAGACTTACTCAAAGAGCGAAATTGACAGCAAGGACGCTGCCACGCTGACCTCAGCGAAGAGCTATGCTGACACCAAGAAGACGGAGGCCGTCAACGCTGCCGCCACAGACGCAACCACGAAGGCTAACAGTGCTCTTGCTTCTGCCAAGAGCTACGCAGACCAGAAGGTTTCTGCACTTGGAAGCGTGTACACAACTAAGGGTTCGTGTACCGCCGCTCAGTTGAAGGCTCTTACTTCTGCAAAGGCTGGCGATGTGTGGAATATCACCGATGCCATAACCATTGATGGCAAGGCTTATCCTGCTGGCGTGAACGTGGTATGTGTTACTGCTTTCAGTGCTGCCATTGACCCTGCTACCACCAAGAACTGGGACGCTTTGCAGGGCTTGCAGGATTTGACGAGCTATGCCAAGAAGAGCGAAATTGAAGACACCGCCGTTGCCAATGTGAAATTCGCACAGGAGGAATTTGCGCAGGATAATGGCGTATCATTCAAGAAGACCATTACCTTTGTCAACGGTCGAGAGGCGACTACGGAATCAGACCTTGGTATTCTTCCTGCCACCTCCACCACGGCTGGCGTTATGTCTGCTGCTGACAAGGTGAAACTTGATGCGGTAGATGGAAAGGTTGGAGATGTGAAGATTGTAAAAGAGAGTGATGTCGTTGGAGGAGGATATCAAATTTCGGATTTGAAAGGCCAAAATTATGCGATTCTTCGTCCTAAGGCTTATATTTATGGTAATGTATCTATTGGTACTGGTGCGTATATTGGTGAAAAAATCTTAATTGAAAATAGAGAAAGTTTTGATGCTATTGGTATGACTCGTGCTGGTTTTACTAGTGGTATCCGTATTTATGATGGTGTCGATATTCATAAAAATGTTACTATTGGAGAAGGTGTCGATATTTCTGATACTACAATAATAGGCACAAATCTTGGGACGAACCTAGTCGCTATACACAATGCTGTAAATAAAGTTGCAATTGGAAGTGGAGTTCATATAGCCGAAGGTGTAGGACTTGCCATTAATGAAAATCATAGATTAACATGGGGGCATAATGACGATGTCAGAGGCTACATTACTGATGTGGCCGCCACGGAATCAGAAGTTTCTGAATTGAGAAATACATTTCAAAGTTCCAAAAACAACATTATACTTTTGGAAAGTCGTGTCTCCGCTCTGGAAGACCTTTTGAAACTGGCATAGCCAAACTAACATTTAGACAGGGTGTACAGATGTGCATCCTGCCTAATCCTCTCATACAAGAAATATGAATAGAAAAACGTACAGATGTGCCATTGTTATCACGGCATACAATGTTGAAAGATATATTGAACAGAGCGTTGCAAGCGCCTTGAATCAGACAGAGAAGTGTGAGGTCATTGTCGTTGAAGACAAGTCAACAGACGGCACACTTGACATTCTCAGAAGAATCAAGGGAATTACTCTCTTGGAGAATGAAGAGAATGTTGGCGCTGGTTTATCGCGCAGACGAGGCATTGACTATGCAAGTGCAGATTATGTAATGACGCTTGATGGCGATGATTATATAGACCTTGATTTCGTCAAGAGACTGCTTGCAACAGCCGATGCCACGGGCGCGGATATTGTCAGCGGCGGCGTAAAAATCCTCAAAGAGGATGGCTCATGGGATGCTACGTCCTATGGAAACTGTGTTACGGAAGGCCGCGACAAGGTTGCCAAGTTTTGGGGTGAGCGCATTGTGTTCATGAATAACAAAATCATCCGCAAAAAACTCTGCAACAAAGTCCCATATAGCGATAGACGCTATATCGAGGACACGCCGACAATTATTCCGATGATGTTCTTTGCTAACAAGGTGGCGTATGCCGACACTATCGGTTACACCTACCGAATGCGAAAAGAATCTCTGACGCACACGACCAATATCCTAAAGGACGTAGTGTTTAAGGGTCTCTGTTGGATTGATTTGTACGAGTTCTTCATGGCGCACGACCAAGGTATGTTTGAAGCTGTCAACGTGAAGGGATTTATCGTCAACATCATTGGTACGCTGAATAAGATTCACGTCACGCCAGAGATGGTTGCTCCTTTTGAAAAGGAATGGCATGAATTTACGATGCGCCTTCTGAACGTTATCGAGATTACGAATATTAATCTTGTCGGAGGGGATAATAAGAAACAAGTAAAAAATTAATTATTAACTAAGTGTGGTTAAACGGCCTTCGGGCCAAACATTCTTTGGCAATGTGCAGATGTTGTCATTTCACATTGTCAGAGAATGTTGTTATTTTATAAGGTTATGGCAACAGTAGATTGGAAAAAGCTTGAAGGTCGCATATTTAGGTTTGACGTGAATACTTCAACAGCGGATGCGTTGAAGGCTACGAATCCCGCGATTATTCATTTCACGACAGAGGGGAATATTGTGTTTAATGGGGTGCAGTTTGCAGGCTATAATGAGCTTGTTGAGGGTTTTGGGTATGCGCTTCAAAATATGACTATAACAAAAGTGGATTACACACTGACAGCGGAAGAGGTAAACGGTCTTCCTCCTGTGTGGAAGGAATTTTTAAGTGGGGAGAAATACCCTTTATGCACTCTCGGGGATTCAGACGGTAATATTGTAAATTACTTCGGTCAGGACAGCGCATCTGATGCTGTCGCAAAGGATATGATGGCATCAATATTTTGGTATTCAAAGCAAAGCCAACCTTATGCGACATCAGATGGTATTCATGATTACGAAACAACAGACGGAAATCATAAACAGACAGGCTACTATTATCTTCGCGTTCCTCCGCAGGAATATATAGTTTTAAACAGAGCCACCAAAAACCAGTTCGGCATAGTGAAGGTCGGTGATGGTCTGAATGTCACGGATGACGGCATAGAGGGATATAGAGATACAACAGACGACAACAATGGTATCATATCACTTGCCAGTGCTACAACAACGAGTATTGGCGGCGTAAAGAAAGCCAACCTCAATCTGCAAAGTGAGTACGAGTTCTTGAAAGCAGTGCCAAGCGTCACCACTCTTGATGAGGCGAAGTTTGCCATCAATCATCTACGCATTATCTGCAAAACACTCGTTGATAAACTGGAAGAGGCAGGAACGTTGAACCATTAAAACTGAAAGACATGATTAAAATTGCAACACATAACAGCTTCACAGGAGAGAAAGGTGACGGCCTTTTGTCGTTCCTTGTCTCCGCGTTTTCAAAATGCCAGTCAAAAACCTTGGTGCAACAGCACAGATGCGGCTGCCGTCTGTTTGACCTTCGCGTGAAATGGGACAAGGGCAGAGGGAGATTCGTTGCCGCACATGGCTTGTGGAAAGCCAAGAAATCCCTGCTAAAACTCATGGCAGAACTAAACGGCATTGCAGCATCCTCGCCAGTCAAGACGAAGTATCTGCTTACCTATGAAGGAGAATGCGAAGAAGGTACTGAGGTGTACGACAATTTCCGAAAACTTGCCGAATGCCTCAAAGGATTCAGCAACATTCAATGCGTGCAGTTATGCGTTAAGAAACCAGATTGGCGCTTATTGTGGTCAAGTCCTGATATGCCGTACTACACTGCCGCCTATGATGTTTTGGCAAAGGACAATTGGAAGACACTGCTTCCGATTCCTTGGATGTGGGCGAAGTTCAGACGAAAGGCAGAGTTTAGCGATGCCTATTACAGAATGGTTGATTTTCTTTAGGAGGGATAAAGATGGAATCGTCATTTATTCTTAACCCGTTGGTTGCCTTGGCAGGCATCGGAGCGTACTACACCATTCCAACAGAGATAGAAGAGACATTTTACGGTCTGCGGTGGATGGTGTTGTTTATTATCTTCATGATAATTGCGGACTTTTACTTGGGTCTGACTGAGAGTGTGAAGGTGAAAAAGGAATCGTTCAGATATAGCAGAGCAGGGCGAAGAACCGTTTGTAAATTCATTGAGTACATGATTTATATTATGACTGGTGCGCTGCTTGGCAAGTCCTTTCTTGAACCTATGGGCATAGGCACATACGAGGAGGGCGGCGCGTTAGGCTCTGTTTTTGCTGCCATATTTGAACTGGATAGCATAAAAGGGCATGTGTGTGCTATACATAATGTAAAGTTTAATTTCTCTTTCAAACGCTTTATTGTCGCTATGCTAAAGAAGAAAGACAAGGATGCAGGCGAGGCGTTTGAGGAGGCAACGAAGGAGGAGAAGTAATATGGCAAATTACAAACAAATAATTCCTTTCATTTTATCATGGGAGGGCGGTTTTTGCAACCGAAAGAACGACAGAGGAGGCGCGACAAACAAGGGCGTGACGATAAACACGTGGCGAGGTTATTGCGCTAAAAAGGGCAAGCCTGCAACTATTGAAACCTTGAAAGCGATGACTACCAGCGAATGGGAAGAGATTTTTAAAACCATGTATTGGGATGCGCTGAGACTGGATAAGGTTGCAGACCAAAATGTCGCTAACATCATGGTTGATTGGGCATGGGCAAGCGGCGTTGGCACGGCGGCGCGACAATTACAGAAGCTCGTAGGCGTGAAGGTTGACGGCATCATCGGAAACAAGACGTTAGCTGCCATCAACAGCACAAGCGGCTTGCCGTTGTTTGGACGTATCAAGCAGATGCGGTTGTTATTTGTCAAGAGTATTGTTAAGAACGACAAGAGCCAGCAGGAAAACCTTAGAGGATGGGAACGCCGAATTAATTCAATTATGTACGACAATCTTATTTTGAACAAAAATGATTAAGTGGTTTTATAAGGTATGCAGCAGGGTGGCAGGCTTCGCTGCCTCGCTTGGCATTGACGGCCTTACACATATTATCGTAATGACCATTATCTCCAAGATGGCACTTATCTTCTTGCCAGTATGGGTAATGGTAGCGGTTATGCTGTTGGTTGCCGTTTCCAAGGAATTGCTCGACAGATTCACAGGGCAGGGAACGTCAGAGTGGAAAGATTTCTTCTGTGATGTTGCAGGCATTTTAATAGCGATGATATGAAAAAAGCATTGTTATTCTTTATTGTTCTTCTCTCTCTTGTCTCGTGTTCGCGAAAGACAACGAGCATAGAGAAAGAGTTCACGGATTCTGTGAGGATTGAAAGGCGTGACACACTGATACAACGGCAGATTCTTACAATTGCCGACACCGTGTACCTCTCCGATACCGTCTTTGTCTCCGAGCTAAAAATGGTTACGGTTGATGCTGATGGCAAGGTTCTCCGCACCGACACGGAGCGAGAAAAGAAAATTATCTCCAACCGAGACGCAAAACATTATATCAACGCTCAGCAGGAGGAACAACAGACGAGCGTAACGGACAAGAAGGAGACGAGAAAGGAAAAGGAGAACAAGACGGTAAAGGAGAAACCGCCGATTTTGCAGCGATTCAAAGACAGCCTCTTTCAGTTTGCCGCGGTGTTGCTGATGACAATTGGCGCGTGGTATTATTTTGTCTATTCCAAGAGGAGCAAAAAGTGAGGATAGTCCAAAAGATTATTCAACCTTTTAATTCCTCAAAAATGAAACAATTACAAATATTATTTGACAAAGCCGTTGAAGCTACAATGAACGCAAGCGGTTTATCTTTTGAAGAGTTCACGACAAGCAGAAGCGAACGAAGTGTGAATGCACGTGTGGTTTTCGTTGATTACCTAATCGAAAAAGGAATGAGTGAAGGCACTATCGCTGAGTTAAGTGGTATGAGCCAGCAGAGGGTGAACGCCCTGAAAAATTCACGCATCTACCGAATGAATAAACTTATGTGCAGAGTATTGAAACAAAGTCTGAAAGATATTATCGGATAAGAAATGGCGTGCCTTCGGGTGCGCCTTTTTTGTTGTAAATTAATTATATATAAATGTTAAATTCACGCATTTTTCTAAGAAAAATCTTGGTTTTTATTTGGTGTTTTCAAGGTAAATGACTATCTTTGCAATATAGAAAAGAAGGAAATAGCAATAACACCACAGCCCTCGACAACACGGTAAGTCACTAATTATGAAGACGAATAAAAAATATAGCAAGAAGTCAATTATCGCAATCATCAGACGTGGAGAACCAACGGAGATTTTCCGCCTTTGCTTCCATTTGAATGGTGAAGTAAGCAAAAAATCTGTATGCGAATTAATCAGAAGCTTTGCTCCTTCAAAAAAAATTAAGGACACAGCCTATGATATTGCGTATCGCTCGGAACATAAATTCCAACCGTTGTCGTCAACCGAATTGTCAAGAGAATCTGAATACTACGAGGCGAATAAGATTCACATGATTGTTAATCAATTGCGGTATTATATGAAAGGCAATAAGGATTCTTATACGAAGAAACCAATTTTGATTGAAGGGCAATTGTATTGGGCTTCAAGAGAATATGGCCTTAATGACTATAACAAGTCTTTCATTTGCGAATACAAAGGAAACGAGAAGATGTGTGACATCTTGGTTAAGTTAGGAAATAAATATTTATAAATCAAATCATATAGCCCTCGACATCACGGTTAAGTCTGAATTATGAGAATAGAAACAAAAGAAGAAGCAAAAGAAATGCTTAATGGAATCATTAAACGATTAGGTTCATTATATAATCCAGAAGATATGTTGGATGATGGATATGACAGCCATGACGAGGAACAGAATCTCCGTTATAGGTATATTGTTCGCGAACTTAATTCGATACGTGAAGAATTGGCAGGCTTTGATTTTGATTGTATTCCTTCATCCGAGTGTGACAGAATCTGGAAAGCTGCTTGGGAAGGTTCAACCGACCGAAATTTACCTGAAGTGAGATATAATCATGCTATCGAGTATGCGAGCAGGCTAATTGCATTCTTGGATAAGTAGTCAAATGTGCTATAAGGACTTGCATTTGAAATCCCCTAAACCGAAGATTTAGGGGATTTGGCTAAAAAAAGATGTGTAACGCAAATTAATAGTCAAAATGAAAATGGAAATACCATTATTTATCGTTGATTCTTCGAGAAAACACAAGAAAGGAGAATGTGACTATGTATGTTGCACCGACAAGGATAGCGGATTTATTGCAAAGATTGACTACATTGATGGCGAATTAGAAGAGACAGGAAGTGATTACAGAATTGGGTTAAGCAAAAATGGAATCTCTTGCAGAATGAAGATAGTTCGCTCAATGGGCGAGAATCCAACTGAAACCGCGGTTAGAAGCCTGCTCAAAAAAGGAATGGAGTATTATTCAACTATCATTCAAAAAAATGTTGATGTCACAAAGCTCAGCCGAGAAGATTGCGTTGATTGTATTGACACGATAATAAAGGCGAATATGTCCTTAATGAAGGACAGGCCACTTGGCCAAAGACAGACAATTGCGACATCTATTTGCGTGTTAGAGGCCGCGAAAAAATATATAATGGAAAAATAACGACAGATATTCAATTAATATAAGGAACAATGACAAACAAGCAATCAGGCTGGGGCGGTCGCCGCGAGAATAGCGGCCGCCCAAGAACAAACAAAGTCACAATGTGGGCAAATGTAACGCCTGCATTCCTTGCTAAGCTAAAGGAGAAGGCCGAAGAAGAAAAAAAGAAGGTCGGTGAATACCTCGAAGAGCATCTAAGGTTATAATTCCAGCAAATTAAATTCATTCGTAAGGTACTGATTCTGAAAGCCAATCAAAACAATATGGCGCGTTTCAGCAAATTACCAGCAAATTAAATCTTTCTTGATACTTCGTGATTATAACCGAATTATAACCGAAAACAAGGCTCGTCACAGCAATTGTGGCGAGCCTTGTTTTGTTTCATGCTGTTAGCTTTTCACATAACAAACAGATTACAATTTCCACAAAACCGAAACAAATCACAACTGCCGAATTTTGTTTTAGAAAGCAGGAAAGTCCTGCTTCATAACTTAAAAACAAATTTATTATGGAAGGAATTGAAAAAGTGATTTGTTGCGACAGGGGAAACGATGCTCTGGCCTATGCAGCGATGGCCAACAAACAAACAGACCCTATGGCAATGGCAGCGATGATGAATGGCGGCGCAAACTCGTGGAACAACTCACCCTGGATGTATCTAATCTTTTTAGCCTTATTTGGCGGTAACGGATTCGGTTTTGGAAACAGAGGGAATGCCGTGCAGGATGCGGAAATCCAAGGTCAGATTGCCTCATTGCGCTCACAGATGGCCGACAATCACAATGCAGATTTGCTGATGTCAGCAATAAAGGGCAATAACGATGCTCTGACAACGCTGGGAGCAAATCTTAATTGTGACTTTAATCAATTGCAGCAGGCCGTTTGCTCTATCCGTTCAGCAATAGACAATGTTGCTGGGCAAGTGGGCTTCAGCGCAGAGCGTGTTATCAATGCGGCTGAGCGTGGTGATGCCAACATTGTAAGTGCAATTCAGAATTGTTGCTGCAATACACAGCAGGGCATTTTGAAAATGGGTTACGAAAACCAGTTGGCAATCCAAGGCCAGACGGAATCCTTGAACAGAAATTTGAATTTCGTTAACTCGTCAATCGAACGCGGCTTTAGTGCTCTTGGCTTTCAGAATGCGCAGGACAAATGCGAGATTATTCGCGCAGGGCAAGACAATACGCAACGTATAATTGACACGCTCAACTGCCATTGGAACTCAGATTTGCAGCAGCGCTACAATGATGCACGCCTTGAACTTTCACAACAGAAGCAGAATGCAGCACTTATCGCAGCTCTGAAAACGACAACAACGCCGACAACTTAACACAAAGATGGTAGGGAAGATAATTTCCCTACCATTGTAAATTTAAATCGCCATGTTATTCAAAGATATAAAAGCGGCTATCCTGTTTATTTCCTTAATCGGGAATCTATCACAGCCTATCAAGGTAAGGTGGTGAGCGTCTCTGTTCCGCGATATGATATGCAGGTTGTCAACAAGGCCAATGCACCGTTAGTGGTTGATATTACTATAGATGCAAACGGGCAAACAAAAACGTACACTATCAGCGAAAACGCCACAACGACTTACGCTGGCAATATTGTCCTTTCCACTGAACGCGATGGAATTATACGTGAAGTTGAAGCAATGAAGTCACAGAAAGAGGATGCTATCGCGCAGGAGGCGAAGAATCATGAAGACCTTGATAAGATAAATTCGTTGCTTGAAGAATGGAATCCTGCACTGGCCGAAAAGAGAAAGCAGGATGAAAGAATTAATACGATTGAACAGGAAGTCAGAAATATCGGCCAGCAGCTAAAAGACTTTTTCTCTGAGTTTAAAAGCAAAACGCCATGAAATTTTATATAACTATCTCAAAAAAATCAGATTCTCATTTCAATGGAGAAAGCGCAGCCGAAGCAATTAAAAGAATATTCTACACGGATAAAAACGGAGTAGAGCACAAAGGCGCACACTGGTCAGTGAATGAAATCCTAAAAGCAACAGAAAAACTGAAATTTAAAGATTGTGTTACGGACTGGGATAAATATGTCGCTTTTAATTACGCTTATGCAGATTTCAACAAGATTATGTCGGATGAAATGATTATCTTAGCAGCGTTTTCATTCTTCTTTGACGATGAGGATGCGCCTTGTGACAATACTCTCTGTAATGATTGGCTTTTGCTCGCCGTTAGCGAAGAAGAAATTAGA
>OLGE01002285.1_pt1 | contig 17220 bp, 10 predicted proteins | sample 1605151 | NCBI WGS metagenome assembly OLGE01 (sample SAMEA3888912, study PRJEB22519) | human gut metagenome | biome: human gut; feature: human-associated habitat; material: faeces | place: Denmark | collected 2010
CTTAATCCACATATCAAACCATAATCGGATAATTTTTTCTCTCTCGTTCATAAAGTACCTCCATAACTTCCGATTAGTAATATATAAGCGAGGGTGTTACAGCCTTCGCTTTTCCTTTAAGATGAAGGTGATTGGCTGACGGAATTTCCGATTGGGACCCCACGCCCGCAGACAAATGTGTCAGCCAGCCTTCATCATTCTGCATTCGATTCAGCAAGTTGGGACAAATCACTGCTCCCGTTTCACGAACTAATCTGAGTGAATCTTGAAGTGCTGGAACCAATCGTATCTCAACTTACGAAGGAGGAGTCATATGATCGCAGTTGGAATCGACATATCCAAAGCCAAAAGCACCGTTGCGGTGATTGATTCAGACGGTACAGTTCTGGCAAGTCCATTCACAATGGCTCATACGCAGCCGGAGATGGAAGCTTTCGTGTCCTATCTGAAGGGACTTGGAGAACCCACGACCATCCTCATGGAGTACACTGGCCACTACCATTATCCGGTGCTCAAGAAGCTTCAAGACGAAGGGTTTCCCGTTTGCATTGTAAATCCATACCAGATGAAAAAATACGGGGATGTCGAGATTCATAAGGCGAAGACGGACAAGAAGGACGCGCTTCGGATAGCAGCCTATGCACTTGAAAAATCTTATAAACTCGTACCGTATAGCTCAATGGAGCAAAAGTATGAGGACTTGAAATTTCTTTCCCGTCAGTACAGCCAGCGTATCACTTATGTCGCGAAACTGAAAGTTCAGCTCATAGCTCTGCTGGATCAGACGATGCCTGGGATCACAAGAACACTGCCACTGAACAGCAGAAACCCCGAAAAATGTGCGTTGCTGCTCTTTATCAAACGATTCAAGTCCTTTGATGAGATTCAAAGAATTGGAAAGGCGCGCTTCCTGGCATCCTATGACGTCTTGGCGAAAAAGACTTCAGAACGCAGTGCATCCAGCAAGGGACTTAGTATCTACGAACTCGCTGTTGACAGCATTACCACCCGCGGCGAAGATCCTTACATTTGGATCTCACAAAATCAATGCGTTGACCTGCTTTCCGCAACACAAAATGCTGCCGACGAAATCATTTCTCAGATGAGAAACATCGCCGAGACAATTCCGGAATACAAGGTACTCCGAGCAATGCACGGCGTTGGTGACCGCCTCGGACCGATTATCCTCGCCGAGATCGGTGATGTCCATCGCTTTCACAGCGGTAAGGCATTGAACTCCTATGCCGGCAACGATGCCCCTCCATATCAATCCGGACAATTCGAGAGCAGAAACCGCCACATTTCAAAACGTGGCAGCTCTACCCTCCGGAAGGCTTGTTACGAGGTAATGCAGGCCCTTAAACTGACAAAACCTCAAGACGACCCCGTGTACCTCTTTATGCTCAAAAAAGAGCAAGAAGGGAAGCCTTTCAACGTAGCCAAGATGGCTGGCGTGAACAAGTTCCTCCGGATCTACTACGCCAGAGCAATGGAGCTCTACAAGTAAACCGATTTGATTCTACATCATTGTTTCAAAGCCCGCAATCTGGTGGGTTCGTTTAGTGCGCCCTTTTTTCTGTGCAACTTCCAGAAAAAAGTTCTTGACAAACATTAGCAAGATTTGTCGCTCACAAGCAAAAGTATTGTACCACATCTTTACGAATTTTTCTACCACTTCGATTATACTCACGACTTAATGACTTCTTGAATACTTGCCGAAAAAGAAAAACTGCCATCGGTTTGACAGCAGTTCTTCTTCGGTTGGTATCCGTTAGGAATACACAATATCATTCAATACAATCTCATCGGCACAGGCTCGAATGTTATTCATCAATCCTATCCATCTCATCATATCCGTTGCTTTCAGTTCTTCCGTTACACCCTGCTTCTTTGCCATTTCCTTTATCAGATATTCCGCCATATCACGAGCCGAAGTATCAATTTCGGCAAGGTGTTCATATAACTTTCCGCTTGTCAGCAGATTAAAATATAGCACACGCTTATGTTCCCTCAAATATCGTTGCCGCAATCGACCATATTTTGAAAGGGGAGGACTTTTCTCTACTGTCAGGCAGGGATAATAGTAATCTCCGATGAGTTCGTATCGGATACCTGTTCTTTCGTCTGTAATAAATCTTTGCATAGTGCTTCCTCCTTTTGCTTCTTGTGGTAAAAATCCAAGGTTTTCTTGTTGTGGTTTACCTTTTTACATTCCTCGGAGCAGAATTTCTGCTGACTGTGTGTAGGCCAGTAGGTACTGCCACACACAGCACATACACGCTGACGGTAATAGTGATCGCCTTTTTCCGCTTTTCTGTCGGCTTTCGTCTTATCCTGCCTTGCCTGATAACAACAATCCTTTGAACAGAATACCTGTCGATTGCTTGTAGGGACAAACTCTGTCTGACAATGAGGACATACCTTTGTTTTGACGATTTTGCCACCGTTTTCAGCAAGTTTTTTCGCCTTTCGCTTCTCTCGATAGGCTTTTTCACGCTGACGCTGTTTCTCCAATCGCTTATTTTCTTCCTGTTCTTCCTGCTCTTTTATCTCGGCAAGTTCTTCCTCGGTGTAGGCAATATCGACTTGTCCGACATAATTGAAATAAATGTCAACCTTTTGCGTTCTTGCTTTACCTACACCCTCGGATTCATACACCACAATCTTGTCAATGAGTTCGGTAAACATCAAATCGGAAACTTCCGTAGGATTTTTATACTTGCGTATCAGCGAAACAAAATGCTGAATATCCATAGTGCTGTCTTTTTCTTCAGAAAGTTCCTTTTTCATCGTTTCCATTTTCGCTTCCAATTCAGCCTGTTCATCGTCATACTGCTTCATCAGTTGCTTGTATTGTCTTTCGGGTAGCAATCCCGATATAAGATTTTCATACAAGCCACGAATGAGCGTAGAGAGTTCGTCATAGCGTTTCTGACAGCGTTTCAACTCCGATTGATTGTGCTTCGGCTTTTCCTCTTGCTTATCTTTCCAAAGGGATTGCAGTTCCAAAGCAAAGGCTTTTTCATCATTCAGAACAAATCTTGAAAAGCGTTTAACTGCCGATAATATCAAGGCTTCAACATTATCAGCACTAATCGTATGGGAAGTACAGGAATTAACCCTGCTTGCATACCCGCCGCAACGGTAAGAATACTGAACAGAACCGTCTTTCTTGCTGTAATGCGTTTGCAAAGTCATTCTCCTGCCACAGTCGGCACAATATAGATAGCCGCTTAATCGGTTGGTATGTGTACCTCTTGCCGCAGCTCTGTTCACTCGTTTCTTTCGCTTCTGAACGCTGTCCCAAAGTTCCTGCGATATGATAGGCTCGTGGGTGTTATAAAACACATACTGCTCATCTTCATCGGTAGTCTTTCTCTTATGCAGTTTGAAATTGGTGCTGACCGACTTTCTCAAAACAGTATGCCCAAGATATTCCTGCCTGCTTAAAATCGTTCTAATGGCAGATATGCCCCAAATATAAGGGTCTGCAAACTTAATCCCGTTGTACTGTTCGGGGTGATATTCCTTTGCATATGCGGCAGGAATTAAAGCCTTTTCTTCGGTCAGTATTTCCGCTATGGCTCGTGGACTTTTGCCCTCATTGGCAAGCAGAAAGATACGCTTTACCACCTCAGAAGCCACAGGGTCAACAACAAGCGTCTGCTTATCGCTCGGCAATCGGTTATATCCATAAGGGATTGAACCGCTACAACGCTTTCCGTCTTTCATTCGGGCATCAAATACAGCCTTGATTTTATTGCTCGTGTCTTTGGCATAAAATTCGTTCATAATATTCAAAAACGGAGCAAAATCATTATCCGAAGCATTGTTGCTGTCAATGCTGTTGTTGATTGCAAGAAAACGGACATCTTTCTGCGGAAACAGAATTTCCGTATAAAATCCGACTTGCAGATAGTTTCGCCCTAATCGGCTCATATCCTTAACAATCAATGTTCCGACATTGCCTGCTTCAACTTCTTTTATCAAAGACTGAAAGCCTGGGCGATTGAAATTTACACCCGAAAAACCATCGTCAGTAAAATGGCGGATGTTCTCAAAGCCATTTCTACGGGCATAATCTTCGAGGTATTTTTTCTGATTGGTAATGGAATTACTCTCGCCATTCAGGTCATCATCTCTTGATAATCTCTCATAAAGTGCTGTAATCTTTGAAGTCCTTGACATTCTCTTAACCTCCTTCCTTATGTATTTTCAATTTAGGACAGTTAATTTTATCGTCCTATTAAAGTATAGCCCTCAGGAGCCAGCTCAATGGCCGTCGTTGTCTCGCCAAAGGTGGATGCCCAGGAATCGAAGTGGGTCAGATTCTTCTTCTGGAGCGTACCGTACTGGAGATAGCGCATGACCGTGTAAAGCTCAGTCATGGAGTTGCTGACGGGAGTACCCGTGGCGAAGATAACACCACGACCGCCGGTGATCTCGTCCATATAACGGCATTTCATAAACATATCCGAAGATTTCTGGGCTTCGGAGGTGGAGAGACCTGCCACATTCCTCATTTTGGTGTAGAGGAACAAGTTTTTGAACGCATGGCTCTCGTCCACGAACAGCCGGTCAACACCTAACTGCTCAAATGTGATGACATCATCCTTTCTGTCGGCGGCAAGAAGTTTATCCAGTCTGGCTTCCAGAGATTTTCTGGTTTTCTCCATTTGCTTGATGGTAAAATTCTCACCACGCTGATATTTCAGTTCTGCGATTGCGCCCTCAATCTCATCAATCTGTTCCTGCAACTGCCGTTCCTGCCGCTCGGCAGACAGCGGAATCTTCTCAAACTGGCTGTGACCGATGATAACGGCATCATAGTCGCCGGTTGCAATACGGGCGCAGAACTTCTTCCGGTTTGCGGTTTCAAAATCTTTCTTCGTGGCAACAAGGAGCTTGGCACTCGGATAGAGGTGCAGGAACTCATTTGCCCACTGCAAGGTGAGGTGGTTCGGAACCACAAACATGGACTTCTGGCTCAGGCCAAGTCGTTTGCTCTCCATAGCCGATGCTGCCATTTCAAAGGTTTTGCCCGCACCAACTTCGTGTGCGAGCAGGGTATTTCCACCATAAAGCACATGAGCGATAGCGTTTCTCTGATGTTCACGGAGGGTAATATCCGGGTTCATACCGCCAAAACGGATATGGCTGCCATCATACTCACGGGGTCTGGTGGAGTTAAAAAGCTCATTGTACTTCGTAACCAGTGCTTCACGACGGCGGGGGGCTTTCCATACCCAATCCTGAAACGCATCCTTGATTGCCTGCTGTTTCTGCTGTGCCAGAGTGGTTTCCTTTTTATTCAGGACACGCTTCTGCTTGCCATCTGCATCTTCAATGGTGTCATAGATACGAATATCTTTCAGGTTCAGCGTTTCTTCCAGAATCCGATAGGCATTGGCACGGTCTGTACCGTAGGTCACATACGCCGCCACATCATTGTAGCTGGGAGAGCTTTTCCCATTGATACGCCACTCTGCGGTCATCTCGGAGAATTTCACCTCAATGGAACGGCGCAGATAGTATGGGGTCTCAAAGGTTTCTTCCATGAACTGCTGAATATAGCCGGGATCAATCCAGGTAGCACCCAGACGGACATCAATCTCAGACGCATCCAAATCCTTCGGCTGTGCCTTTTGCAGTGCCTCCACATTGATATTGAAAGCGGAATCACGGTTCGCCGCCATCTGTGCGATACGCAGCTTGCTTCTCACATCACCAGAAAGGTATTCGTCCGCAGTCTGCCAACCAGCTTCCACATCATCAGGAGCCATCGGGTCTTTGAAGATCACCCCACGCAGCTCTGTTTGAATGGCTTCATAGTCCTCAGGGGTTCCCAGGAGCTGTGCCATGAAAGGAAGATCAACTTTACCACGCTCACCAATAGAGATTGCCAGAGCTTCCGATGGGGTATCCACGCTGGTCACTCTGCGTTCCGGCTTGATCGTTCTCTTGGTGAACATATCCGCCTTGCTCTTTAAGTTGCCGTCCTCATCCACATTTTCCAGAGAACACAGAAGGTAATAGGAGGAATCATCAGAGAAAGCCTGCCCATTTGCACGGTTGTTGATGAGACCGTTCTTTGCGGTAAACGCATCGTAGGCATCATTCAGTTCTGCCTGCTTCTGAGAAATCATCTCATCCGGGTAATCCTCCAGCTGATATTCGATTAGCTCATTGACGATACCACGGAGTTCCACCATGCCTTTCACACGGTCTTTTGCTTTCTCGTTCAGCTCCACATGGCGCATGATGGAGTTTTCACGGAAGTACACTTCGCCGTCCACCACAGCATAGGAGAAGTTCTTGACATCCGGGGTTGCAGGAATGGTTTCCGCTTCTTTGCCCTTATCAGCTTCGGGAAGCTCCACGGCCTGATAGGTTCCCTGAATGCGAGAAACCGCTTCGTTCAGAAGGTCGGACAGTTCCGCACCCGGAATCGGACGGACGGTAATATCATCCTTGCCGTAAGGGGTGCTTTCCAGAACCGTGTCGCCCAGAACCATTTCCGGGTGATCGACAAAGTAGCTGTTCATGGTGTGTCCTTCTTCGGTGCGGTTCAGATGCACCCAATCAGGAACGATGTCGATCGGATGGTCACGCTTTTGCAGGAAGATGATGTCGGACACGACTTCCGTGCCTGCGTTCTTCTTAAAAGCGTCATTTGGCAGACGAATCGCACCAAGCAGTTCCGCTCTCTGTGCCAGATACCGTCTTGCATCCGAGTTCTTGGAATCCATGGTAAAGCGACTTGTCACAAAAGCAACCACACCGCCAGGACGAACCTGATCCAGAGCTTTGGCGAAGAAATAATTGTGGATAGAGAAACCCAGCTTGTCGTAGGGCTTATCCGATACCTTGTAGTTCCCAAAAGGAACATTACCCACAGCCAGATCGTAGAAGTCTCTGCGGTCTGTCGTTTCAAAACCGGCGACTTTGATTTCTGCGTTGGGATAGAGCTTCTGAGCGATTCTTCCGGTGATGGAATCAAGCTCCACACCATACAGACGGCTGCTCTGCATCTCAGGGGGCAACATACCAAAGAAGTTACCGATACCCATGGCGGGTTCCAAAATGTTGCCGGTCTCAAAGCCCATCTGCCCGACTGCATCGTAGATGGAGCGAATGACCGTAGGACTGGTGTAGTGAGCGTTCAGCGTGGACGCTCTTGCCGCAGCATATTCGTCCTCGGACAGCAGATTCTTCAGCGTGGTGTACTCCTGCGCCCAATTTCCCTTATCAGGGTCAAAGGCATCTGCCAGACCGCCCCAGCCGACATAGTTCGACAAAACTTCCTGCTCTTCGGGAGTAGCGTTGCGGTTCTCGTTCTCCAACTGGAACAGGGTCTTGATGGCTTCCATATTTCTTGCAAATTTTTGTTTCGGTCCACCTTCACCGATGTGGTCATCTGTGATGTGGAAGTTCACCGCAGGAACGGGTGGAACTTCTCTGGTCGTAATGGACTGCTCAATCTGAGCGATGATGTCCATGACCTCAGGATTCTGCCAGCCGTCCACCTTGGTATAGTCCCGAACGATGGTGTCCTGACCGTCCTTGCAATGAATGAGGTCAAGACTGCCCGGTAACGGTCGCCCGGTATTCATTGCGCCCAGAGCTTTAACCTGGGTGGAAGGGAGGGAGTGGTAGGCTCTCAGGGCATCTTCAAAGGAACTGTATTCCTTGATGTCCAGCGCACCACGTTTCTGGATGTCCTCTGCTACATAGAAATGGTCGATGAAGTGTTCCGGTTCCTGCTGTTCAGGTTCAGCACTGGCTCTGACCTGTGCGTGTGCCTTTTCGTCAGGGTAATCCCCATAGATACGGATGCACTTATGCTCCTGCTGATCGTAAACGGCAGCACCATCGTACTTGAATCCGTCATCCTCCATGGTTCCGTCCACATAGCCCTGGGCAGCTTTTTCCGCTTCTTCCAGAGTGTAGTAGTCCAGTTTATCATCGAAGCCGTTTTCAAAGTGATGGTAGGCGGCAACCAGATAGCGGCGCTCCGGTTCTGTTTCAGGGATAATTTCGCTCGGATGTTGCTCCGCAACTGTCCTTAACGCAGCGTTTCTTTCATCCTGATAGAGCATACGCTCGAAATTCTCACGATTCTCGGCACGGAAGATGGGATAAGCAAGCGTAGGGTCACGCAGCTGAACTTCTCTGTCCGTAATCTGCTCCACACGGAAAGCAGTATCGTCCAGATATACCGTGTCACCGACCTGATAGTTCCATTCCGGTTCCTCGGAAGCAGATGCTTCTACAACTTCGGCAGATTCTGCCGCAGGCGCTTCTGGCTGAACCGACTCCATCGCAGCTACGGACTGCCGAACTTCCTCCAGATAGTCATTGGCAAGCCATTCGTCCGTGAAGTATTCTGTAACGCCTTCCGGGTCTACATAGTAGTCATCGGTCTGATTATCCCAGATTGCATACTCGCCATCCTCAGTATCAATTACTGCGAAACGGTCATAAACATCTTCCAACGGATCAGTTTTAGCTTCTTCGATAGCCTGTCGTTCCACTTCTTCCTCTGGGCTGAGGTAGCGTCCCTTTCGCATCAGACCGTCGATTCTCTGCACCACCTGCGCCCAGGACATTTGCAATTTATCGCAGCCGCTCTTGGTGTACGCAACACCCTTGGCATCGTGATCCTGACCGCTGTGCGTTGCGCCGGAGCAAGCATGGGAATGACCACCGGTTCCGTATTCATGCTTCAAGAAATCCATCTTTTCTTTGGCAGAATGATTCTCCTGCCAGTAGTTATAAATACGGGCTTTGCCACCGGAAAAGCCACTTCCACGGGTCAAGTCTGCATTGACTTCATCATCCGTAATGAACTGGCGGACAAGGGGCATCTGCATCATATCGGTCTGATACTCACGCAAAGGCATATTCAGCTCATACAGCTGTTTCTGGATGAGATTCAGCTTGTGATAGTGAAAACGAAGCAGATCGGGATTTTCCGCAAGGGCTTTTCTAAATTCCGAATACTGCTGTACCAAGGTTGCGTGGAAACGAGGGTCATCCAACTTTTCAGCCAAGTCTGCGGTTTCATCAGGAAACCCACGAAACGGTTCCTGATGGAGAATTGCCAGATAGCTGCCGGCACGGGCTTCTTCACTCAAATCGTGATAAAGATGCCACAGGGATTCAGCCAGCTTCTGACGCTCATATCCGGGAGCTTCTACCAGTTCCACATTGGTTGCGAACCGACCATTTTCAAGCAGTTCTCCAATGCGCTCGGCAACCGTTTCCCAAGAAACGATCTGCGCTCTGGGGCTGTCAATGGCAGAGGAACCTTTGGCAAGGTGGATACCGTCCTCGGCATACCACGCACAGATATTCCCGCTATCTTCTTTCAAACCATAGCCGCCGTGATAGACCTGTTTTAAGGTCTGGACAATTTCTTCCAGCGGCTTCTGCTTCATATATTCCAACGCTACGACTTTTCGGGCTTCATCGGTATTGCTGCCAAGCAGAAGGAAGTGGTCGATTTCTTCCTGGGCAAAAGAAAAAGCAGAGGGCGTAAAGCTCTCTGCTCGGTCGATAAAACTGATTTGTTCATTTTCGGAGAGGAAAAGGTTCAGACTCAGCTGTTGATAAGCTCCGTCATCACGACTTCCTCCGCCTGTGCTTTCAGGCTGTTCATGTGCTGCACCCACGCCATCTGCTGCGTTTCCTTGTCCGGTGCGGGGCTGTCCTTCAGGTACTGCTCCATCAGAAACTCCACTCTGGCTTTCGCCGTTTCCTCGATCTCCCACAGGTGCGGGAACAGGCTCTCCGTCAGAATCATGTCGTTCAGGAGCATCGGATTGTTCTGTTCCAAAAATGCTCGACGCATCCTGCCGTACTTGCCCAGAGGTTTCTCTCCCTCGTTCTCCAACTGAAGGTTCGGAATCTGATAATCTCCGGCCTGTCTGTAAGTCATCTCGCTCATAATCTGCACTCCTTTCGGTAGCTTTAATCTGCTCATGTTCTCCAATCGCTTTTTCGATTTCCTGAAACATCCTTGTGCTGATGGCATTCACCGCAGTACCAAGGGCATTTACCGTCTGTCTGGTGTTAAAATCAAACACCTTCTGGAAATCCTCATGCTCGAAGTAGTTGTCGGGACTTTCCACGAACCGGCAATACATCGTATAGGATACGCTGTTTGCCACCGCATTTTTGAAAGCTACTTCGATGTTGAGTTCATCATACTCCTCAAGGAAGCTGTTGGCAACGATGTCGAGGAGCTGCTTTTTGTAATCGTCCCAATACTCAGCCGCCAGTGCGGATGCAATATCTTCAAGCTGTGCTTCCAGTACCCCGTCAGCGGCAACACCGAAGGTACGCTCCATCGCTTCCATGACATAGGAGCGGTTTTCAGGCGTCACCTCCCACGGTTTCAGTTCCGGGGAAGAACGGCGAACGCCGGTATCCGCCACATCAAACACATAGCGCAGATACGGTTTATCCCTGTTCATCACAAACAGAGCAATGCCGGTAGAGCCACGCTTTACATATCTGCGGTAATTTTCAGCGTTCCAGTCCTCATAGGGCTTGCAAAAGGTCGCATTGGGGCGCTGAGCATAAATCATCACCTGTTCCGGATAGGTGAACTCATAGTTGCGGGACATCGTTCTCAAAAACGAAGTCCAGTTATCTGTGTTCGAGGTGATTTTCCCAATCGTTTCTTTTGCTAACCCGGAATAAAATCGCTCTTTTGCGTTCATTGTATCCCTCCAATCCTATCAATCCGGATAAAGGTTCAGCTTCTCAAAGGCGGCATCGTCCATGGCTGAAACTTTACGGAGAACCGAGTCTGCCAAAGCAAAAAGCTCTGACTCGTCCTCCGAAAGCTGTTCCTTCATCAGTGTCAGTGCTTCACACAGCCCTGACCTTGTGCCAGGGCTGTAAAGCATCATCATGTTCCGCTCATCTTGTGTGAAATCCATCATTCAATCTCCCTTTCCGGGTGGCTCTTGGGCGGCTTATGGGAAACATCCGGCACGGGCTTTTCCTTTAACTGCTCCAACACCGAAGGACGTTCCTCTAATCCGGACGCTTTTCCGTTATTGATGATACCGTCAATCATCCCATAATCATCTTCCATTGCCATCTCTGCGTTTTTCAGGTAGTTTTCGGACTTCATAAAGTTTTCCAGCTTCTGAAACCCAACAGAATCTACATAGTGAAAGGATACCTCACCGGCTACCTTTAAGGCTACGATGTCGCTGACCGACATACTGTGACCACGGAAATCATTCGGGTGGTCAATATTGAACTTCACATACAAATCTTCCAGCTGCCGATTCACATCCTCGGACATAGAAATGGAGCCATGATAGACCACCTCGTAACGGTCAATCTCAGGCTCCATTTCTTTCTTCTGAAGGTAGCTGTAATTTGCAAACATGAGCGGGATATTATCGTCTACATCTTCCCGCAGCTGAAGAATCGCATAGGAATCCGTGGGGCTTTCCAGAAAAGCAACCATTCTGTCATCCGGGGTGGTATTTCCGTGAACATCATCCCATTTTTCGTTTTTCATATCCGTGTCCTCCTTATCGTTCAGGCTCTTTGCGTTTGGGAGAGGGACTGGCAGGCGCAGCTTTTTCTGCGGCCTGTGCCAGTTTTTCCATGACCGACTCACGCTTCGGAGAGTCGATCTTATCCAGCTGACTTTTCAGCACTTTGGCAACCTCAACCGCAGTTTCCTCACGGGATTCTGCAATGGCTGTATTCAGGAACTCACGATACGGAGCCGTATTACCAGCGGTAAGATCCGCCTTGATTTCTTGGATATGCGTCTGCACATCATCGACCTGATCCATATATTCATAGGGGTCGAAGTTCTCTGCAAAACGGTCGAGCTTAAAAGCAAGCTCTGCGATAGGGTCATTGACCACCACCGCCTGTCTGCCGACTTCAAAAGCCTGCTCCATGACATCCTCATAGAACATCGCCCGCAGTTCCCGGCGCTCCAGTCCAAAGAATTCCAGAATATCCTGGCGGACTTCGAGCATGGACAGTTCAGGGTTATCGACCTGACCGCCATCAATCTCGTTGTAGTTTTCATCTAACAGGGTGTAGTCGTAACCATCTTCGCAGGTCTGTACCGCAAGGATTCTGTCCCTTCCAACTTTCCATGCGGCTTCATCGCCCATAATCTCAGGCTCCGGCATATAGCTTGCGCCGTTGCGCTCCATAATCTCTGCAAACTGGCAGATATGAAACACATTGTATCCGATCTGCGTATGGTACTCGTCAATGAAGGTGCAGGGCTTCACAACCGTTTCATCTGGGTAGTGAATCTGCACACAGCTGCCATCGGGGATATGAAACAAATCCTTATAATGGCTGTCGATAAATCGGATTTCCTTACCATCCGGGTTGTACTCATTTGTCATTTGCGCTTTCCTCCATTTTCAAATTCCATACTGAACTTCGTTTTGCCATCCTCCGATACCTCCATAAAGACGGTGGCATCAAAGGTGTTGCCCGTCCTTTCAGACTTGCAATTCTTGAGCTTTACCTTGCCGGAACCGAGCAGTTTCTGCGCCGTGGCAGAAGTCATGCTCTTGCCGATACTCGCAAAGTAACGATTGTTTTTCCAAAGGGCAAACCTGCACCCTCGATTAGAACAGAAGTATCCCTTGGACTTGTCCTCTACAGCACTGCCGCAGAGCGGGCATTTGCCGATAGAATTGGCTTCTTTCGACATCAGAACCTCGGAATCACGGATCACTTCATAGTTCTGAATCAAACCGGCAATCACATCTTTGATCTCGTCCATAAAATCCTCGCTGGCATATTCGCCTTTTTCAATGAGCAACAATTTTTCTTCCCAATCCGCCGTCATGGATGGGGACTGAATCTGTTCTGGCATGACTGTTACCAGAGCCGTACCCTTGTGAGTCGGAATCAGGTGTTTGGTTTTCTTATCGCCCTTACGCTCCAGAAAACCGATGCGAACCAGCTTCTCAATGATACCGGCACGGGTTGCAGGAGTTCCCAGACCTTTTCGCTCGACATCCTCCGGCATTTCATCTGCACCGGCTGTTTCCATAGCAGAAAGCAGCGTATCCTCGGTAAAGTGTTTCGGGGGAGAAGTTTTTCCTTCCTTGATTTCAGAACCAAGCACCTTCCGCTCGTCCCCAACGGATACCGCAGGAAGTGTCTGTTCGTTTTCGTCGTTTTTTGTCGAAGAACCCTTCTGAATCAGAGCCTTCCATCCGTTCTGCACGATGGTTTTTCCCTTTGCGGAGAACGCTGTGCCGCCGCAATCCAGTTCAATGACTGTCTCTGCGTATCGGTGTGGATCGCCCACTGCAACACACAGCCGATTGGAAATCAGTTGCAAAATTGCAAGTTCACCCTTGGGAAGTTCGCTCAGATTGCATTTCTGCAATTCTCTGGTCGGAATGATGGCATGGTGATCTGTGACCTTTTTGTTATTCACAACCTGCTCTGCATGAACTGGTATGTTATCCACATCCTCTACGGGAAATGTGTGGAAAGCCAGCTTTACGAGGTCGGGCAGGCTGTGTGCCATATCTTCCGTCAGGAACCTGCTGTCGGTACGGGGATAAGTGACCAGTTTCTTTTCATAGAGATTCTGCGTGTAGTCCAAGGTCTGCTGTGCCGTGTAGCCAAGCACACGGTTGGCTTCTCTCTGTAAACTGGTCAGGTCATAGAGCGCAGGCGGCTTTTCTGTTTTCTCCTTACATTCAGCTTTTTGAACGATTGCCACCGAACAGTTTTGTCTGACAGCTTCCGCTGCTTCCTTGGTTTTGAATCGTTCGCTTGCAGCCGTAAAACCATCCAATCCAATCTGAACTGTGTAGAACGGTTCAGGCTTGAATGCGGAAATGGCAGCTTCTCGCATAACAGCCATAGCAAGGGTAGGGGTCATAACACGACCAACATTCAGGGTCTGCCCGTAAAGGGTTGAAAAAAGTCGAGTAGCGTTAATGCCAACAATCCAGTCGGCTCGCTCTCGACACAGTGCTGCTTCATACAAAGCATCATATTCCGTTCCAGACCTGAGATTTTCAAAGCCCTCCTTGATTGCTACATCTTCCATCGAGGAAATCCAAAGCCGCTCAAACGGCTTTCTGCACCCGGCTTTGTGGTACACCAACCGAAAGATCAGCTCGCCCTCACGACCGGCATCTGTTGCACACACAAGACTCGCAACATCTTCTCTGGCCATGAGCTTTTTCAGAATCCCAAACTGTTTTTTCGTACCGGCAGAAACCTCATACTGCCAGTCCATCGGGAAGATAGGAAGGTCTGCATAAGCCCATTTGCTGTACTTCGCATCATAGACTTCCGGCTGTGCCAGCTCCACCAAATGCCCTACACACCAGCTGACCACATATCCGTTTCCCTCTAAGTAGCCATCCTCACGCTTGGCAGCACCTAACACTTTGGCAATACTCTGTGCAACCGAAGGCTTTTCAGCCAAAACTAATTTCATTTGCATCTGCTCCTTTCGCAAAAAAATAAGCAGCCACACACCGTAGTGCATGACTGCTATGTAAAAAGTTCGGAAAGAATTTTTGCAACCTGACACAATTTTCTGTTTTATAATCTCCGTCATCGTAAAAATATCTACCTCATCTGTATATGAAATGAGGTAGATAAATAATTTATGACTTAGATTTTTACATATCCTGTAGCCGGACCTGAACCGACCTTCGCAATGTACTCACTCTTAACTAAATCTGCCAGAGTGCGTTCCACCGTGGTTTTGCTTATATCAGGGTGAGCATCCATAATTTCTTTCTTTGTGATTTTACCAACTTTCTGATCAATCATCGCTTTAATTCTTTCGGGCTTAGAAAGAGTGCGGTTCTTTAAATGTTCTACACGGCTTTCAAATTCATTATATGCTTTCAACATGATACCCAGATAATACTTAACAAAAGGCTCATAGCTGTTCTCATTTTCATGCCATCCTGTCGAACTTGCCTGCAATGCTTCATAGTAAGTTTCCTTTGTTTTTTCAATCAACATTTCCATGCTGACATATTTTCCTACAATATATCCTGCCTTATAGTACAAAAGAAGCGACAGTAAACGGCTCATGCGTCCATTTCCGTCATTGAAAGGGTGGATACAGAGGAAATCCAGAATAAACATAGGTATCAAAAGTAATCTATCAATTTTATCAGTATTCCATGCTTCTAAAAACTGTCTGCACAATTCATCCATAGCTTCCGCAGTCTGAAAGGCAGGAACCGGAATAAATCTTGCTTTCTGGTGACCTTCTGCATCTGTTTCTGCAATTACATTATCAGCATTTTTATATTCTCCACCGGAACCGGCGTAGGAATACAAATCACGATGAAGCTGCAAAATAATATTAGGTCTGGGCACAATATACTCATAGCTTTCGTGGATTGTAGAAAGCACCTCTCGGTAACCTGAGATTTCCTGCTCAGATCGGTTTCTTGGTTCTGCCTTTTGGCTGACCAATTCTTCCAATCTCTTATCTGTTGTATAAATACCCTCAATACGGTTAGAAGCACCTGTACTTTGAATCAAAGCGACTTCAAGAAGGGTTTTCAATTCATCAATATTAGCTTCCAAAAAAAGCTCTTGCTTACCTTTGTGCTCATGAATTTTTCCGATCATCTGCACAATTTCAGGAGTAAGCAACTTTTCTGGCTCTTTTATATAATCAAAAGCTCTCATGTTATCTACCTCATTTCAGAATTATCTACCTCATTTTACTCTAAAATGACGGAGATTTCAATGGGATGAGGCAGATAAATTTTCCAGTCACTATGACTGAAATAATAGTATGCACACCTACCACACAGCATATTCAAGAGATCGCTTTCAAAAACACAAAATATTTTATTTCTTGAAAGCAGATGCTATGTAAAGGCAATCCGAAGATTGCCCCAGGCATCAAGCCTATCCTGTTTACACAGGTTCATTATCATCTTCATCAACGGAGCTATCTGCATCATCGTCGACAAACTCCGGATCGTACCCATAGTCCTCGTCATCGTCCACATAATCAGCATCCGGATCAGGCTTTGCCGCTTCCTGTTCCTTCTTCTTTTCCTGGAATTCCCCTGGTCGTGGCAGGAATGCTGAGATTACAGACGAAGAAAAAGCCTGGATCATTAACATTGCCTGCCAGAAGCCAATTGATTTTGGATATGCTGCTGAAGCAGCTGGATACACAAGACTTTCCACCATTTCACCACTTTACAACTTTATAAATGATAGACTTGTTGATGAATCAACCGATTTAAAGCCTTTTTCACAGCATTTGTTTTTATGTGTGTTTCGACATTTTTGACGAAAGTGGCAAAAAATATCTGTCTGCGAATACCCTGGCTTAATTCAAAACGAAATTCCTGTACACTCTTTGTGCGATATTCAGAAAAAGTTTTATCCTGATACGGCAAAAGTTTCATGGCACAATAGCTGATATTGATCAGATTGATCAGCATTTCAATCCCTTTGCAGCTCCGCACCATATAGCTGCAAAAAGACCAGAATGTTTTCTGCTCATAGTCGCTTGTCTCAATATTCCAGCGAAATGAGTACAAAAACAGTGGGATATATTTCATCCAGTCACTGCCGGTCTGATTCAATGGTGCTTTTTCCTGCCATGCACAGAAAATCTGCAGTTCTTCTGGAAAAATCGTACTGAAAACAGGCGTTTTTTACCATGCTCTTTTTCTGTGGCTGTGACATAAGCCAGAACTTCCTGATTGCCAAAGATCCTGGTAAAGACACGGCGGACACCGGTATAGTAATCACCGATTTTTTCACCGGAAAAGGTAATGTCAGTCTCAACAGAAAGCCGTTTTCCATGTTTAGCCGGACGCCCCCTGCGGCCGGTATGTGCAGGAGCAAGGTCATACATAACAGAATCAATCCTTGCATTACCAATAAGATCCAGGTTCGGATATTCATTGACAATACAGACCAGATTTTGTTTCGTATACCAGCTGTCACAGAGAATAATGACATGTTCCCTGCTTTGAAATTGAGGCATGACTTTACGGATCATGGTGGCAGCAAGTTCCAGTTTGGATTCTTTTTTCTTCCACATACGGTATCCAAGCGGAACGGAAAGATAAGAGATCTTATCCTGATTCCACACAGGTACGCAAAGCATGATACTTACAAAACAGTGTCCATTCAGATAGTTAGAACTGTTTTGTGCAGCATGGTCAAGCAGTTTTGAAACGTTTT
>OLGE01002291.1_pt1 | contig 17180 bp, 14 predicted proteins | sample 1605151 | NCBI WGS metagenome assembly OLGE01 (sample SAMEA3888912, study PRJEB22519) | human gut metagenome | biome: human gut; feature: human-associated habitat; material: faeces | place: Denmark | collected 2010
AATATTGTTTATCAACAAGTTATAAAATGCATGTTTTTTGAGTGACGAAGTCAGGAAACATCCCCTACAAACATCATTCTACAATCTATTTTCATGTTCGAAATGAGGAAAGTCACTTAAACATAAGAGATTATCGAGGAAAAGATGTAACTTTGCAAATGGAGAGAATCAACTCTTTCCAAGACATTTGAAATAAAAGGAGCGTTATGCTACTCTTGTAAGTGCGAAGCCTGAGAAACTGAAACACAAAATCAACAAGAATTGGCATGGCAGTTTCCACGTTATAGCGTGGGCTGCTTAAGCATATCTGTTGATTAAGGTTTTCTCAGGGCCTGCACTTTAAGACATGGTTATTGGCAGTGCCACGCTTCGTGGTTTTAGAGCATTACATAGATGGAAATTTAAAATAACAAGTATATGAAAAAAGTCATCATTATCTTTTTGGTATTCTTTTATGCCATCGTATCTTTTGCACAAAGTGAAAGTGCTAAACCCACCTTTGGAGTAAAATTGGATAGAGAAGTGGCTGTAGCCAAAATAGAAAAAGAAACCTATCAAGACGTTATTGTTGAGTTAAGGTCAGCAGATTTAGGAGACTTATTCACAGAAGGCGTTAAGATAATTGTCAAAGATGCTAAAACAGGGAAAAAACTTATAGTAAGCGTTTTTCAAAGTCATACCTCTATGCATTTTCAGATGGTACTATTCAAGTAGGAAAAGGAAATGCATTAACTCAGCTTACATTATTTAAGTCAAAAGAATACAGCGTCTGGTTAATGGAGATAAGAAAAAATGGTATTTACTATAGGGAAAATATCCATTGAGGAATTTAAGTTATTAACTACTAAACTATTAAATATAAAATGAAGAAAATTTTTTACACTCTTCTTGTATTGGTGCTTTCAATTTTTTCTGTCAATGCACAATCTCAAAATTCACAAGAGAAAATGCAAACACTTGTTCAGAGAGTTGATTCTCTTGATCATGAATTATCGTATCTAAAATTAACTTACGAATTAAGCACACTTAATTCCGATATGGAATTGTTTTCAAACGCAATAAATATAAAATCGCTTGATATTCAGTTAAACCTTTATAATAGGAATTTCGATTCCCAATTAGGTTATGCATATCAACGATATTATAAATCATGTCAGGAGAGAAAACAATCAATTTCTGAACTCATTGAAGCTAAGAAAACGTTTTTCGTCCTCAAAGTTATAACGTATCCTTTTTCCGAAAGTGAAATGAATACGTTAAAGACAAGTTATAATGTAATTGATAATGCATATAAATCAATAGAAACCTCTATGGAGTTATTGAAAATCGTTGTGGACGCATATAACAAATCATTGTAACCTGAGTTCGGGATAAGAATATTCCAAGCACAAGGGATTGGATGACAAGAAATGCGAGGCATTGTTGCTTGATTCGTTGAAGGATCATGGTTCGTTGACGAAACCTGAAATAGTGCGTCTGCTTTGGGATGTACTGCCAGACCAACCTGATGACAAGCAGAAAGAATACAAGATAAATAATCTCTTGCACAAATTTAGAAAGGAGGAAAGGTTAGCAACACCACCTATAGCTGGCAACAAATCGACTTGGGTGCTTGTAAATGACTGAAAATTACAAACACTTATAGCCAAATAAATGTAGTATTTTTTGAGGCTATTTAACTATCATACTTTTTGAATTGCACTCGATTTGTTTTATCTTTGCCATCAACAAAGACTAATGATTATGGCATTCGAAGAGGAAATCGAGAAATATGATGATTTAAGGTGTAAGTATCAAGCCGAGGCTTTCGGTATGAAGAAACTGATAGCTTTTTTAATATTCTTGTTGGCAACGATGCAGGGAGCAACGGCGCAAGAAGTGTCGGGGCAACAGATACCATTGTCTTTAGATGATGACTATAAAAATACGGAGTTTCTTCCTGTTGCGCCTTCCTACTCGGACATTCTAATGATGAAGTCGTTATCTTCTTCTGAATTTCTTGCCATGCCTATAACACCACTTACGCCTATGCCGTTCGCTACAGAGCCACCGCTTGCCAACAAATATGACGCAAGCCATTCTGGGTCGATGTCGATGGAGGTATCAAAATACTTGAAATTTACTGCCGTTGGAACATACCGCAGTTACATAGGACTGATGGATGTACAGTCGGTAAGTGGCAACATGCAATATAGTTTGGGGGCACTTAATATGCAGGGCGGGCTTATAGCCAACCGCTATCTCTACCATAGGGGCATTATCTCGCAATACGGCATATCAGGACAGATTGTCTATAGCTTCAACCCAAATCTCTCAGCCACCATCTTTGGCACCTATTATAATACCAATCCATTCATCAGCATGGCGGCATTCCCATTTGTGCCGACAACAAGCTATGGTGGATATATGACCGTTGGCAACAACAGCTTCTATATGAACCTTGGCGTTGAACGCCGCTACAATACGTTCGAGCGTAAGATGGAGACTGTGCCTATCATTTCTCCTGAGTTAAAAATATCAAATAAAGTTACCGTCGAACTGCCATTGGGCGACCTCGTGAAGCATGTTGTTGAGGATATTCTTGTGAAGATTCGCTGAACAATGGGCTAATCGTATAAACAAACCATTCATATTTTGCAGTTTGTTGGTTTTATTTTATTACCTTTGCAGCGTTTTATCAAGCATTTTGAAGATGTTTTACAACAAACCAAAGCATTTTGAAAGTCCTACCGCGGTAATACAAACACATTAAATATGGATAACGTCAACGATTTTTTCGCCACGCTCAGCTCGTATCTTTGGGGTTGGCCAATGATTGTACTGCTACTTGGCACCCACATTTTTCTTACCATCCGCCTGCGTTTCCCACAACGTAAGTTGCTTACAGCCATTCGTATTTCCGTCCAGCGCGACAAGTCGCAGAAGGGTGATGTGTCGCAGTTCGGTGCGCTCGCCACTTCCCTTGCTGCCACTATCGGCACGGGAAACATCATCGGTGTTGCCACAGCGGTGGCGTTAGGCGGTCCCGGGGCAGTGCTCTGGTGTTGGCTGACAGGCGTGTTCGGCATTTCGACGAAGTATTCAGAGGCTTTGCTTGCCATAAAATACAGGGTGAAATCCAAAGGCGGACGCATGCAGGGAGGTCCGATGTACACGTTGGAACGCGGTTTAGGATGGCGCAAGATGGGAGTCTTGTTTGCCGTTTTCACTGCCATTGCCGCATTGGGCACTGGCTGCACGGTGCAGGCCAATGCCATTTCGACAATCATGCATGCCTCGTATGGGATAAGCACGGAAGTGAGTGGCGCCGTACTGATGCTTCTTGCTGCGGCGGTTATCATCGGCGGCGTGCGCAGCATTTCGAAAGTCTGCAGTATGTTCGTTCCGTTTATGGCATTGCTTTATGTGTTGGGATGCATATATATATTATGTGTCAATGGCAGCCATATCGTGCCTGCGCTTAAACTGATAGTGTGTTCAGCATTTTCGCCTACTGCCGCAGGCGGCGGTTTTGCAAGCGGTTCGGTCATCATGGCAGCCCGCTACGGCATCGCGCGCGGTCTGTTCAGCAATGAGTCGGGACTTGGCTCGGCGCCGATTGTCGCTGCCGCTGCACGCACGAAGAACCCTGTGCGCCAGGCGTTGGTATCCTCCAGCGGCACCTTTTGGGACACCGTCGTGATATGCGCACTCACTGGTCTTGTCATCGTAAGCAGCATCATTGCCTATCCGGACATCGACTATTCCAACGGTGCGGAACTTACCAAGATGGCATTTTCAAAGATTCCCGTCATCGGTCCGTTCATATTGAGTTTTGGTCTGCTCACATTCGCCTTCAGCACCATTCTCGGATGGAGCTATTATGGTGAGCGTGCGATGGAGTATATCAAAGGGAAACGTTGGACCCGCGCTTATCGTCTGCTCTACATCGTGGCTGTCTTTGCCGGCAGTGTGGCGAATCTTACCATCGTGTGGAACATTGCCGACTGCATGAATGCCCTCATGGCGTTACCAAATCTTCTGTCGCTTATCTGTCTCAACGGCGTCATCGTGCATGAGACCCGTAAGTATCTGTGGCGCGACCGACTCGACCGCGAGATGAATGAATAAGCATGCCCGTTTCACAACGGAAGTTATCGGAAGTTAGGCTTCGCCGGAAGTTAAAGGAAGATAACGGACAATAGCATAATAGGAATTAGGATTTAGGAGTTACGAATTAGGAATTAGGAGGTCGAGCGTCCCGCTCGACAACACCATCCAAGCAATTCCTAACCCCTAATTAGCAGACTTGCTTTGTGTTGTCGAGCGAGACGCTCGACCTCCTATCTTTTTTACTTTTTACCTTTTTACTCTTTTACTCTTAAAAATTGTGTCCGTTACCTTCCATCCGCCGAGGCGAATTAACTTCCGATAACTCCCGTTTTTGACACATCACCTTGTTTTGAAACGTGCAAAAGGTTGTGCCGAAATCCATTATGAATTCATAATCAGGAATTATGAATACCCCAAAAAATCATTTCCGTTCATATTCTTTAACTTATTTGGTTGCACCATATCTTTTGATTTTCCGCCTTTTTCATTAACTTCGCAACCGTAACCCAATTAAACAACACTTTTATGATGAAACGACTACACCTTATCGCAACATTGCTCATGGCGTTCACGACAGCCATGCATGCCGGCGACTGGATGAAGAATCTGCCGGACAACATCTACATCTCACAGCTCTCCATCCCCGGTACACACGACTCAGGCACGGGCAACGGCGTGGCGTTAGCCGCCTTCTCACAGTGCCAGGACATCCCCGTAAGCCAGCAGTGGGCTGCAGGCATACGCGCCTTCGACCTGCGTCCGAAGGTGAAGGGCAGCTACATCAACATCAACCACGGCATAGCCGCCACCAAGCTGCGCTTCGACGACGCCCTCTTCCTCATCCGCGACTCACTGGCTGCGCACCCGTCGGAGTTCGCCGTAGTACACTATCACTACGACACCGACTTCGACAAGGACAAGGACAAGTATCTGCCGATGCTCAAATCGCTGCTCGAGCGTGACGACATGAAGGACTTCCTCGTGCCTTTCCGCCGCGACCTCACACTGGGCGACGTGCGCGGCAAGATGCTCCTCATAAGCCGTCAGGGCTACGCCGACCCTCCATACGCCGGCGGATGCATCGGCGGATGGACGAGCAGCCTCGACTGGGAACGCCAGAAAGAGGGATGGATCATAGGCATGGACCACGACTACAACAGCTACACCCCACTCTACATGCAGGACTATTACAATTTCGCCGACAACCCTACCGGATTCAAAGAGAAGACAGATGCCATAAACCAACTGCTCGATTGGAGTTATGCACATATAACAACAAACCCCGGGGATGTCGTATGGGTGATGAACTTCACATCTGCATACCCTGGTGGGATTCCTTCCGCCAACGGCTATCGCAAGGTCGCCAGTTACACAAACGGCACTGTCATCAACTTCTTCGAGTCACGCCCACCCGGACCGACAGGTGTGATATTTATGGATTACTGTGTGGATTGGTCGAACGGTTATCACACACGCGGCCAGGAACTCATCGACACTCTCATCGCCAACAACTACAAATGCTTCCCAACCACAAACAACAACACGTCGAACAGCATTACCACCAATAAGGCGAACTCGCTGCGTCATGTCATCGGCATATACTCGCTGCAAGGCAACAAGCTGCCGGAACCGCAACGCGGCGCAGTGAACATAATGAAATACTCCGACGGAACGGTGGAGAAAGTGTTCGTAGGCAGACAGTAACATAACACAATCGGAGGGTGCTTGGCTCTTGGCCAAACGCATTGCCAACGACAGGAAGCAACGTTCCCTCCCCTACAAAAGCATCAAAAACGGGAGTTAGCCGAAGTTAAAGGAAGATAACGGAAGATAACGGACATTACCATTGGTTTTCAATGGGTTATGCTATTGTCCGTTATCTTCCTTTAACTTCCGGCGAAGCTTAACTCCCGATAACTCCCATTTTGACACACCGCCTTGCCCTCATTTGCACTATCTTTGCATAAAAAAATACATTTTCAGGATTATGACAACACGCATTCTCACATCCATCCTCCTCATTCTGCCCTTTCTTGAAGCCGCGGCGCAGAGCGACGACTATGCCCGCAGCTGGGGCATACACGCCAATTTCGGAGGAATAACACAGTCGGAATCGGAAAACGCGGACAGCCGCGAGAACGAAGGCAACACATTCGCCGTGACAGCCGACTGGTTTGTCACGCCACGCCTGGCTCTCACGGGCGGCATCTACGCCGAGCAGACGGGCATGCTGACGCATCTCGACGCCGACGGCATAGGTCCGAAGTCGTTCTGGATGGCAGGCATCCAGGCAGGAGCGAAGTACTACTTTTTCCCGAAGAAGTGGATAGTGCAGCCCTATGCAGGGGCGGCGGTGTATGCCAACGTGCTCAATCTGGGGCACAACCGCGGCGCGTTCGACTTCCGTTCCAACGACTACAGCCTCTCGCGCATGCATGCCGACTACGACATAAAGTGCCCCGCACTGAGTCTTGCGCCGCAGATAGGCATCGACCTGCGCCTCATCAGCAGCCTGTCGCTCACTCTGGCAGCCGACTACCGTTGGGGAATCTACGGGCAGAGCCGCCTCGACGTGCGGCATCTCGACGGTCAGCAGGGCGCACTCATAGAGCATTTCGACAACCCCATGAGCCGCACCACGCTATCGCTGGGACTGCGCTTCGACTTCCCCGCACGCCCCGTGAACTGGCAAAGGGCGGGCTGCACGCTGCTCGACCTTATCTATATATGGATAAACGGCCGCAACTGACGACGACGGCAACGCTCCTGTTGCATTGCTGTTAAGAATACGTTTCGCTGACTATCTGTCACTTCTTTCTGTCTATTTGACTGCTTTTCTGCCACATCTGCTTACTATTTAACACAAGTTTCACCTTCATCCCATTGGCACGCAAGTTGCACTACTGTTGGTGCGAACCGAGGGCGGAAGCCTGAGGGGAGCCGGACAACGAAGCCTTCCGCAAGGAACGGCGGAGGAATCCGCAACAGACAAACAAAGAATAAAAATATAATCGGAGGTTTTAATTATGTTACCAGTAATGAGAAATTCTTGGATGCCAGAAGTTTTCAACGACTTTTTCGACACTGACTTTATGCCGCGTACAAACGCAACTGCACCGGCTATCAACGTTAAAGAGACCGAAAAGAACTATACCGTAGAGCTTGCAGCCCCCGGAATGAAAAAGGAAGACTTCAACATCAACATAGACAACGACGGCAATCTGCACATCAAGATGGAGCAGAAGAACGAGAAGAAGGACGAGAACAAGAAAGAGCACTATCTGCGCCGCGAGTTCTCTTACTCGAAATACGAGCAGACTCTTATTCTTCCTGACGATGTCGATAAGGAAAAGATTGCTGCCAACGTGAACGACGGCGTACTCTCCGTCACCCTGCCTAAGGTAGAGAAGAAGGAAGAGAAGACCACACGCCAGATTGAAGTGAAATAACATCACGGCCGACAGCCAAAACGCCGGCAAACGACAATAACAAAGCCCTGCCTCGCACGCAACTGCGAAGCAGGGCTTTTTTGTGTCCATACAATGAGAGACAGGGCGACCGCGAACAATAAAGGCAACCATCTGGGAGACAACGTATTACATGTCGTTTGGCACAGCCCTACACACCCCGTCTGCAAACAAGCCTTGTTTGCAACCAAAAGAAGCCTTCTTTGTGGTGTAAACAAGGCTTCTTTGCAGAGCAAGGAAGGCTTGTTTTGAAATTCATAATTATGAATTCATAATTCATAATGAGTTGGGTTGCGCCGTGTTGTCGAGCGGGACGCTCGACCTCCTATAGTAAGTAAAGCTAATGGCTTAACTTCTGACTCCTTAAAGCATACGGCTTAACTCCTGACTTCTTAACTCCTGACTCCTCAAAGCATACTTCTTTAACTCCTAAAAAAAATCCTAATCCCCCTCTTTCCCCTTCCTGCACTTGAACAGCAGATGGTCGCCTGCTGCCGAAGTGGTGGCAAAGATGTAGGTTTCGCCGCCGTCGCCGAGCTTCAGGCGTTTGCGCAATGCGTCGGCAGAAAGGGGGAAGTTGCGCACGGCGATGTTGGCCTTTTCCGTTCCGGCGAGCATCGTGCGCAGTTCCTTGCGGTTCATCGTGCCCACCGCCTCCACGACAAAAGTGCGGCCGGGGAAGTCGGCAGCCATGCTACGGGCAAGAAAAAGGTGGCTGTTGCGGCTCACTGCCATGACGCCGAACCGCTCCGCCATGCGCCCGAAACAGCCGGCCTTCATCACGGCGGCGTTGGGTTCGTGCAGGAAGAGTGGCTGCGTGGTGTCGCGAAGCATGGCGTCAGGGGCGACGGAGGGAGCCGACTCGTCGGGCGAACCCGTGTGCAGTTCATACTCGAACGTGAGTGTCCGCAGTCCCGGCATGACTTGCCCGCAGGCAGTGCCGCCGTTGTCGCGCACCATGTCGGCGCACACTATGCGCACGGGGTGACTGAGGTTGCCGTGCAGCGAGGCGTCAAGCACGAGCAGGAGTTCCTTGCATTCGCCCTGCAGGGCTACGATGTGCACCTCCGCCACGCTTCCGTCGAGGTCGGCTATGGCCTTGTGCCAGTCAAGCATGGGCGACAGTTTCACCATCACCAGCTGCGCCTTCTTGAACAGAAGAGGCAGAAGCGAGACGATGTCAGGTGTGCAGTCGGCCATGAGCACCGTCTTTCCGCCGTGCGAGTCGCGCCGCGCCGGGTCGGCATAGAGCAGCGTCTGACACGGGAGCGTGCCGAGGGCGGCGGTGGAGTCGGCACAGATGATGGCGGCGTCGGGCAGTCCGAGGCGGGCGAAGTTGTTGCGTGCGATGTCACACAATGCGGGGTTACGCTCAATGTAAGTGGCCTTGTCGAAGCCCTTTGCCATGAATGTGAAATCCACGCCGAACCCTCCCGTGAGGTCGGCCATCGTCGTTATGCCGCCGGGTGTTGCTGCTGCGCCAGTGCCTCCGCCGTGTCTTGTCGCGCGATGCGTTGCGCCAGTGCCGCCTTGTAGCGTGCTGTCGCCTCCGAGGAGCACTGCTCCATGTTGATATGCGGTGGAAAAACGAGTCCGTCGGCAGCCGCCCACGAGGGCAGTTTGCGCTGCGCCTGCTGCCAACCCGAAATCTGTTCGAGGGCAAACTTCATATCCACTTCCCCGTACCGTGCCGCCGTGAGTGCGAGTTGGCGCACGTTTTCGTTGCGGTGCAGGGCTATAAACTCCTCTGTTGTCATAAGTTCTGTTTTCTTTTTAACGTTTGCAGGAACGGTGCAAAGATAATGTTTTTTATCCGTGTTTCGCGTCTCCGCCCCATGCTTTTAGTTTATCGGTAACCCGACCAGAATGCCTTTTTCACAAATTACTGAATAAATCACTCACAAATTACTGAATAAAATGCTCACAAATTACTGAATTTGTTCCGATACATGGTTTTTGACGCCCTTCAAAATTGCACTTTTCTATAAAAATAATGTGATGTTGCTGTGTTTATTCGGTAATTATTCATAACTTTGCCGTCCGTTACAAAACGATAAAATCTATTAAACTACTATTTTATGAAACCAAGTCTTGCTATGCTTGCCGGTTTGCTTTGTCTGGCATCGCCTGCGCTTGCCGACGACGACAAACCCACATTGAACATCGATTTCCAGACGCGTGTCAGTTATCTGAACGACCGCGTGGACCACAACATACGTCACGAAACTTCGGGATTTAAGGGCGATTACCTGATGCTTAGCGTCAGCGGACAGCTGAACAGCCGCTTTTCCTACGCATGGCGGCAGCGTATAAACCAGAAAAAGGAGACTAACGACCGGTTCGACGGCACCGACTGGGTATATATCGACTACAAGATTGACCCGCACTGGAGCGTCGCCGCAGGTAAGCAGGTGGCTCTGGTGGGCGGCTACGAGTACGACCGTTCGCCGCTCGACATCTATATCTCCTCGGAATTCTGGAACAACATCGCACCCTTCCAGTTCGGCGCAAGCGCATCATACACCACCACCAACGGCAAAAGCCGCTTCTCAGCGCAGGTGACACAAAGCCTGTACAACACCCCTGAGAACCGCGACATGCTGGCCTATCACCTCCACTGGGCAGGCAATTACGGATGGTTCAACACCCTCTACTCGCTCAACATGATAGAGTATGCGCCCAAGCATTTCATCTCGTATGTGGCACTCGGCAGCAAGTTCAACGTGGGCAACGCCTCGCTCGAACTCGACTTCATGAACCGTGCGGCAAGCCATCAGACATTCTTCTTCAAGGACTGCTCGGTGATGGCACGCCTCGACTACCGCCTCATGCCGCAGCTCGGACTGTACGGCAAGTTCACATACGACGTGAACCGCACCGACACCGATGCCGACAGGAGCGTCATGGCAGGCACGGAGGTGACGGCGTATGGCGGCGGAGTGGAGTACTACCCGCTGAAAGGCAAGCGCGAACTGCGCCTGTCCCTCGGCATGTCGCACTCGACAGGCACCAACTCCAACCCCGCAGGAGCCATAAACGACAACCAGACCACCGTACGCATGGCCCTCGTCGCCAAGCTGAACCTGCTGTCGTGGAAAAGCAAAAAGTAAAACAAGAACTATATGGCAAACAACAAATCCAACCGCAAGCCGCTCGTTCCGAGCGGTGTCTGGTGCATAACCACAGTCGTAGTGCTGTTCGGTTATCTAGGCGCAGTGATGGGAGTACCCAACATGCTCAACACAATAATGAAGACCGCCCACGACCTTCTGCTCAACACCGTGTTCTACCTCATGAGCATCTGCGTGATAACGGGTGCCATAGGCAAGGTGTTTGTGGAGTTCGGCGTGGTGGCACTGCTTGAACGCACGCTCCGTCCGCTCATGCGCCCCGTGTTCAATCTGCCCGGCGTGACATCGCTGGGAGCCGTCATGACATTCCTTTCCGACAACCCCGCAATCATATCGCTTGCCCACGACAAACGCTTCGCAAGCTATTTCAAGAAATATCAGTTCATCTCCCTCACCAACTTCGGCACCGCCTTCGGCATGGGTCTGCTCGTCATCGTGTTCATGGCAAGCCAAGGCTACTACGCAGCCCCGTTCATCGGACTCATAGGCGCGTGCTTCGGCTGCGTCTGCTCCACACGCCTCATGCAGCATTTCGTGCTGAAAGCCTACCCGCAGTATGCCACAGAGGACGCCGTGCCGGCAGAGGAACAGGAGGAGAACGAGCAGGAAGAATGCAAGCAGGAAGAGAAGACCGTCTTCATACGCCTGCTCAACGCCGTGCTCGACGGCGGCCGCAGCGGTGTGGAAGTGGGCGTAGCCATAATCCCCGGCGTGCTCATCATCTCCACATTCGTAATGATATTCACCTTCGGAGCCGGCGCCGACGGCACCTACAACGGCGCCGCCTACCAGGGCGTGGAGCTGCTGCCGTGGCTTGCCAACAAGGTGGACTTCGTGTTTGAATGGCTCTTCGGCTTCCACGACCCGCACCTCGTGGCATTCCCCATCACCGCCCTCGGAGCGGTGGGAGCGGCTCTCAGCCTGATACCGGGCTTCATCTCGCACGGCTGGATAGACGGCAACGCCATCGCAGTGTTCACCGCCATCGGCATGTGTTGGAGCGGATTCCTCAGCACCCACACCGCCATGCTCGACTCCATCGGCTACCGCGACCTCACACCCAAGGCCATCATGGCACACTTCTGCGGCGGACTCGTCGCCGCCATCACCGCCCACTGGATGTTCCTCCTCTATTCGTTGGCAGCGGCATAAGCGAAGGCGAGGTTTAAAAACGGGAGTTATCGGAAGTTAGAAGGAAGTTAATCCGCCTGCAGCGGATGGAAGTTATCGGACATTAGCACAACTTGCTCAACAAGTGTCACATACGTCCGATAGCTTCCATTAACTTCCTTCTAACTTCCGATAACTCCCATTTTATGTTAAATTCCAAAGAAAAAAGGGAATCTTTGTAGCAAATGCCACGGCAGATTCGTCTAAGAAATAGAAATTCACAAAAAGCAACAAGCGTATGAATCCTACAGAACAACAATTCTCGCAGCTTGTCAAGGACAACCGCAGCACGATATATGCCGTGTGCTACATGTTCTCAAACGATGCCGACGATGTGGCAGACCTCTTTCAGGAGGTGCTGGTAAAGCTGTGGAACGGCTTCGGCACATTCCATGGCGAAAGCGGTATCAGAACATGGATATACCGCGCGACACTCAACACATGTATCACCATCGACCGCAAGAAGCGGCGTCACAAGAAAGCAATGCTGTCCATGGACATCGACTATTTCAACGCTCAGGAGCAGTCGACCGCCCAAGTGCGGATGCTGCACGAGCGCATAGCACGGCTGCAACCACTTGACAGAGCCATTGTCCTGCTGTGGCTCGAACAGATAAGCTACGACGAAATAGGCGAAATCGTAGGCATCAGCGCAAAGAACGTGTCTGTGCGTCTGGCGCGGATAAGAGTGCAACTGAAGAACATGTCGAACAAATAAACATCAACAACAATATGGAAAACAAACAGCATTATACCGAACTTGAACTTATGCGCTCGCAGATGGAAGACTTCAAGGCGCAGCTCGAAAGACAGAAGATTGTGAACGATAAGCTCATCATCAGTTCTATGAAGAAGAACATGTCGTGGATAAGGAAGTATGTGTATTTCGAGTTCTGCCTCATTCCCTTTATCGCCATCGCCTGGCTTCTTATCAAGGAGTTCGCACATCTGTCATGGTTCAACTACGGCTTCCTCATGGCGGTAACAGTGATAGATGTCATTGCCGACTACCGCATAAACATCTCCGCCCTCTGCGCCGCCGATTACAGTAGGAACAACCTCGTCACTACCATCACAAAACTCACCCACATGAAACGCCTGCGCGTCATTCAGATGGTGATTGCGATACCGGCACTGGTGGTATGGCTGCTGTGGAGCGGCATAGAGGCGTGGACACATATACATCTGCCTGCCGATGCTCCCGACTTCATGAGAGGAGGCATGTATGGCGGCATAGCGGGTGGCATCGTAGGCGGCGCTGTCGGAATCGCCATCGCGTTCCGCATCTTCTTAAAGATGCAGCGCACCAACGATGAGGTGATAAAGCAGATAAATGAAATGAATGAGAAATAGAGGGGAATTAGGAGTTAGGAATTAGGAGTTACGAGTTAGGAGTTAGGAGTTACGAATTAGGAGTTACGAATTAGGAGTTACGAGTTAGAAATTTAGAAGTTGAAAATTCAGAGCATTGGCGGCAAAGCCTAATTATAGCAACATAGGAGGTCGAGCGTCCCGCTCGACAACACTACGCAAACCTGCAACACAGCACAAGGTAACTCTCTCTTTATGCGCTCGGCTTTGCCGCTTGCTTTACAAGAATTATGAATTGTCAGGATGATGCGTCGAGCGGGACGCTCGACCTCCTATAGACACCAATCTTCATAAGAAGCAGGACATTCACTCGGCTCTGCAGCTTGCCAAAACAAAACTGCTGAATTCGTAATTTCTAAAAATTCTAATTCGTAACTCGTAATTCCTAATTCCTAACTCCTAACTCCTAACTCGTAATTCCTAACTCCCTAATACCCTTCATTCTGCTTCAGCTTCATATTAAAGAGCAGTTCCTGTCCAGGTATGGGCAGGAGGCGTTCGTGCGTACTGTCGAGGTAGCCGGAACGTTGCAGGGCGGCGAAGGTGCCGTAGCGGCCTTTGCGTTCAAGCAGCTGCTGTGGGGTGAAGGCTTTGCCGCACGCCTCGGCTTCGAGGAGGGCTATGTAAGGTTTCGTGTAGATTCCCACGGGCGACAAGGGCTGTTCAAGGGCGTCCGCCGTATAGAAACAGAAGATGTCGGTATCGGGGTTGGCAAGTCTTTTCAGACAGTTGAGAGCCTCACTGCGGTTGCCTGATGCGAGATTTATCTCCGTCTGCAAGACTGCCACGAAGTCGGCGGTGACATGATACGGCTCGTTCTTCAAGTTGTGGGCATCGGCGAGCATTGTCAGGCAGTACTTGTACATCTGCTCCGGCTTCATTATTTGTGCGTTGAGTATGCTCTCCGGGGTTCTCTCCTTTTCGGGGTCGAGATAGAGCACAGTGCCCCACTCCGTCGCCATGTTGTAGTAGAGGAACGCCAGAAGCGCCGATGCCTCATCGATATATGGCGTCCGGTCGTAATTGGTGTCGTGGTTTTTCAAGGCATACAATATCTGGCTGACATTGTTTATGGCTTTATAGCCCGCCTCCCACGCCTTGTACACATCGCCGTCGGAGGCATTAAGCGGAGCGTGTCCGTCGGTGAGACGACGCTCGTCAAGGCCGCCAAGCAGGGTGATGCACTGCATGGTGTTTCGATATACGGAGGCCATGACGGCACGCACGTTGCTTTCAGAGTTCACAATCGTGTTTTCGGGTATCACCACATTGGGATATATCTCCATCCATTCGTCCTCCTTGTCGTTGGAGTCAATGACGCCATCGCCGTTGAAATCGACGAACTTCGCGAAGTCGCTCACCTGTACCGCGCTGCCTTTCTCGGCATAGAAACGCTTCATGGCACGGGCTATCGCTCCCGGATGGCATTTCTTCTGCCCCGAGGCGATGGAGTCGCGCACGGCCTTTGTGTCTATCACGCCATTGTCCTTGAAGTCGGCGCAGAACTTGGCGAGCACTTCCGTGAACTCCGCTTCGGTACGGTCGGCAAGCATTATAGCCGAGATGGCGAGCAGTGCGGCGGCATTGTCGTCGGCGGATGTGAGCGAAGTGTTTTCAGGGTCGGTCATGGTGTGCGGTATGGCGAACACCTTCATTATCTCCATCTCCGCCTGTCGCTTTGCGTCGGCGAAGGAAGTGCCGCTTCTTACGAGTGTCTTCACACGGTCGAACTCAAGATGTGTGACGATATTCACGTTCACGCTGTTGCGGCGGCTGAGGTCGGTGATGGCCCGAAGCGTTATCTGCGAGCGTGAGAGCGAACTGTCGCATTCGTTGTAGAAGTAGCCGCTCGTCTCCAGTTCGGCATAGTGTCCGCTGAGTTTTATGGGAGAATTGAACGCGAAGTTGCCGAGGTCGTTGCTCGTCGTGGTGACAAACTGGAGTCCCGTCTGCGTCATGTCGCCGTCGAGGTCGTAGAGCGTCACCTTCGAGCCTTGCACGAACGGTCCCTTTTCCACTATGCCATCGACGGTGGTCTTCTCTGTCGGCGCGCTGCCGCCCCCACCCTCTTCGCTGCCACACGAAGCGAGCATTGCCACAAGAGCGAACACAAGTATTTTCAGATGTTTCATTGGTGTTGTTTTTTTGAAATAATTTGTTGTTTCAACGGATTTGATAAATACCCCGTTTTCAGGAACAAAGGTACAAAATTAATTCAAGCCCAAAGCAAAAGCCATCGTGGGCCTTGGCACACTTTGTTATTTGTCGGAATACCGATGTGGAATCATCTGCACTGATTGCAATGCGGTCAATTCTTCTCGATATTAAGTGTCGAACAGTTTATTCCGTTCTTGCCCTTGTTAGGGAGAAAAAAACAAAGCAGCACTTGCTTTGCCCCCTGCAGCTCGTCAAACAAATATTGTATGTGCCACATATTCAGTCTTACGCCATAGCTGTCGCTGACATACATGTCAAAACGCACGGCTGCCTGCTGCGAGCATGCCTCGTCGAAGGCATAAGAGAGATAGAATCCCCAATTCATCATCGTGTCGTCCGGCGACCAGTGTATGATGTCGCCCACCTTGAGCCCATCGAACTGCCCTACGGCTGTAAAGCAACGGCAACGTGATGTTGACTCATCCTTCAGTGTCACGAATCTGTATGCGTTTGGAGAATTATCGAACAGCAACTTGAGGTCGAGCATCTTACTACTCATCGGCGGTATGGCAAGCACTCTCTGTGCATACTCCACCTTTGATATCGTAGTGCTATTGGAACCTCCCACATTCACTCCGCCTGCAAGTCTGCCCAGCACTCCGCCAACGCCCACGGCACCGGCAACGCTACCCAGATTAACGCTTCCTCCAGCGGTACTGCCTTTCGATGTCACTGTAGACGAAGGCACATAGTAAGCCTGAGCCTCACCGCTTCTTGTCAGGAACGTGTTGCCTAAATCTATATATATGGTGTGGTTCGTCTTATTCTGCACCTTCACTCCAAGCGCATAATTCTGACACAGGCCTACGACATTCTTAAACTTTGCATTCTTGCCACTGCTGTAATCCATGAACACGAGCTTCTCTTCCTGACGTTTTTCGTTACCCACCTCGCCAAGCGTAATCTCCAGTTTCACATCATCATTCTCCAGCACACTGTTTTCGGCAAGTCTCACCACGTTCATCAGATACTTTGCATCATTATCCTTCTGCTTCGTCGTCCATTTGGGACTCACGCTGTTGTATGCAGCTATCAACTGCTTGTTCTTTTCAACCACATCGGCAGACGATTTGCCGAAAGACACCACATCAGAGCCTACGGCAGCAGGACTTTCCGCTGCCGACTCAAACGTATCCTTCTCGCCGTTCTCATAGTTCACAGAAAGGAGCTTGTCCACATTGACTTTATACGTTGGCCCATTCAGATTTGAATGTTTTTTGTATTCCACCACATCATCCCCAACGGCAATCACCTTTGCAAGGATTGTCGTACCGTCTTTCTTCACAATCACATCCTGTGCCGCTGCCGAAGCAAATCCGCAACACACAGCTGCCAAAGCCATTAGTCTATTCATAGTTTTTATATATTTATATGTTTTGGAAATTAAATGTTTGCACAAAATTAGTAAGAAATTAAGAAACAACTATAGCTAAATATTTTGCAAATATACTCATTTTGCATCAAACCGATGCAGTTTTTTACCGAAATCTGCATCAATCTCGCACAGTCCTGACTTCGTCACTCAAAAAAATAGCTAAACTCTTTGATGAAGAATTTTGGGTGACACGATGACGAAGTCAGGAGAAAAACTCGCGAATAGAACTTCGCAAGTTTTTTTATTCAACCCAAATCGCATTAGATTTCCACTAAGCTTCGTCTTTGTTTCGAACAGATTGTAACGTTCGTGTTGAAGCCATAGCGGGCTATGGCGAAACGCGGACGGCGGCAAGAT
>OLGE01002298.1_pt1 | contig 17142 bp, 16 predicted proteins | sample 1605151 | NCBI WGS metagenome assembly OLGE01 (sample SAMEA3888912, study PRJEB22519) | human gut metagenome | biome: human gut; feature: human-associated habitat; material: faeces | place: Denmark | collected 2010
GGCAGGTGTAGAGCTTGCCGCCCTGCTCCAAAAGCTCGCAGACCTCGTCGGTCGTCACAGCGTCGAGCCCGCAGCCGAAGGAGTTGAGCTGAATAAGCTCAAGATCGTCGCGCCCGCAGACGAATTCCGCCGCCGTGTAGAGCCGCGAATGATAGACCCACTGGTCGTTCACGCGCACGGGGCGCTTGGGGGTAAAGTCGATGGGCAGGCAGTCCTCCGTCAGAACAGTGAGACCGTAGGCCGCGATGAGCTCGGGAATGCCGTGGTTGATCTCAGGGTCAACATGGTAGGGGCGACCCGCAAGAACGATGCCGCTGCCGCCGTTTTTCTCCATGTCGGCGAGCGCCTTTGCGCCCGCGGCGCGGACGTCGGCCTTTGCCTTTTGCTGCTCTTCCCACGCAAGGTGCGCGGCACGGCGCGTTTCCCGCTCGGGAATGTTCCACGTTTCCTTGCAGAATTGCACGAGACGGTCGGCTGCGACCTTCTCATTCGTAAAGGCAAGGAAGGGGTGGAGGTAGCGCACGGAGCCGTCGGTCACGGCTTCGACGTTATTCTTGATGTTCTCGGGATAGGAGACAACGATGGGGCAGTTGTAGTGGTTCTGCGCACCGGGAACCTCCTGATGCTCATAGAACACGCAGGGGTGGAAGATGGTTTTTACGCCCCGGTCGATGAGCCACTGGGCGTGGCCGTGCGCGAGCTTGGCGGGATAGCACTCCGACTCCGACGGGATGCTCTCCATGCCCAGCTCGTAGATCGCGCGCGTGGAGAACGGGGAGAGAATGACGCGGAAGCCCAGATCGCGGAAGAACGTTGCCCAGAACGGATAGTTTTCATACATGTTCAGCACGCGCGGAATGCCGATCTCTCCGCGCGGCGCGTTTTCCTTCTCGAGCGGGGGATAGGCAAACATGCGCTCGCGCTTGTAGGCAAAGAGATTTTCGCCGCTCTTGGCGGCGCTTTCACCGCGCAGCGCCTTTTCGCAGCGGTTGCCGCTCACATGACGCCGCCCACCGGGGAAGATGCTGACCGTGAGCATGCAGTGGTTCTGGCAGCCCTGGCAGCGCGCGGCAGAGGTCTTGTAGGTGAGCTGCTCGATCTCTTCGAGCGGCAGCATCGTGGTTTTCTGACCGTGGTAGCGGTCGCGCGCAAGCAGCGCCGCGCCGAACGCGCCCATGATGCCCGCAATGTCGGGGCAGGTCACCTGCGCGCCGGAGATGCGCTCAAACGCGCGCAGCACGGCCTCATTGAAGAACGTGCCGCCCTGCACGACGACGTGCGAGCCAAGCTCGCTCGCGTCGGAAAGCTTGATGACCTTGTAGAGCGCGTTTTTGATGACGGAGTAGGCGAGACCGGCAGAGATGTCGGATACGCCCGCACCCTCCTTCTGCGCCTGCTTGACGTTGGAGTTCATAAATACGGTGCAGCGCGTGCCGAGATCCACAGGAGCCTTGGCAAAGAGCGCCTCGTGCGCGAACTCCTGCGCCGTCATGCCGAGGGAGTTGGCAAAGTTTTCAAGGAACGAGCCGCAGCCGGACGAGCAGGCCTCGTTTAAGAGCACCGTGTCCACCGCGCCGTCCTTGAGCTTGATGCACTTCATGTCCTGCCCGCCGATGTCGAGCACGCAGTCGACCTTTGGATCGAAAAACGACGCGGCGGTGCAGTGGGCGATGGTCTCTACTTCGCCCTCATCGAGCGAGAAGGCGGACTTGAGCAGCGTTTCTCCGTAGCCGGTGGAGCAGGAGCGCGCGATGCGCGCACCCGCGGGCATCGCCTCGCGCAGCGTATGTACCGCCTGCATGGCAGTCTTGATGGGATTGCCCTGATTGTTTGCGTAGAACGAATAGAGCAGCTCGCCCTGCGTGCCGACGAGCGCGAGCTTCGTCGTGGTCGAGCCTGCGTCGAAGCCGAGGAAGCAGTCGCCCTCGTAGGCGGCGAGGTCGCCGCGCGGCACAACTGCCGTGTGGTGGCGCGCGCGAAAGGCTTCCAAATCAGCTTCGTCTGCAAAGAGCGCCGGCAGGCGCTTTAGTTCAAAGTCCATCTGCACGCCGCTGTCAAGCCGCCTGATGAGCATGCTGAGCGGCTGCGCCTCGGCGGGCGTTTCGTCGATGGCCGCGCCCGTGGCAGCGAAGAGATGGGAATTTTTGGGGTCAATGGTCGTTTCGTCCGTCAGCTTCAGCGTGCGGATGAACGCGGCCTTGAGCTGGGGAAGGAAGTGCAGCGGCCCGCCCAAGAATGCAACGTGACCGCGGATCGGCTTGCCGCAGGCAAGACCCGAGATCGTCTGGTTGACGACCGCCTGAAAGATCGAGGCGGCGAGGTCGGCTTTCGTCGCGCCCTCGTTGATGAGGGGCTGAATGTCCGTCTTGGCGAATACGCCGCAGCGCGCGGCGATGGGATAGATCTGCTGATAGTGCGCGGCCTCGCGGTCAAGCCCCGAGGCGTCGGTCTGCAAAAGAGCAGCCATCTGGTCGATGAACGAGCCGGTGCCGCCGGCGCAGACGCCGTTCATGCGCTCTTCCAGCCCGCCTTTGAAGTAAATGATCTTGGCGTCCTCGCCGCCGAGCTCAATGGCAACGTCTACCTGCGGCGCGGCGCGCTCCAGCGCCTGCGCTACGGCCACGACCTCCTGCACGAAGGGCACGCCGAGCGCCTTGGCGAGGTTGATCGCACCGGAACCCGTGGCGCGCAGAGAGAGCGCGCATTCACCGAGTACCTTGTGCGCCTGCTTGAGCAGGTCGGACAGCGCGCGCTGCGTGTGGGAAAGATGGCGCTGATACTGCCCGAAGATCATGTTTTCGTTTTCGTCCAGAACAACGAGCTTCACCGTGGTGGAGCCTACGTCGATGCCAGCCTGATATGTTTTCATTGGGAACCCCTCTTTTCATGTCGATGCGATGGGGCGGTGAAAGAGTCCCGCCGATTTGCAAGTTATCATTTTAATTATAGGCCGCGAATGTGCAAGAGGTAAAGTTCAGGGTTTGTTAAGAAAATGAACAAGTGTTTACAATTGGGATTGACATACCTCGATATTCTATGTATACTACAAGCATAGAGGTTCTATGTATTGAAGGAGGTGCGAGATGAAGAAAAAGAGCATTGACCACACGCAGCTTCTGCTGCTCAAGCTGCTCGCGGGCGAGGATATGTACGGCTATCAGATCATTCTGGAGCTGGCGCGCCGCTCCAGCAATGTGTTCGAAATGAAGGAGGGGACGCTCTACCCCGTGCTGCACGGCATGGAGCGAGAGGGCTATGTGGAGGCCTATGAAAAGACTGCGCCTACAGGCCGCGTGCGCAAATACTATCACCTCACGCGCGCCGGGCGCGCAGCGCTCACGGAAGAGGAAGCATCTTGGCGGGAGTATTCCGGCGCGGTGAACGCCGTGCTGCACTTTGCGTAAAAGGGTGAGGCTATGGATAGAAACGAGTATTGCGACCGTGTGCTCGCGCAGGTCGGACGGCTGACGAGCGGCGAGGCACGCGATCTGCGCGCCGAGCTTTCCGGACACATCGAGGATCATGCCGAGGCGCTGACGGCACTCGGTTACGGGGAAGATGAAGCCGGCGAACGCGCGGTGATGCTGATGGGCGACCCCGAGGAGACGGGGCGGGCGCTGCGCCGCTGCTACCGCGGGTGGTGGCTGGTGCTCGCACGCTATCTGATGGTCACGGTAACGGCGGTGCTGTGCGTGCTGATCGCAAATGAGATGGTCAAGTCGCCGCGCTTTTCCGACAGCGACCGCTACCGGGCACGCGAGCAGAGATTTCACTGGATCGAGCTGTGGGGCAGCGAGACACTGAATGTGCAAATTCCCATCGGAAACGATATTGTATGCGTGGACAGGGTCTCTACGGGCATAGCGTATGATCAGATCCGGGGCGCGCAGCTTGCCGTGGTGCAGATGAGAGGCTACGACCGCATTCCGGGCGGTGTCGTTTACAAGCGGCTGCTGCAGGAGCTGCGGCTGGAGAATCAGCGCGGCGAGGTGTTTTTTGAAGGCAGTGAGTATGGGTATTCGAGCTGCGGCGGCTGTAGCGGCACGCTCTGGGTGCATACTGCGGAGCATTACGTACCCATTGCGCCGGACGATACTTATATAACGCTCATCTATGACCGTCTTGGCGAGCGCATTGAGGTGGAGATCCCACTGCCGGAGAGGGTGGTGCAGACATGAAAAAAATTAAACGGAAGCCCTCTCGTCTGCACCGCGCGCTGCGCGCCGCTGCGGTGATGCTCTGTGCGGCAGTACTGTACCTCTTCCTTGCAGACGCCAAGCTTACGCCGATGATGGCGGTACACATGCTGGAAGAGTTCCACGGCATCTATGAGGAAACGCACGTTGTGGCGTCCTGCGGCACGCAGGCGGGGCGGCAGTATTACCTGATGGCGGGAGAGAATGCACTTTTGTGCGCGGAAGTCGATCGCCATGGCCTCTTCTGGCAGGATACAAACGGCACCGTGCTTGACTGCTCGGATGGGGAACCTCTCCACGCTGGCGGGTGCAGCCGGTGGCTGCACGGCGGACAGGGTACGCTGGAATTGTTCGGGCGCATCGACGACAGCAGCGTTGCGCGCGTGGAGATCTGTCAGATGCGCCGGGACAAGTGGGACGGGGAGATGCAGGATTATGTTTATCAGACGCGATGCGTCTACCCCGTGGACGAGCTGATCGAAGATGGCGGGCGGCGGTATTTCCTCGGCACCTATCGGTTGGACGAAAAGCCGCGCAGCGACGGGGAGTATGACCGCTTTGTGCTCTCGGCCTACGACGCCGCGGGCGAACGCACGGCAGAATATGAGATCACGAATTTCAGCTATTGGACGTAAAGAGGAAAAATTTGCTCAAAAAAGGACGTTTTCTATTGGGAAACGCCCTTTTTTGCCCTTTTACAGTGATTTTACAAAAGCAGACTTTTTGATTTTACAACCCGCTTTTATGATGGCAACTGTAGCAAGGAAAAAGATCCATGAAAAAACGAAAGGAAGTATTTTAAATGAAAAAGTTTTTTACTCTTGCACTGACTGCCGTCATGGTGCTGAGTCTGCTGACCGCCTGCGGCAGCAAGGACAATGCCTCTGATGACAACAAGGGCGAGGAAGGCGGCACCACCGCGGCGCTCTCCGGCACCGTTTCGACCGACGGCTCGACCTCGATGGAAAAGGTCATCAACTCCCTCGGTGAGTCCTTCATGGCCGCCAACAAGGACGTGAAGTTCACCTACAACCCCACCGGTTCGGGCAGCGGCATTCAGGCCGTTACCGAGGGACGCTGCGACATCGGCCTTTCGAGCCGTGCGCTCAAGGACGATGAAAAGGCCTCCGGCCTTGTGGAGACCGTGCTTGCCTACGACGGCATCGCCATTGTCGTGAGTCCCGAGAACCCCGTTTCCGACCTTGACGTGGATACCATCGCCAAGATCTACACCGGCGAGATCACCAACTGGAAGGACGTCGGCGGCGATGACGCCGAGATCGTACTTATTGGCCGCGAGGCAGGCTCCGGCACGCGCGACGGCTTTGAGTCCATCACCGGTACCAAGGACGCCTGTGCTTACCGTCAGGAGTTGACTTCCACGGGCGATGTCATCAACACCGTGTCCCAGAACCCCAATGCCATCGGCTATGCCTCCCTCTCCGCAGTAGGCGAGAGCGTCAAGGCGCTGACCGTCGGCGGCGTGAAGGCAAGCGAGGCAACGGTCAAGGACGGCAGCTATGTTGTGCAGCGTCCCTTCGTCCTTGTGACGAAGGAAGGCACCGAGCTTTCCCCCGCGGCACAGGCCTTCTTCGATTACGCGATCTCCCCTGAGGTTGCCGATATCATTGCCAATGCCGGTGCAGTCGCAGCAAACTAACAGAGAACCATCTGAAGGGAGGCGGTGAAAACCGCCTCCCTGACCGGGTAAAGAGGAAACGACTTATGGCACAGAAGAAAAAAATATGGGAAGCCGTCATTCACGGTATGTTTCTCATTCTCGGCCTCATCACGGTGGGCTGCGTGCTGCTCATCACGGTCTATCTCGTGATTTCCGGCATTCCTGCCATCCGGAAGATCGGCCTTGGCGCGTTTCTGACGGGAAAGGTGTGGGAGTCCACGGCGGCACAGCCGCATTACGGGATCCTGCCCTTCATTCTCACGAGCGTATACGGCACGGCGGGTGCGATCGTCCTCGGCGTGCCCATCGGCTTTCTGACGGCGGTATACCTTTCCAAGGTCGCGCCCAAGGGCGTGAAGCGTGCGCTCAACAGCGCAGTGAGCCTGCTCGCGGGGATCCCGTCGGTGGTTTACGGTCTGGTCGGCATGCTGGTGCTGGTGCCCGCCATTCGCAAGACCTTTCATCTGCCAGATGGCGCGAGCCTGCTTGCGGCGATCCTCGTGCTGGCGGTGATGATCCTGCCGTCGATCATCAAGGTGAGCGTCACCGCGCTCGACGCGGTGCCGAAGGAGTACGAGGACGCCTCGCTCGCACTGGGCGCAACGCCGATCGAGACCTATTTTCGCGTCTCCGTTCCGGCAGCGAAGAGCGGCATCGCCGCGGCGGTCGTGCTCGGCGTGGGACGCGCCATCGGCGAGGCGATGGCGGTGATGATGGTCTCAGGCAACGTGTCGAATATGCCCACATCGATCTTTGAAAGCGTCCGCTTTCTTACCACGGCGGTCGCAAGCGAGATGGCCTATTCGGGTCCGGGCAGCCTCCAGCGCCAGGCGCTGTTTTCCATCGCGCTCGTGCTGTATCTTTTCATTCTGCTCATCAATGCATCGCTCAACTTCTTCCTGAAGCGCGATAAGGAGGGGGATTAAATGCTCAAGGCCCGTGCCTCCGCTCGCCGTAAGGCGTATATTACGGCGATGAAGCTGCTGATGGGTGCCGCTGCGGTATTGACTTGCGCGCTCGTTCTGTTTATGATTGGATATATATTGGGCAATGGTATTCCAAACATCACATGGGAGATGCTCTCCACCGCGCCAAGCTATCTTGCAAACCGCGTCGGCATCCTGCCGGACATTCTGAGCACGCTTTATATCGTCATTGCAACGCTTTTGATCGTGCTGCCGCTCGGCGTGGGCGCGGCGATCTATTTGAACGAATACGCCGCGAATAAAAAGCTTGTCTCCGCCATCGAATATGCGTCGGAAACGCTTTCGGGTATCCCCTCGATCATCTACGGCCTGGTCGGTATGCTGATCTTCTGCAAAAACGGCACGTCGCTTCTTGCCGGCGCGCTGACGCTTACGATCATGAACCTGCCGACCATCATGCGCACCACGCAGGAGAGTCTCAAAACCGTGCCGCAGAGCTACCGCGAGGGCGCCTTCGGCCTTGGAGCGGGCAAATGGCGCACCATTCGCACGGTGGTGCTGCCAAGCTGCGTGGACGGCGTTGTGACCGGCTGCATTCTGTCGGTCGGCCGCATTCTCGGCGAATCGGCGGCGCTGCTCTTTACGGCGGGCTCTGCGCACATGCTTTATGGCTTCTGGGAGGGGCTGCACAACGCGGGTGCGACGCTCACCGTGGCGCTTTATTTTTACGCCAAGGAGTCGAGCGATACGGGACTGGTGTTCGCCATCGCAGCCATCTTGATGCTGCTGACCATGCTCATTAATCTGGCCGCGGCACTCGTCGGCAGCTATTTCAGGAGGAAACAACAATGATTCGACCCGTCAACGGAAGCGGTATGAAGCGCATGGCGCTGTTAAACGATCTGTCGTGCTTCGGCAAGTGCTCGCTGAGCGTTGCCATGCCCATTCTCTCTGCCTGCGGGGTGGAGACCGTTCCGCTGCCGACGGTGATTTTATCCACACATACGGCAAGCGGCTTCGGCGATTACGTCATGCGGGACATGACGGACGAGATGAAGGCCTTTGCCGCACACTGGAAGAAACTCGACGTCAAATTCGACGGCATCTGCACCGGCTTTTTCGCCTCGGCGGAGCAGATTCGATTTGCGGAAAGCTTTCTGCGCGATTTTGGCGGCGAGGACACCTTGATCGTTGTCGACCCGGTGCTGGGCGACAACGGCGCGCTCTACGGCTGCTTTTCGGAGGAATACGTGCAGGCGATGCGCACGCTCTGCAAGGTGGCCCGGCTCATCACGCCCAACCACACGGAGGCGGCGCTCCTTGCAGGCTGCTCGATGGACACGGACGTGAATGAACTGCTTGAAAAGCTCCCTGTGGAGAATGTTATCATCACCGGTGTTCGCCGCGGCGAGGAGATCGGCTACTGTGCGCGTCTGGACGGGGAATATACGGAAATTTTCAGACCCTGCATTCCGCAGACGCTGCACAGCACGGGCGATGTGTTCGCCTCTGCCCTCTGCGGCGCACTGATGAATGGCAAAACGATGCCGCGCGCACTCGAAGATGCAGCAAAATTCTGCGACGACTGCGTGCAGAAAACAGTAAAACGCGGCGAGGCACATTGGTACAGTCTCGCCTTTGAAGACGTATTGAAAGAGGAAAGAGAACGATGAACAGTATCCTTTCTGTGCAGGATCTGTGCCTGTGGTACGGGAGCCATCAGGCACTCAAGGATATCAATATCGAAATTCCCGAAAAGAGCATCACGGCGCTCATCGGCCCGAGCGGCTGCGGCAAATCGACGTTTCTCAAAACGATTGACCGCATGAACGACCTGATCCCCGATGTGAAGATCACGGGAAGCATCAAATATAAGGGTGAGGATATTTTTGAACCGTCCGTCGATGTGAGCGAGCTGCGCCGTCAGGTGGGAATGGTCTTTCAAAAGCCCAACCCCTTCCCCATGAGTATTTACGACAACATCGCCTACGGCCCGCGCACGCACGGCGTGAAGAGCAGAGCCAAGCTCGATGAGATCGTGGAGCAGTCGCTGCGCGGGGCGGCCATCTGGGACGAGGTCAAAGACCGCCTTAAAAAGAATGCGCTGGGCCTTTCCGGCGGCCAGCAGCAGAGACTGTGCATCGCCCGCGCGCTTGCGGTCGAGCCGGAGGTGCTGCTGATGGACGAGCCGACGAGCGCGCTCGATCCCATTTCGACTTCGAAGATCGAGGAACTCGCCATGGAGCTCAAGGATCGTTATACCATCGTCATCGTTACGCACAATATGCAGCAGGCGGTGCGTATTTCCGATCACACGGCGTTTTTCCTGCTCGGCGAGCTTGTGGAGTACGGCGAGACGGAAAAGCTCTTCTCCCAGCCGCGGGACAAGCGGACGGAAGACTACATCACGGGGAGGTTTGGCTGATGAGAAGCCGGTTTGATGAACAGCTTGCGCTGCTCAACCGCGAGCTGATTGAAATGGGCGCGCTGTGCGAGGAGGTCATCGCGCTTTCGGCGCAATCACTCACTGAAGGGAGCACGGAACTGGCTGCGCGCGTTGCGCCGCTCGATGAGGAGATCGACCGCAAGGAGCGCGAGATCGAATCGCTGTGCTTAAAGCTCCTTTTGCAGCAGCAGCCTGTTGCAAAGGATCTTCGCCAGATCTCGGCGGCACTCAAAATGATCACGGATATGGAGCGCATCGGCGATCAGGCTGAGGATATCGCAGAGATTGTCACCTTCCTCGGTGGGCGCGGTGCGGAAAACAGCGCGCTGCTGCGGGAAATGGCGCGCTCCACCATTAAAATGGTAACGGAAAGCGTGGACGCCTACGTCCGGCAGAATACGGCGCTTGCCGAGCAGGTCATCGCCGAAGATGATGTGGTGGACGATTATTTCACCCGCGTGAAGAAGGGACTCATCGAGCGCATTGCGCAGGATCCCACCGACGGTGAATTTGCGCTCGACCTTTTGATGATCGCCAAGTACTTTGAGCGCATCGGCGACCATGCGGTGAATATTGCCGAGTGGGTCATTTTCTCTGTGACGGGAGAGCATAAGGAGGGGTGAACGATGATCTGGTGCGTGGAAGATGACGCCAGCATTCGCGATATTGAGGTATATGCCCTGCAATCGACCGGCTTTGAAGCAAGAGGCTTTGAAGACGGCGCGTCGTTCTGGGAGGCGCTGCGCACGGAAAGACCGGAACTGGTCGTGCTGGACGTGATGCTTCCCGGCATCGACGGAATGGAACTGCTGCGCCGCATGCGCGCGGACAGTGGGCTTTCCGATATCCCGGTCGTCATGGCGACGGCAAAGGGCGCGGAGTACGACAAGATCCGCGGCCTTGATCTGGGCGCGGACTACTACCTTGTCAAGCCGTTCGGCGTGATGGAGCTGGTCTCCTGCGTCAAGGCGGTGCTGCGGCGCTGCGGGGCCAGGAGCGTGCCACAGCAGCGTCGCCTGGGCGGACTTGTTCTGGACGAGGAGAGCCGCACCGTCACGGCGGACGGCGAAAACATCACGCTGACTTATAAGGAGTTCGAACTGCTGCGGCTGTTCCTCTCGCATCCCGGTACGGCGTTTTCGCGCGACCAGCTGATGGCCGATGTGTGGGGGATCGACTACTGCGGCGAGACGCGCACGGTGGATATGCACATTCGTACGCTGCGGCAGAAGCTCGGCACTTACGGTGAAAAGATCGAGACCGTGCGCGGCGTGGGCTACCGCATGGAGGGAGAGGCATGACCAAAAAAATCTTCCGTTCCATTCTGGCGGTGGCCGGAACGGTGCTGCTGGCGAGCTTGCTTGTCATCATGGGCTGCCTGTACGAATATTTCGGCAGCGTCGAAAAAAAGCAGCTGCATGATGAGCTGGCGCTTGCTGCTGCCGCTGTGGAGGCAAACGGGACGGACTATCTCGAAAAGCTCTCCTCCGGACACTATCGCCTGACATGGATCGCGCCGGACGGCGCGGTGATCTTCGACACGGAGACCGATGCGGAGAGCCTTGAGAATCACGCCGACCGCGAAGAGGTGAAGCGTGCGTTCGAATACGGCGAGGGCGAAAGCTCGCGCTATTCCTCCACGCTGCTGCAAAAAACGATGTACAGCGCGCAAAAGCTCTCAGATGGGAGCGTGCTGCGCATTTCCATCAGCCGCGCGACAGCGGGCGTATTGCTTGTCGGCATGATACAGCCCATTCTTGTGGTGCTGATCGTGGCGCTGATCCTCTCCGGCGTTCTGGCGAAAAGTCTCTCGCGCCGTATTGTGAGACCGCTCAATGAGCTTGACCTTGAGCACCCGCTTGAAAACGACGCCTACGAGGAGCTTGCTCCGCTGCTCGGGCGCATCAACCGCCAGCACCGGCAGATCGACGAGCAGATGGACGAGCTGCAGCGCCAGCAGACGGAATTCTCGCAGATCACCGGCAGCATGCGCGAGGGCCTTGTGCTGCTTGATGAGAAGGAGCGCGTGCTGAGCATCAACCCCGCAGCGGAAAAGCTTTTTGGCGCAGATGCAAGCTGCATCGGGCAGGACTTTTTGACCATCGACCGCAGCCATGATGTGAGTCTTGCCATTCAGGACGCCATGGAGGAAGGCCACAGTGAAGCGCGTGTGGAGCGTGGCGGCAGGATCTGGCAGTTCGACGTCAGCCGCATCGGCGCGGCGGTGGGCGCGGTGCTGCTGGCGTTTGACATTACCGAACGCGAAACGGCGGAGCAGACGCGCCGGGAATTTACGGCGAATGTTTCCCACGAGCTCAAAACCCCGCTTCAGGGCATCATCGGCAGCGCGGAACTGCTGGAAAACGGTATGGTGAAGCAGGAGGACGTTCCCCGCTTTATCGGGCATATCCGCAAGGAGGCGCAGCGCCTTGTCACGCTCATCGGTGATATCATTCGCCTGTCGCAGCTCGACGAGGGCGATGTCATGCCGCGCGAAACGGTCGATCTGTTACAGCTGACGCAGGAGGCGGCGGACGATCTCAAAACCGCGGCGGCGGAAAAGAACGTCTCTGTCACCGTCGAGGGAAAGACGATCTGCCTTGACGGAGTACGGCGGCTTTTGTATGAGGTTATCTACAACCTCTGCGACAACGCCATCAAATATAATGTTGAGGGCGGCAGCGTGAAGATGACCGTCGGCGAACAGGACGGCAAGGCGGTCGTCTCCGTCTCCGACACGGGCATCGGCATTGCACCGGAGCATCAGGAGCGCATTTTCGAGCGCTTTTACCGTGTGGACAAGAGCCACTCGAAGGCAAGCGGCGGTACGGGACTCGGCCTTTCCATCGTCAAGCACGCCGTGCAGTATCACCGCGGCACGGTGGAGCTTCAAAGCGAGGAGGGCAAGGGGACGACCATTCGTATCCTGCTGCCGGAGGAAAACTAAACAGAGCGGGGAGCCGTTTCCAAATCGGAAACGGCTCCTTTTTTGCGCCTCACGGGTGCAGGCGCAAATGCACGGACGACACACAGAGAGGAAACTTCCGGCCGCATCGCGCATACCCTTTATGGAAAAGGGGGAATGAGATGGATCAGACGATAGCATTCCTGGGCGGCGATCAGCGGATGCGCCTGCTCGCGCAGATGATGGCGGCGGATGGGTACGAGGTCTGCTCGTGGGAGCTTTCCGGAGCGCCGAACCCACAGGCGCTGTGCGATGCGCTGAAGGCGCAGGTCATTGTCCTGCCGCTGCCGATGGAGAAAAACGGATACCTAAGCGGCACGGAGCTGACGACCGAGCGCCTTTTTCGCGCACTGCGGCCGGAGCATCGAATCTTTGCCGGAAACGTGAGCGGGGAGGCGATGACGCTTGCGGACGCGCTGGGGCTGCACATCACGGACTATTTTGCCGTAGAGGAACTGAGCGTGCGCAACGCCGTCCCAACGGCGGAGGGCGCGATCGAAACGGCGATGAAGCATACAAGCGTCACACTGCATGGTACGCCCTGCCTTGTCGTGGGCTTTGGCCGCATCGGAAAGGTGCTTGCGCACGACCTGCACGCGCTGGGGGCGAAGGTGAGCGTCAGTGCGCGCAAGCGTTCCGACCTTGCGTGGATCGACGCCTTCGGCTATGCGCCGCTGCACACAAACCGGCTTTCTGGTACGCTGGGGGTATTCCGCGTGGTGTTCAACACCGTGCCGCATCAGGTGCTGGACGAGGCGCTGCTCTCAGAGCTTCCGAGAGACTGCCTGCTCATCGAGCTTGCGGGTGCGAGCGGCTTTGACATGGATGCGGTGGAAAGACTGCGCCTTTCCTATCTGCGCGCGCCGGGACTGCCGGGGCGCGTTGCGCCGGAGACAGCGGCGCGTGCCATTCAAAAAACGCTGACGCGACTCATGGAGGAGGATACATGAAAATCGGATTTGCTTTTTGCGGCTCGTTCTGCAACCACCCCGGGCTGCTGAAAATTTACGAGGACGTCGCGCGCGAGCACGAGATCGTGCCGATTCTGTCGGAAAACGCGGCGAAGTATTCGACGCGTTTCGGCACGGCGGAGGACTTTGTGACGCGCGTGGAGGCTGTCGCGGGGCGCCGTGCCGTGCGGAATATCGTGGAGGCGGAGCCTCTCGGCCCACAGGGGGCGATGGAGGCGCTCGTCATCGCGCCCTGCACGGGCAATACGCTTGCTAAGCTCGCCTACGGCATCACGGACGGGCCGGTAACGATGGCGGCGAAGGGACACCTGCGAAACGGCAAACCCGTCGTGCTCGCGCTGGCGACGAACGATGGCCTTTCCGCGAGCGCCGCGAACATCGCCACGCTCCTGAACCGAAAAAACTACTACTTTGTCCCCTTCGGGCAGGATAATGCTGCGGAAAAGCCCACATCGCTCATTGCGGATTTCCGCAAGATCATGCCGACGCTCGAGGCGGCGATGGCGGGGAGACAGCTTCAGCCGATCCTGCTGTGAAGCGCAAAAAGGCAGGAACTTCCTGCCTTTTTGCGATGTAACACTAAACTTGCGCGCACTTTTTCCCAATGCTCGCTGAACGTGCTTGAAAAAATCCGCGCGCTCCCCTATACTCTGCATAGAGAAAAAGGGGGGGAGTGGACGCAGATGGACGAAAACCTGCGCGAAGCAACGGAGTTTCCGGAGAAGAACGAGACCACGGCGGCCGAAGCCGACGAGCCCAAGACCAAGAGCATTCACTTCAAGGTCAGCGCCTACGATCCGCGCGGCATCGAGCAGTGGCTTTCCGAGCGCGCGGCGGAGGGTAAGCTGCTCCTGCGCGGAGATGAATTTGTGATCGGTGAGCCGTGCGAATGCCGCTATCACCTCGAACCTGCGCTGGACGATGCCGACCCCGACAAGCGAACACGCGAAACACGCGCCCAGATGGGCTGGGACTATGTCTGCCGGACGAAGGACGGCATCTTTTATATCTGGCGCGGAGGTATGAGTGCGCGTGCGCCCTCGCCGCGCCCCTGCACGGATAGCTACGGCTACCGGCGGCTGCGCAAAAAGCTGCGCCGCAGCTATTTCCTGCCGATGATCTTCCTGGTGGTGGACATCTGGCTCGTCTATTTCCTTTTTAGTGCCTTGAGTCTCCCGGTGATGTCGTTCCTCACGATGGAAAAGAGCGAGGTCATTCAGTTTGTGTCCATTATCTTAGGCAGTATCCTCGGTATCCTGAGCGAGGCAAAGGAGAGAAACGAGATGTGGACGCTCAAGCGCGCGATGGAGGCGTGCGAGCGCACGGAAAAGATGCAGCGCAACCGCTGGGCGAGGTTGAACCGGCTGTTCGCCATCGTGATGAGCGTGCTGCCGCTCATGCTGATCGTTTCAGTGGGGAGCGGCTCACCTTACAGCGAAGCGTATGACGAGCCGACGCTGCCCTATCTTCGCGCCGAAGAGCTCAGCGGCGATCCGTTTGACTGGTGCTATCAGCGCGATCTTTCGACGCCGCTCGGCGGGCATGTGTATTCTGTCGGCGAAACGCCGTATGCGGGAATGATTGACGACTGGGAGCAGCTGAGCACAGAGGTAGACTTCTTTGCCCCGCGCATTTCTGCGCTGGCAAAGCCCCTGACGCGTGAGCTGCGGGACTATTTTATGGGCAGCGGTGCGCAGACGCTTTCGCTCGACAGCTTTGACGAGGCGTGCTATGCAAACGATCCTTCCGGAGATACGCAGTTTCTTATCCTGCGCCGCGGGGGAGAGGTGCTCTACTTTCGCACCGCGGCGGGCGATGACCTGCGCGACCGTTTAGAAGAATTTGCAGAGCTTTTTGACCAGTACGCAGCTTTATCATAAAGAAGAAGTGCGTTCCCGTCGGGAACGCACTCCTTTTGCGTTTTTTGTTACTGCTCGAACTTTTTAAGCTCGTCGAGCTGGCCTTCCAGCGTGGTGAACGCGCCGGGCAGCTGCGACACGGCGGCGTCTGCGTGGCGCAGCGCGGTCGAAACGCTCTCACAGGTATTGCCGAGCGTTGCAAGCACCTGCGCGCACTGCTGCGTGCAGACGGCGATGTGCGATTGCAATTTGGCGCGCGTGGCGGCGTCGAGCGCGTCGGCCCGCTCGCGGGCGGAAAGCTCAATGTCGGCGATGTGCGCCTTCACGCGGCCGTATTCTTCGGCCTGCGCGCGCAGCGTCTCAAGTTCTGCTTGCAGTTTCTGCATCTCACGCTCGTGCTCGGCCTTCTGCGCCTCGCGCAGGCGCTCGTGCTCCTTCTGCGCGAAGGCGGCTCGCTGTGCGCTCTCTTCAAGCTGCGCGCGCAGCTCGGTGATGGTCTCCTGCGCGGCGGTCAGTCCTTTTTTGAGAGCTTCCTGCGCGCCGGACGCAGTGTCGTAGGACTCTGCGAGCTTGTCACGCTCGCGCTCGGCGGCGGCAAGCTTATCGCGAAGCTCTGCATTCTCGCGGCAAAGGCCGTCGCTCTCCTGCTCGAGAGACTCGATCTGCTGCTTGCTCTCGAGCGCGGTTTTTTCGATATAGCGGATCACGTCATCGCGGTTGAAGCCGCCGAAGACGGAACTCTTGAAGGTATTTTCCATGATGCTCCCACCTTTTTCTTTCTCAAGCATATCGTAACACAAAAGGCGGGGGATGACAAGGAAAAAAGCGCGGCGCCGGTCAGGGTGCCGCGCTTTTGCGCTGCTTCAGCGGGTGGTGAAGGAAAAGCCTTTACCGTCCTTTGTGAAGCGGACGCTGTCGGCGTTCACATCGCCGACGACGGTACTGCAATGCACACTGTCGCTTGCGCGGACGTTGCCCTGCACATCGCCGCAGCGCACGCTGTCGCTTGCCTGCACGTTGCCGCCGACGCTGCCGCAGCTGACGCTGTCGCCCGCGCGGACATTGCCCATGACGTTGCCGGAGCAGGTGACGCCATCGCCTGCCTGTACGTCGCCGCCAACGCTGCCGCAGGTCACGCTGTCTCCTGCGGATACATCGCCGCCAACATCGGTGCAGGTGACGCCGTCGCCGGCTCTCACACTTCCTTGAATCATCGAATTCGTACAGACGACGGAAAAGTCACTGTAAATATCCTGCGCCGTGCCGGAAAAGTGCAGCTCGACGCTCTTGCGAATTTCGTCGTATTTATCACGGCGGAAGAGGCTGCCCTCCTTCGGCTGGAGCAGCCGGTGCCCCTGAAAGAGCACGGCGTGGATGCTGTCGTCATCTTCCCACGGCAGTTCCGCCGCCACGGGCAGGATTTGATCGTTTGCGATGGCCGCCTTGCTCTCGCGGCCGAAGAGCTCATCGAGCGTCATCTCCAGCGCGTCGACCAGCTGCGGCAGCAGCGCGATGTCGGGACAGCAGACATCGCTCTCCCATTTGGAAACGGCCTGATTGCTCACGCCGAGAGTGTTTGCCAGTGCCTCCTGCGTGAGTCCTTTATTTTTGCGGTGCGCCGAGATACGCGCGCCCATTGTCAGTTCTTCCAATTGTCTAACCTCTCTTTCATGTGCTCAGTTTTCTTTGCCCTGTGTGTTCGGCCATGGCCTTTTTGGGTCACCGGTATGGGCTCAGTATAGGGGCGGGAGGCCGGTTTGGCAATGGCGCGGTGGTTGAACCGACGGCTGTTTGTTCCAACCTGCGGTTGGAAAGGCGAGTTTTCCCCAAAATTGACAGTTCGATCACCGTCTGGCGCTGTTCTCGTCGATGCTGCGCGTGTAGTCGATCACGTGCTGAAGGAAAAGCTGCGTGATGGTCGAGGGCAGGAAGCCCTTTTTGACCGCAATGCCGATCTCGCGCGACTGCTTGACATTGAGCGGCAGCACGGCGACATGATAGCGCTCGGGCTTGATGAGCAGGCTGTGCACGATGCTCACACCGAGTCCCGCCTCGACCATGGACAAGAGCGCGAAGTCGCTCGTCGTGTCGTAGGTGA
>OLGE01002300.1_pt1 | contig 17140 bp, 15 predicted proteins | sample 1605151 | NCBI WGS metagenome assembly OLGE01 (sample SAMEA3888912, study PRJEB22519) | human gut metagenome | biome: human gut; feature: human-associated habitat; material: faeces | place: Denmark | collected 2010
GATCCAGAACTATGATGTTGGAATGCTTCCGTTTAATACGCGGGGACACCTGATGCTGGAGGAAAAGAAAAGAATTGCAGAAAGAGCGGCAGAATTTTATTTATGGCCTGTACGAGGAAGACGGTACCTGTCAGGTCAAAGGTTGTGTGCACAACGGCGTCAGCGAAGAAATCGCCAGCGATATTTTCGGTGAAATGTCCAGCTTCGCATCTTACGCGTTCAATAAAAGCCACGCGGCGGGGCGCTTCCCGTACAATGATAAAAACGAGGGAATGCATATGGCAAACGGAATCATCTTTCTGGTGGGTGCACTGATCATGTTTTACATGGCGCTGCGCAGTGTGCGGCAGCGGCGCAGTCTCTGCACGAACGGCGAAAAAGTACAGGCACGCATCACTGGCACAGTGCAGAGCCGGGACGGCACGGCCTATGTGCTGGAGTTCACCACGGCGGGCGGCAGCCACCGGCTGCAGTACCCCAAACCCTCCCGCAGCAAGAATTTTGCCGAGGGCAGCGTGGTGACCCTGTACTACGACCCGGAAGCCCCGGAGAAAATGTATGTGGATGGCGATAAGTCGGTGCTGGGCGCCGAGGCGCTGTACGCAGGCATCGGCGTGGCATTGCTGGTGCTGATGTTCGCACTGCTGTGAGAGGAGGAACCATAAGATGAAACTGGAACATTTTGGTATGGCAGAGCCGGGGGACTGCCGGCTGGTATTTACGGCGGATGCCGAAGAGCTTGAACGGGCCATCACGGCCGAGCAGGCTGTGCCGGACGCCCCGCAGGCCGAAGAGGACTTGCTGACGGCGGCGGTGAACCGCACCATCCTGGAGGGCTTTTCGGCCCTGTATGAGCAGATCGCGGCGGAGTACGGCGTTACGCCGGTGACCGACCCGGACTTTGAATTGCTGGCCGTGAACCGGGCCGAAGGGTTCCGGGCCGGGGCGCAGTTCTATGCCCTGCCGCCGCTGACGCTGGGCCGGTACACCGGTTTTGTGCAGGCGGTAGAGCCGCACCTCATCCGGCAGCTTACCATTGAAATGGAGATCAACCGTCATCATGGCGATGAGGAGCGTGCGGCAGATGCTGCTGGAAAGGCCGCCCTGCGTCAGCAGGTGGCCCGGGAACTCTATGCCCAGCGCTGCGTGCAGGCAAAGGCCCGCGCGGAAAAAGAAGTCATCTGGCAGCTGGGGGACGAGGTGACCGGCCCTCTGCCCAAACAGCTGGTGGGCGGCAACTACTTCGCCGAGCAGCGGCAGTTCAACCTGAGCCTGCAGGCCAACGGCATCAACTTTGATCAGTTCCTCAAGGTGCGGGGCCAGACGGTGGAAGAGTTCCGCACCTGGCTGCACACCCAGGCGGAACGCAAGCTGCGCAGCTGGCTGGGGCTGCTGCTGGTAGCGGAAGCAGAGGGCCTGCAGCCCACGGAAACCGAGGTGACGGCCGCCCTGACCGACTGGAATGAGAAACTGGACGGGGAACGCACCTTCCCGGCCAACGATGCCCGCAAGGTGCGCCAGCGCCTGATGCGTGCAAAGGCGACGGCCTTTGTGCTGGAGCATTCCACCCTGACCCCGCCCCCGGCAGAACCGGTGGTGCAGGAACTGCCTCAGAAATAAGGAAAAAAGCCGTGTTCCCACGCCGACAGATCGGCAGGGAGCACGGCTTTTAAAGGATGGGGGCTAGGTTTGGGCTCAGGCTTCTTTCAGATGCAGCACACCGGCCTGCACCAGACGCTTGCGCAGCAGGGCACCCACAATGCAGGACACCACGATCTTGGCCAGATCCAGCACGATGAAGGGATACACGCACACAGCCAGTGCATAGCCCAGGTCGCACTGCATCTGGAACACGAACCAGGCGGTACCCAGGACGTAGCAGGCGGCATCGCCCAGCACCAGACCCACGGCGGAGACCACCGGCTGGCCATTGCTTTTTTCAATGAACAGGCCGCCGATGAAAGCCAGCAGCAGGTAACCCACCAGATAGCCGCCGGTGGGGCCTGCCACCTTGGTCAGACCGGCACCGTAGCCGGAGAACACCGGAACGCCGATCAGGCCGATGGCCAGATAAATGACAACACTCAGGGTGCCGAACTTGGGGCCCAGCAGCCAGGCGGTCAGGCAGATGACAAAGTTTGCCAGCGAGATGGGAATGGCTCCGATGGGCACGGTCAGCGGGCCGAGCACGCACAGCACGGCGGCCATCACCGCAGTAACGGCCATCTGGTAAGTGGTGATTTTTTGATTTTTCATAGTAAAATTCCCCTCTGTAAAAATTTGCAAGGCAGTTCTGTGCAAGAGTATAGCCTGTGAATGGACAAATGGTCAACAGAAAAGTTTGCACAGGGTTTACAATTGACTGGAGAGGGGAGAGAACGGAAGGGAGACTGTATGGGCGGAGGACACGTTTCACGGCCGGATTTCGGTATGGCACAGCCGGACCCGGCACATCCACTGACCGAATTCTATCTGCTGGTGCAGCAGGCTCTGGATAAGGCAGGCTGCTTTGCGCTGCCTGCCCTGTATGCCAGCCTGCAGGCCCCTGCGCGCCGAATCTACCCAGAAGAAGCGCGGGAGTATCTGCGTCTTGCGCCGCAGACAGGGGAGGGCTTTGTCCGCCTGCAGGCGGCGGTGCAGATGCAGGTGCTGTACAGCAGCCTGCAGGTGGCAGCCGACGGTGCCCCGGCGGCGCTGCTGCTCACCGAGGAGTGCACCCGCAGCGTGACGGCGCTGCAATTGCTGCCGCCCTTTGTGTGGGAGGATCCGCTGCCGCCGCTGCCGGATGTTCCGGCGGCACTCACTTTGCAGCTGACCGTGCAGGATGTGGAGGCCATCGACGCTGACCCGGCAGCTCTGGGGCGGCGGCTGGTGGGCAGCCCGGCGGGTAAGTGCTGGCTGACCCACCCCAGGGCCGAGACCTTTCTGGCAGAGCGGGTGGCGCTGCTGCAGCGGGTCTACCGCCGCTGACCGGCCGGAAAAAAAGAATGAAGCAGCGAGGGAACTGCCGCAGACGCGGCGGCTTCCTCTTTTGTTTTGCAGGGGTTCATGGTATACTAAAACCGATACGCCGCTGCGGCGGGGTGAAAAAGGTTTTGTTGCACGTTTGTGAATGATACGCAATAATCGGGACTGCTCAACCGTTTCTTGAGTGAAATGTCCCCGTGGAAAGTATTTCCACCGTGCCCGTTGAGGGCGTCAAAGGAGAGTTTGAACAATGGGACAGCTGACCAAAAACGAAGTGTTCGCGCTGGCGGTGCAGCGATACAGCGACGCCGTTTACCGCGCGGCCGTGCACAATTGCCGATGCACGGCCGATGCCGAGGATGTGGTGCAGGATGTATTTGAAAAGCTCCTGCATTACGAGGGCTGCTTTGAGAGTGAGGAGCATCTCAAGGCGTGGCTGCTGCGGGTGGCCATCAACCGCTGCCGGGACCTGACCCGTGCGGCGCACCAGAAGGATACCGAACTGGACGAGAACCTGCCCGCACCGGAACAGATGGAGGACGGCAGTGTGCTGGATGCAGTGAAGGCCCTGCCGGAGAATTACCGCAACGCCATTTACTTACACTATTATGAAGGGTACACCACGGCGGAGATCGGCCGGATGCTGAAGGTGCCCACCAACACGGTGTTGAGCTGGCTGCGGCGGGCGAGGGCACAGTTACAGACGATGCTGAAGGAGGAGATCGAAGATGAGGTGGTATGAGTACAAGATGGAGGCGGATGACCTCCACGCCCCGGAAGATCTGAAGGCAAAGCTGCTGGCCATGGCCGACACCCTGCCCGAAGAGGAAAAGAACCGCCCGATGATGCCGGCGCAGGCAGACAACACGGCTGTCGTGCGCCCGCAGGAACCGCCCAAAAAGGCAAAGCTCATCCATTTCCCTGCAAAGCAGGTGGGCGCGCTGGCCGCCTGTCTGGCCGTGTGCGTGCTGGGCTACGGTGCCCTGAGCACCGGGAAGCTGGACATCGGTGCAAAGAGCAGCAACATGGCTCTGTATTCGGCCAATAGTTCCGCAGCTTCCACCGCAGGTGGCTTTACCACCCAGCAGGCCACGCTGGACGCTACCCCGGAGGCTGCCACCTATGACCTGGACCAGGCGGCCGCCCTTTCTGAGAACGACGCTGCTGCCGCCGAGGACCGGCAGGCCAGCACCAGCCCCAAAATCATCTACACCGCCAACCTGACCCTGGAAAGCAAGGACTACGACACGGCCCGCGCGGCACTGGATGCTGCCCTGAATGACGCAGGCGGGTATCTGGAATCCAGCAGTGAATATTCAGACGTCGGGTCCAGCCGCAGCGTCAACCTGACCTTCCGTGTGCCGGAAGAAAATTACCAGAGCTTTCTGGATGCTGTGGCGCAGGCGGGCAATGTGACCTACAAGAGCCAGCAGGCCGACGATGTGACCACCCAGTACATGGACGTGGAAACGCGGCTGGCCAATCTGGAAGCCCAGCGCACCCGTCTGCAGGAGCTGCAGGCCCAGGCCGACAATCTGTCCGACCTGCTGCAGATCGAGACCAGCCTGACCGACGTGCAGTCCCAGATCGAGAGCTGGCAGAGCCAGCTGGACTGGTACAGCAATCAGGTGCAGCAGTGCACCGTGTACGTCAACCTGAACGAGGTGCAGAACTACACCCCCACCGATGAGAGCTTCCTGGGCAGCGTCGGTGCAGCCTTTGCACAGGGCTGGTCCAATTTTGTAAACGGCCTGCAGCAGCTGGCCGTCTGGCTGGCCGGTGCCTGGCCGGTGGTGCTGGTGATCGCGGCCGCCGCCGCAGGCTTTGCCGTCTGGCGCAAAAAGCGGAAGAAGTAAGGGCGGCAAGCCCCTCCTGCACAAAATTCAAAATTTTTGGAAAAAGGGGTTGACATTGTTCCCGCCCTGTGGTATTATACTTGAGCAGTCAGCGAACAGCTGATGAGCGAAAAGTAAATATCGCGGGGTGGAGCAGTCTGGTAGCTCGTCGGGCTCATAACCCGAAGGTCGTTGGTTCAAATCCGGCCCCCGCAACCACCAAGCGTTCTGAGATTTCTCAGAACGCTTTTTTGTTGTGTTTTATGGCAAAAGAATCCCCCGGTCCACGCTGCAGGCGGACCGGGGAATCCTTTTGCCTTATACTTATAAATGTTCTGCCAGTTCAAACATGGCGCGCACGCTGGCGCGGCTGCGCTCCCGGCGGGAAATGAGCAGGAAGCTGAAGTTCCACTGCGGGCCGTCGATGGGCACGCTGTACAGGTCCGGGCGCAGGTATTTGGGCACGGAAGAGGGCAGCAGGCCGATGCCCACCCCGGCGCTGGCCAGCAGGAACAGCTCCTCCAGCGTCCGGGTGTGAAGGACCGGGTTTCCTTTCAGACCCAGTTGATTGTAGTACTGGCGCAGCAGCTCCTCGGTGTTGCCCCGGGAGTCCTCTTGAGTCAGGATCAGCGTTTCGCCCTGCAGCTGCTGCGGCGCGATCTTTTCCGCTCCGGCAAGGGGGTGGCCGGTCGGCAGCAGCCAGGTGGCGTGCACCTGCTGCAGGATGATGCTGTCCAGCCCCTCCAGATCGGGCAGGTCAAAATCCATGGCGACCAGCAGGTCGATCTTCCGGTCCACCAGCTGGCTGACCAGCTGCTGCCGGGAGCCGGCCACGGTGGAAAGCTGCACTTCCGGGTGCAGGCTGTGGTACTGACGGAGCAATTGGGTGATGGCGTGCTGCTCCAGGATGGTGGGGATGCCCAGGGTCAGGTGGGTCTGCTGCTCCTGGGCGATGGTCTGGGTCCGGGTCACGACCTCTTCCAGCCGGGCCGTGAGCTCGTTGACCTGCTGGAAGAAATACTCCCCGGCCAGCGTCAGCTTGACATGGGCTGTGTCGCGTTCCAGCAGGGTGACGTGCAGTTCCTCTTCCAGGGCGCTGATCTGGCGGCTGATGGCTGTCTGGGACACAAAGCAGGCCCGCGCCGCCTTGGTAAAGCTGCCGGAGCGGGCTACCCGCTGAAAGTACATGATCTGCTGCAATGTCATACGCTTTTTCTCCTGCCTGCATCAAAAATTGTGGAACCTTGCCAAGAGTATAACAAATTTCTTGTGCAAACTCAACCGCCTTATGCGTTTAAGTTATAAGCGGGCAAATTATTGGTATTTCAAATCTTTGCCGAAACCTGTTAAACTTGTAACAAGAGCGCCGGGCCTACACAAGACCGGTGCAAAAGAAGAAAAGAGGTAACCAAATGAAGAGCAAGATCTCTCGCCGCAGCTTCCTGCGCAACATTGCTGCCGCTGGCAGCGGTGCCGCTGCGCTGGGTCTGCTGGCAGGCTGCAGTTCCAGCAGCACCGCAGCATCCTCCGGCAGCACCGCAGCCGCCGAGGACAAGTACACCCCGGGCACCTATTCTGCCTCCAAGAGCATCTCCTACTCCGAGATCGGTGTCTCCATGACCTTTGATGCCAACAGCATCACCGCCTGCGAGATCACTTCCTCCGGTGAGCAGGACCTGCTGACCGACGACAAAAAGACCGCCATGGCCAAGGCCATCGTGGAGGGCCAGAGCGCCGATGTGGACGCTGTGACCAGCTGCACGCTGGTGGCCTCTGTGGGCGCCATCCAGGAGTGTGTAGCCGACTGTATCGCACAGGCTACCGGCACTGAGGTGGAAAAGCCTGAGACGACCGAAGTGACCGGCCGTGTGCCCGGCTACTGCGGCCCCGGCGACTGGCTGGGTGAGGCTCCGGCTGACCCCGACAAGTACGAGGATGCAGGCACCTATGATGTGGTCATCGTGGGCGGCGGCCATGCAGGCGTGGGCGCAGCCTTTGGCGCTGTGGACGAGGGCGCTACTGTGGCGGTCATTGAAAAGCAGCCCTGGGGCAACTTTGTGGACCTGGACGGCACCGGCACCAACATGGGCGGCTGGTACGGCGAGGACATCGGCCACGTCAACTCCAAGCTGCTGATCGAGCGCGGCTATGGCCCCTATGACACCGGTGCCATCACCTCCGAGTTCTGCAAGCGTGCCGCAGGCCGTGTGAACCCCGAGATCATCAAGAACTTCGTGCAGTATTCCGGCCAGATGTTCGACCGCTACGAGGAGATCTACGACTCCTATGAGGAAGAGCGCAAGGCCAACGACAGCGACGTGTATCTGGCCGATACCGCTGTCATCGTGCCCAAGGCTGCCGGCGACGGCAAGACCGGCGACCAGTGGGTGGACGGCGAGCCCGCAGGCGGTGCCGGCCACTACGACCTGAGCGATATGTTCAAGTACCCGCTGTGCAACACCCAGGCAGCTTACGGCCAGCACAAGGCCAGCTACCCCATCAGCTGCGGCGGCTACCTGACCTGGCCCTGCAATGCCCAGTTCTACGGCTATCAGGGCAACAACATCGAGTACATCCACAAGTACATCGTCAAGTATGTGCAGGAGACCCCCAACTGTGCCTGGGACTTTGAGCGCGAGGGCATCAAGCTCATCCAGGACGAGAGCGGCAAGGTCACTGGCGTGTACGCCAAGGGCGCAGACGGCACCTACTACCGCTACAACTGCAACAAGGGCGTCATCCTGTGCGCAGGCGACTTCATCGGCAACCCCGAGATGTGCTGGGCGCTGCTGAACGAGGGCATGGAGTGGGCTGAGCGCAGCGGCGCGACCGCTGACAGCTGGGCCTCTGCAGGCACCCGCAACGGCCAGGGCCACAAGATGGCCTGCTGGGCAGGCGGCATGATCGAGCCCACCCCCCGTGGCTGGATGGCCATCGGCGGCGGCGCTTCCGGCCCCTGGGGCACCGCTCCCATGCTGATGCTGAACAGCCGCGGCAAGCGCTTCATGAACGAGGGCGCCATTGCGCAGATGCAGGCCACCTGCCTGCGTCAGCCCGCCGGTCTGGCCTGCTACGTCACCGACGCCAACTGGGCCAAGACCCTGAAGGCTGCTCCGCTGGACCACGGCGCACCCAACTTTGGCATGCAGGACTACTGGGATAAGATCGAGCAGGACATGAACAACACCGTGTCCGGTCAGGCCAACACCATCACCATTGCAAACCTGGCCGAGCGCACCCAGATGGCCGGTACCATCTACCGTGCCGACACTCTGGAGGAGCTGGCAGATCTGCTGGGCTACAAGGGCGCTGCCAAGCAGAACTTCCTGGACAGCATCGCACACTACAACGAGCTGTGCTATGCAGGCGTGGACAGCGACTACGGCAAGGATGCACCGTACATGGTGCCCATCGACACCGCTCCGTTCTTCGGCGGCACCAGCTCCACCGGCCACTCCTCCAACCCGATGATGGTCACCATGAGCGGCGTCATCACCGACGAGACCCAGAATGTCCTGAACAAGGACTGGGAGCCCATCGAGGGCCTGTATGTGGCTGGCAACTGCCTGGGCGGTCGTTACGGCTTTGGCTACAGCACTCCGTTCGCCGGCAACTCGGTCGGTATGGCCATGACCCACGGCTGGACCGCAGGCCATCAGGTGGCTTCCGACAAGAAGTTCCTGGGTGAGCCCGTGGAGGCCATGGAGGCACCCGCAGGCGGCCCCGGCGGTCCCGGCGGCCCCGGCGGCCCCGGCCGCCCCGGCGGTCACCACTGATCTCTTCTGACGCGTTTCTTTCTCTTCTTCTCTGGGGAAGCCCCGTTACAGGGCTTCCCCTTTTGCATGAATGCGTGTATACTTTATAAAAAACGACAAGGAGCATCACCATGGCAAAACCGCTCGTGCTTGACCTGCACATCCCTTACTGCATCCGCCCGGAAAACTACCTCGCGCACTTCAACGCGGTGGGCTCCAATGCGGAAAAAAACGCCTATATGGACGCCCTCAAACGGGAGGTGCTCTCCTATGAGGGCGAACTGGACGGTTACGAGATCCGGGCCGTGCACCTCAGCGGCGGCAGCGCCAGCGTGATGGCCCCGGACTTGCTGGGCGATGTGCTGCGCACGGTGCGCACCCATCTGCCGGTGGCGCAGGGGGCAGAGGTCAGCTACGACTCGCTGCCCGTCACCATCGGCACGCCGTCCCTCACGGGCATCGCGTCCGGCCACCCCAACCGCACCGAACTGATGATGCGCTCGGACAACGACGCCGAGCTGAAGGCGCTGGGCTGCACCCACAACGCGCAGCATATCCGCAACGCCATGCTGTTTCTGGCAAAGTTCCACCTGAACAATGTGGGCCTGACCCTGAACTACGGCATCCCGGGGCAGACGATGCAGAGCTGGCACAACAGCCTGCACGCGGCGGTCATCATGCAGGCCGGGCACATCACGGCAGAGCCGCTGGCCGTGACCGACGCCGAGGGCATGCCCAACGCGGCGGAGCGGTTCGAGATGTTCCGCTATGCCTGCGAGTACCTGCCGGAGAACGGCTACAAGATGTATGCTGCCGGGTGCTTTGCCCGCCCCGGCTACGAGTACCGCGCCCGTGCCATGGAGTGGAACGGGGATGACGTCATCGGCATGGGCGTCAACGGCGGTTCGGTGTACGACGGCTATGCCGTGCGCAACACCAACAATCTCAAGCTCTATATCAAGAATGCCGGTGACTTTGAAAAGCTCACGGCGCAGGCCGCGCAGCTGGACGAGAACGCGCTGATGCTGCGCTACCTGCGGGGCCGCATGAAGCTGAACGACGGCGTGGTGGAGCCGCTGTTCCGGGAGCGGTTCGGGCAGGAACTGCCGCAGGAATTTTCCACCCTGCTGGATAAGGCGGTGGAAAACGGCCTGGCCCAGCGCACGGCCGACGGCTGGATGCCTACTCTGGAAGGACTGTTCCGGGGCGAGGTACTGTAACACAAAAAGCGGGAGCTGTCTCATGGGAGAGACGGCTCCTGTTTTTTATGCAGCAAAAGCCCCACGGCGTGCCGATTTGTGGTATACTGGTAGAAAACACGGACCCGTGAAGGAGAAAAGAATGCAATACAAACTTCTGGTAAGCGATTTTGACAATACACTGGTGCCCTTTGGGGAGTCGAAGCCCCGCCCGGCGGTGGTAAAGGCCGTGAAAAAACTGCAGGCCGCCGGGGTGAAATTTGCGCTGAGCACCGGCCGCGCCTATCCTTGCGTGCACAGGGAGCAGCTGGGCGGCATCCGGCCGGATTACATCGTTACCTGCAACGGTGCCTGTGTGACCGATGCCAAGGGCACCGTGGTGGCGGAACACCCCCTCACCAACGAGGAAATGTACGCGCTGGTGGATTTCTGCGAGGATTACAACTACCCGCTGCAGTTCAATTTCCGGGATGCATGCTATGTGTACTGTGAGTACGAGGCCCTGCGCAACAACTACGCAAAGATGGGCAGCAGCGGCCTGACCTGCGTGGACGGCGAGGACCAGGACCGGCACCTCATCGACATGCCGCATTCGGCGTTTGCCGCGGTGCCGCCGGAACATGTAGCAGACTTCATGGCAAAATATGGCCATCTGAACCTGAACTGGATGCAGGTGGGCGCGAAAAACGCCGACGGCTACTGCTTTTACGACATCGTGCGCGGCGGCATGGACAAGGGCGTGGGCCTGACCGACCTGTGTGCCCGGCTGGACCTGCCGCTGGAAGAGACGGTGGCGGCGGGAGACTCGGCCAACGACCTGAGCATGCTGCGCACGGCCGGCTTGGGCGTGTGCATGGACAATGGAACCGAGGATGCAAAGGCCGCTGCTGACCGGATCATCGGTGATGTGCGGGAGGACGGCCTGGCGGCGCTGATCGAGGAACTCTGGTTTGATGGCCCGAAAGCAGAGCCCTCCGGCCGGGACCTGGGCTCGGCCTGGGCACAGATCGAAAGCGCAGGCGGCCAATGAGCTTTGCGCCGGTGTACAATGAGCATAGCCGGGCGCTGATCCTGGGCACCTGGCCCAGCCCCAAAAGCCGGGAGATGGCCTTTTATTACGGCCACCCGCAGAACCGCTTCTGGCCGATGATGGCTGCCCTGACCGGGGAGCCGGTGCCGAAGCGGGAGGACATCGAAGCAAAAAAGCAGATCATCCTGCGCCATGGGTTGGCCCTGTGGGACACGCTGGAAAGCTGCACCATCACTGGGGCGTCGGATGCATCCATCCGGGACGTGGTGCCCAACGACATCGCCGCTCTGCTGCAGAAGGTGCCCATTGAGGCGGTGTTCTGCAACGGGGCCACGGCCTATCGCATTTATACAAAGTATCTGCAGCCGGTCACCGGCCTTGCGGCGGTCAAACTGCCCAGCACCAGCCCGGCCAATGCGGCCTGCCGCCCGGAGATGCTGCGGCAGGTGTGGGGCACGGCGCTGACAGACTGGATCACCAAATAATTGCCAAGCTGTAAATTCTTCATGAATCCGCTTGCGTTTTTCGCAAAGGGTTGTATTATGGGTACTATAAGGGGCACCTGCCCCGGAAAAGGAGAACGACCATGAGCAAGATCATCCGCACCCGGAAGTCCAGTGTCCTGCCGTACTACGCGGCGGCGCTGGTGTTCGTGGTGCTGTGCGCGGTGCTGCCGGTGTACCGGCTGTGGGCCCTTGCGGCGGCGCTGGCAGCCGCTGCGGCGGCATTCCTGGCGGCCAAAAAGGTCTGCCCGCCCCGTGTGGTGGAAACCGAGGTGCCCTTCCACACGGGTGTGGAGGACGTGGACGCCATGTTGGCAGACATCCAGCAGAAGCTGGACACTCTGCACAGCCTGAACGAATCCCTGCCCGACCCGCAGCTGTCTCTGCGATTGTTCTTTTACTGCCATTTTCTTATTCCTTATCCTAACTTGATATCCCTGACCTCAACCCGAAAATATGCCCGGCCGGGAAAACTAATTCTTAATTCTTTGCGCCCCTGCTCTCACCGGCGGTTCTGAGAAAGGAACATGCGGCACCGTTGCTTTTGAACGACATGCATATTCAACAAAATAACCGGCATAATGCCCCTCACTTAAAATGTTGCAGACTGGGAAAATAAAGGCGGAAGTACCGAAACATACACAAACGTACGGAAGGACACTTCCGTCCTGCAATTTCCCTGCCAGTTCCCGGTCAGAAACATCTACAGTTTGGCGGCAATAGCCTCTATCTCATAACATTCAATAAAGTCACCGACCTGAATGTCATTATAGTTTTCAAAGCTCATACCGCATTCATAGCCTTCTTTAACTTCCTTGACGTCTTCTTTGAAACGTTTGAGTTGGCCGAGATTGCCGTCATGGATAACGACATTGTCACGCAGCAGGCGGACTTTTGCACCGCGTTTGACCAGCCCTTCGGTAACCATACAGCCGGCAACTTTGCCCACCCCGGTAATATTAAAGACATTGCGGATTTCGGCATAACCGAGAATCTTCTCTTTGAGTTCGGGCGACAGCATGCCTTCCAAACCTTTCTTCACGTCATCGGCCACATCGTAGATAATCGAATAATAACGAATATCAACACCGTCGCGACGGGCCATATCCCGCGCCTGAGGAATGGCACGAACGTTAAACCCGATTACAAAAGCGTTTGAAGCTTTTGCCAGCGTAATGTCGGATTCGGAAATCGGACCGACCGCCGAGTGCAGAATTTGAACACTGACTTCATCATTCGACAACTTGTTCAACGTTCCTTCAATTGCCTCAATCGACCCTTGAACGTCAGCTTTGATAATAACCGGCAAGTGTTTGATTTCTCCGGATTTAATCTTATCCAGCATCTGTTCCATCGCTGACTTGGCGCTCTTTACCAGTTTGGCGTCACGTTCTTTACGGATACGATAATTGGTTACTTCACGAGCCTGATTTTCATCAGCAACAACCGTAAAATCGTCACCGGCCGCAGGTGTTCCCTGCAAACCGAGAACTTCTACCGGAGTTGCCGGACCGGCTTCCTGAACTTTGTGCCCCATTTCATTAAACATGGCACGAACACGTCCCCATTCTTTGCCGGCAATACAAATGTCGCCGACCTTGAGCGTTCCGCGCTGAACCAAAACCGTTGCCACCGAACCGCGGCCTTTTTCCATTTTGGCTTCAATGACCGTACCGTCAGCCGTCCGGTTCGGATTCGCTTTCAAATCCAGAATCTCAGCCTGCAGCAAAATAGCTTCCAACAACTTATCGATATTGATGCGCTTCTTTGCCGAAACTTCCGCACAAAGCGATTCGCCGCCCAGTTCTTCCACCGCAATGCCGTGCTGCAGCAAAGCAGTCTTAACTTTCATCGGGTCGGCGCCCGGCAGGTCAATTTTGTTAATCGCCACGACAATCGGCACTTCCGCCGCCTGAGCATGGCGGATAGCTTCAATTGTCTGCGGCATAATGCCGTCATTGGCAGCCACGACCAAAACCACAATATCGGTCACTTTGGCACCGCGCGCGCGCATTTCCGAAAAGGCCTCGTGACCCGGCGTATCAATAAAGGTAATCTTGTCACCTTTCGGCGTCACAATCTGATATGCACCGATATGCTGGGTAATACCGCCGGCTTCGCGTGCGGCAACATTTGTCTCGCGCAAGGCATCCAGCAAAGAAGTCTTACCATGGTCAACGTGCCCCATAACCGTAACCACCGGTGCCCGCGGCAGCATCTGATCCGGCGTATCTTCCGCACCCTTGATAGCTTCTTCAACATCGCTGTCGGCCACGCGCTTAAACTTGTGTCCCAGTTCTTCGACCACGATTTGCGCCGTATCGGCATCAATCGGCTGGTTAATGGTTGCCATAACCCCCAGAGACATCAGCTTTTTGATAACATCGGCACTCTTCTCGGCCATACGGTTAGCCAACTCCTGAACCGTAATAATTTCAGGAATAATAACTTCTTTAATAACCTTTTCCTGCGGCTGAACCGGTTGAACCGGTTTAGGCTGTTTTTTCTTAAAGCGGCGCCGCGGCCCGCCGAAACCGTAATCGTCATCGTCGTCATCACCGCTGCCGATGCTGTGCAGATTAACTTTTCCGCCCCGGCGCTGCGGTTCAAAACTCCGTTTCATAACTTTTTTGCGTTCCTGCTCAAATACGTCTTCGCGGCTTTTTTCAAGGTCGGAAGCTTTGCGGAATTTTTTTGAAGAATTTTCCTCTTCATCTTCGTCATCATCATAATCTTTTGATTTTTTATCTTTGGTCTTAAAAGATTTTTCCTCGGCTTCGACTACCGGAGCTGTAATCTGGGCCGATTTGATTTCTTTCACCATTTCCGCCTTTTTGGCTTCTTCCGCAGCCTGACGCGCCAAACGCTCTTTTTCTTCCTGTTCGCGTTCCTGACGGCGCAGACGTTCTTTCTCCTCTTCTTCCTGACGGCGGCGGGCCTCATGCTCTTTGGCTTCGGCAATCAGCTTCAGTTTCATAGCCGTTGCTTCGTCAATCTTAACATTGTTTTCGGCCGGCTGCGCATTCGGATTAATCACTCTTTTTTTGCGTACTTCCACCTGCACAACTTTTTTGCCTTCGTGCGTATGAGCCTTATCACCCAGATTTTTGAGAGTAAGCGTCGATTTTCCCGATAATGTTAATTTGCTCTTTGCATTATCTTCTGTCATATATTTCCATCTCCGTAATTCAATATTCTTCTTCGTCTTAAGAATTTAAAAACTTGTCCAGTCTTTTAAACTCCGTATAAACCATGTCAGACATCCTGTTTTTCAAAAATGCCGCATGGACCGTATTAACCCGATCTAATGCCTTGTCCAACTCCTCAACATCATACAACGCGAAAACCTCAACCCCTTTGGCCAGCAAAAGCATTTTGGCATGCCCGTCAGCCCCGGCGTCTTTAGCCTCAAGAATAAAAGCCGCTTTGTCCTTACGCAGCGCTTCGCTGACTTTTTCAAAACCGGTTACCAAGTCCCCGGCTTTTTTGGCCAGACAAACAGCCTCCAAACCTTTTTTTCTTAAAATGGCCTCCACCATCGGAATAAGGCCGTCACTTACTTTTACATTCTTTTTAAGCGCTTTGGCAAATAGATTTTTCGCCGCAGCAACCTTTAATGCCGACAAAGAACAGGCCACATAAATCCCTTTGCCGGGCAGCCGTTTCCTGAAATCAGGAATAACCTGATTGTCCGGCGTCACGGTAAAACGCAGCAAATCCTTGCTTTCCATTACCTTTCCGCTGACAATGTCTTTCCGTTCCTTATCTTCTTTAACCATAAACAAACCTGTTAATTAAAAAACAAAATGGGTTATATGAGCCGGATAGTAAGATTTCAGGGTGGGAAAAGCGGAGTGTACACAGAAGTACATGAGCATTTTCCCGACCCGCAAAATCTGTACTAGCCGGCCATAGAACGCGTTTTATTCAAACCAGTGGGCGCGAGCCGCCATAATAATCCGATTAGCTTCTACTTCGGAAAGAACATTCTCCCCGAGCATTTCCATCAGTTCGTCTGCGGCTAAATCGCCCAAGTCGTCAATGGTTTTAACACCTTTATCGGCCAGTGTCAAAATCATATCCTGATCCAGCCCTTCAATGCCTTTGAGTTTCTCGTCAATACCGAGAGTTTCGCTCTTCTTGGCAAATTCGGCATTGCGTTTTTCGATAAAGGCCTTGGCTCTGGACTGCAATTCGGAAGCAACATCTTCATCAAAACCTTCAATTTCGGACAGTTCGCTCAGCGGAACCAATGCAACTTCGTCCACGGTAGAGAAACCTTCGGCAATCAACAGATGCGCAATCATCTCGTCAACGTCCAAGGCTTCCATAAAGCGTTGTGAACGGACTTTATTTTCATTTGAGCGGCGTTCCTGTTCCTGTTCTTCGGTCAAAACGTCAATATCGCAGCCCAACAGCTGGGAAGCCAGTTTAACATTTTGTCCGCGGCGGCCGATGGCAATGGAGAACTGCTCCTGCGGAACAACCGCTTCAATACGGTTGTTTTCTTCATCCAAAACGACTTTGGTCACTTCGGCCGGAGCCAAAGCGCTGACAATGTACTGAGCCTTGTCTTCGGAATAAGGAACAATATCGATTTTTTCGCCCTGCAGTTCGGTAACCACCGCCTGAACGCGAATACCGCGCAAACCGACGCAGGCACCAACGGCGTCAACCGTCATATCATCGGCTTTAACGGCAATTTTCGCTTTTGAACCCGGATCACGGGCAACGCCCATAATTTTAACCACGCCGTCATAAATTTCCGGAACCTCCTGCGTAAACAGCTTGGCCAAGAATTCCGGACAAGTACGGGAAAGGAAAATCTGCGGCCCTTTATTCTCGCGGCGAACATCAAGGACATAAGCGCGAACCCGGTCGCCGTTTTTGAATTTTTCCCGCGGAATAATTTCATCGCGGCGCAGAATGGCTTCCGCTTTGCCGATATCGAGAATAACATTGCCGAACTCGATTCGTTTGATGGTTCCGTTAATAATCGTACCGACTTTTTCTTTGTATTCTTCAAATTGTTTGTTACGTTCGGCATCGCGAACTTTCTGAACAATAACCTGCTTTGCGGTCTGGGCGGCAATGCGGCCGAAATCGATCGGCGGCAGCTCATCAATGATAAAATCGCCGACTTTGGCATTTTCATCGTAAGCCAAAGCATCCTCCAGCAAAATTTTGGTTGCATTCTGACTGTCGTCTTCTTCGCCTTCCGCCGGAACAATCTCATCAACCACTTCACGGTAACGGGCCAGACTGATGGCGCCGGTTTTGCGGTCAATCGTCGCACGAATGTCGTGTTCGAAACCGTATTTGGAACGGGCAGCCTTCTGAATGGCAATTTCCATTGCTTCAAAAACATCTTCTTTATCAATGTTTTTCTCACGGGCTACCGTATCGGCAACCAAAATAATTTCAGGTCTGGGCATATTTTCGATTCTTTGCATTTTATCCTCGTTAGTCCTAATTATTACAAAACGTTGTTGGTTATTCTTCAATCACATGTTCGCCGCACTCGGGATGCTCATCGACATACTTCTGCAGCAACTCGTCGGTAATCACGATTTTGGCTTTGCTGACCGCATCAAAGGGAATAACATATTCCCGGCCGTCCATTTCCAGATGAACTTTGTTTTCCTCGTCCAAACCGGTAATTTTGCCTTTAAACCTCTTGCGGTTTTCAATGGCTTCATCCGTCTCAACCTTGGCTTCATAACCGGCAAAACGGGCAAAATGCGCCGGCTTGGTCAACGGCCGGTCAAGCCCCGGAGAACTGACCTCCAGATTATATTTGTCTTTAATCGGATCATTGGCATCCAGCACTTCGGAAATTTTGCGACTGACC
>OLGE01002310.1_pt1 | contig 17087 bp, 12 predicted proteins | sample 1605151 | NCBI WGS metagenome assembly OLGE01 (sample SAMEA3888912, study PRJEB22519) | human gut metagenome | biome: human gut; feature: human-associated habitat; material: faeces | place: Denmark | collected 2010
TCTCGATGACCTCATCACTGGCTTTCTTCGGATGCTTGCTCCTTGGCATGACTTTCCTCCAACCGTGGCGGTGGAGGACGTAATAGATCTGTGATGTCCCTATGGAATGACCTACAGCTTCCCGATATGCAGTCTCAATATCATGCACCGATACCGTTTTTCCTGCATTTGAATCCTGACGAAACGGCTCCAGGAGCGCTTCCTCTTCTGCATAACTCAGGTTCCGGTGGTTTCCGTGATAGTGGCTTTCTGTGATACTTGCAAGACCATTGGCTTTATATCGGGAAACCAGCACGGTAATATATTGCGTGTGGAAGCCGGTTTTTTCACGAATTTCTTTGTTCTGCTTCCCTTCTGCTCGCATCTCAAGTGCTGCCAGTCTTTTTTCAACATTTTTATCTCGATTCTTTTCCCTCGCTGCCTTGATCTCTTGCGCTTCCTCAAGCGTGAAAGTGTATCTTTTCATTTCTCATCACCATGTTCATTATACAACAACGACGATAAATCATCAATCTTATTAAAAAGATATTAGTATGAACTCGAACCGGAGCAGCAGCGCTGCCAGCGCGGAGAAGTTGACCGCAAGCAGATCCAGAAGGATCAGCAGCACAACGCGCCGATGCAGCGTGTAGTCTCGTTTTACAGATTGGATTGCCATGAAAATGTCTCCTTAAGCGCCGGCCGTCGGGGCATCACCGGATGCCTGCGCGCGCCGGCTGCCATAGCCGTAGCCATAGCCGTAACCGTAATAGCCGCCGGAGGCGTGCCTGCCGGAGGCATAGTTGATGACGCAGCCGATGACGGGCAGCTTGCTGTCCGAGAGGATCTGCGCGCATTCGAGGATCTTCCGCTTCGGTGCGTAATTCTGCCGGATGGTCAGAAGCGCGCAGTCCGCTGAGACGGCGACCTCTGCGGCGTCCGCCAGCAGCGCTGCGGGCGGGGTGTCGAGTATGACATAGTCAAAGACGGTGCGGCAGGCGTCGAAGAAGGGCCTGCACGCGGGGCGCGTCAAAAGCTCTGCCGCGTTGGCGTCTGGTTTCCCGGCCAGCACGAGATAGAGCCCCTTGGTCTGGGCTTGGCGGACGATCTTCTGATAGGACGTTTCGCCGCGCAGATACTCTGCCAGACCGTCCTTGTTTTCAAGGCCGAGTGCGCGGGCGACCGATGGGTTTCTGAGGTCGCAGTCCACCAGCAGCACGCGCGCGCCGCCGCCGGCAAGCGCCTCGGCAAGGTTGATCGCAACCGTTGTCTTGCCCTCACCGGGCGAGGCACTGGAGACAAGCAGGACCTTCATCCCGCTCTCGCGCATTTTCTTTTGCACGCGGATGCGCATGAGCTGTACGGCCTCAGAGAAGCCGGAGTGCGCCTCCGGCTGGAGGCAGAGCGCACGCTCGCTCTTTTTCCGGCTCCGGACGAGCGGCAGAACGCCAAGCGTGGGCAGATTCAGGATCTGCTTGAGCTCGTCCTCTCCGTGAACAGTGCTGCGGAGCGCCGCAAACACGATGCAGACGAGCAGCCAGAGCGCTGTACAGACCAAAACGCTTTTTTTGACCGCGCCGCGATAGCTTCGCGTATTGTACGGTACGGACGGCAGTCCGCTTTCATCCAGCAGATTCATGACCGTCGGGCCGACGACGAATTCTGCGACGTCGGGATAGTTCTCAATCACGGCGTTTAGCACATTGTAGGCAAGCTGCGGGTCGGAGGAGGTAACGGTGAGCGTAAAAATGTTGGTGTTGTTCAGAACAGAGGCGGACACTGCCGGCATGGCAGAGATGCCGAGCTCGCGCATAACACGGTCGTTCAGCGCACCGCTCGTCAGAATGTAGGGGAACGTTTTTGCCATCTGCTCCGCAGTGGCGGTGTTGTAGCTGCGGATCTCGGACTGAAGCGGGTTTGCGACATAGACCGTAAACGTTGCGCTTGCGCGGTACATCGGGCGGTAGGTGCGATAGGTGCGCCAGCAAAGAAGACCCGTGCAGACGGCAAGTGCCGCAATGAACAGCAGCAGTGTCTGCCGCATGGTGCGTAAGCCGTCGGTCAGAAGCTGATGCAGATCGATGCCCGCGATATTCACTTCTTTGTTTGTATTATTCTCCATAGCGTAGCTCCGTTCAGCGGCCATCTTTCCGGGCGGCGTTATAAGCGCCGTATTTGCCGTACTTTCCGTAATGGCCGTAATGTCCATAGCCGTATCCGTAACCGTATCCGTAGCCGTAGCTGCTCTGCTCGGAGAGGATGGAGGCATGGCAGTCATTCAGCACGCAGCCGAGCAGCTTTGCGTTTGTGCCGCGCAGCGTGCTGACACAGGCGCGCAGCAGCGCTGTTCCGGCCTGATTTTGCCGCACGACCAGAACGGCGGCGTCGGCCAGCTCTGCAAGCGCCTCTGCGTCAGAACCGGCGGACATGGGCGGCGTGTCCAGAATGACGTAGTCATAGCGTGAGCGGACGGCGTCAAGAAATGCTGCCATGGCACTGGAGCTGACGAATTTACTGGAATTGCGGACGGACTGCGTCTGCAAAAGCAGCGACAGCGTGGATGTATCCGATGCGCGCACAATGGCGTCGCCCGGCGCAGCCGTGCCGCGAAGGACCTCCAGCGTTTCGTGCTGGACAGCGGGGATCTCAAGAATCTTGCGGCAGGCGGGCTTGCGCAGATCGCAGTCGACCAGAAGCACACGCTTGTGTTTCTGTGCCAGCGACAGCGCCAGATTGACGGCGATGGTGGATTTTCCCTCGTTTTCGAGCGCGCTTGTGATCAAAATGGTGTTGCCGCGCTCCGGCATGTGCTGCTCCAGCTTCCGCCGGAGCGTCCGGATGGTCTCGGTGTAGGAGAACGAGGTCAGCGGCTCGGTGATCAGGATGGAGCTCTTTTTACGGCGCAGCGCGGCGCGGAGCGTGCGGTATTTGCGCTCGTGCCGGATCTCGGCGAGCACGCGGCAGTCGAGCTTCCGCTCGGCCTCACCAACGCTTCGGACGGCGTCACGCAGCAGAGAGATCATAAACAGCAGGACGCACATGCCGGCTGCGGTCAGCAGCGCGGCCTTTTTGGCGGCGCCCGCGGCATTCAGCGGGTTGGACGGTGCGGAAGGCACGGTGGGGCTTTGAAGCACCTCCAGAACCGTGTCGCCGATGACCTGCTGGGTGACAACAGAGTGGCAGTCGATGATGGCGTTTGTAACGAGAAAGGCGGTGCGGGGGTCACGGTCTGTGACGCACATGGTGAGCAGGTTCGTCTCCGCGACCGCCGAGGCCTCAATGCTTCCGTGGAAAGCGGGAATGCCGAGCGTCTCGACCACGGTCTTGCGCAGGACGGAGCTGTTCAGAATCTCAGAAAAGACGGCGGCAAGATTGCTCGTCGCAGAGAGATTCTGGTATACGGAGGAGGAGCTGTCCTGCATGGTGACAACGAACGTTGTCGTCGTGGTGTAGCGCGGCGTATATGTCGCCTCACTTCCGGCGTAAGCGCCGAGCGCGGCGATCAGTGCGAGCGCGGCGATCACATACCAGCGGCGCAGCACGTCGCGCAGGCAGACGATCGGGTCAAACGACAAAAGCTCGATGCTCTGCTCCTGCTTTGGTACTTTTTCTTCCGTCATGTCAGTCCTCCACAACCACAAGCAGGCGGCTCCTGCCGGTATAGCGTCCGTATGTCACGGTGTAATCCACATAATATGTGCCGGGAACGGCAGTATCCACATTGGAGCTGACCTCCACATCCACGCCGGTCTGCGCGTGGTTGAGCAGGAACGTCTGCCCGCCCGCGTTCAATTCCTGAAGATATTGTCTCGGGGAAAAGGCCTCGCCTGTCTTCAGATAGAGAAGATACGTCTCCAGCGTGATCTCCGCCGAGCCGGTCCCGCCGTCCGTCAGCAAAACGGGCGCGGTCAGATAAGACGTGTCACCCAGCGCGTTTGTCACGCGGAACTGGACGGTGTAGTCACCGGCCTCTCGCAGCATGGAGCCGCCGCTAATGAGCGTGCCCTTGATGCGCTCGGTCAGGTCGCCGTCAAAGACGTCCTGTGCGCTGAGCGGCGCGAACGCGTCCGGTGAGACGCCCGCGCGGAAAATAAGCGGTGCGCTCAGGCTGAAGCGCGGACTTGTATAGTCGGAATAAAAGACCGTGCGCTGCGCCTTTGCCACATTTCCGGCGCGGTCAAATGCCGCGTAAGTCACGGTAAAGCGCTTGTCCGCCACAACGCCGCGCACAGACTCAACGATCAGAGACGGCGTCACATCACCGTCCCGTGCATCCGCCGCGGACATGCCTTCGAGAAGGTGTGTGTCCGGGTCGGAGACAGACAGCGTCAGCTCCTGCTGCGCCATGCTGATCTTGGGCGGCTCGCGGTCAGCAGTGCGCAAATAGCGGTACTGATACACGGCAAACGCCGCACAGCAGAGCAGCGTCAGAGCCAAAAGCAGAATTTTTCCTTTGTTTCGCACAGTCCATTCTCCTCAACCGAACCAGTTCGGTTCGTCTGTTTCAATTTCAGTGTCGCGCAGTACACAGCGCGGATTTTGGTCGAGCAGCTTCCATGCCAGCTCGGTCGGGTACTCCCGCAGCAAAAAGGCCGCCGCATCGCGCAGCCAAGGCGTCCGCACGGTGGGGTAGTGGGCGTCGCTGGCGACAAATGACACAAAGCCGCGTTCGAGCATACGGTGTGCCAGTGTCTCCGCGCGTTCACCGAAGCGGCCGAGCAGGCTGCCGCGGTTGATTTGCAGCAGGCAGCCCATGCTGACCCACACGCTCAGAAGCTGCGGCTGCATCTGTGTATACGCATAGCGCTCCGGATGCGCCACGATCGGGCGCAGACCGAGCCGGAGAACGGAATGAAGGATGTCGGTCGCCTCCGGGCCGTAATCAGCGAACGGAAACTCAATGAGCGGGTAGCGGGATGAGGCCAGCGTGCACAGTGCGCCGCTTTTCAGGCGTTCGGCGGTCTGCGGCGTGCCGAAGATCTCCATGCCGGGATAAATGCGCAGCGGAAGACCGGCCTCGCGCAGAGCGTGGGTCAGCAGGTCCACCCGCAGCGGAATGTCACGCGCGGCAACGCAGTGCACACCGGGCAGGTCACAGTGGGGCGTTGCGATCATGGCGCGCACGCCGCTTTGCAGCGCGAGCCGCGCCATTTCGATCGAGTCCTCCATCGAGGGAGAACCATCGTCAACGCCCGGTAGGATGTGCGCGTGGATGTCAATCATCGGTTTGATCGAGCGCACCGATCTCGCTCAGCTGCCGCAGGAAATCCGCCGCGTCGGCACGTGCGGTTTCGGGGGCGACGTCGTATTCCGATACGACCGCCTCGGTAAGACTGTCAAGGCTCTGGTCGGTCTGTAGAGCCTTAAAAAGAAACGCGCCGATCTCGTTGAGCGTGACAAGACCGTTGATCCCGGATGCGCCGGGACCGACCGGAACGAGCATAAACTCTCCTGCGATCTCGCGGAGAAGAAAATCTGTGGAAGCTCTCATGTGTGCGTCCTCCTTCGGAAGCTGAGTATTTGATATACACGCTGAAGCCGGTGCCGCAGCGGCAGAAGATGCGTCCAGACGTGCGCGAAAAAATCCCACCAGAAGCAGCCGGGCTTTTGACGTTTTCCCTTTCGCGTGGCAGAGCGCACCACGGCAAAGACCTGTTCTCTGCGGATGCCGCGCTCCAGCACGGTCTGTGCGTCTCCGGCGAGGCAGAGCGTGCCGTCGCGCGCGAGACGGATGATGCGGTGAAGGACATACGCGCCGTCATCGCGGCGGTATAAAACGATGTCGCCGGGGCGAAGCGGCGCTGCGGGCTTTGTGAGCAGGACGCTGTCGCGTCCGGGGACGAGAAACGGCGTCATGCTGCTGCCGGTGATCTCCAGCGGGAGCGCGTCTGCGGTCTCCAGCAGCTCGCGGTAATGCTCCAGCAAGGTCCCGGTATCAACGCTCAGATGTTTTCGCTGCATGCGTTTTCCTCTCGAACAATGCCGTCCGCAGCGCGGTAGCGGCGGCTGCAAATGGCGGCTGCCGCCGGGCGGTGCGTTACGAAAATACAGGTATGGACGAACGGACTTTCCCGCAGGTTCCGAAGAAGCTGCGTCTCCGTCGCTTCATCCAGCGCGGAGGTCGCCTCGTCCAGAAGCAGAATCGGCGCCCCGCGCAGCAGCGCGCGCGCAATGGAAAGGCGCTGGGCCTGACCCTCGGAGAGTCCCTTTCCGTGACCGCCGAGTCGATGGTCGAGCTTATCCGGCAGTGCGCTGACAAACTCCCACGCGCAGGCGGCGCGGAGCGCGGCCTCCAGCCGCGCGTCGTCCGCATCGGGGTCGGTAAGACAGAGATTTTCACGAATGGTGCCGGAAAACATGCTGTTTCCCTGCGGGACATAGGAGAAGGCGCGCCGTGTCGCGGCGGAAAGCGCGTATTCGGCGCCGTCGCAGAGAAGGCTTGCCGTGCCGCTTTTCGGCTGGATAAGACCAAGCAGCATGCGCAGCATGGTCGTCTTGCCTTCACCGGATGGGCCGGTCAGTGCAACGAATTCGTTTTCCGCGGCGTAAAAATCAGCGCTTTTCAGAACGGGCTCACCGCTCTGATAGGAGAAGGAAGCGCCGTGGATGCAGACGGAGACATGGCGCAGTTTGTCCGAGGTGAGCGTGTCCGCGCCGGATTCCGCAGGAAGCTGGGTGACGGCCATCACGCGTCCCGCAGAGGTCGAAATGGAGATTGCGGACGAGACGAGCCCGATCAGTGCGGAAAAGGAGGAGCTGAGTGCGGAAGCGAGCTGAAGGAACATGGTCAGCGAGCCATAGGTGATCGCGCCGCTCCACAAGCGGAATACGCCCCAGCCGAAGCACCCGGCGGAAACTGCCGCGCCCAGCAGGGACAGGCAGGCCGAGGTGCGCACGGAGAAGCGGTTGAAGTCAAGATATTCGCCGCGGTAGTTCCCCTGAAGCAGGAGCATACGGCGGTAAAACAGGCCGGTGATGCCAAAGGCCTTGATGCTGGTGATGTTGGACAGGGAATCCTCATAAAACGACATGACGTCGCTGGAGATCTCCTTCATTTTGCGGCTGTGGTCGCGCATCCGGCCCACGAGCAGGCGCGAGAGCAGCACACTGACCGGAATGGAGATCAGCGCGATCAGCGCCATGGTGGGGTCATAGCAGAGCATGATGACCAGTGCGCCCGTAAACTGCGCAAGTCCGGAGACAAGGCCCGGCGCGAAGCTCGTGACGCTTCCTGCAACGGTGTCCACATCGCCGGTCAGGCGGCTGAGCAGATCACCGGAGCGAAAGTCCTCCAGCGGCTCCCACGCGGTATGGAGGATCGCGTGGTAGACTTCTGCCTGGATCTCATTGCGGACACGGATGTTGATCTTCGCGCCGATGCGGCTGCAAACGCCGCGCAGCAGGATGCTCGTGAGCATCATGCCCGCCATAACGGCGGCGGCAAGGCCGATGAAGCCGGTTTTGTGGCCGGTCACGGCGTCGATCAGGTATTTGGAGGCAACAGAGGTACCAAGGCCGAGCGCCGTGGACAGCAGCGCCAGCAGCACATGGATCACGACCGTCAAGCGGTAGCGGCGAATGTACGCCCAGATCCAAAGCGCCTCCTGATAGAACTCGCGAAGCCATCCGGAACGGAGCTTTTTGCAGACTCTCCGCACAAAATCCAATGTACCCACCGCCTCTCTGATGCCAAAACTCAGCAATATTATATTCTAGCACATTCAGGGGGAAATTGTCAATTTTTTGGCGGAAAAAGATGATCTCACAGGGATTTGAGGCGCGTCTCGATCAGGCGGAGATACGCGCGCGTCATGGCGCACATGTAATCGGGCGCCTGCGTATAGCTGCCGCTCTCGGCATAGCAGACAGCGGCGCACTGGTCGCAGGCATTTTTGACGGTGCAGGCGGTGCATTTCGCGGGCACCATGATCTCCTCGCGCATCGTGTGCAGCCGCTGCCAGCCCTCTGAAAAAGGCATTGCGTCCAGATCGACGCTGGGCTCGGTCATCATCCCGCACGGGCGCATCTGCTGATCCCATGTGACCCAGAACGTGCTGCTTCCGGCGCGGCAGCGGAGCTTTTGCGTCGGAAGCTCCTGACACTCGTTGTCGGGGTCCGGCACGCTGCCGCCGGAGAGATACGTCTGCCACCGCAGGCGCAGCTCGTCGTGCGTGAAGCGGGAAAGGTCATAGCGCACCTTTTCCTCGGCAGCCTCGTCAGGGGACATGCGGTCGGCGTCGTAGCAGCCATGCTCGCAGGCACGGACAGGCGGGAACATATAGCAGGCCGCCTGAAGGGGGAGCTGGTGCTCCGCCGCAAAATCGTATACGGCCTGCGCGTCGTGGCGGTTGTAAGGTGTGACGGAGAAATTGAGCTTGACGATCACGCCCGCGCTTTGCAGGTTCAAGATCGCGCGGACAACGCGCGCGTATGCCTCGCGGCTGCCGCAGAGCGCGCCGTAGGTCTCCGGCGACGCGCCGTAGAGCGTGATGTTGACGCGGCGCGGCGGATTTGCGGCGAAAAGCTCGACCATATCATCGTCTATCAGCGATGCGTTGGTGTTGACCGAGAGAACGAGCCCCATGCGTTTGCAGCCGGTGTAAATTTCGCGAAAATCCGGCCGGAGCAGCGGCTCGCCGCCGGTCAGCAGGAGCATCAGCGTTCCCTCGCGGCAGCACTGCTCCGCAAGTGCGAGCCATTGCGCCGCACTGCGTTCGGCAGCGCGTGCAGCCGCGTCATGTTCGGCGCGGTGGATGTAGCACATTTTGCAGCGGAAGTTGCAGCGCGGCGTCAACTCGAACGTGCCGGAAAGCGGCACGCCCAGCATGTCCGCGCGCGCGAACAAGCGCTGGTTGTAAATGTCATAGGCGTTCATAAGCGCCTCCTGTTTCATATATTTCAGAACCCGTCGCGGACGAGTGCATGTTCCAGTGTTTCGACGGCCCGCACGTCCGGCGTGCAGGCGAGGGCGTAGACCGGCGCGGCGGAGATGAGGTCGAGCAGCAAGGACAGCGTCCGCTGCCATTCCTCACGGACGGAGGCGTCGGCAAAGGCATTTTGCGGCAGCAGCGCCAGCGCCTCGGACGCGCCGAGACGGCGAATGCGGTTTTCGGGGGCCTGCGAAAGCAGGACGATGCAGCGCAGCGGCATGGAGACGTTGCGGCAGATGCCGCTCGTGCCGGAGAAGGGCACGCCATGGACCGTCGGTGCGCCGTCAAGACGGACGGCGGCCTTGTCGCCGTTGAGGACTTCTGCGCCGCGATGCTGCGCCCAGAGCGCAGCCTGCGTGGACTTTCCGGTCTGACTGGGGGCGGAGAACAAGATCGCGCCCTGCGGCGTGCCGGTGTACGCCGCGTGAAAAACGAGCGTGCTGTGATACAGCAGGAGCTGCGGCAGGGACACGCCCGGCCACAGATAGTTGGAGCGCGTGGCCCACTGCCAGTACTCCTGCCGGGCGCGGCAGGTGACTGTCTGCGGCGCATCGAGGCAGTAGGAGGAAAGCAGATACGGCTCCGGGCGGAAAACGTCCTTCGTCAGGCGGAGGACGGCGCTGCCGTCGCGCCAGACACTCTTTTCACCGCGCTGGGCGAGGAACTCGCCGCGCGGCGTCAGCTGCTCGGACGGCGAGACGGTGAGCGTCACATCGGGGGAGGCGGGAGCGGTCTGAAATACGGCTGCGTCCTTGTCGATGCGCATGGCAAGCGGCGCGGAAACGCGGAAGCGGACGCCGCTAAATTCGTAATAATAGTCCAAAATTCGACCCTCCTGAGACTGGAAAAGCGCCCACGCCCGCAGGGGCGTGGGCGCTTGCTTGTGGTGCGCAATTAGGATGTGAAGACTTGATCGACGCCGGTGAACTTGCATTTGCCGTAATAATCAATCGCGATTTCGCAAGATTCACTTTCTGTAAAGGCGAGCTCCGGGTCACCTGTAATCTCCTGATCCTCCCACCAAATGGAAAAGTCACCCTTACTCAATTTGGTGGTACAAGCGCAAAGCGCATCGTTGGCTGAGACAGTAAGGAGCGTCAGCGCGGGCTTTTCATAAACTTTCATTTGTAACACTCCTTTCTCAGCCATTGACGGTGATCGGGGCGCTTGCCACGCCGTTTGCGTCATAGGCGATGATGGTATAGGTCTTGGACTCATACTTTCCGAGCGTCTCGCCGAACTGAATGAGGCGCGTTTTCTGCCAGCTCGCGTAGTAGCGGCTCGGCGTGTACTTGACGCCGTTGACAGTCACATAGGAGACGTCGTTGGAGATGGTGATGAGCACCGAGACGCGCTTGTTGCGGAGCATCGGCAGCGTCGTTGCTCTGGCGGTAAAGGTCTTGGGCTGGAAGGCCTGCGGCTGCTCTGCGGACAGGCCGAGTGCGGCACACACACTGGCGCGAAGGGCATCCTCGTCGATCTCGCTGGTGCTCGTGGTCTTTGCATTGCTCGGGAGCTTCACATTGCCAACGGCGAGCAGCGCGTCACCGCGGTTTGTGATGGTGAAGACACCATTATTGCCCGCCTTAACGGTGTAGTACATCTCCGTGTTGCTGCTGATTGTAGCGGGAGTATTACCAGTCGTGGTGTCAGCCCAGCTGGTAGCGCCCTGAACTGCACGGAGGCTGACCTGAATCGTGTTACCGGTGGTTTCAGGAACCTGAATGATGACGGATTCGTTCAGGCTGAGATAAATTTCGTCCAGCGGGCCGCCCTTTGCTTCGTATTCCGCAACCGTGACGCTTTCTACGGTGCCATTTTCGGTGTAGGCTTTTACGATCGTATTGTTCACGAGCTCGAGGATGTTCTTGTAATCGATGTTCTGCTCGCTTTCCAGATAGTTCTTAGGAACGGTATGGATTGTGCTGGCGGAGCGGTAGACGCGGAATGCGTCAATGGCCAGTTCAGTACCTTCCTGACGCGCGGGCTGCTGAACCGAGTACAGGTCGGCATAGACAGCGAGGGAATCGGTCTGGGCAGCGGGCGTGTCAGCGAAGCGTACAAACTCCGCATCATCGAGCGTCAGGCCGTCCTCGGCAAGGTCGCGTGCCATCTGGTTCCAAACGGCCTGATCGGCATAGCTGGAGGAAGCGGCAAAGTCGCTGATGGCGCTGACTGCGCCGAACGTGGCAGCTGTGTTGGTGTTGCTTGCGGCAATTGCCGGGGCGTAGTAGGCGCGAATCTTAACACTGTAATGTGCATCAACGTTAAGATCGATGTGGGAGAAGGGAACCTGCTCCAACGTTGCGCCATTGTAGCGGGTGTCGATTATCAAGTTTTTACGGGGAGCTGACTCGTCATCCAGATTACGGATGACCACCGACAAGGTGGCGGTGTTCTCACCGCAGGAGCCGATGATGTCAAGGGCATTGCCGTAGAACTCAGTGGTCAGAACCTTCGAGGCGGAGTTGTTCGCGCTCAGACCGGAAACTGTCCATGCGCCGTTGCGGCCCGTGATGCTCTGGTAGACATCATCGTAGCCATAGCGTTCACTTGCATCGTTTTTGTGCGTGGACTGCGACTTGCCTGTAAGCTGTGTTGCGGTTTCCGAAATCCAAGACAGACGGTCATTCTTGTTGAGATCACCTTGCGTCAGGAAATTCTCCTCATAGAGAATATTCGAGGCGGGGAAGATGTTGATGTTTCTCGTGTTTGAACCGGTGCTATCAGTGACGGTCAACTGGAGGGACTCCGGTTCGGGCAGCGGTTTGGTAAGAGTATACGTCAATGTATGGTTTACTTTATCCAAGACTGCGTTGCCATAGTGTGCACCTCGGACGGTGGATGTCTGCCATTGTGTATTGTTGTAATTCAAATCATCCGCAGTAATAACCAGCGGCAGACCGAAATCGACCACAAAGGAAGTTGTGTTGTTGAATGTATAATAAAGAGTGACTTCCTTACCATCAGCGCTTCGCTCAACACGCTGACAGGTATAGTCAGAATATTGATAGTTTGCGCCAATTGCGGGCATCGTGGAAAGATTGGCGGAAACCGTCTGCTGCTTTCCAAGAGAATTGGTAACTGTACCGTTTTTAAGAGGACCCTTCCACGGATCATTCAGTCCGATGTTCGAATCAAATACGGTGTTGCCCATAACGGCAATCTGGTAGTTGTAGAACTCCGTGTTGGTGTCCATATCGAAGTAATGGACGGTCAAAGAAGATTCAGTCTGCTTTGCACGAATGTAGTAGGTGACAAGTACGCCCTGACCTTTATAAATTGTGACACCGTTTGCGATGGTGGCTTCTCCGCCTACTTTAAAATCGGTATGATGCAGGCTTTCGTCGTCGAATTTACCAAGGTCTTCTTCTTTGTCGACCCAAACGACCTTTTCCGTACCACTGTAGGTGTAAGGCTTACTGACTGCATTCTGTGCGGAGCTGCTACTAAGGACGGCGTTGGGGTTATCATCACTCGGCGTTAATGTAATCATATATACTTCATGTGTATCTGAGGGGAAAGGCGTAATTCTGCCGAGAGTACGCTTGGGCACGCCATCACAATGGAATCCGATTGTCTTTCCCTCTACTGGGAATTCATCCGGCGAACGTTCACCAGATTCATATTTTACAGCAAAGTCGAGAAGAATGAAATTGGCTCTTAGATAGTTAAGCGCAGTGCCAAACGGATTTTCACCCCAGTCAACGACAGTGGTTGTAACTTCATCTGTAACCTCGGTCACCTGCATGTAGTATGCAACAACCTGATTGGTCAAATCAATCGGAGTCCACGTCGTTCTGTCGTTGGAATAAGACCAGCTGCTGTCCCAATAACGGACATACTGGAAATCAGTTCCCATGTTCGTTTTGTCATCACCGGAGTTCGTGGTCTGCTTGTTGTCAGCCGGGTGAAGGGTGCCCTTCCAGAAAACTGCGTTCTTGGCGCTGTTGGTAAAAGCATTCTTTTGAATCAGATCAGAGAACGCATAGCCGTTTTGATCATACGCTTCAGCAGCCGAAATCTGTTTTCCGGTAGAACCAGACCCGTTGCTGCCGTTCGTTTCAGTGTAGATACGCGCATTGGTGATCCAATACTCCACACTCAGGGGCGTGACGGTCTCAAGGTTTTGCTTTGTGACCGTGATGTTGTAGGTGACATTGCCAACCTTGATGCTGGTTTCGCCAATGGATTTGCCGGTAAAGGTGATCGTGGTCTTATCAGCGGGTGTAGACTCAGCGAGGGTGACAGGAGAACCTAGAGAGTTATAATAATAACTACTGTAGTAGCTTCTATAGAATGTGCCGTCATTGAAATAGAGCTGTGTCGCGCGATTCCTGCTGGCAGTTGTCGTCCAGCCGGAGGAGTAGCGAAGATAGTTGTTACCGTTCCTTAAATATTTACCATCCCATGTCCACTGAACGGCATTTTCGATGCTGGCTACCCACTTGGCACTGGCATTCAGATACGTCCCGCTGCTACTCTTAATGTAGTAGGAACTGTTTTCAGAGAGGGCTGTGACGGGAGTTTCAATCGGTGTTCCAGCGACCGGCGTATGGACAACACTATATTCGGCAACGGCAGTGTTAAAGCCATCGCTGGTAACACTATCGACCAAATTGCCATCCACGACATATTTTTTTGTGCTGCCGACAGTGAGCGTGACCGTTTCAGTCCTCGGCGCATCGGGGTCAGAGACCGTCAGCGCAAAGGTTGCCTTCTGACTCTCATTCTCAGGATTGGTGGCGGTGATGGTCACCTCACCGGCTTTCAGTGCGGTCACCTTGACGGAGCTGCCGCTCACGCTGCGGTTTGCGTTGGCAGAGTCGGAGACCTCAATCTGAACGATGTCCGCCGGGGAAGCAGACCACTCGGCGCTGGCACCGTTTGCAATGCACAGCGTCAGAGCCTTGCCGACTTCCAGCGTGGGCGTGCTGCCGCCATCGCAGTCAACGATCTTGAACTCAGTCCCAGCGTTATTCAGCGTGCCGTCTTCATTGAAGCCATTTGCCACAACTGCTTTGCTAATCGTATCAATGCTCTTGTTGTCCATGCGAGCAGCCATGGCGCGCAAAACGAGACGGGTCTTCTGGGCAACTACAGTCTCGGTTTCGGCATTGGGGTAGTCGCACCAGATGCAGAACATGGAACCAACAGGGTTGGTAATTGTTGTTCCGCCAGCAAACGTGGTGTTGTAAAAACCGCTGGCGTAGGAGTAGCCGCTGTCAAACTTATCAGATTTGCCGAGAACATAATAGAAGTCGCCATGGGTGTTAATCATGCTGTGCGATTTACTGGCAATTTGACTAGCAGTTGCAACCGGATAAGAACCCCATCCAGAAGACCAATAGCAGCACTGGATTTTTTTAATGCTGGCATTGACGTCTGTACTCATTTCCCAGCCGTTATAGTAGAGACTGTCATTGAAAGAACGGGGCGTCATTTTTTTGCTGTCAATATAACCCGCAAGCTTATTGATAAATGCAGAGAGCTTCTGGTATCCGGAACCATAGAGGACGCTAAATTTGGGGTCGCCGTCAAAATCATTTCCGTATTCATCTGCACCGAAGTTAAAGAACTTACAGCCTGCGGATGCAAAGTAGTCAACATACTTTGTGAAAAGTGCGTATGCAAACTCAACTGCCTCGGAATTTGTAACATCGAGCGTGTTCTGAGACAGCTTATAATAAATTTTCGCATTGTAGGCATCGTCTGCAATGTCCAGAAGCGCATTTGCGTGTCCCGGAAGGTTCAGCAGGGGAACGATTTCAATGCCAAGCTCAGTGGCCTTGGCAATGATCGCATCCATCTCGGCCTCTGTCAGCCAGCGGGAATCGTTGCTGCTATTCTGCACTTTATTGCCTGCTTCAACCTTGGAGACAACGGTATTGTGGCTATAGCTCTTGCCGTTCGCAGTGAAAGACATGTCTTTCAGCAGGAACCGCAGGCCGTCATTGCCGAAAGCAAGCTGAAGCTGGTTGTAACCGGCTGCCTGCATCTCGTACAGCAGCGCGATGATCCAATCCTTGGTGAAATACTTTCTGCCGCAGTCGAGATGAAGAATTTTGCTAAAGTCGTTGGCCGAAGCCTGCATCTCGACGGGCTCGGCTCTTTCGAAGAGCTGCTCGGTGTCCAGTTCGCCTGTCAGGTCCCACCCGTCGGCCAGAGCCGAAACGGGCAGAACGCCGACCATCAGGACAAGCACGAGCAGCAGGGAAAGAATTCTGGTCAGATTCTTTTTCATGGTATGCTCTCTCTCCTTACTCTTATGTGATGGCTTGTTTCAAAACAGTGATCTGACTGTGATAGACTCAGCGGCCGCCGAGACCGGCTGTGCCGTCAACGACTTCGCCGGGGTTCGCGGCGGAGTTGGCGTCGGACCATTCACGCTCGAACTTCGCCCAGTCGCGGACGGGCAGCGGCGCGGTCCACTGTTCGTAATCGGTGATGGAGACGCGGTCGTAGTCGTGGGAGTTGGTGGCCTCCTGCACAACGGCGTAGTACCACACGTTCTTGTCCATGTTGTCCGGCCAGGTGATCATGTCCTTCTCGGGCAGCAGACGATCCTTGTGCGGCGTGCGGCGCAGCGTGTTGTTGACGATCTTCATCGCCTCGGCGCGCGTGATCAGGTTGTTCGGACGGAACGTGCCGTCGGCGTAGCCGTTGACGATGTTCAGCTCGACGGCGAGGTTGATGTACTTGGTGTACCATGCGCCCGCCACGTCGGTGAAGTTGGTGCCGAGCGTCTGGTCAACGTTCACATCGAAGAAGCTGACCGCGATCTTCGCAAACTCGGCGCGGGTGATGCCGGCGTTCGGACGGAACGTGCCGTCGGGATAGCCGCTGATGACGCCCATGTTGGTCAGCGTGGAGATGGCGTTGTTATACCATGCGGTGGCGCTGACGTCGGAGAAACTGTTGGTCTTGGACCAGTACTTGTTGCGGGACTCGTCCTTGAGCATCCGGAAGAAGATGGTCGCGACCTCGGCGCGCGTGACGTTGCGCTCGGGATGCACCATGCCGTCCTTGTAGCCGATGACGTAGGCAAAGTGGTCTTCCGTGTTCAGATCGCCCGGCGTGATGCTGCCGGAGGGCTTGGTCATGTCGGTGCGCTTGAGAAGCACGCGGACTTCGTTCGAGACCCACTCGGTGATGTCGGCGTCATTGCCGAAGGCGAGCGTCTTTCTCCACTCGGGGTTCCCGGCGAGGCGTGCTGCGTGGGAAAGGTCGGTCGGGACATCGGCGGTGATGTAAGAGAACTCGCCGTCCACGGTGCCGTAGGCCTTGACGGTCTTCCACGTGAAGGCGTCGGTGGTGACGGTCTTGGCAACGTCATCGCGCACCTTCATTTCCGCAAGCGTGAGCTTGATCTCATGCTGCCAGTCGGAAACGGAGAAATCGGAGAACATGACGCGCTCCGCGCCGTAGCCCGCTGCGATCGCTTCGTCAAAGCCGTAGGCGCGGCTGCGGTCGGCGTAGACGATCAGCTCCATCGGAACGGTGATCGTGCCGCGCTGTGCCTCCGCCCATACGCGGTCAACGCTCAGCTCATACGTGAACACGCCGCCGTCCATGCTCACGAGCTTGTAGCTCAGCGACGGAATCGCGCGCGTGGTGCGCGGCTTGAGGAACGTGCTGGTGAACGTGAAGGTCAGCGTGTCAGAGGAGGTGTCAAACTCCAGAAGCGACAGGTCAACGTTCATGTTGACATTGAACTGCGCATCATAGAGCTGCGCCTGACGCGGCTGGAGATACTCCGCCATGATGTCCGTCATTTGCAGCGTGGCGCTGTAAGTGATGTAGACATCCTTGCCGTCCGTGCGGTAGTCATGGACGCCGCTGCTTGTCTTTTGGGTGTTGTAGACCTGCGTGATCTCAACCGTTGCCAGCGAAGCCTTGGCCTCGTCTACGCCGACAGCCGATACGCAGATGCACAGCATCGAGACGATCATGACCAGCGCCAGAGCACAGGCCGTGAGCCTCTTTCCGTTAAACCAATGATTCATGATGACTCCCCCTCATACCTTATGAGATGTTCCGTGCGGCGCTGCGGATGCAAAATGACGCCGCCCGTTTTCGTGGGCATAATACCCTACTTTGATTCAAGTGTATCATACCTCGAATTGGCGCTGTTGACAAAGTCTCGCAACAGCCCTCGCGGTATGTTATAATGAGGAA
>OLGE01002318.1_pt1 | contig 17058 bp, 14 predicted proteins | sample 1605151 | NCBI WGS metagenome assembly OLGE01 (sample SAMEA3888912, study PRJEB22519) | human gut metagenome | biome: human gut; feature: human-associated habitat; material: faeces | place: Denmark | collected 2010
TTGGTGAGGAAATTAAGTTAATAGATTTGTTGTATGGATTGATGCTTAGAAGCGGTAATGATGCTGCTTTAATGATAGCAGATTATGTTGGTGGTGATGTTGATAATTTTGTTGTTATGATGAATAAAAAAGCAAGAGAAGTTGGAATGAAAAATACAAAGTTTGTTAATCCTAGTGGGTTAGATAAAAATGGTATTGGTAATTATTCAACTAGTTATGATATGGCATTACTTACTAGATATGCTATGCAAAATGATATATATAGAGAAATTGTAAAAACTAAGAGTTATGTAGCAAAAAGTAATTTGAAAACTTATGTTTGGAAAAATAAAAATAAATTATTAAATTATAAATATATTACGGGAGGTAAAACGGGTTTTACTGAAACTGCTAGGAGGACTTTAGTGTCAACGGCTACGTATGATGGTATGAATTTTATTGTGGTTACATTAAGAGATAGTGATGATTGGAATACACATCTAAATTTATATGAAAGTGCTTTTAAAAATTATAAGAATTATTTGGTTTTATCTAAAAAGAATTATACTGTTTTAGAGGATAAGTATTATGATAATTTATATATTAAGAATGATTTATATATTCCTCTTACTAAGAGTGAAGCTACTTCTTTAATTTCTCATGTTAAGTTAGAACGTATTAGAAATTATGATGATACTTTAGTGGGACATAATTATATTTATTTAAAGGATAAGAAGATTTATGATATGCCTGTATATGCTAAGAAGAATGAAGATAAAGTAACTTTTTGGTCTAAGATAAAAGGATTATTTAGATGATTAATTATTTATGGGGAATATTTTTTATTGTAGGAATTATATATAGTTTTATTAGCCATACTAATATTGGAAATGTTATGCTTGGGGCTAGTAAGGATGCAATAGATTTGATAATGAATATGATACCTGTTATGTGTTTATGGTTAGGTATTATGAAGATAGCAGAAGTTAGTGGTTTACTTGATAAGTTATCTAATTTGTTAAAGCCTTTTCTTAAAATTGTTTTTCCTGAATTAAAGACAGAAGATGAGGCACTTAAATATATATCTGTTAATATTGTTATGAATATGTTAGGACTTGGTAATGCTGCTACACCTTTTGGTTTGAAAGCTATGAAAAAATTACAAGAAATTAATAAGAATAAAGATGTTGCTTCTCGTAGTATGATTACTTTTTTGGTAATAAATACTAGTTCTGTAACAATTATTCCTACTACTACGATAACATTAAGAATGTTACATAATTCTATAAATCCATTAGAAATAGTACCATATATTATTATAACTTCGACACTTTCTTCATTGCTTGGTTTAATTATAGATAGATTATTTTATGTGGTGAGACATGCAAGTTATAGCTAATTTGATAGTTCCTGTTATTACTTTGATAGTAATAATTTATGGATTATATAAGAAAATTAATATATATGATGTTTTTATGGAAGGGGTAATGGAAGGATTAAAAATAGTATTAAATATTTTTCCATCTATCTTTGCTATGATAGTATCAATAAATGTTTTGGTTAAAAGTCAAATACTTATTGATTTAACTAAAAATATAAACATTAGTTTATTTCCAAAAGAAATAATTCCATTAGGTATATTAAGACCAATATCGGCGTCTAGTTCTTTTATGTTACTTAATGATATTATTAAGACATATGGAGTAGATTCTTTTATTGGTAGATTATCTTCTGTTATGGTATCTAGTACAGATACGACTATTTATATAATAGGAATGTATTATTCTTCTGTTGGAATTAAGAAGATTAAACATTCTCTTATTGTAGGATTAATGGCTGATTTTATTTGTGTAGTTATATCTATTTTAGTAATTAAATTATTATAAAAGAAAAGCGACTAGAAGTCACTTTTCTCTAGGCTGTTTTCATTCATGTTATTATTATAACTATCTAATGCACCTTTACATTCGTTAGTAACGGTTTTAGATATGTTATCTTTACATGAGTGAGAACTTTTTGACTTTTTATTTTTAGCCATTTTGATCACCCAATAATATTGTTTACTAAAATATGAAAATTATACAATAATACTAGTTATTTTGTTAAAAAAATGTTAAAATACTACTTGAGGATGTGATAGAATGGCAAATATATTTAAAAAATTATTTGATAATGAGTATAAAGAATTAAAAAGGTTTAATGCTATAGCTACGAAGATTGATGCTTTAGATGAGGATATGTCTAAATTATCTGATAAAAAATTAGCTGATAAAACAAATGAATTTAAAGAAAGATTAGCAAATGGAGAAGATTTAGAAGATGTTTTAGTAGAAGCTTTTGCTACGATTAGAGAGGCTGCTTATAGAATAATTGGTGAGAAAGCTTATTTTTGTCAATTAGTTGGAGGACTTGCTATTCATTATGGTAATATTGCAGAAATGAAAACGGGTGAAGGAAAAACTTTAACAACTATTTTTCCAGCTTATCTTAATGCTTTAACTGGTGAAGGTGTTCATGTTGTAACTGTTAATGAATACTTAACTCAGAGAAATGCTGAATGGATGGGTCCTATATTTGAATTTTTAGGATTAAGTGTTGGTATTAATCTAAGAGATAAAACGCCAGAAGAGAAGAGAGAAGAGTATGCTAAAGATATATTATATACGACAAATAATGAACTTGGATTTGATTATTTGAGAGATAATATGGTTGTTACAAAGGAAAAGAGAGTTCAAAGACCACTTAATTTTTGTATTATAGATGAAGTTGACTCTATTTTGATAGATGAAGCTAGAACACCATTGATTATATCTGGTGGAGTTATGCAAGCAGCTAATTTATATACTGGAGCAGATTTTTTTGTAAAGGGCTTAAAAGAAAATGAAGATTATATTAAAGATGAGAAAACGAGAAGTATAAATTTGACTGATGAGGGAAGTCGCAAGGCTGAGAAACATTTTAATATACAAAATTTATATGATATTAATAATACTGTTTTAGTTCATCATATAAATCAAGCTTTAAGGGCTAATTATTTTATGAAAAAAGATGTTGACTATGTTGTTAGTGATGGAGAAGTTATAATTGTAGATCAATTTACTGGTCGTTTAATGAAAGGAAGAAATTTCTCAGAAGGACTTCATCAAGCTATTGAAGCTAAAGAAGGAGTAAAAATTAATCAAGAAACAAAGACATTAGCTACGATTACTTTTCAGAATTTGTTTAGAATGTATAAAAAGTTATCTGGTATGACTGGTACGGCTAAGACAGAGGAAGAAGAATTTAGAAATATATATAATATGTATGTTATATGTATACCTACGAATAAACCTGTTATAAGAATTGATGAAACTGATTTGTTATATGCTGAGAAGGCTGGAAAGTATAAAGCTATTGTTAATGTTATAAAGAATCGTCATGAGATGGGGCAACCTGTTTTGGTTGGTACTATTGCTATTGAAACAAGTGAATTAATTAGTAAAATGTTAACTAAGGAACATATTCCTCATGAAGTGTTGAATGCTAAGAATCATGCTAGAGAAGCTGAAATTATTGCTCATGCTGGTGAGAAAGGTGCTGTTACTATTGCTACGAATATGGCTGGTCGTGGTACAGATATAAAATTAGGTGAAGGTGTTCGTGAACTTGGAGGACTTTGTGTTATTGGTACGGAAAGACATGAATCTAGAAGAATAGATAATCAGTTAAGGGGACGTGCTGGTAGACAAGGAGATCCTGGATTTAGTCAGTTTTTTGTATCTTTTGAGGATGATTTGTTAGTTAGATTTGGATCTGATAAATATAAAGGTATGCTTACTAATATGGGATTTACTGGTGAACAGGCTATAAGGAGTAAGATGTTTTCTAAATCAGTTGAATCTGCTCAAAAAAGGGTTGAGGGTAACAACTTTGATATAAGAAAGCAGTTGCTTAATTATGATGATGTTATGAATAATCAAAGAGAGATTATATATAATAAGAGAAATGAAATATTAGATAGTGAATCTATTCATGAGGAAACATTAAATTTGTTTAAGGAATATATTACTTCTTTAGTACTTGGTCATATAGTAGATAATAAGGGATTGACAGAAAATGATTATTCAGAGATATTAGAGACTTGTAATGAAAACTTGTTAAAGAAACATAGGTTAAATTTATCAGAGATTAATGGTAAGGGTGAATATGAAGTTATAGATATAATCTATGATAAAGTATTAAAAGATTATCAAGAAAAGTTAGAGGATATTCCTATGGAGATAGTAAATGAGTTTGAAAAGGCTATTACTTTAAGAGTAATTGATAGTCATTGGATGGAACATATTAGTACTATGAGTCATTTAAGAGAAGGTATTGGACTTAGAGGATATGCTAACGAGAATCCACTTCAAGCTTATACGATGGAAGGATATAACCTTTTTGATAGTATGATGAATACTATTAACAAGGAAGTAGCTACTTATTTATTAAAGTCTGAGATTAGACAAAATATAGAGAGAAAAGAAGTAGTTAAGAAAACTATAACTAATGATGGAAAAGATACAGTTAGAATACAAAGAAAGAGTAATAAGGTTGGTAGAAATGATCCTTGTCCATGTGGCAGTGGTAAAAAATATAAACAATGTTGTGGGAAATAACTCGCAAACCTATATAATATAAGGAAAAACGCGAGTTTTTCTTTTTGTCAAAAAATAGCCCAAAATATAGGCTGGAGCCACTTTGGAGCCATTTTAATTTAGATATTTTGCTATATTTAAAAAAAGTAGGATTTTTTATGATATAATTAGATATAGGATGGTGATTATAATGTTTGGCCCAAAAGAACTTGATTTAAGAAATACATATAATCCTAATTTACAAGAAATACAAGAATCAGCAGAAAGGACATATGGTGAAGCAAATTCTTTTTATAGAAAAGAAGAACTATACTTAAAAGATGTTGAAAGAAGAATAATGTCTGGAGAACTTTCTTCTGAAAAAGATATATATGATGAATGTCATGCAATAGCATCGGATTTAGCAAAATGTTGCGAGATGTATTTAAAAGCACTATACATATATGAACATAATATTCCAGGTAATCAAATAGATGAATTATGGGAAAAATTGAAAAATTCAGAATTTAAAACAGATGAAAGAGGAAATTTGATTTATGTAACACCTGCAGGAGAAATAACATTTGTAAGATATGATGATAAAGGAGAGCCTATTAAAGATAGTAATGGGAAACTAATTTATTTTGATAAAAATAATAATGTTTATACTGAAAATAGTAGAGGATCTAAAATAAAAAGAAATGGCCATCAATTAGATAGATTGATAGAATTGTTATCACAAGAATCAAGATTGCTATTAGAAACAAGAATGTTAACTATTCCAATGGAATCGACAGAACAGAATAATTCTGTATCCATATTGGATGTACTATTAAAAAAAGGTGTATTATCACAAGATAATCAAATTTCATCTGAACAGTATGTTGGTTGGATTGAACAACACAAAAAAACATTTGAAGAAGCTAGATATTCTGGTCAAAAAAAATATGATGTAAATGTTGAATTCTTATATCATTTAGCAACTCAAATAAAAGCAGTAGTTCAATATAGAATGGATCCTAAAAATAATCAAAAATTTACAGTCACAGATGAGGAATTATCTCAACTACCTAAGGAAATCCAACAAATGGCTTCGTTTCATTCATATTTATTATCTGAGGATTTAATTAAATTGATAGCAAATAACGAGGAAATAAAAAATAAAATAATATTATTGTTTTCTAATAAATATGTTATACCACCAAAGAATGTATCACCTTTAGATTTTTATAATATGATTAGACTAATGGATGATAAAGAAATCATTTATGTATCATATTTATGTTATATGGTTCAAAATTATGATAAATTGAATTCCGGTGCTATTGATGGACAACAGGAAAAAGAAATAAAGAAAGCATTTGAAATTGCCGGAATATTTAATTCAATAGGTATTACACCTAATAAAGTCATTGGCTTTTTTGTACAAATAAAAGAAGTTTTTGGAAAGAAAATAACTATAGGCAACGAAAGTATATCTAAACTACTAACATTGCTAAGAAGTGAAATTGATAATAAATATTCTTATATTAATAATACTTATTATCTTAAGAGTAAAAGCGATTACAAATTAGATTCATTTAGCAATATTGATATCATTAATTATAACAATAAGTTTAAATTATAGTAATAAATGCCAAGTTGGGTGTGGACAAAAATATAATAAGAAATTAAAAAAAGGCTTAGTAAAATAAGGAAAAACTAAGTCTTTTTATTTTATTAAAAACAATGATTTTATATTCTGGAGCCACTTGTAGAGCCATATTAACAAAAAAAAAGCTAGTTTTCAACAGTATTTCTAGCTCTATTGATTGTATTAATTACTTCAGAAGATGTTGTATTAAATAAGTGAGAATAAGTGTTTAAAGTTTCACTTGAATTTGAATGTCCAAGATATTTAGAAACCATAGTAACAGGAGCACCATTATTAACCAAGAAAGATGCACAGCTATGTCTAAAATCATGTAGTCTTATTTCTTTAACACCAGCTTTCTGTGCTATTTCGCCTTTTCTTCGTTGGGCTTGTTTATATGCTAATGGAGTAAGACCTTTATCATTACCAAATATAAAGAAATCATCATTAAAGTTTTTATATTTAGAAACTTCATCGTAATACTTTTTCATATCTTCGTATAATGCATCACACATAGTTAATATTCTGTTACTTGAAGTAGTTTTTAAATTACATACATAATAGGAAGAAGAGTAATTATCTAAACTCTGAACTTGCTTATTGATCCATAAGGTTTTATTATCCCAATTAATATCTTTCCATTGCAAGCCTTTAGCTTCTCCAATTTTTAATCCACAATAATACAATGTTTCCCATAGGATCCTATATCTATCTTCATCTTCAGAAGCTAGAAATTTATCAAATTCAGCAATATCATAATAAGCCTTTTCCTTAACTAATTCATCAGGATTCTTGAATCGTTCCATATTTAATAGCACCTGATGAAAGTTATAACCATATCGTTTCTCTCCAAAGTTAAGAAATGCCTTTAACACTTTAAGCTTGTCATTTTTAGTAACCGTCTTCATAGTATCAATACTAGCAATGTATTCTTTCCATTTATCATAGTGAGCTATATTGAATTCAGAACACTTAATATTAAATAATATTTTTAATGATTCTTGAGTATAGATATAGCTCCTACGAGTATTTATTCTAACTTTATCAGATTGAAATTCAAGATACTTATCCCAAAGATCACCTAAGGTCATTTTAGATGGGATATTAGAGTTATTATCTAATTCATTTAAAAACTTTCTTTCAGCTTCCTTTGCTTCAAATTTAGTAGCATATTTCTTGCTGGTATATCTACGATTATTGTTTAATGAGTCTTTATAGTTAACTCTAAAGAGCCAACATCTACCATCTTTAGTAGGATTATTATATTTATAAACAGGCATAATAAAATCGCTTTCCTTTCTTACTTTTATTGTGTAAGTACCTGAAAAGTGATATAATATAAATATAAAATCTTATTTTTGAGGAAGGGGTATATTATGGGAATAGAATTATATAAACACAATAAAGAAGCATATTCAAAAGTGCAAAAAAAGTTTGAAGAAAATAATAGAGTAGCAATAATTCATGCTACAGGGACGGGTAAATCTTTTGTATCATTAAAATGGCTATATGACAATAGAAATAAAAGATGTTTGTTTTTAGCCCCAACTTATGAAATTATAGATCAATTAGAACAACACATTAAATCTGAAGGATTATCTTTATCAGATTTTCCCAATTTAAAATGTTCTATTTATCCAAACTTTGCAAGACTTTCTCAGCAGGATATTGAAAATTTACATTTTGATAATATTGTATTGGATGAATTTCATAGATGTGGCGCACAAGAATGGGGAAGAAGTATTAATACTCTATTAAATAGCAATCCTAATGCACAAGTATTAGGGATAACTGCCACTCCAATTAGATATTTAGATGATAATAGAAACATGGCTGAAGAATTATTTGGTGGGAATATAGCTTCTGAAATATCACTTACTGATGCAGTATCAAGAGGAATATTACCCATGCCTACTTATATTAGTGCAATTTATTCTTTTAAAGATGATATTGATAGAATTCAAAGTAAAATTGATAGATTTGAAAATCCAAAATATAAAGATGTTTTTCAAAAACGTTTAGATGAAGCAAAAAGAATGTTAGAAAATTCAAAAGGATTGCCAGAAATATTTGAAAGATATATTCCAAATAAAGCGGGAAAATATATAGTTTTTTGTAAAGATTATGATCATATGCAAAGAATGATGGCTGAATCACAAACTTGGTTTAGCAAGGTAAATCCAAATGTAGATATTTATTCAGTTTTCTCAGAACAAGGCAGAGATAAAAATAAACAAAATAAAACGGATTTTGAAAATTCTCAAAACGACCATATTAAATTATTATTTTCTATTGAAATGTTAAATGAGGGTGTGCACGTTGAAGATATAGATGGAGTTATAATGCTTAGACCGACAATGTCTCCAATTATTTATTTGCAACAATTAGGAAGAGCTTTGTCAGTTGGACATAATGCTTATCCCATTGTATTTGATATAGTAAATAATATTAATTGTCATAAATCTATTTATGAAGTTTATGAAGAAGTAAGGAAAAAGGTTTTAAACAATAAACATGAAGGTAATTTTGGTCAAGAACAAGAATCTATTTCTTTAGAGGAATTTAAAATTATAGATGAATTAAAACAATTTAGTGATATGTTAGAAATGATAGATTCAAGTATAACACAAGAAACATATACAACATCAAAGTGTGAAATGATAGTACAACAACTTATAAAATTTAAGAACGAGAATGGAAGGATGCCTTCAAGAACCGGACAAACAGAAGAAGAAAAATCGTTGTATACAGCATTTAAATACTACAAAAGACATTATACTGATGAACAAATTAAACTTCTTCAAGAAAATGGTATTCCAGTAATAGTAAAAACACAAGAAGAGAAAAATGAAGAAATTGTATATGGTATTTTAGAATGGTTAGATAGCAAAGGTAAAATGCCATCTGGCTCAAGTGATGACTTATATGAAAGAAGTTTATATACTGCATTTACAAGAAATAAAGAAAATTTTGATGAAGAACAAGTTGCTTTATTATCAGCAAAAGGAATAAAAATAGAATCAAGAAAAGGTATGACAAGTGATGATATTCTTCAAAAAATTGTATATGAAGTTATAGAATTTAAAAAGCAAAACGGAAGAATGCCTTCTGTTGCAAATGGTGGAGAAGAAGATTCTCTTTACCAAAAGTTTAATAGAAATAAATCGAAATTTAGTGAAGAACAACTTATTCAATTTCAAAAAGTTGGAATTGAAGTAAAAGTTGCTACTAAAGAGGAAATTGAAAAAAGAACAACTAGAGTTGAAGACAAAATTATTCCTACAATAGAAAGTTTAATTAAGTTTAAACAAGAGTATGGAAAGATACCTTCTGATTCAAGCGAGGATAAAGATGAAAGATCGTTATATCAATTGTATTTAAGAACAAAAGAACTATACACTCCAGAGCAAATTAAATTATTAGCAGAAAATGGAATTATAGTAAAAGAGAAAAGAAAAGGAAGCATTGAAGAAATCGTCTCAGATAGTGTAGATGCATTACTTGAATTTGTGTTAATAAATAAAAGAATGCCAAGTGGCAAGGCAGAAGATAAATCTGAACAATCTTTATATAATTCGTTTAGAAGAAACAAAACAAAATTTACAGATTTACAAAAACAAAAACTTATTGAAATTGGTGTTCCTATTAATATTGATGAAACTCAATCTCATTTAATTATTGGTTCACTTTCAATGGAAGACCAAATAGTTTTTTATGGTTCACAAGCTGAACATTATGCTCAGGTTAATAATCAAATATTACAAACTTATTATTCAGGAAAAATGAATGTTTTAAATCAAATCAGAAGTGGCGAAGGTGGTCAATTAGGAAATATTGGAGGTAATTCAAATGGAATTAGAAGAAAGAATTAAACAAATAGAAGAAAGAAATAAAAGAGTAGAATTAGATAAAAAATGGGAGACTAGCTATACAAGAAAAATTTGCATTATGATATTAACGTATATTGTTGTAATAATCTATTCATATTTAGTTAGAAATTATGACAATATATTGTTAAGTTCTCTTGTACCAGTAATAGGTTTTGGATTATCAACATTATCATTAAAAATAATTAGGAAAATTTGGGAAACAAAAATAAACTAAAAGAAACTACCATAACGGTAGTTTTTCAGTGTTAATCTTTTCTATAGCTTTTAGAATTCAAATAATCAACAATTTGTTCTTCAATTTTATGTCTAAATCTCATAAGAACTTCTAAATCTCTTGGATTTTTAGCAGACAATACAATATCAACATTCTTAATAGTAAAGAATCCATGATAGTCGCCATTTCTACTAATACATTCAATTCGATTTTTCTGTTTAATAATATACTTCATAATAACCTCCTAATAAGCTGTGTTATTAATCACTCTTAATCAGAAATAAGTCAAGTTAGATAGATATATTAAAAGAAAAATGATATAATTAATCTGTAATAAATGATAAAAAAATGTGGAAAAAATGATATTTTAGAACCATATTTAGAACCATTTTGAGTAAACTTAGCCGGTAATAACTAAAAAGAACTAACGAGAAATACACCGTAATATAAGGAAATGAGCAACGGGGCAGTGGTAAAAACACTAAACCTTGACAGCCATGTGGCAGTGGTAAAAAATATAAACAATGTTGTGGTAAATAAACTTGCAAACCTGTATAAAATAAGGGAAAACGCGAGCTTTTTCTTTGCTAAAAAATTGCGAGTTTATATGTTCTGAACCACTTTAGATACCTTTTAGATACCTTTTTCCGGTATTTTTAAATAGAAAAGAATTTATTATGTTATAATATATATGAGAGGATAGTGGTTTTATGTTTAATTTAGAAGATGACGATACTTTAACAACCGAATTATTAAGTAAAATTATTAAAACTGATGAGCAGTATAAAGATAATGAGTATTTAAAATACTTGATTAATAATGAGATAATAAGTGGAATAAGTTATGGAAACTTTAAAAAGGTATGTGAATTTATAGGTAAAGAAGATATATATAATGTGTACGATTATAATTTTCTTAATTTAATATGTAGAAATATGGTTCTATTATATTCTGATGTAGATGAGGAAGACATAGATGATCCAGAAGAGGTACAACATATTGATAGAATTAAAAAATCGGTAGATTCATTTTATGAGATAATTGACTCAGGAAATTTACAAGCATTTGATAAATTAATAAATTTACTTATTGGAAATAATAAAGACAAAAAAGATAAAATAAAATTAATGATTGATGTTGCTTCAAATTTTAAAAAGTATTCACAATTAACTGGTGAAATAATAAAAAAAGGACAATTAGATTTTAGAGAAAAATATGCTGTGCTTGGATTATTAAAATTTGATACAGAGTATTATGATGATCAATATTATAAAAGTGATTATGAAGAGTACGAAAGAGATTTTTATCCTGATGATGAAGTAATAAATAATATAACTACATTAGAAGATTTAAAAAAATATATTGATGCTTGTTATACAGTGCAAATTTCTAGAATTAAGGAATTAAATGAGGATGATTATTATGGTGATGTAAATTACATGATAAAGAATGAAATCACTAAAGCATTAGCAAACATAAAGTATTTTGGGAATGAATCACTAGATACTATTGGATTTGAAACATCTTCATTAAAAGAGCTTAGAAATAGTGTTACAGATGAAAGTATAAAAGAAGAACTATCTAAATATATTTTATTTATGAGTTTAATAGATTCCATTTTAAAAATAGATGATTTAAGAAAACTTAAAGTAATTGCAAGTAGAATATTAAATTTTAAAAAGAGTAATGATACAATTTATACAATTTATAATTATACAGAGAATATGGCAAAAAGAATTAAAGAAATATATGCTCATGAAATAAAAGAAAAATTAATTGATTTTACAAGTTTAGAAAATGGAAATAATCAATTATACTCAAGAACAAATTCTAAATTTACTGCTGATAGTAAAATGTTATATGATGAGGATATTACTGGAAGAAAAGTTGATTATATAGAATTATCAGGAATAGATTATGTTTCACTTGTTCATGTATTAAACGCTTATGGTGAAGGTGGAACTCTAAAAGATTTCAAAACTCCAAGAATAATTGGTAAGGAATATATTTGTTTATCTGCAATTGATGAAACAAAAGAAAAAATAGCAAAGTCAAAACAAGACGATGAAGAACATGTATGCTTATTATTTAGCAATATTGCACCAGATCAATTAATATCTGAATCTTTTGAGGATTTATATTCAGACGGAGATTTAAATAGCCTATCAATAACTTTTGGAGAAAGAGAAAATTTTAGACCCATAAAAAAGCAAATTCAATTAAATGAGGGTAGCCATACAGAGTTTGTTTTATACAGAGATTCTTCAAATGGTAATTCAATTTATCCAAGCGGGATACTTATTCAAAATGAAATGCCAACACAAGCAGAAATTAATGCAGCTGCATATTTAAATGTGCCACTTGTTTTTATAAATCATGAAAAATATAAAAATAAGTCTAATAGTCTTGAATCTAAAAGTGATAATACTGAACCTTATAAACCAACATCTGAAGATTATAGATTATTTAGAGAAAGTCTAATGGAATTACGAGATTCTATAAATGGAAAGGGTAAAGGTAGATAGTGTGAATAATAAAGATAATAGTCAAGATGATTTTATATTAGCGATTAATAATCTAATAAAAGAAACTAATTTAAATGAATTCGAAGAATTGAAAGATTCAGTAGATGATATTAATTCGGAAGCAAATAAAATTATTAAGAATAGTGAAGAAAAGAATCAAGAAAAATTTGATAATAATTAGTTTTGCTAAAAAATTGCGAAAAACGATTAAAAAAGTATTTTAGATACCTTTTTAGATATCTCGGGAGTAAATTCACGGGTGCTGTTGGAAGCTACCAAGTGCATTCAAGAGCAAAAAAGGACCACAAAATGCTCTCAAGAACTCCCAAAAACCCCAAATTACAAGCCATGTGGAAGTGAGAAGAAATACAAACAGTGTTGTGGTAAATAGCCCATAAAATAAGGGTTTGTGAGGTTTTGAAATTTAAAAAAATACTCAAAAATAGCCAAAATGTTTGTAAATTGTTTGTAAAAAATACAAATTGTTTGTAAAAAATGGCTCAAACCTAGGTAAATAAAGGGGAAAATACTTACAAACAAATATATAAACATTAAAGATAGCATTCAGTTGCTATCTTTTTTCTTCGTTTTAAATGGATGTAAGGGAGGAAAAAACGATGGGAAATGTTTATGTTCAAAAAAGGGGTAGTGTTTTTCAATATCAATTCCAAATTGCTTCAGTAGATGGAAAAAGGAAGTATAAAAATAAAAGTGGTTTTTTGACTAGGAATGAGGCATTTAAGGAAGGCGTAAAAGCTTATACTGAATATATGAATACTGGTCATGCTTTTACTCCAAATGAAATATCTTATAGTGATTATTTAGATTATTGGATGAAAGAACATTGTGAGGTAAATTTAAAGTATCATACTATTGAAGCTTATAAGAGTATTATAAGAATTCATGTTAAACCTAAAATAGGTCATTATATGTTATCAACAATTACTACAGCAACATTACAAGAATTTATTAATAAAGTTTATTTAGATGGAAGTTATTCAAAGAATTTTTTAAAAAACATTTTAAAAGTATTAAAGACTTCATTTACTTATGCTTATGAAGTAGTTGGTTTTATAAAGATGAATCCAGCTGAAAAGGTTAGATTGCCTAAATATGATATTCCAGATAGTGATCTAGCTCATATATTTACTAAAGAAGAAATTGATAAAATATTAAATAGATTTACCAATAATTCATGTGTCTATTATGCTTTTTTAACAGCATATCATACTGGACTTCGTGTATCAGAAGTATTTGGACTTACATGGGAAGATATAGATTTTGAGAAAAAGACTTTAAGAGTTGATAGAAATATATTAAAAAAGAATCAGGCAGGTGGTACTAAGAAAAGACATATAAGTGGTAATTCTACTACTGTATGGTATTTTGGTACTTGTAAAACACCTAGTAGTCATAGAACAATAGAGATAGGTGATACTTTATTAAATGCTTTAAAAAATATAAAGAGCAACAAGAAAATGATAAAAAAGAATATGGTGATTTATATATGAAACATTATGCTAAAGAAGTTATAAATCCATATAATAATAAGAAAGAAATTAAAATAGTAAATGCTATAAGTGAAATAGATGTTTCACTACCAGAAGTTTATTTATTATTTGTTAAAAAAAATGGTGTATTTGAGGGAACAGATACTTGTAAATATCCATTTAAAGTAATTCATTATGAGTTAGGAATACCTTGTAGATTTCATGATTTTAGAGATACTCATGCAACTAGATTAATAGAAGCTGGAGCTGATATTAAAGCAGTTTCTAAACGACTAGGGCATAGTACTATTGAAACAACTTATAATATATATGTTAAAGTTACTACAAAAATGGAATCTGATATTTGAATCATATATAAATACATAATTATAGTCAAATAAAAAATAATGTGTTATACTTTAAAAGAAGGAGTATTAGTATGAAAAAAGGAATAAAAATATTTTTAATTATTATATGTATTTTAATTGCTATTGTTTTGTTAGATTCAATTCAGGCATTAATCTTTAATAATGATCCAATAATAGGGACTGAAATGTGGTGTAAAAAGAGAAATGGTATTATTGTTGAAACATATCATTGCGATGGTAATAAAAAAATAACTAGAATTAAAAAGAATAATATTTGCAATTTTGAAGATGTATGTAAATAATTTTTCTATTAATTGAAACTATGAAGTAATATTAATGTTATTTAATAAATAATTAAGAGTCATTTAATAAAATGTTCTTTTTTTTAAATGTTTTATTGTATATGGCTGTTGAAAATAACAAAAGTTACTCGAATGAAAAGTTAAATTTCAGTTGATGAATAAAATTTTAAATTGCAAGAAAAAATGGCAGTTTTTATAAAAAAAACTACCATTTTTCTTTATATTATGTTATTATATTATCGAAATTTAGTATTTCAAGGCATTATGAAAAGAAGCCCTGAAAATTTTGTGTTAGACTAAATTTCAGTTTAAGTGTTTTGATATATTACTTGTATATCTAGATTAGTAGCTCATTTTGAGCTATTTTTCTTTTTATAATTAAATAGTTTTTTCTTTAAAATAATATCACTTTGATTTATTTCCTTAATATCATATAATTTTTTAATTTTATTTGGTAAAAATATATTCATAAGTGTATATGGATTATCACCATCTAAAGAATCTCTTTTTACTGAATTAATATGATTCATCATCAAATTTATATCATCTTGATCATAATTATCAAATGATTCTCCCTTTGGTATAAATCTTCTTATATATTCATGATTATTTTCTATTTTTCCTTTTTGTTCGGAATGTCCTGGATCGCAATAAAAGACTTTCGTTGGGTAAACATGTTTACCATTATATTCGATAATATCCGGTTTAGAAAATTCGATGCCATTATCTGTTAAAATTATCGGAAATAGTTCATGAAAGGTTTCATATCCCAATAACCCTTTTAAAAAACAAAATATTTGAGATACTGTATCGGCTTCTTTGTTATCTATTTTTATAGCTAACATAAAATTAGAATGTCTCCATAATAAAGTTAATAAAAGTGTTTCTCCTTTAATACCTTCGACTGTATCCATTTCAACAATGTTGGTATTAAAATCATTATCGTTGTGAGTTTTAATATAATCTTTAAAACATTCATAAGTACGATTAATTCTTATTTTTGTATCTTTTTTAATTACTGTTGTGTTTTTATTTCTCTTTTTATATCTTACTTTTCTAGGTAAGTCTAAATTAATAATGTCTAGATAACCTTTTTCTACATAGTTATATAAAGTTCTTTTACCAACAGGAAATTCATTTTGATGATTTCTTATAATCATTGCAAATGAATGACCGTTTTTAATTTCATTTGAAACGGTTTCATTTAAATATTTAAATTCTGTTGAAGACATATCAATTCCTTTTCTAGAATTACTACGTTTATCTTCATATTCGGCTTGTGCATCTTTTGCATAATAATAGTATCTTGTTTTTTTACATCCTTTTCTTGAAGGGCAAGCATTACAAACATAGGGTGGTTTAGAAGTTTTATCACAAGTTAATTCTCTTATTTTCCAAGAATTGCAGTGTTGACATTGTCTATTTCTTAATATTTCATATGAAATAGTTCTAGGCGATTTATTAATTTCCTTAGCAATTTGAGTAAAGTTAAGATTTTCTTCGATACCTTTTTCGATTTTAATTCTCTTATTTAAATCTAAGTGTTTTTGATATACATTACATGTATTTATCTTTTTCAAATTATTCCTCCTTCATTAGAAATACAAGTAATACATCGATGGTATATTATATAGGTATATATAATAAAAACAAGTCTATATTTTATAAGACAGTAATAATATAATAAAAGGTTTATGCCTATATAATTGGGGCTTTGCCCCAAACCCCAAGGTTTATCGAATGAGGTTTCCAAAAAAGAAAGTAAAAATAAAAAGAAGTTTAATGTCAATAATATAGTATTAACTTCCTTTTTTGTAAAACCATCATTTGGCTCTCTGGTTGCTCCTCAGCATTGCCATGTCTTCCAAATGACAATGTATATAATAATTGATAATTTATAATAATGCAATATCAAAATAATTATTGCTAATTGTATAAAAAACTATGCAAGACTAAATTGCAGTTACATATCTTTAGCTGAAATTTAACTTTTCAATTAAGAAAAATAAATGTTTTGTAGATTAACTATTTACAAAAATACTAATATTTACTATAATTAAAT
>OLGE01002326.1_pt1 | contig 17009 bp, 16 predicted proteins | sample 1605151 | NCBI WGS metagenome assembly OLGE01 (sample SAMEA3888912, study PRJEB22519) | human gut metagenome | biome: human gut; feature: human-associated habitat; material: faeces | place: Denmark | collected 2010
AAGCAAAGATTTTTCAGAAATCCTACTGATCTGCGTCAATTTTTTAGTGATAGCTCACGGATCAATTTATTTTCCAAGGCAAAATGGATGTTTCATTCTTGGACATAAGAAATATTATGGGTTGATTTCTGTCTTTGGAATGGGAAGTCTTAGTATTTCATTACATACATCGAGACTTTTCATACCAAAACAGGGAAGCCTGTCTCGCGACAATCGACTTCCCTGATAAGGTTTTACTCTTTTTCATTGTGGTTTCGTAAATTAATATTTACGCTTACGAGCTGCCTCAGACTTCTTCTTACGACGAACACTAGGCTTCTCATAATGCTCTCTCTTACGAATCTCCTGCTGAATACCTGCCTTTGCGCAGTTTCTCTTGAAACGGCGTAAAGCGTTATCCAATGTCTCATTCTCTTTTACGATTACATTTGACATAGTCTCACACCTAACCTCCCTCCAGTTGTAAATTTTGCGCGGCTGCTGTGCATTCAGCTGCTTATAAATCCAATACACAACTGTATGGGTATTTTTAACGACAGGATTCCTCCTATCAACGCACAAGATAGATTATAACACATTTTTCCATTTCGTCAACTACTTTTTGAAATATTTCTCTTTATTTCAACTGACCCTCAAGGACTTCTTTTACCTTGGCGATCGCGTTGTCGATTCCGGCCGGATTCTTGCCGCCTGCCTGTGCCATATTCGGACGTCCGCCGCCGCCACCTCCGACTTCGGAAGCAATGGCTTTGATCAGGTTGCCGGCATGTGCTCCGTGCTTCATAGCCTCGTCGGTTGCCATGGCAAGCAGAGAAACCTTTCCGCCCACGGCAGATGCCAGAACAACGACACCCTCACCGATCTTTTCCTTCATCTGGTCACCGAGTGTACGCAGACCGTTCATATCTACCTCAGGTACGCTCATTGCCAGTACCTTTACACCGGCAATCTCCTGAATCCGGCTATCTACATCACCGGCTGCCTCGTTGGCAAGCTTTGTCTTAAGCTTCTCATTCTCGTACTGAAGTGCCTTGATCTCCTCCTGCATGGACTGGATCTTCTTTTCCAGCTTCTCCGGCTCAGCCTTTGCTGTCTTTGCTGCAGCATTCAGTGCCTTCTCGATATTATCGTAATGCTTCATCAGACCTGTAGATGTCAGTGCCTCGATACGACGGACACCTGCTGCAACACCGCTCTCGGAAATAATCTTGAAGGATGCGATCACGCTTGTGTTCGCTACATGAGTACCACCACAGAGCTCTGTACTGAAATCACCCATCTTGACAACGCGAACCTTATCGCCGTACTTCTCACCAAAAAGAGCCATCGCACCGGTCTCTTTTGCCTCTTCGAGTGTCATCTCCTCGGTTACAACATCAAGACTTGCAGAGATCTGATCATTGACGATCTGCTCAACCTTCTCAATCTCCTCCTGTGTCATTGCAGAGAAATGAGAGAAGTCGAAACGAAGTCTCTCGGCATCCACGTAGGATCCCTTCTGCTCAACATGATTGCCCAATACCATACGGAGTGCCTTCTGAAGAAGATGTGTTGCACTGTGATTCTTGCCGGTATCCAGACGATTCTTCGGACAAACCTTTAATGTCGCGGTATCGCCGGTCTTGATCATTCCCTTTGTAACCTTACCGATATGACCGATCTTGCCACCCTGCAGGTGAACCGTATCCTCAACAACAAACTCGCTGTCTCCGACAGTGATCGTACCTATATCTGCCTTCTGACCACCCATGGTTGCATAGAACGGTGTCTCCTCAACGATCACGGTACCTGTCTGACCATCTGTAAGTGCATCAACAAGCTCTGTCTCTGTGGTAAGTACTGTGATCTTTGAATCATGCTCCAGATCATGATATCCGACAAATTTAGAAGTAATTGCCGGATCAATCTGCTGATATACGGTCTCCTCGGCACCCATGTAGTTTGTCTCTTTGCGAGCCTTACGTGCCTTGTCCTTCTGCTCCTCCATAAATGCTTTAAAGCCGGCCTCATCTACGGTGCAGCCCTGCTCCTCAAGGATCTCTGTCGTGATGTCAAGAGGGAAACCGTAGGTATCATACAGCTTGAACGCATCTGCGCCGGAAAGCTCTGTCTTGCCCTCAGCCTTCATTGTCTCCTGCATCTCATTTAAAATAGCAAGTCCCTGGTCGATCGTCTTATTAAACTGCTCTTCCTCTTTATTCAGAACATTTAAGATAAATTCTTTCTTCTCTTCTAACTCCGGATAACCGTCCTTGGACTCGTTGATCACGGTCTTTGATAACTCTGCCAGAAATGCTCCCTTGATGTCGAGCTTTCTGCCATGACGCGCTGCACGGCGGATCAGACGGCGGAGAACATAACCACGTCCTTCGTTACTCGGCATAACACCATCAGAGATCAGGAATGTTGAAGAACGGATATGATCGGTGATCAGACGGATGGAAACATCCTTCTCATCGTCCTTCTGATACTCTGTATGAGCCATCTCGCAGATGCGGTCACGGATTGCCTTCATAGTGTCAATATCAAAGACAGAATCCACATCCTGTACAACAACAGCGAGACGTTCCAGACCCATTCCGGTATCGATGTTCTTATTCTGGAGTTCCTCGTAGCCGCCATGTCCGTCTCCGTTAAACTGGGTAAATACATTGTTCCATACCTCCATGAAACGGTCACAGTCGCAGCCAACCTTACAATCCGGTTTGCCACAGCCGTACTTCTCTCCTCTGTCGTAATAAATTTCAGAGCACGGACCACAAGGACCTGCACCATGCTCCCAGAAGTTATCACATTCCCCGTTCTCATCACGGTAGAATCTGGTGATCTTCTCTCCCGGCACACCGACCTCCTTTGTCCAGATATCGTATGCCTCTTCATCCTCACCGTAGATAGACGGATATAATCTCTCCGGCTCCATACCGATCACCTTTGTCAAAAACTCCCATGACCATGCGATCGCCTCATGCTTGAAATAATCTCCGAAGGAGAAGTTACCAAGCATCTCAAAAAACGTCAGATGACGTGCTGTCTTACCAACATTCTCAATATCTCCTGTACGGACACACTTCTGACAGGTTGTTACTCTGCGCTTCGGCGGAATCTCCTGTCCCGTGAAATATGGCTTGAGTGGTGCCATACCCGCATTGATCAGCAAAAGGCTGTTATCATTGTGCGGAACCAGCGAAAAGCTCTTCATCGCCAAATGATCCTTGCTTTCAAAAAAGTTCAAATACATTCTTCGAAGCTCATTTACTCCATACTTTTGCATGTTTATCCTCCATTCTGCACATTTCCGTGTGCATCCACAAATTGTATGACCGACCGCCCGGAAGCTTTGCCGGCTTTGTTTTTCCTTACTGGAATAAAGAAAAAACCCCTAATTTATAATTATAAATTAAGGGTTTGTATCTGTCAATCATTGTTTCCGGCATCAAAGCCATTTCATAAGTACAAATTGCATAACCGGATCAAAACGAAACTATCCAAGCACTTCCTCGATATGCTCCTGATTCTTATCCGCCTCCGGATCATCCTTCAGGATTGAAAATGCAATGTTGGTAGAGTGATCGGCAATCCGCTCCAGACCGGATACGACATCCGTAAAGATCATGCCGGCATGTGCCTGACACTTGTCGCTGGTCAGACGCACGATATGATTATTCTGAAGCTGACGCTCCATGCCATCGATCTCATTCTCAAGATCAAGGATCTCCTGCAGATGTTCCTCGCTGTTGTGGCTGAACATATTAAGTGCCAGAGAAAGGATCTCGCAGGTATCTTTCAGCATCTCCTTCAGTTCCTTCTCCGCATCTGCCGAAAAGCTAAGCTCCTGATCAATGCAGGTTTTTGCAAAATCTGCGATATTCTCTGCGTGATCTCCGATCCGCTCAATATCATTAACTACATGGAACAGTCCACCTAACATCTTACGATCCGCCACCGGCAGAGACAATGTATTGATCTGCACCAGATAATCCGTGATCTCTGTATTCAGATAATCGATCGTAATCTCCGTCTGATAGACCTCTGCGATCAGATTCTCATCTTTATTTAACAGGGCATCCATTGCCTTTTCCATGTTCTCCTGTGCGATATTACCCATGCGGACGATCTCACAGATTCCGGTCGGTACGGCTGTGGTCGGGTTATATACATTGTGTCCGCCGATATAAGCAAGCTCCGGTGCTGTGCTTGTCGCCTCCTCTTCCTGATCCTCACCCGGAATCAGAATGTAGGACAGCTTGATCAGAAACGGTGACAGAAAGAAGAATACCGCAACCTGAACCACCTTAAACATCGTATGCGTATTGGCAACCTCTCTCTGAAGGAATACATTCACGCCATTAACCATCTGATCCGGCTGGGTACAGGTATGCTCCGTCATAATGTGAAGCAGATGCTCTACACCATTGCTGCCTAAGATCAGCACAATAAACATCAATATAGATCCCAGCACGTTAAAGGAAAGATGCAGGCACGCTGCCCGTTTCGCCATCTTATTGCCGGAAAGACTGGTAAGCACTGCAGAAATACAGGCACCGATATTACAGCCAAGGATCATGAAAAATACATGATGAATATCGACAACGCCCTGTCCGCATAATGCGATCAGAATACCAACCGTCGCGGATGAGCTCTGCAGGATTGACGTCACGGCAAATCCAAAGAACACACATAAAAACGGATTGGAAAGCTGACCAAGTGTTGATGTCACAAGAGGTGCATCCTTTATGGTTCCCACTGCAGAGGACATCGTTCCCATACCAATAAATAAAATACCAAAGCCGACAATAACTTCACCGAACTTCTTGACCATCGGGTGCTGCATAAACATGACCATGATGACACCGACAAGCAGGATCACCGGAGCGTACTTGGACATATCCAGCGACAAAAGCTGTCCTGTCACCGTTGTACCGATATTGGCACCGAAGATCACACCGATTGCCTGAGACAGATTCATCAGACCCGCATTTACAAAGCTGACGACCATAACAGTGGCCGCATTGGATGACTGGATGATACCGGTAAATATAATACCGACGATCAACGCAGAAAATCTCGTCTTTGTCAATGTCTCCAGGATACCACGCATCTTGTCGCCGGCAACCTTTTGAAGACCATCACCCATCAGTTTCATTCCGTAAAGGAACATGCCGAGTCCGGCAATTACATTCAATATCGCTGTAGAATACTCTGCACTCATCTTTTGACCTCTCTCTCTGTGCAATCTCCCCGGTCATGGATTCTGTTTTTGACCTGCACACGTTATTATACTATTTATCATTTTTCCCTTAACTATGTTAAACGATTCTTACAAAAGATACAAGCAGATTTTACATTTTTTACATTTTTTTTACACAGTGTTCATTTCAATTTGCGTCCCCCCTTAAAATATGATACCATTCGATGCATAAGAACATTTCAGGAGGAATCAATATGCTGTCAATTCATTTGGATCAACGATCCGGCAAACCATTATATAATCAGATCTACGAACAGATTCGTGAACAGATCCTGACCGGCGAACTGACAGCTTCCACAAAACTGCCCTCCACGCGCAGCATGGCAGGCAATCTCGGCGTCAGCAGAAATACGGTGGATACCGCATATTACCAGCTTCAGTCGGAGGGCTATATTGATGCCGCTCCCAAGAGCGGATTTTATGTGTGTGCGCTCACTCCGGTCGATTACCGCACAAAGCCAGCCGTCCCGGTGCCGGAGAACACTACCGGAAGCACAGACACAGCCGATGCATCCGAAACACAGGACAAACCGGCTTTTCTCTACGACTTTGACCCCTACTCGATCGATATCAGTCATTTTCCGTTTTCTGTCTGGCGCCGTCTCTCCAGACAGGTATTAATGGACGACCATTCTCTTTTCCTTCTTGGCGACAACCGCGGAGATCAGGCACTGCGCAGTGCAATCTGCAGTTATGTACGCATGTCAAGACAGGTAACCTGCACACCGGATCAAGTCATCGTGGGGGCCGGTGTAGATTATCTGCTGCAGATGCTTTCCCTTGTATTTCAGTCCTCCTCTATGAATAATATCACACTGGAGTCGCCCGGCTACACGCAGGCAGCGCATATCTTTCACAACAACGGTCTGACCGTCACTCCGGGAACTATGGATAAAAGCGGGCTCAGCACATCGTCAATTACACCGGAAAGTTCCATCGTCTATGTCACACCATCCCATCAGTTTCCGCTTGGCACAGTTATGCCATACGGCCGGCGTGTCGAGCTTCTTACCTGGGCAAAAGCTTCTGCGGACCGTTACATTATTGAAGATGACCACGACAGTGAATTCCGTTACCGCGGCAAGCCGATTCCTGCCCTTCAGGGAATGGATGACGAGAACCGTGTTATTTATATCGGTACCTTTTCCAAAGCGATCGCTCCTGCGATCCGTGTCGGCTACATGATCCTTCCACCGGAACTTCTGAGACGGTACGAACAGATCTGCGGACATTATTCCTGCACTGTCTCCCGCGTGGATCAGGCAATCCTCACGCATTTCCTGTGCGAAGGATATTTTGAAAAGCATGTCAACCGCATGCGAAAGATTTACCGCAGCAAACATGATCTCATTCTCGAATGCATGCAGCCGCTGATCGACCGGTATGGACTGACGCTTCAGGGCGAACACGCCGGCATGCATATCACGATCTTTCTGCCGGAGCACATCAATGAGCAGTCTCTGATCAAAAATGCCGCCACGCAGGGCATTCATCTGTACGGCATCGAAAGTCATTATCTGCCACAGCACCCGGAAAAGCTCCGTCAGCAGGCAATCCTGCTTGGTTACTCTGCCCTCACCGAGGAAGAGATCAAAAAAGGTGTCCACCTCATGGTGGACACCCATATCTTCGATCAGAGCAGCTCCTCTGCCCGTTTCTTATCATAAGCCATCTGTGCCTTCAGCGCATCCAGACTCTCAAACCTCTGCTCCGGACGCAGGAAATACAGAAAATATACTTTCATCTGTTTGCCGTAGAGATCCCCGTCAAAATGAAGCAGTGTCGTTTCTACATTTGCCTGACTGGCACCAACAGTCGGCTTTACACCAACATTCGTCACTCCGGCATAGATCTTCCCATCGACTTCCACTCTGCTGGCATAAACGCCATAAACCGGAAGAAGCTTCTGCGATCCCGGCACCAGGTTCGCAGTCGGCATGCCGATCGTTCTTCCAAGTGCATTGCCATGAACAACTTCACCGCTCACAAAATACGGATCTCCAAGCAGCCGGTTGGCTGTCTCGATCTTCCCTTCGGCAAGCTCTCTGCGGATCCTTGTGCTGCTGATCACTTCGCCATCCTCACAGATCTTGGGAAACACACAGAGCTCATAGCCATATTTTGATGCATATTCGTCAAGCATTTCTACATTTCCACGGCGTCCACAGCCAAAACGAAAGTCTTCGCCAACGCAGATCAACTTTGCATCTATACGTTCCACCAGAATCTCCTGAATAAATGCTTCCGGCGTCATCGACTTTGTTTCCTCACGAAACGGGAAAAGCACCTCCCGCTCAACGCCAAGTCTCTGCAGCAGATCCCGTTTCTCCTGCTCCACATAGATCTGCGGTCCCTTCCATATTCCGTCAAAGGTAAAGATTGTGGCATGCATGTCCTTCTGCTCCAGGATCCTGTTCAGCAAAAGGCGATGCCCCCGGTGGAAACCATCGAATTTCCCCAGAGACACCGCACTGTTTTCTATTTTAAAGTCAAGACCATTTATGATTTCCATTGTCCTTGTCCCTTTCGCCGCTAAAACATCTTCCGCACCCGAAGGTCCTTTTCTCCCTTCCGGTACATCGCCTTAAACCGCCCCGTCTCATCATAGACAAGAAATTCCTGTCCTTCAGAAAGCTCCCTTATCATAACAGGATTCTCCCGATCCGGGTCATATGGCTGCAAAAAACGAGGTAGCAGCGGATTTCCATTGGCGAGCTTCGCTGCAAATTCATCCCGGATCTGATATGCGGGATATCCGGCAAACAGCGCATCGACCTGCACGATATGTGCCTCAAACACATTCTCCGCCATAAACTGCTCAATCTGCGCCAGCGTGAATGCTTTTTCCAGTTCAAAAACACCGACTCTTGTCCGCAGCAGCGACTTCATTGCACCGAAGCAGCCAAGCTTTTCTCCGATGTCGTTGCAAAGTGTCCGGATATAGGTTCCCTTCGAGCAGGTCACATCTATGGTAAATGTGCCTTCCTCCGGTACAAAATCCACCAGCTCCAATGCATAGATCGTAATTGACCTTGCCTTGCGCTCGACCGTCTTTCCCTCTCTTGCAAGCTCATAGAGCTTCTTTCCATTCACCTTCAGTGCCGAATACATAGGCGGAACCTGAAGCTGATTCCCGGTAAAGCCACAAAGAACCTCCTGCAGAGCTTTCCTCGTCACCCCGGAGCAGTCCGCTGTCTGCAATATCTCCCCCGTCATGTCCTGTGTATCCGTTGAAACGCCAAGCTGGCACACGGCACGGTATGTTTTGTCTTTGTTCGTAAGCAGATCGCATACCTTTGTCGCCTTCCCGAGACAGACCGGAAGAACGCCCTCCGCTTCCGGATCAAGTGTACCCGTATGACCGATCTTTTTCTGATGCAGGATTCCCCGCAGCTTTGCCACCACATCATGGGAGGTAAAGCCCTTCTCTTTATAAACATTGATTATGCCATCCATCACACTCTCTCCTATATGAGACGCTACATCTGAAACTCAATATGCTCCGTAATATTATTGACTACATCATGCAAAGAGCCGCGCATCGTACAGCCTGCCGCCTTCACATGACCGCCACCGCCGAAATAGACAGCAATCCTGCTGACATCGATCGTGGTATTGGAACGCATGCTGACCTTGTACTCCTGATCACCAATCTCATGGAGCAGAAGTGCCACCTCAACCCCCTTTGTCACACGAAGCTGGTCAATAATTCCTTCGATGTCCTCTGTCTGTGCGCCGTAAAATTCCAGCATCCTCCGGGTAACTGTGGCAACGATCACCTTTCCATCCATCAAACGCATGCTTGTAAGAAGTGTTCTTCCAAGAAGCTGTGTCTGTGTATAGGTTCTCTGGTAAAAACATTCGTCTATATATTTCCAGAACGGAATGCCCTTTTCCATCAGACTTCCGGCAATCTCCATTGTTTTTTGGGTGGTGCTGGAATAACGGAACACACCGGTATCCATAATAATTCCAATATAGAGTGCCTCTGCGATCTTCTCGTCGATCAGCTCCTCTTCCATCAGACCATAAAGCACCTCACATGCTGAGCTGCAGCCCGGCTTGACGAAATTATCCTTCGCATAGCCAAGATTGCTCACATGATGGTCAACACATGCTGTCTGCTTTGCAGTGTCAAACACCGCCTGCGCCTCTCCCAAACGATCCTTCGAACTGCTGTCCAGCACCAGGAACAGATCCACCGGCTCCTTCGGCAGCTCCTGCACAAATATCGTGTGATCCGGATCCAGAAAATCAAATACCTCCGGAACCTTTTCCACATACGCATGAATAGCAGCGTCCGGATATAATTTCTTCAGATATCGGTAAGATGCCACGGTTGCGCCGACACAATCGCCATCCGGTCTTAAATGTCCTGCGATAAATATGGTCTTCGCTCCCTGTGCAAGCTCTCTTAATCCTGTCATCCTCTAACCGCCTTCCTGCTCTTTATTTCTCTTCTTCCTCTTTCTTCAGTTCATCAATACGTTTCGACATATTGATTCCATACTCGATCGAATCATCCATCACGAACGTAAGCTCCGGCGTATTGCGCAGATTTAACTGCTTTGCAAGCTGTGTACGGATATGAGAGGCTGCGCTCAAAAGACCCTTGTGTGTCTTTTCACGATCCTCGTCGTTGCCAAGTACACTGACGAATACCTTTGCAAACTTCAGATCCGGAGTTACCTCCACAGAGACAACCGAAGTCATCGGATGAATCCGTGGATCTTTAATATCCTGTGCAATGATCTTGCTCAGAACTCTCTGAACCTCCCCATTCATGCGGGAGTATTTAATACTGTTTTTTTTCATAGTTATTCCTCATTTCCCATTGTTTCCTATCTAGGAATCTCAACCATAATATAAGCCTCGATCTGGTCACCCTCATGGATATCATTGAAATCCTGTGCCACGATACCACACTCATATCCGGCTGCAACTTCCTTCACATCATCCTTGAAACGCTTCAGGGATGCCATCTCGCCCTCAAATACGAGTTCGCCTTCACGGCTGATACGGATCTTGCTTCCACGCTCAATCTTACCATCCAGAACATAACTTCCGGCAATCGTTCCGACACCGGATGCCTTGAAGGTCTGACGAACCTCGAGATGAGCGATCACCTTCTCTTCGTATTCCGGATCAAGCATACCCTTCATTGCCGCCTCAACATCCTCGATCGCATCGTAAATAACGCGGTACAGACGAACGTCAACCTTTTCGCGGTCTGCAATGTCCTTTGCGGTGTTATCCGGGCGAACATTAAATCCGATAATGATCGCATTGGATGCACTTGCCAGGCTGACATCAGACTCGTTGATCGCACCAACACCGGCATGGATCACGCGGACTGCCACCTCTTCATTGGTAAGCTTGAGAAGACTCTGCTTCACAGCCTCAACAGAGCCCTGTACATCAGCTTTAACGATAATGTTGAGTTCCTTAATATTACCTGCCTGAATCTGGGAGAATAATCCATCCAGAGTCAGTTTTGCCTTTGTATCATCAAGAAGCTTCTCTCTTCCCTGAGCCACATAAGTCTCAGCGATATTACGTGCTTCCTTATCATTCTCGGTTGCCATAAAGATCTCACCGGCATCCGGCACATCATGAAGACCAAGGATCTCAACAGGTGTAGAAGGAAGTGCTTCCTTTACACGTCTTCCACGGTCATCCATCATAGCACGGATCTTACCGTAAGCAGCTCCGACAGCGATATTGTCACCGACATGAAGTGTACCCTTCTGTACCAGAATCGTAGCTACAGGACCACGTCCCTTGTCTAACTTCGCCTCGATAACAACACCTCTTGCCAGACGATCCGGATTAGCCTTTAACTCCTCAACCTCTGCGGTCAGGATGATCATCTCAAGAAGCTGATCGATACCCTCGCCGGTATGTGCGGATACCGGAACGAATACCGTATCTCCACCCCAGTCCTCAGCGATGAGCTCATACTCCACTAACTCCTGTTTTACACGCTCAACATTGGCACTTGGCTTATCGATCTTATTGACAGCAACGATAATCTGCACACCTGCTGCCTTCGCATGGTTGATCGCCTCTACAGTCTGTGGCATAACACCATCGTCCGCTGCGACAACGAGGATTGCGATATCCGTTGCCTGTGCACCTCGCATACGCATGGAGGTAAATGCCTCATGTCCCGGTGTATCTAAGAAGGTGATCTTCTCACCATTGATCTCTGTGACATATGCACCAATGTGCTGTGTGATTCCACCTGCCTCGCGGGAGGTAACGTTTGTCTCACGGATCGCATCCAGAAGAGAAGTTTTACCATGGTCAACGTGACCCATAACGCAGACTACAGGCGGTCTCTTCTTCATTAAGGATTCATCCTCTTCATCCTCCTTCAGAAGCTCTGCAACAAGATCGACCTTCTCCTCCATCTCAGCGATGCAGTTGTACTCCAGTGCGATCTCTTCCGCCTCTTCATAAGTGATCTGATGGTTCAGCGTTACAACCTCACCACGCATGAAAAGATTCTTGATCACGGTAGATGCCTGCACCTTCATGATATCAGCCAGCTCCTTGATCGTCATCTTCTCAGGCAGAATGATATTTCTGATGCCATCCTCCGGCTCCTCCGGTTTTACAACCGGCTCCGGCTTAATAAATGCACCCTTACGGTTCGGATCCTTCTTCTTGGTCTTTCTTCCGCCCGGTCCGTAAAGTGGATTGTACTCCGGCTCTTCTCTGTCACGGTCTCTGCCATGTCTCTGCTTTGCACTTCTTGAGTCATTCTTAGCTCTCTGTGCTCTGGACTGCTTAACCTCAGGCTTCACTGCATCAATTCCGGAGAAGGAATTGCCACCACGTCCGCCATCGCGGCGTCCACCGTTCTGGCCGCCACGGTTATCTCTGTTCTGGCCGTTACGATTGTCGCGGTTGTAACCGCCCTGTCCGTTTCCACGGTTACGGTTGTCTCCGCGGTTATCTCTTCCGCCCTGTCCGTTACGGTTGTCACGGTTGTAGCCACCCTGTCCGTTTCCACGGTTACGGTTATCGCCACGGTTGTCTCTTCCGCCCTGTCCGTTACGATTATCACGATTGTCACGGCGTCCACCGTCACGACGGTCACGATTGTCGCGGTTATCTCTTCCACCCTGTCCGTTACGGTTGTCGCGGTTGTCACGGCGGTTATTCTGCTCAGGACGATTCTCAGAGACCGGCTTCTTCTCCTGTGCCTTCTGTGCTGCCGGAGCCTTTTCCTCTTTCTTTGGCTCTTCCTTCTTCTCTTCTTCCTTCTTTACTGGTTCCGGTTTCTCTTCCTTCTTCTCGGTCTCTTTCTCTGCTGTCTTTTCCTTCACCGGTGTTTCCTCCACAGTCTTCTTCGTCTGTTCCTTCTTCTCTTCGGTCTTAGCCTCTTCCTTTTTCTTCGGCTCTGCCTTTTCTTTGACTTCCTTCTTTGGAGCACTTTCCGTCTTTACGACTTCCTCTGTTTCCTTTACAGGCTCAGCCTTCTTGGCAGATCCCTTAAACTTATTCAGAAGAAAGCTGATCGCATCATCTTCAATACTGCTCTGAGCACTCTTTACCTGAAATCCGTTCTCCTGTAACAGTTTGATCAGATCCTTGCTCTTCAGATCCGGGAATGCTCCCTGCAGACTTCTTGAAATCTCATATATCTTCATCTTTGCCATATATTACTACGACCTCCTAATCCATTTTCTTCATAATTGCCTGTGCAAAACCATTATCTACGACTGCTAATGATGCTCTAAGTTCTTTTCCCATTGCATGCCCAAGATAATCTTTTGCAGCATGGATGCGAAGTGGCACCTGATAAAACTCACACATGTTTCGGAATTTCTTTTGTGTATTTTCCGAAGCATCCTCCGCCAGGATAACCAGTGCAGCCTCTCCGGTCTTTACCGCCTTCTCTGTCATGAACTCTCCGCTCACAACCTTTCCGGCTTTCTGTGCCAGCCCGATCAGATTCAAAACTCTGTCATTCTGCAATGTTATCCATCTCCTTTTCCAGTTCCTTATATATTTCATCGGGAATAACCGTTTTCAGGGAGCGTTCCAGTGATTTCCGTCTGCGCGCCTTGCGAAGGCATTCCGTAGAATTACATATATATGCACCACGTCCGTTTTTCTTGCCTGTCAGGTCGATCACAATCGTATCCTCCGGCGTCTTAATGATGCGTACCAGTTCTTTTTTCTCTTTTCTCTCACCACATCCGGTGCATTGACGCAGCGGAACCTTTCGTGGACGGACACTGCTTTTCTCTCCCATATGCTCACATCCTTTTCTGATTATTCCTGCTTAATATCGATCTTGTATCCTGTCAGTTTTGCAGCAAGACGTGCGTTCTGACCTTCCTTACCGATTGCCAGAGAGAGCTGATTCTCAGGAACGATTACTCTGGCTGTTTTCTCTTCCTCATCCGCAGTAACGGAAATAACCTTTGCCGGGCTGAGTGCATTCTCGATCAGCACTGCCGGATCATCACTCCATGTAATGATATCAATCTTCTCGCCGCGCAGCTCGTCAACGATCGCATTGACACGATCACCATTGATACCAACGCATGCGCCGACCGGATCAACATTTGGATCCTCTGTATAAACAGCGATCTTTGTTCTGGAACCTGCCTCTCTTGCAATGCTCTTGATCTCCACTATGCCATCCTGAAGCTCTGTTACCTCTTCCTCAAACAGACGCTTTACAAACTCCGGATGTGTTCTGGAAACAGTAATGCGAGGTCCCTTTGTCGTATCCTTTACCTCAACAACATAAAGCTTAATGTGCTCTGTCGGTTTGAAATGCTCGCCATGCACCTGCTCGCTTTCCATCAGGATTGCATCAACCTTACCGAGGTTAATACAGACATTATTACCACTGTAACGCTGAACAATACCGGTGATAACCTCACGCTCTTTCTCAAGATACTGTGTATACAGCACCTTTCTCTCCTCCTCGCGGATCTTCTGAACAACAACCTGCTTTGCCTTCTGTGCAGCGATTCTGCCGAAGTTCTTTGGGATCACCTCGGTAGATACGGTATCACCCAGCTCAACCTTGCCATATTTCAGGGTTGCCTCAGTCAGTCCGATCTGTGCAGTCGGATCCTCTACCAGATCATCCTCTACAACCTCATAATCCGCAAATACCTTGATCTCTCCGGTATCACGGTTGATAGAAACACGGATATTGTCCGCCTTGCTCTCAAACTGATTCTTGCAGGCAGCCACCAGCGAATTCTCAATCGCCTCGAGAATGATGTCCTTACTGATCTGTTTCTCCTTTTCGATCGCCTCCAATGCTTCAATAAGCTCTGTGCGGTCTGACTTTGTTGATTTACTCTTTCTTGCAGCCATTTTTATCTCCTCCTAAATATAAGCTTCCTGAACTTGTATTCACTAAAAATTAATGGTTAGCTTCACCGACGAAATCTCTTTTCTCATAATCTCATATTCAGGTGAAAACTCAGTCTCAACAGTGATCGTATCCGGTGTGTATGCAAGAAGAACTCCTGTAAGCTCTTTCACCGACGCTTCTTTACCGTTTCTCCCCACCGGAAGCTTTCTGCCCTGATAAAAATGAACATCCACCTCTTCGCCTATACTGCGTTTGAAATCTTTGTCCTTCTTGAGCTGTCTTCCAAGACCCGGCGAGCTGACCTCCAGCACATAAGCCTCTGATATGAAATCATCCTTATCCATCATATCGCTCCATGCACGATTCACCAATTCGCAGTCATCAAGGGTAATACCACCCTCTTTGTCCACATAGGCACGCAGATACCACTGACTGGCTTCCTTGACATATTCCACGTCAACCAGTTCAAAGCCGTTCTCTTCCATCAATGGCTCCAGCATCTTCTCTGCCCGTGCCTCATACTCCTCACGTTTCGTCAAATGCATAACCTCTTTTCCACTGACGAAGCAGCAACCATGAAACTCTTATAAATTACTGCCTTCGTTCCAAAACGAAAGAGTGGACCGCGCAGTCCACTCTTCATAATTTACAGTATCACAATGACGATAATAGCACTACAACCTCGGAAAATCAAGGGGTTTTGCGTATTTTTTACGATTTTTCCACATTTTTTTACGAATTTCACTGCACAACCAGTGCAATCCGTGTCTCATAGCCATTTTCGTACAAAGTCTGTTCGGCGCGGCGAACCTCGGTCAGTGACGGATATATTCCCTGGCAAACGACATAGTAATCTCCCCTCTTCCCAACAAAGCTCTCAAATCCGTCCTCCTGCAGAAGCGCTGCCAGATTCTTAGCATTCTCTTCATGTGCAAACATCCCGGTTTCGATCGTGTAGCTTTCTGCCTTCTCTGTGGCCCGGACATCCTTCCCGGCTTCCTGCAGCGTTTCAAGGATGCCGTCCGCAATCGCCTGTGCCACCTCAGGAAATTTAGCATCCAGAAGCGCATTGTCCCTGTCCGTATTGATAAATCCAACCTCAACCAGTCCCGCCGGCATATTGGACTGACGGATTACTGGCAGATCCTTTCGCACTGATATTCCAAGATTAGTAAATCCCGCCTTTTCCAGCTCGCTGTTAATATTCTGCGCCAGCAGGCGGCGTGGACCGCTGTCTGCATACACAAGCGTTTGTATCCCTGAATACTGATTCGGGGACGGACTGGAATTACGGTGGATCGAAATAAACAGATCCGAATCGTTTTCGTTGGCGATCTCCGCCTTCCTCTGCGGAGTCTGATAAACATCCTCTGTCCTTGTGTATCTGACGTCCACTCCCTCGTTCTGCAAAATATTTCCGACTGCCAGTGCCAGGTTCAGATTATCATCCTTTTCTTTCCGTCCCTGATAGGAAGCACCATTGTCGTAGCCTCCGTGACCGGCATCCAATGTTACCACTGCCATAGTCATCCTCCCTTTACTGTGATAGAATGATGCCGGGACAAATATTTGACCACTGCATCATATAATAAGAAGTCTTCTCCTACTATGACTATGCAGCCGGGGCGATTTGGTGTGTTTTATATTCGTTGCAAAAAATTGATAAGACCACTGAGCCATACCTCATAGCTGTGTCCTCCATCCGGATACAGATACCAGATATGATCCACCTGATTCTCCGTTAATATGTTATGATATCCTTCCGGTATATCTCCCACTGTAGAATCACTGGTGCCACTACATAGTAATATAAGTTTCGGTTTTTGACTGTGCTTTGTCAACTTCAGCAAAGAGGTATCAAGACTTGGAGCTGCCGAAAAAGAGCCAATATAATTGAAGCGGTTCAAATGGGAAAATCCAACCAACAATGACTCCATGCCTCCCATAGATAATCCGGCAACAGCTGTATCTTTTCGCTTATCTGATACGCCCAGGAAGAAGAACCCGGAAGCTGTATAGCTATTCCTATGTTTAACTTCCCTTGCTGCATAGCCACCCGGACAAACTGCGGCGATACTCCTAAAATGTCCGCTGCTTCCGCTGGCTTTATGTTGTTATCCCTCAATTTATCCCGCCTTTCTTGTGTATTCGCCTTCTGCATTTATCCAGGCTTAGGACTGGCTACTGTTGGTAGGCTGCATTACGCTTTTTCTTTGTTCTTTTTCGTGGTATAATTATCAAAAAACTTAAGGGGGTTTACCATGAAACACATTTCATATTCTTTTAGCAATTCTGATATAGAAGCTATCACTTTTGCCCTTACTGTCCTTCCGTCCCTTGGTATCGAAGAAACAGAAGCCCAGGCGGCTATTAACTATCAGTGCTGTTGTTCTGCTGGCGAAAAGCTTC
>OLGE01002333.1_pt1 | contig 16979 bp, 27 predicted proteins | sample 1605151 | NCBI WGS metagenome assembly OLGE01 (sample SAMEA3888912, study PRJEB22519) | human gut metagenome | biome: human gut; feature: human-associated habitat; material: faeces | place: Denmark | collected 2010
GCTCGTTCGCTTCGCTCCCTCGCGGGCAAACCTGACGATTTGACATTGGAAAACTCGCTCCGCTCGTTTGCGCCAAACCTGCACCATTTATTAGTAAAATAAAAATGCAGGATTTCTTGCAAAGTTTATAGAAATGCAAGATTTCTTGCATTTGTGAAATAAATAACAATTAAACGATTATTTAATCGTTCTAACCTGCGGTGCGCCCTCGCTTCGCTCGGGCGGTTGAGCCTACGGCTCAACATTCAATCTCCCGGGCTTCGCCCTCGCGTCACCAATTTATGTTACAGATTTTGCTATTATATAGAAAAGAGTGAGGACTTTCGCCCTCACTCTTTAGGCAATTATTTCGCCGCACGGAAACACACGATGCCGGAACCACCTGAAGCGCCTTTTACACGGTAAGATTGACTTGAATATTGTGCTCCACCACCACCACCACCACCAGTGTTTTCAACACCAGCAGCGGGGGCTTGGGAGACGCCAAAACCTTTGCCCTGCCAGCCGCCAGTACCACCGCCACCAGCGCCGCCCATAGATACTACTGGGGTATTTCCACTTATGTAACGACCGCCGCCGCCGCCACCAGCATAGAGTTTTCCCGTGGCTTCACCAAATTCTCTTGTACTGTTTTCTTGACCTTTGCCACCCCTAACATTAACTAGGGTTGAACTGCTAAAGCCATCTTCTCCATTCAGGCCGTCACTTCCACCTGTTCCATAATCGGAATTTGAGGAAACACCACCACCGCCACCGGATCCCCCTGCTGCACCGTAGCAATCAAAGTCGTCATGTCCATAGGCGCTGTTTTGAAGAACTCCATTTTTACCACCGTTTGCCGTGCATAAGTTTCCGAATGAGGTTGTTCCTGCCGGTGTATATGTGTCATTTGCGCTTCGCATACCACCCGCACCGATTGTTACCTCCACCGACCCAGAAACGTTCAAGTTTCGTTTTGTAGCGGTGTAACCGCCCCCACCTCCACCAGACCCGTATTTACTGCCAGTATATGGAGTGCTACCGGCTCCACCACCACCAACGCAAAACACATCAATAACCGCAGGATTGAGAAACACCAGTGTGCCACTCGTCAGCAACTCCACCACGCCGTCATCACGCACATTATACTGCCCTGTATAGGTAAACTTCGGCACAGCCGCACCAACCTTACCTCTATATCCAGCATTAACAATCATCTTGTAATACTCCTTTCCAAAATTCATACCCACGGAAGACCCGCACCCGGCTGCCGTAGCACTCATGCCCAATAGACACCGCCCACTAACACAACGAAACCGACTTAGCCGATGATAATCACATTGAAGTAGATACTCGCGTCAGGAATACTGTCCGCGGTGAACGTCAGCGTACCATCAGCCTGTGCAGTACACCGCACATTATTCTCCTGAGACTTAGCCCATCCAGTAGCGCTGGGGCTTGTAACGATATTGGTCGTAGCAGTCACGCCGCCAACCGCCACAGTCTGCACATACACGTTACCACTCGGCGCCCAGTTACCGTTGTTCAGCAACACTGTGCTCCCAACACTTTTCAGCGCACCGTTCTCTCTGCTCATGAAATACGCAGCGTCATGCCCCTGCAACGTGTCAGCGTCAATGTCAGTACCTCCACCAGACGGCGCAGTTGTAAACACCGTCAGCAGCGTACCAGTAAGCACAGCCAGAACGTTGGAGTTAATCTTCCACGCACCACCCGGCAGCGTTTCACCAGTAGGCAGCAGCGTAGACACCTGAACGCCATCCACGGTACAGGTATCGCCCTGCGCCCAGTCACTTGTCGCCACGAACCGAATAACAGATGCACTCGGCGTAGTCCGAGTAATAGCGTGAACAGTTCCGCTTTTAACTTCCGTAGCCAGCTGCACCGCAGCGTCCCTGTTCTTTCCCATATTTGCATCAATGCTTTGGATGTTCTGCGCTTCAACAGTCAGCGGGTTGAAGATATCGTTACCCTCATACTGCTTGTACCCATAATTAGTCGTAGTTTTCATTCTTAGTTACCTCCACGATTTTTGTAGTCTCTTATCATCACATAAGCGACTTCATTGTTAGCCTTGGCAGTCAGAGTATACTTCAAGCCGTTGTCGTTATACTCCAACTGCGCTGTATACGGAATTTGGTTCTGCTGACAATAGTTGATAAGCTGGTTGCAGCTTTCCAAACTTGCACCAACGAACTCAATCTCGTTAACGGTTGTCAGCCATTCATCAACATACATATCCTATCCTCCTTATGCCCGAGCAAAGATATTCTTACCGTTATTCACCAACTGCGTACAGGTGGCGTTGTAAGAGATAACCTTGGCAACAGTTCTGTTTGCGGTGACAATGCCATCCGCATCGATAGCTTCTGTCATGTGCAGTACGGACAGATAATCAATCATATCCTGAATAGACACACGCTCACCGGTAAACGGGTTGAGCACAGTCACGCTGATAAGCTGCTGACTAATTTGCTCAAGCAGCCACTCATTATTCTGTGCAATCTTCGTGTCAGTGTACGCCCTGCCACCGGCAATTTCGTTGTCCTGCCGCTGGAAGTTACTGTCCATCTGGTTCTGGAAACCCTGCAACGCGCCTGTCACATTGTCCACGAACTGGTTGTAGTCATTTGTCAGCTGCTGCAAAGCCTGATTGTACTGCTGTACACTCTTTGCAATTTCACCGTCGGTGTATGCTTTGCTTGCAGCGAGTACCTGCTCTCCGTAGTCGTCCAGCCGTTTACCCATTTCGTTGATGTAGTCTCTCAGCTTACACAGCACCTCATAGTAGCTGAGACTTTCATCATACGTCAGGGGTAACACCTTCTGCGACCACGGCCAATATTTGGGGTTGTAATCAGCCATAGTACCTCCTTACCACAGACCCATGAAAAGGTCATTCAACTCGCTTACTACCATGTTGTCAATATTCAAAAACGTCTGTCGATATTCTTTCAACAGACGGGAATACGAACTCCCGGCAGTTTTGCCCTGTATCGTTTCCTCAAACTGTCCGCTATTCGAGGATTGACTATTGCTATTGTTATCGGACACCTCAGCGTTAGTCAGATATTCACCGGACAGCACAGAAGACAAACCATTCTGAGGTGTGTCACTGTACATATTCTGAGCCTGAGACGAACCGCTGCTCTGTCCCTGTCCACTGTTTGTGCCAAAGCGTTTGTAGTCTACATCATACAGTGGATTGAACTGCAAACGTGCACTTTCATAAAGCTGATTGTACTTCGGCATAATGAGATTGAGACGAGAATTTAACCGAAGCTTCCACAGCCCAACAGTTTCCTCACCAATCTCTCTTGTGTAGTATGCACGGAGTATCTGTTTTTCGAGCGTTAGTCGGTAACTTTCATCGAAGATAGGAAAATCGAAGTTAAACACCTTTGGAGCCGCTTTAGTGATGATATCTTCGATAGAACCTTCACCCAAACTTTCGATAAGTCCGGCAGCGTTTTCGCAGATAAAGCGAACTTCGGTTGTGTATTTACTCATTTTCCTTTACCTCCGGTTCATGCTCGTCGCCATCAGTTACGTCTTCCAGTTCATCAAGCTCACGGTAGTCATCGCGGTATTCGCACCACACGTTTAGGCCAAACATTTTGTTGATTTTCTCACAAGCGTTTTGCCGAGCGTTCAAGCGAGAATACCGGGAAGCAATCACACCTCCCATGTTGCGGGAGACTTCATCAGTAATGAGCCGTTCCTTCTTCTGCACGTTGATGTTGGATATGCCCAAATAGGTGAGAGCTTCGTTCCAAATCTGCGTCTTCAACTGATAGATTTTGTCAGCCACATACGGCGCTGCCGTGGAGAGAACAGTGAAGTTCGCATCATTCAGACCGTTGTCACCGAAGATAACCGGGCTGTTTCCGTCAAATTCTTTGTACAAATTCTTCATGGTGAGACGCTGCGTCTCTGCGCATTTAATGAGTACAGGTGTTTTCTGCGCATTGGCGTTTACGTCAATTACCCGGTCGAGGTTGTACAAACGCTTTGCGAAAACTTCAACGTCCAAAGAAGAAGGCGTGCGAAGGTAGTTGTTGTAAATGATAACGCTGTCATCGAGGGTTAGGTTTTTCTGATAGTTGTTGTACGGGGAATAAGCGCGGGACGCTACCGGGTATCCATATACATCGAAGCCGCCCTGAACAGCATTGGTGAGAGCAAGATAACCCATCACCTCGTCTTCAAAGAACACAGCCTGACCGTACTTGAACAAGGTAAGTTCAAGGAAACGGGGGTCAATAGTGTCAGGAAGGCCTGTCCAGTCGAACATAGCGATTGAGAGTTCGATAAGGCGGTTATAGTATTGGATGTAGGTAGCGTTGTTCATCACAGCGCTTTCCCAAAAATTTGTTTTACGTCTTGCCATGTTGTCCTCCTTATGTCGGACTATTGTCGAGGGAATAGTTACCGACATTTTCTGGGTGTTTCCAGAAGGTTACGCCGTGGTCAAAAATTGAGCAAATAAGTTTTTCATCCTGACAAGGAATAGAACCGCTAATTTTACAACCAACTGTCTGCACATAATTCCATTGAGGGCGAGAGGAAATGGTTGGTGTTTTCAAACGTCGAGTCGCGTACCCATATCTGCTAAAATAATCGTCAATCATATCAACATATTCAGGTCTAATCATTTTTTGCTGATGACAAATGCTAAACCACCCTGCGTTGAACATAGAGTCAGAACCGCCGGAAACACGGGAAGCTCCCATGTGCATGCCATTGTTTAGCATCATTTGTGCAACTATCGCTTGGCTATTTGACAAAACAGGCGGTATACCGGGGGTTGGCGCTGTGCCCTCTGCAACGCCTATCGGAGACGTGTACTCTGGTGGCCTAACCATTAAAGAGGTGTTTGCAAGCTGCGGGGAGCTACCAGCACCTACATTTATTGGCGGCGTAGCGGCTGTGAAGTGGCCGGGCGTTCCGGGCGTGCCAGCTATTCCAGCCGTAAGGCCAATCAACGCAACGCTTGTGATTAGCTGAGCGGATTTATTCAGGAAGTCTCCGACACCCCACGGGCAAACTGGGAAGTTGTTTAGAGTTATACGTTCGTCAGGGTTAGGATTTGTGTTACCCTTGTAATTCTTTGGCATGAATACAAAGGTAGGGTTAGCAGAGGTGTCCACAAAACCATGGAACACTATGGTGTTAGGAAGCTGTGCATCAGGCGTGAACAGCTCATAAGCGTATTTTTTGACAGTACCTTGAAGGTTAGTAACCTCAAGATATGTATAAGGGTATGTCATCAATTTATTGTTTTTGGGGGCGCTTCCATCTGTTCTTTTTAGAGTGGCAACCTTTGGAATCCAAAAATTGTTTGAATAGTATGTGTTCGAAGGTGCTGACGTTTTCGTGGCTACCATTCCAGCTGGCATCATAAAACAGTTCAAAATGATGTTACTTCTATTGAGTAAATCAATTTTGTTCCAATAATCGGCCAGCTGAGTGATTCCATCGGCTGTCGCTGGGAAAGTTTTGAACTCAGCCTGCGAATACAAACGCCCGTAAAAACCGCCCGGATTTGTTAAGCCTGATTCGTCTACCGCCGTGGCTACTACAATAACCCAATCTCTAAACGCTGGGTAGGTGTCTAGCCCCGCTTTAATTGGCTCAAGTCCGGTTCCTATGTATTCTCCTGTCGGTAGATTTTCTCCCACTATGTTGTCGCCTATAGCGTCTGTTTCACTGTGTTCGCGTTCAACAAAGCACTGCTGTAATTCCATTTCAGTCATCCACGTCTGAATCACATCAATGGTGTAGCTAATCTCACTGGTGATATTGTTCACATAGGTGACATCATCAATGAACGCATAGAACCATTTGTTTCCAAACGAGCTATTCTGAAACGCAATATAATTGCAGTCATATAGGTCTTCGACCTTATACTGAACACGCACCTTTCCACGCTTTGCTCTCTGATAACTCATGTTGTCCACACGGTACTTAGCTTTTGTGAGGAAATAGGCGTGCTGCCCTTCCTTATTAGGCCAGTAAAGAGTGTGTTCATAATCAGGGTCACAGGGGCAACCGCTTATGATATACAGTTTTCCATCAGGAAATACCTTCATATCTTTTCCTCCTTGGAGAGGGAGAGGGCGTTAACCCTCTCCCTGTTAAGTTACACCTTGGTGAACGTCACCGTATTGCCAACCTTAGTAGTGGTGTAATCGAACGCAGCTGCGGTCGTATAGGTGTTACCAGTCATCTCAATACTGAGCTTCTGAGCCACAGCATTAGCGGGATAAATGATAGCACCATACGGGTGTACAGCGATACTCTGCTTTACGCAATCTTCCGTATGCACAAACTTGTATGCATAATTGTTGATTGCAGCTGTGTCAAACTGAGGAACCAGAGTGACTACAGTAGCTTCATCGGCCAGAGACACATCAGTGACCTCACATGTGATGGAAGCAGGAGCCGAGATAGCAACAGCGTCATCAACGAATACGACAGCGTTGGAGAAGGGAGAACTGGAAACAGTCTTCCACACGTTGTAGAAGTAGTTCCAATATTCACCGGAAGCAACGTACTTCTCGGTCATCTTGGCCTGATTATCGTACACCTGGAACCACTCGCGGTCAGCGATTACAGCCTTGACGTTTGCCATCAGAGCCAGTTCAGAAGTGGTAACAGGCTCAAGCTGGTCGCTGGCATCGACAATAACGGAGAACCGGTCATTATCGAAGGTAGTCCAATCGTCAACCAGAATGAGGTGGCCTGTGAAGGTCGCTCTGTCCATGTTGAACGCAGCAGCCAGAACGTCAACGTCATAGGCCGCGTTGAACTCGCTATCCATAAAGATAAACTGGTCATCGCGGGGAGTGGTGGTATGAACACCGGAGTTGTTGTACTCAGTGCTCATAAAGGTCAGCTTGTTGCTCATGCCGCGGAACGCCTTGGCAGCATTCTTCATGTCAGCAGCGTCAAACGACTTGGGATAAATCTTGCCGTGAGAGATAGCCTTGATAAGCAGATACTTGAACAGCAGATACTCGTCGTACTCGGCGGCGGTGAACACGCTGTCCACGATGCGGGCAATCAGGTCGGTCACACCCTCGGCAGACATGAAAGCCATGCGGAGGTCTTCGTCCTGAATGGTGATGGGATACTGGACGCGATAGTTCATCGCGTGGAAAGCGGTGCGGACATCGGGCAGAGAACGCTTAAGTTCACGGCTCTCAGCCTTCTCAGCAGAGAACTCACGAGCCTTGCAAATGTTGACGAATACTTCCTCAACAGTCTCACCGAACTCGAGATAGCCCTTCTTCAACTGAGCATAGGCGTTGTTGAACACCGCGCTCTTGATACGCACAAGTGCGATACGGTTGACCAGAGAAGACAGGAACTGGTTAGCCAGAGCGGGATAGCCATAGAGCACCTCGCCCACCTTGGGAATGTCAGTTGCCTTGGTAACAGCAGGAACACTGTCCTGATACTCTGCGCTGGCGTTGGCACGAATGGTATTCAGAATATCAATCGTGCTGGCGTTCAGCGTAGAAACTGCAATACGTTTTGCCATTGTTAATTTCCTCCTTGTTCAAAAAGTTTGTCAAATGTGAGCTTTTCAGCCGGGTCAGGCTGAGGCTCAGGGTCAGGGTCAGCGGGCTTATCAGGATTGAAAAATCTTTCCTTATATCTTGCCCGCCACTCTGCATCGTTCTGCTCGTACTTCTGCTTCCAATTTTCGTTGTCAGGAGAAGACAGAGAGTTCAGGGTGTCGTGGATATCTTCCACGAAGGAAAGGGCTTCATCAGAAGTGTCCTCTCCAATGCGGGCACGCACATCCGCCATAATTTCATCAATTTTCTTAACTGCCATGAGTGTCCTCCTTCAAGAATAGTTTGTACCACGTTTGCTTGCCAGCTATGCCGTCAACTAAAATGCTACGGGACTTCTGGAAGTCTTTAACTGCCTGTTCCGTATTGGCTCCGAACTGACCGTCAGCTTTGGTGCGACCACAAGAGAACCCGTTGCCGATAAGCATTTTCTGCAAAATCAGCACATCCTGGCCTGTTGCCCCTCGTGCAATCTCTGCGACGTTGATACCGTACACAGCTTCCTCCTTCGGGTCACTATTCGGTACAATGCCATGTGCAATATAGTCGAACGGGAAATTCTTTCCCGGACAAGCCGTTGCGTTTACGTCAGAATGCCTTTGAATGAGCTTGATTGTTTTGTACTGAGCTGTCAAGCTCTTTACCAGTGCGCGGCCTGCTTCTTCCTGCGCGTTCTGCATCACTTCATTTTCGAAATTACCTTCGAAACAAATGCCAATACTATCGTAGTTGTAACCACCAGCGTGAGCACCTATGCAGTCGATGGGTCGGCCACGGTAAATGTCACCATCTTTTGTGATAAAGAAGTGATACCCGATGCCTACCCAGCCACGAGCTTTGTGCCAGCTGTGTACCTGAACAGCAGAACAATGTGAAGCTGCTGCGTGGTGCAGGATGATGCGATAAATGGGTTGCGTTCGTTTAGAGAGTGTTCCATTCCACACATAGCTTGGTTCAATGATTTTCATTTTTACAGCTCTCCCTTGTCCAGTTTGTCCACCAGCTTCTGCATCACGATGGTGTTGTTGTTCAAAGCTTCGGACAGTTCGTGCGTCTCAGCCTTGTGCGTTTCCTGCATCTTGTTGATGTACCAAAAGCAAATCAAACAGACGACAATGGGAAAGCCCACAGAGGTTATTAGGGTGGTGATAGTGTTAGCGTCCATGGCAATCTCCTTTCCGAAATTTTCTATAATAAATATATCATAAAACTTGACATTTGTCAAGAGGTGTGGTAAAATTTAGTGGGAGGGAATTTTATGAAACCTCAATATTATGACGGGACTAAACTGTTGTCCCTAATGGACATCAATGGAAACAAGCCAGAAATTTACATTTGCACGACCAATAGAACTGGCGGTAAAACTACATACTTTGGCAGACTTTGCGTGAATAGGTGGAAGGATAAACACGAAAAATTTGCGCTGCTGTACAGGTACAAATATGAGATGGATGATTGTGCTGAAAAATTCTTTAAGGATATTAGAACACTGTTCTTTCCTGATATGGAAATGACGAGTAAATCTAAAGCCGGAGGAATTTTCCATGAGCTGTATCTTGACGGCGAGGGATGCGGGTATGCTCTTGCGCTGAATAGCGCTGACCAAATTAAGAAGTACAGCCATATTTTTAGTGACGTTAAACGCATACTATTTGACGAGTTCCAGAGTGAAACAAATCACTATTGCCCTGACGAGATACGAAAGTTCCTGTCTGTACACACCAGTATTGCCAGAGGTCAGGGCGAACAGACGAGATATGTGCCTGTCTTCATGCTGAGTAACCCGGTCAGTATAATCAATCCTTACTATACGGAGATGGGTATTTCCTCAAGGCTGAGAGATGATACTAAGTTCCTACGCGGCGTTGGATTTGTAATGGAACAGGGCTATGTGGATAGTGCAAGTAGAGCACAGAAGGAAAGCGGCTTCAATCAAGCATTTGCTAAGAATGAGTACATGGCTTATTCGAGTGAGTGCGTGTACTTGAATGATAATAAAGCGTTCATTGAAAAACCTAAAGGCGCTGGCGAGTATCTGGCTACTATTAGGTATAAGAATACTGACTACGCTGTTAGGCAGTATGCGGACGCTGGCGTGATTTACTGTGATGATAGACCGGATAGTTCATTCCCGAGTAGAATTACAGTTACTACGGAAGACCACGATATCAACTATGTTATGCTGAAACGGAACAGTTGGTTTCTTGACAGCATGAGATATTATTTTGAGAAGGGCTGCTTTAGGTTTAAGGACTTGAAGTGCAAGGAAGCAATCCTGAAAGCGTTATCTTATTGACGCTATCTGCTGTTGTCAACTACATTGTGTACACCGGGAAGCACGGGTGGAATAGACCGCCGGTTGTGCAGTCGGACAGCTTACCGCTTTGTAGTATCAACAGTTACAGATAGAGAAAGACCGATAGGGTTTCCTATCGGTCTTTCATTTTGCCGCGGTATGAATGGTTGGCTCGTTCCTCCTGCTCGAGTGGTGTTTGGTTTACTACTTGGGATAGTTGTGAAGTTATTAAACAGTCCGGCATTGGGCACTCGAAACATGAGGTTGAATATGGGCATGTTTTTGTCTTACGGGCACGACGGATTTGCTCCATAGTGAGGGCTGGATTTCTCATGTGTGGTTGAATTGCTGGCACTCGCTGTCGGACATCATTTTGACGTAGCGGCCACAGTTGGCACAGATAAGGACACCACAGCAGTCGGAGCCGTAAGCGTAACGAGAGGGATATGTGATTAGTTCAAAGGTTTGGTTGCAGCAGGACGGGCAAGTGTAACCGTTTAAGGGGCGGCCTGTTGTATTACTTCTTGTGTAGTTTACCATCACTCTACCTCCTTCATCCAGAACTCGCGGCGGCAATCTGCACAAGATAGACTGTTACAGTATATAACATTATGCATATTCTTTTCCACTTCGCATGGCCATATGTTAACTGTACCGTCGGTGGTAACTCTGGCGTTTGGGTATAGTTCCAGAAATACGCTTTGCCGTGTTTTGCGCGGGTGTGCAGCAGACCATTCCTCAATAGCTCCTACAAACCTTTCTGCGTCTACACCATTAAGACTACCACAAGGCTTCCCATTTAAAGGGCATTCCTTGCAACTATTTTTGAAAGAGCGACACATTCTCTGTCTCTCTTTGATAAATTCAATAGCGTCCATTACATTTTCTCCTTTACCATAGTTATTATCATATCAATTGTTGAAATTGCTCCTTTGTAACACGATTGGCAATCAAGAATACAGTTGAAGCCACAAAATCGGCTGTCACCAAATGTCGTGACTACCTCAAGTGTATCTTTACACCTATAAAGCTGTTGTAATAGTTCTTGTTTATCGTTCTCATTCATTTCTATCACCTCATTTTATAGTCTGTATCGACCAGCAGCACACCACCGGGTATGCGCTTTGGTAGTAATTTTCCGGGAACACTAAGACATATTGTAAAGTCTTCAATCGTTCGCCTGATTGGTTTTGTGCACTCTTTGTCCTCATATAAGAATTGCTTTTCGGCGTCTGTCATTTCTTCTTTTTCCTCGTCATTCCACCCTTCAATAGATTTGAGAAATAACTTCTTACAGCTCTCAGGCATACCAGCACAGCGAATGTTATAATATGGCTTTTCTATTGGTTCACAATCTTCATGGGTAACGTGTTCTATGTATGTCTTTTGTCGGACAAACCATCCGGTGTCCCAACAGCTTTCCAATTTCCAACAACAGAAATTTTTGGGGTGTACAGTGATACCTTTTATTTCTTCGGGAGGTAAATCACAGTGAATACTGTCGGTGTCAGCGTAAATGAAGCCGGGCTTATCGGAGCCGTAGTAATTTGCTTGTGCTGCACGAATGGTAAAGTTGCGTGCGTATGACGTGATTGCAGAGCCAACCGCGATAAAGCCTGGAAGCTTATCGTTCTCTGGTTGCGTATAAAATCCGAGTACACCATCGCCTTTATCGTATGCTACCTTGAAGCTGGAAGATGTGGACGAAGCCATCTTACCGTATAGATTGTTGAGGAATAGCTTTGCAAGTTCTCGCTGTGCTCCTTTTGAGCGTAGTTTAATTTCCTTGTACTTGTTGATGTAGTCATCAAATATGCCGAACGCTGCGTTGAAGTAACACCCATCAAGGATTTCAAAATCTACCAGCTCATAGTGCTCTTTGAAAAGTTTGAAGTCTGTCATGGTCATTGTGAGGGTAACGGTGGTAGGCACAACTTCGTTATTGAGATTGATTATTTCCTTGCAGTATTCTCCGGTTTCTTCGTTGAGTACATCGCTCGTCTCAAGCATTTCAGTCGCTCTATATCTGAACGTGTTTTTGATTTGAATGAAAGGTAGTTTGTTTGGCCTGATATAAAAGCGTGTGGTGAAACGAACAAAGTAATACTTACCCATCTCCATCGCTTCGACTGGTATGTAATCGCCTTTCCAAAACGTTGGCTCTTTGAACGGGTACCAGTTTCCGCTTTCACTGCTCATCATTGATGGATATAGACTGTTAACATCTGCCGTGGTGCCGTTATGTTTGATTTGCTTCTCTTTGCCCTTCACAAGGTAGCACCATCCGCCGTGATAAGAGTGCTTTATGTAGTCTCCTGCTGTCGGTGAACCGTATAGCTCTTTGTCAATTGGAATTTCGTATAGGTTTGGAAACATTCCCTTGTAGGTTTTTGCGCCTACTGATTTCTTATATTCTGAAAGGCAGCAGCTTCCTATGGTTAACTTGTCGTGCCCTTCTGCGAACATAATTTCAAGTGCTTCTTTGACTACGAGAACGTCATTTGCTATGTACTGCTGTTCTTCTGGCGTGATAGGACACCCGGCATAACGTAGGCCGGCGTATTCCATGTCAAGTTTCTTATGTTTTGTGCCAAAGCTTTCACCTATTCTCTTTACGCTAAAGGGAAGAAGTTTAAGGCTATCTCTTATTTCTATGATGTGGTCGTGTGTTTTGATAAGAATGCGATACCATTGTCCCATGGCTGATATTGAATAGGCTATTTCTCCGTTGCGCATATCTTTTGCTTGGTGCATTTTAACTGAACCATCTGCAAGCTTCTCAGTTGATTGAGTAAATTTGCGGTCAATTAACAGGTATGAAAGCCAAAAAGAACCATCGAACTTTAGGTTATGATAATAGCATAGAATGTTACAATCAAGGGAGACAAAGTATTCAAATTGCTCGTGAATGCTATGGAAGATTTGTACATCTTCAGTGCCTATTTCTACACAAGCAGACGCCCAAACCTCCGTATTCACTTGGCCTTTGTATACTGTTGTTTCAAAGTCTCCTACAAATACTCGGTTAGTGCGTTTCTTCATAGTGGTTAGGCTGGCATGAAGCTTTCTATCTGCTGCTCAAGGTCTATGCTCTCATGCGTAGAGAGATTCCTGCCTAATAATATTTGAGCGAATCCGGCAAGTTCGCCTTGCATATAGTTGAAGTCTGCCCGGTCGCCAGAACCGCCATACAAGATTTGAGTAGCAAGCGTGTTTGCCATCTCTGCATTTGCTTCAAGTCGTGCAGCTACTGTTTGCGCACCTTCTTGAGAAATAGCCATCTCAAGCATGGCTTTCAGTTTGTTCTTATCTCGTGTCTTTACTTTGGTGAACGCGCTGTTCTCGTATGTCTCGCCTTTTGTGTTGGGGTTTACCCATTCTGTGAGAGGTTGCCATTCATCAATTTTGCGCTGAATTTCTGTTAAGACTTTGCCTAAATCGGTGGGCAAGCCTTGAGTGGTTTCTGGCTCTGTGATTAGTGCTCTCCTGCGTCTTGTTTCTGCTGCTTTCCGTGCTGCTATGCTGCGCTCTTGTGCGCGGCGTTCTACACCTGTGATTGCGTGTGGAGTTGGCGTAGATTGGTCAATGTAATACGCTGCTTCGTACAGGTTTGCACCGGGCGTAGGTGTGTAACCTTTTGGGAACATGTACCCACGCTTTTGCAGCGCCTTTATTTGTCGACTTAACTTCGCAGCTTCGTCATTCTTTGCCATCGCATAGTCCTCCTTGTTGATAAGAAAGGGAGCCTAATATCTTAGGCTCCCTTTTATGTTGGTCTTGGTTGATTAGAAATACTTGTCCATGCTGGTGTCTCTGTAAACTTCCTTGCTCATGGTGAAGTTGGACACCCAAAGAACAGGGACGGCCTTGACCTCGCCGGTCACAACGTCAGTGTAGGTTTCCTTGGAGATGTTGCACTCACCCTGCATGATGTCAATGTTGGCGGGGCACTCAGGGGCTCCGCAAGATTCGCGGAACTTGACCTTCATAGCCTTCTCGTCACCGGGAAGAGTGGAGAAATAGGTCTTGAACTTCTTGCCGTCATTTGCGGTGCGCTGCTTGGAAAATACGGTGATAGTGATAGTCTTACTCATTTTCTGTTCTCCTTTTTGTTGTTTTTCTTGTTGAATGTATTGATGGGGCAACGTTTATTGAGTATAGCCTGTATGCAGATTTCTCTGATAGGGCATTCGCGGCAAGCCTTACTCATGCTCCTTGACGGTGCGGGCGGGCAGAATGTCCGCGTTGGCAATGAAGTCAGTCTCCTTCATGCCGTACAGGGTTTCCTTGACGTCGGAAGTGACCACATGGACAGCCTTGACTTCATCGTTGTCGATGACAGCAGCGGCAGCCTTGAGCATGGCAGCGTTGTCCTTGTAGGTGCGGGGCAGGGTCACGGTGGTGTTGAAGGGTTCGCCCTGCTTGATGTCCATGCACAGGACGTTAACCTCCGTAGTCTGAATGGTGCGAGTAATCATAGGGGTCTTAGCCATTTGTTTGTTCTCCTTTCGTTGTGTTGGTTTTGATGATTTTCGGGAACAGGAGAGTTGCACTCCTGCGAGGGACGGCCTTCCCGGTGCGCCGGGCGATGAAGCCCGGCAAATGAGGGGAAATGAGATGACACACTACCGATTGGCAAGTATATTGTACCATATAATGCGGCGTTCGTCAATAGGGAAATTGGGATTTTGGGAATTTGTAACCGAGTGTGAAAAATTTAACAATGTGCAAATTCTCAGTTTGTGGTTTTGGGGCGGGAAATTTCATCGGCAAGGGATTCTGAGTATCGAGCGAGTCGCTGCAAATCTGTGCACACGGAATAGAGCGAACAGGTTTTGTCGAAACATTTTGATTTGTCTAAACCATCAGGGCAGAAATTTTTACAATGGTCGGACAAGGCTCGTAACTCGTAGGGTGTGAATCTGGTGCGATAAAGTTTAATCATGGTTTATGCCCTCCTTACGGCTTCTGCTAATGCTTCACTAAGTTCGGGGCGTGTGATTAGACCGCGCACGGAAACAAGCCCGTCACAGGAATAAGGGGTTTCGACTGGAAACGGGCATTCTGTGAAGCGACCACATAGACCGCCTGTTTTGGCACAGATATATTCGTTTTTGTATAGCTTTGGTTCGCAGAACGGGCAGTCGATGGGTTCATGCGGCATTTCGTCTACCAGATAACGCATTATTCACCCCTCCTTTTCAGTTCCTTGTGCGCGATAAGCCATAGGTCTCGGTAGTAGATGCAGAGGTTGCGCCACTGGCAACCGGTGCAGGTTTTACGGGATGTGCAAAGGCGATGCAGAGCAGAGCGCGAGTTGTCGGTGAGTTCTTTGAGTTTTACAAGTTCAGGTTCGGTGAAACGTGTAACGTCTATCATGTTGTTTGTTTTCTCCTTTTGTTGTATTTGGCGTGGTGCCCGATGCACCGGATTATTCCGGCGCGTTTTCGGCTTTGCCACGGGGCGGCAAAACAGTGGCGAGATTGATAAAGGTCTGTTCGTCCATGCCGTACAGACGGGTTTCCGTGGTGTGGTTAACGATAGCGACAAGTTTGAGGGTTTCGGTTTCATGCTGGGAGCGTAGTTCTGCGAGAACTTTGGTGTCTGCATAGTGGGTGCCGAGAACGTAGTCAATGTCGCGTACTTCGGCGGTTTCAACGTTCAGGGTGCGGACGGTGTAGGTGTGCAGGTCAATGGTACGTGTAACCATGCGCTTCATTTTGTTTTCTCCTTTGTTGTTTGAAATATTTGGGTTTTGCCCGATGCGGACTGTTAAACAGCCCGTAATAGTGCCATAACAAGTATTAGTAGCGCTATGGCTCCCATAACGCCCATAAATACTAAACTGGCAATAATTATTTTGTCATACCAACGCATAGTTTTTTCTCCTTGTTGTTTGAATTTTTGGCGTTGCCCGATGCCGCCCTTACAGGGCGGTGTTGACGAAGGTTTCAACGTCTGAGCCAAAAGCACGTTTGAAGGCTGCCTTGAGCATAGTCAAAATATGCTTGTCGTTTACATCAGGATATTTTGCGCGTATTTCGTCATAGAGGGCGAAATTATCCTGACGATTCAACCTCTGATAAACATTCCAAAGAACAGCAGCATCAAGAGAATTGTATTCATGGTTATCGCGAATAAATTCTACGAAGTTGTGAAAAACTGCTCGGTCAAAACGCGCAAACTTATCTGCGTAAACAGGGACGTACTCTTTCAGTTTCATATTCTGTTCTCCTTTGTTGTTTATTTGGTCTATCCCGATGCCCGCCTATTTAGTAAATAGGCGGCACAATGAGGTTGGCTATGACGTTCGCGCAGATGAGATATCCTAATAGTACGACTATGAACAGTACGTTTTGCCAAAAATTCCATTGTTTCATGTGAAACACCTCACATTTCCATGTCGTAGCTGTTGGCGTATGTTTCGACATGGAGCATGAGAACGCCGGTGTCGGGGTGAGTGTACTCAAAAGCGGCGGTAAAGAAATTGCTATTGTACGAAAGTACGGTCAACCGTCTACCGTTCATTTTGTCACACTTGCGCTGACAGTATTCCCATGCATTGCGCTTTGCTCCGCTGTAAGACTTATAAACGTCGTCAAGGGTCAGCGGGAGATAAATGCGGTTGTACTGATTGACATAGGAACGCGCCTTTTTGCCTGTGATATACATAGTTATTTTCTCCTTTGTTGTTTAAATTTGGTTTGCCCGATGCAAGCTGATTTACAGCTTGCTAATAAAGTCATCAATGAAGTCTGCCATACCTGTTTCCTTGTCAATCGAATCTTGTGCCCACGCAGGAATCCCGTCTTCGTCATCCTTGTAATTATTTTTTGTGTATTCCACACTGTTGCGCAACGACACGGCTTTTTCATTCAAAACCTCCACGATGACGGCCAGAGCAGCATACTTGTACAGATTCTTTTTCATGATAATTTCTCCTTAATATTGTAATTTGGTGTAACCCTATGCGGGGATATAATATCCCTGCATAGTGCGCGCATTTCGTCGTAATTTTCAACGACTCTACTTCCCTTTTCCGGTATCGCACATTTTGTCCGGGTGGATAGGCGGATTGAGTACCGCCGGGGCTTTACCAA
>OLGE01002345.1_pt1 | contig 16906 bp, 13 predicted proteins | sample 1605151 | NCBI WGS metagenome assembly OLGE01 (sample SAMEA3888912, study PRJEB22519) | human gut metagenome | biome: human gut; feature: human-associated habitat; material: faeces | place: Denmark | collected 2010
GAAACCGGGGCAGAAAAAACGAAAACCGGTTACAAATTGAAAGTTGTCTATATCGGCACATCCCGGCTGAAGAAAACAACGCTGATCAGGGAGCACGGCAATCGTTGTCATAGAGATGTACATATAGCTGAATTTATGATTTACGTAAAACATTCAGTCGCATTAGAATTGCTGAGCATTATTTTCATCCACATTGATTTTCTTCTGCCTCGAAATATGGATTGTTCGCGGCCGTCAGTTATTGGTATTTGGTGGAAAGAAGACCCATAAACTCTGCTGCTATACTGGCAATCGGACAATTGAAAGCAACGGACGTGAATATACGTTTATAATATAATAAGGATATAAACCTCTGACATATATTGTTCTGTGTGTGCATAATCACCATTCGTGCTGCGCTTGTTTTTACTGGTTTTGTTTTACGTTCGTTCGTATCCGTCGGACCGGACTCAAAAATTCGATTTTTCTCGTTGCAGATTCTCGCGCACCGGTTTTATCAAAAAACGAAAAAACATTGTTTTTTATTTTGACATTACACTCACCTTTCTGTACCTTTGCATAAGATACGATGCGGTTCGGCAGTGTCAAATTTGAAAAAATAAAGTTTCTCCGATTAGTCTCAGCACTCACATTTTGTTATCTTTGTAGAAGATATGATGCGGTTCGGCATAGACAATTCCGGTAAAACGTTGTTTTCCCGTTTTGTCTCTGTACTCACCTTTCTGTATCTTTGTAATTGATTTGGAGAGACACACATTGTGCTGGAGCATGTCGGCCTTCGCAATGTTTGCCGGACTGTAATTCATCTTGGCTCCGGCCGATGTATAAAGATTGTTTTAATTATTCGTGATGTTTATTATATGGAAAATGATGATTCGCTTTTGAGTGTCAGGCCGGCGACGATGTCTGACATACCTGCTTTGCTCGATATATTTGCTCATGCCAGACGGTTTATGGCCGATAACGGTAACCCTACTCAGTGGGGAAACAGCTATCCGGAGCTTGGTTTGGTGGAGTCGGACGTGGCTGCCGGACATTGCTATGTGGTGGAACATCGTGCCTTGGGACCTGTCGGCACGTTCTGTCTCATTGAGGGTGACGACCCGACTTACGTTGTGATAGAGGACGGCCGGTGGCTCGACGACGATGCATATGCCACTATTCATCGTCTGGCGTCGCGCGGAGTGTGCGGCGGAGTGGCAGAGACGGCGGTGGAGTGGAGCATTGCACGTTGCGGAAACATTCGCATAGACACTCATGCCGACAATGCTCCGATGCTCGGGTTTCTGCGTAAGGCGGGTTTCGTGAGATGCGGAATAATTTATTGTCATAACGGTACGCCGCGCATAGCATTCCAGCGTCACGAACGCGTGGCGCGTTGAATGGCAGATGGTTAGGCTGCACGTGCGTGTTTATCGGACATGCGACGTATCGTCATATTGCTGTGTTTAATGGAGCATGGCTATGTCTGACGATCGCAAATAAACGGTAGGTTGTGGCTTGTTCTTTTGTATATTTCTGAATACGGGATGCTGTGCGGCATTAGACAATGGTCGTTAGCTATGTCCTTTCTTTTCATTATTGCGCCCTAATTATGGGTGCTTATATAATAATATGTGGTTGTTTTTACCGAAATGATAAAATAAACTTGTTTTGTATTAGGAGTTTTCCTATATTTGTAGAATATAAGATTCGGCCAAGTAAAGAATCTTTTGACGGCATTTATTGTTTAGACTTTTCGCGTGTACACACGGAATGTGTATCTGTAGAGTTATGAGTGTGCGACGTGTCTGTTGCCTGACTTAAATTGTATTACTAAAAACCTGATTTGATATGAATGTAAGATGGAACTATATACCTGCTATGGCATGCGTGGCGTGTGCATTGTTTTTCACGTCATGCGAGCAGCCTGTGACTGATGATGACGGCACGGATACTGACGAACCGAAGGTGGTGGACGGCACGAAAGTCGTGTTCAACGTGTGCAATGTTGAGATGGTTCCTTGGAACAGTGGCGGGTATGAGGCCGGTAATGTGAGCGACATCAGCAAACTTTGCACCCGTATTGAGCTTGCCGTGTTCGAAGGCGACAATAGAGTTACGGTGGTAAGGCAGGCCGCCGGTGATGCCGGCTTCGGACATGTTACGGTTGGACTTGACGAGGGAACATATACAGTGGTGGTCATCGCGCACAATGGTGAGGGCTCGGCCACAATATCATCGCCTGAACAAATAAAGTTTAATAACAATAAGGTGACGGATACTTTTTATTATTGTGGTGACATCACGGTGGGCGATGAGACGTCTTACGATCTGACGCTGAAGCGTGCGGTGGCTATGTTCAGGCTTGTCGTTAAGGACAATGTGCCGGAAAAGGTGAATCGTATGAAGTTTTATTATACCGGTGGCAGCAGTACATTCGATGCGGTCAGCGGATGCGGATGTGTCGATTCACGTCAGACTGAGTTTCGCGATGTGCCCGACGAGGCTCACTCTTCGGAGTCGGTGTATGAAGTTTATACGTTCCCACATAGTGACGGACGCACGCTCAATGTCACTGTCTCGGCACTCGACGCGTCAGACAAAGTGGTGGATGAACGTGAGTTTGACGATGTGCCGGTGGAGAGAAATCAGGTAACGCAATATTCGGGTTACTTCTTCGGCGAGTCGCCCGGGTCGGGACGTAGTTTCACTTTTACAATAGACGAGGACTGGTCGCAGGTGGATTTCGTTTATTGACAAGTCCGTTATTTATGGCATTGGAGTATATATTGATGACGTTACTGCTAAATATCCTTTCTGCTTTATGTGTTTTTTGAAATGATATTGCATTGCTTGTGGAATAAAGTTATGTGTTTTGCGGAATGGTGTTGCATGGTCAGTCGGGATGATGTCACATGTTTCGCGGAATGAAGTTGTGTTATTCGCCGAGTATTAAGAGTATTCCGTTGATATTGTCCTTTTCGTATTATGCATTTTATTTATTCGAGAAGTTATATTTTTTAAGGAAATAAAATTCCCGGAACAGCATCTCTCTGTTCCGGGAATCTTTTGTTTTGTCCGATATATCACATATCGGCATTGAGATTTAATATAGACTATGTTTTGGCATCTTGCGGTCGTTGCCGCAAGATGTTTTTCACATTGTCAGCCTACGATTATTTCCATCCTGGATTCTGGTGTCCTTTCAGAGCCGGGTTTCTCTGCATCTCGTCCAGCGGAATCGGCCATAACAGTACGTAGTCGGGCAGTGCGCCTACCTTTGTGCTGCCGTCAGGCTTGTTCTGGATTGCTGCGTTCTCCAGCGGAGTCCATTTCAGTTTGCCGGAGTTCATGCCGTCAGCTTCCGGATAGAGGCGTGTACGACGGATGTCATCCCAAACCTTGAACTCGAGCGGGAACTCATGCAGACGCTCGGTGAGGATAGACTGTATCAGGGCGTCTCCTGTTGCTGTCTCGTCGGGCAGACCTGCACGTTTGCGTACCTGGTTCAGATAGTAGAGTGCTCCACCTTCTGTGTTGGCTTCATGTCCCGTGCGTGCAAGACCTTCAGCAGCGATGAGCAGTACTTCTGAGTAGCGCATTACAGGTATGTTGTTATCGCCGTCATGACCTTCTGTTAATACTTTTTCATCAAACCACATCCAGTTTCCAATGTTATTCAGATCATGTGTGATACCTGTTGCATCTGTATATTTTCTGAAGAAGTACTGCTTTTCATGTCCACGGATATCTTCAGGTGCATAGCTGTTTATTATCATGTTACAAGGCAGATATGCGTTGTACAGTACGTCACCAGAAGGATGGAATATTTGTTCATTGTTCGCATCTTTCCATTGGAATGCGTCTGTACCGATAGATAGGCGTGCATACGAGTTTCCTATACTGTAGCTTGAATAGTTATATTCTTTTGCAAAGATTATTTCACTTGATGTCTTTGTTGTTTTTATAACATTGAAAGCCGAGTTTAGATCGTCGCTGCTACCAGAAGCCTGTTCCAGATGATGTTTACCTTGGTCTATTACTTTAAGCGCCATCTTTGCAGCTTTGTCATAATAGTCATTTCCTCCATTTAGAGGAGCACCAGCCCACTGCAGGTAAACCTGAGCAAGAAGAGTTTCTGCCATAGCTTTGGTAACGTAACATCCATTATCATAATAGGCCACATCAGGCAGAGCATTGCTATTTACAATGTCAAGAAGATCCTGTTCGATGTTTTTGTAAAGGTCCAAAGTTGAAGTTGGCTCTACATACATGTTTTCAGGAGAAGTATACGGCTCTGTGATGTAAGGGACATTTCCAAAGTCTTTTGCAAGATGGAAATATCCGTATGCGCGGAAGAACTTACCCTGTGCCACATAATTGTCAATTTCTGCCTGAGTCAGCACTTCTGTCATTTTCGGAACGTTTGCCAATACGAAGTTGGCACGTGAGATGCCTTTGTAATATTCGTGCCATAAGCTGAATGCTGCATCATCAAACGCTTCGATGTTGAAAGTACAACCTTCAGAAGCTGTTGTGAATGTACGGTCTTTACGTTTGTCAACATAAAGTCCGGACAATATACCAGGCCACATTGTTGCATTTGGTGTCCAACCGGTACCGAAATTTGTATCGTACAAATAGAGAACACCACCGTAGTATAGTGCGTCAACACCTGATTGTGCGTCGGCTTTTGTTTTCCAGAATTTATCAGATGGTTTCATATCTTTTGGATCTTCTTCCAGAAAGCTGTCGCAGGAGCTGAAGCTGAAAGCTGCGACAAGCATGCCGAGCATTAATATATATTTATGCTTTTTCATATTCTGTAGTTCTTTTAGGTTTTACAATGTTATTGTTTGGTTTATCAGAAAGTAAGGTTCACACCAAGAGTGAATGTGCGAGGACGCGGATAAGAGAAGAACTGACGGCTTGCACCCCAGTTGTTGTCACCCAGACGTGTTGAGTTGTCAGGATCGTATCCGAGATAATCGCTTGCTGTGATGAGGAACAGGTTGTTTACGTTAGCATAGATACGCAGTGCAGACAGACCGAGTTTCTCGATTGTTTTCTTGTCGAATGTGTAACCAAGCTGTATCATGTTGCAGCGCAGATATGAACCGTCGCATACCCAGTCGTCATCGGCCTGGTTGTTGGCGCCTTGTCCGAAGTTGTTCAGACGGATAGCTTGCTCAACGCCACCAGGATTGAGGGTCGGATGCCATGCTTCTTCATAGAGACGGTCAAGACCGTTTGTAAGGAAGCGGGCAACTGTAGAATGGTAGTATTCCTGCATGATCTCAGCACCCCAAGAGAACTGGAAGTCGATTGTCATGTCGAAGTTCTTGTAGTTGAATGTGTTGATGAAAGAACCTGTCCAGTCTGGAAGACCGTTACCGATGATCTGGCGCTCTTTGTAAGTAACCTTTTCTCCGATTGTTGACGGAATGTTCATTGTCTCAGGATCCCAGTTCTCAGGATGTCCGTCGTATATACCGGCACGTTTGTAACCGTAGAAAGAAGAAAGTGGTTCACCTTCTCTGATAATCATGTCGTAGCCAACGAATCCGTCTGTTGTGATCTGACGCTTTCCTGAAATAGGATCTACCGTAGCTGCTTCGTCCAGTTTCTCTACACGGTTCTTGTTGAAGCCTAAATTGAGAGTTGATGTCCACTGGAAGTCAGCTGTCTGGATCGGGTAGGCTGTTACGAGAATGTCAAGACCTTGGTTGGAAACTGCACCGATGTTGTCCATGATTGATGAGAAACCTGTTGACTCAGGAACAGGACGGTTGAGCAGAAGGTCTGATGTGTACTTATAGTAATAAGAGATGTCGAAGTTAAGTCTGTTGTTGAACAAACCAAGCTCGAATCCGAAGTCCCACTGTGCTGTCTTTTCCCATTTCAGGTTCGGGTTAGGCATGTTGTCAAGGTAAGAAACGAGATGGAGTTCGTTACCTATGATAACATTAGACTGGCTCATTGTTGCAAGCGAACGATATGTACCGATTTCAGAGTTACCGGTTAGACCGAATGAGGTGTGTAGTTTCAACTTGCTTATGGTCTTGTTGTCTCTGAGGAATGCTTCGTTTGATGCGAGCCATCCGAGACCAACAGATGGGAAGAACGCGTATTTGTTGTTCTGACCGAACTTGGATGAACCATCATAACGTGCAGTAACTGTTGCCAGGTATGTGTCGTCATAGTTGTAAGCAACACGGAGGAAGTAAGAATTCATTGCCCATTTATCGTAGTCGCTGCCAACACTAGGTCTGTTACTTCCAGAACCAAGATTGTAGATATCATAGTAATCATCAACAAATTTGCTGTCAGATGCACTGAAATAGGTGTATTCTCTTGCCTGCCATGACATACCAGCCATTGCGTTGATATGGTGTTTATCAAAGTCTTTTAACCATGTCAGGTATGTTTCTTCCTGCCAGTACAGTGCATTTGAATTTGATGCAGATGCGTATCCTTCTGATTCTTGGTTGATCATTGGACGGGGAGTGAATGGTATGTATCCTGCACCTCGGCTGTTGTGGTAGTCAATACCAAGCTGTGTTTTGAGTTCGAGGCCTTTCATCAGATGGAATGTAAGAGCTGCATTTCCAAAAATCTGTGTGTTGTATGTCATCTGTTTGATGCGTTTCTGTAATTCAACAGGATTTCCTACTCCTTCTGGGCTGAAATTCTGATAGCCGCTGTTTGGATCGTTTTTATCATTGAGGATTGCAGTTGTTATGACATCACTGGTTTGTGCATAATGACCATCTATCATTACAGGGAGGAACGGTAGCTGCTCGATCATTGTACGCAATGCTCCTTGGTTATAAGGGTTATCTGAAGTTCTGTTACCCCATGTATGGTTTACAAGAAGATTGACAGATGTTGACAACCACTTTGTCGGTTTGTCATCATAAGAAAGTTTACCGTTTACACGTTTGTAATAAGAATTGAGCAGAATTCCTTGCTGGTCTGTATAGTTAAGGAATGCTCCGACTGAACTGTCTTTGCCTGTACGCTGTATGCTCAACTGATGGTTGTGAGAGATTGCAGTACGGGTTGCTTCGTCCTGCCAGTCTGTGTCATAAATTGGTGTTCCGTCGGCACGGAAAAGTCTTTCATCTGTGAAGATCTTGGACAGATCTGTGTCAAAGTTTTTGCCCTGCCATGCGTTGGCGTTTTCAAGTCCCTGCTTGAAAGCTGCCATCCACTCGGCTGAGTTCATGACATCCATCTTTCTCTGCATGTGGCTGATAGATACAGAACCGTCGTAAGAAATATGGACTCCTTCGCCTGCATTTCCGCGTTTTGTTGTAACCATGATCACACCGTTGGCTCCACGTGCTCCGTAAATAGCTGCTGCGGATGCGTCTTTCAAAACTTCGATTGACTCGATGTCGTTCGGGTTGAGGAGGTTGAAGTCTGACATTGCAACACCGTCCACGATGTAAAGCGGGCTGGCTGATGCGTTGATGGTGGATATACCACGGATTATGACACGCATCTCACCACCAGGCTGACCTGTGTTGGTGAAGATGTTCACACCTGCGGCCTTACCTTTGAGTCCTTCGAGTGCGCTGAACGACTGCTGTTTGATGATATCCTTACCTTTTGTTGTGGATACCGAACCGGTCAGGTCTGACTTACGCATCGTACCGTAACCAACGACTACGAGCTCGTCAAGCATGTTGCTTTCTTCCTGCAGCACAACGTCGAGCGTGTTGCCTGATATGGAAGAAACCGGTACTTCTTTTGTCTGGTATCCAAGATAAGAGAACACCAGTGTTCCGTTTGTAGGTGCCGATATCTTATATTTACCGTTGATATCGGTGATTGTTGCGGTTGTCGTGTTTTTCACCTTTACGGTTCCGCTGATAACAAGCTCTCCTTTGGAATCGGTGACCGTTCCGGAGATTTCCTTCACATTCTGGGCTTTGATTTCTCCACCCCCTCCTATAAGAAGGCATAGCATCAAGCCGACGAAAGTGATAATGCTTATTCTACCTGATTTTTGCATAGTTTTAGAAAGTTAGTTAATAAATTATAGTTTAATAAATACAGATTTCTTGTATATTTGCATAAATACGTGTTGTATGTACAACTACGGAAATCTTTGTAGGATAAAAAAATGTTTCATGTTGTTTTTGGGATTAAAATGTGTATTAAGATAATGAATTAATTATGTACGAATCATTGTAATTAACGTCTCTTTAACGCTAATTATTAATTAACTTCCTGGTTTATAAAAGGTCAATAGGTGTTTCATTGCCAATACATAATTTATTTTTATATTCGCAAATATAGTTAAAATAAAGATTGGTTGATAAAAAGAGCACTTAAAAAAGGTTAATATTGTGACAGAAGAATAAACTTTCGTGATTTTATGATTTAAACATGTCGTATATAGGCCAGCAGTATTCTTAATGCGGATAAGCTCTCGGCTGGAATTCTGAGGAGATTTGTATCAATAAGAAGATGCGGCTTAATCCTCGGATGGCGTTGCTTCCTTCTGCAGGAATAACCGATAAACCGTCCGTCGGCACACAGATATTTATTATGTATCATGATTATTGCCCGTATTGTGTATTCCATTTTTTTGCCTTCAACATGTCTGGCAAGCTGTCTCTACGCAACCTTTACACATTAAATAAATATGTAAGACATATTCTCCCGACGATGGAACGGAACTCAGGTGACGTCTGATTTTCGATTCGGGTTAAGCCGATATGGGCAACTTTCAAATTGTAAGCAGTTTTTGATTTTTTCACCCGAGTTTCCGATTATACCCCATAAAATAAGCGCGTATTTGCGGACAGACATTCCTTCGGGCGCAAATACGCGAAATATAAGAGACTTTCTTAATACGCTGAATGTCAATGACTTATGTTTAAGGGATATTTAAACGTTTTGCAATATGCACCATTTCGGCTTGCGAAATGGCCCATTTCAGAGGCTGAAATGCACTATATCGCATCATGAAATGGGCTTAATCGGACTGCGAAATGGGCATTATCAGAACGCAATATTAATATTTTCGGACTATGTTATAGGGTATATGAAAACACGTTATGGTCTGAAACGGCCCTCATAACATAGATTTTAATATTCCTTTACATCTCTTTCGCGAAAATATTTTGTCAAAATAAAATCAAGAAAAATTGTAAGTACGTTTCGTAGTTTTCCTTTAAAAACGCCGGTATCAGGCATAAGAAAAAGCACTAAAAGGTATGAGTATGGCTTATTGTGATGGTTTATCGGTCTTTACAATGTCTGTTTATTATCCTATGATACCCATTTATTACAGCGTGATAGCCGTGCTGTCACGGCTAATATCACTCTATGTTGTCTGAAAGTTTTCAGACAATATGCGTGACTTCATTAATGAACAGTTACACACTGCATTTGCGCTGAGCCGGAGGTTTTCATGAAATCTATGCCATTCCATGAATAAAAACCGATCTCCATAAGATTGATACTGCCTTCTCAAGCGGCTTATGTCGCAGCAGCATCAGGTCAGTATGGTGGAGTATGAAACCGGGCATTGGTGTGGATTTTATAAACAAAGGCGCGCTGTCATCGTTGTTATGCATCATTCGGTTCTTCTTTGTTCATATTCGTTTATACCTGTCTGTTGTGCGGATACCGTTCGTATTGGTGCAAAAAATAAGCGGAGATACTCTTTAGAAGAATATCTCCGCTGGGGTGGCAGGTGGGACTCGAACCCACGACATTCAGAACCACAATCTGACGCTCTAACCAACTGAACTACAGCCACCATCTGTATTGGTTATGCCTTCATCCTTGAAAGCGAGTGCAAAGATACAGCATTTATTTTATTTGAGCAAATAAATGCTGCACTTTTTTATCTCAAAATATTATTTTGCAGGTGTTGTAGGTGCTTTAGGAGCCTGTTTCTGTGTTGCGTTTCCTGCCGGAGTCTGCTGCTGGCTTGCTCCGAATCCCTGTGTATTAGTCGGGTTAGTTGTCTGTGTTTCGGTTGCTGACTTCTCGAGAACGCTCTGTTCGCTTGTAGCCACAGGTGCTGTGTAAGAGCATACAATGCTGAAAACCACCATTAATGCGGCAAGTGTCCATGTCGCTTTCTCTACTACGTCTGTAGTCTTGCGTACGCCCATGATAGCGTTGGAAGAAGAGAAGTTGGATGCCAGACCGCCGCCTTTTGACTCCTGGATGAGCACAATACAGATCATCAGTAATGCGACTATCACAATTAAAATTAAGAATAATGTATAAACCATTTTATTTATTGTTATTTTTGTTATTTATTATCAATTTCTTCAAAAATCTTATTTGGTCTGCAAAGTAAGCATTTTTTTTTGGATAATTCAAATTTAATCGCTGAATTATTTCAAGAGCCTTGGTATATCGCCCTTGTTTGATGTATATTTTGGCAAGAGTTTCCGTGAAATAGCCTTCGTCCATGTCTTTCTTGTCATCGTCCAGACTCTCGGCGCTGGGCAGGTATTCCGGTTCGTCTTTCAGCTGTATTTTTCCGCCGTCATTGTTTATGAAGTCATCAATGAGGTTCTGTCCTCGCAGCTGCGGCTCGTCCTTCTTGTCTTTTTTCTCATCATCGCTTTCGGTCTCAAGCAGGTACGACACATAGTCGATGGCCGCGTCGGCAGGAGTAGGTTTTCTCTTTTGTTTTTTCTCCTCCTTGTCTTCCGGTATGGAGTCGAGGAACGAGTTGATGAGCGATATTGTCCTGTTCTCGTCTTTTTCTTCCTTTTTCTCTTCCTGCTTTTTCTCTTCTTTTGTCTTCTGATGTTTCAGCTGATAATGCGGCGCCTCCACCAGTTCGAATATCTTTTTCCTGTCGGTTATGTAGATGGCGGCTCTTCTCAGTTCCTCGTCAAAAGATGAGTCGTGCAGCAGATACATGTTCTGCAGCATCAGCAGTCGTGCGGTCTGGTAGTAAGGATACAGCGCAGTGAGACTCCGGAGCTCGTAAAGAGTTTCCTTGTTCATCTGTTCCGGATGCTCAATAAGACGCGTCAGATCCATATACCTTATTTATATAGTTTGTTGTTTAGTTTGTTCTTTTATTATTATTCCTTCTGTCAGAGCTTACCAGTTTGCCACTGTCGCATTGAAAATCTGGTCAACGATGTCGTCGATCATCTGTGTCACGAGTTCCTCCTGTACAGATACGAGGCTCTGGGTTGTTTCGTACGACGCCGTGGCAGAGAACTGTTTTTCGAAGTCTTCGTCGTGGTTGGTGTTGTTGGTGAACCTCACGTTAACTGTGATCGACAGCTCTGTCTGTGCCGAGTGTCCGTCGCTCGATACAGATTTGTTGCGCTGCGAGTATTGCGTTATCTCACCTTCAATCTTCAGGTCGCCGTTGCGTTTCACCTGTATCAGGCGTGTGTTGTTGGCAAATTCGTCTTTCAGCTTATTGTTGAACATCGGTCCCATCGGTCCCCAGACGTAGCTTGAGCGTATCGGGAAGTCGGCAATCTCTATTGTCTTTGTCTTCGAGTAGTCAATACTTGCGCCGTTGAACTTATACGAAACAGAGCACGACGCGCATACGGCTATTACGAGTGCGATGATTGAAAATGCAATCGACCGGCGTCTTTTCGTAATATGCATGCGTTTGCCCGAAGAGTTTTGTCCTATGTTGCGGTTGTTCTTATTTGTCCAGACCATATTGTTTTATTCTGCGGTAGAGCGTTCTGTCGGATATTCCCAGCTCCTGCGCTGCTTTTTTTCTGTTGCCCCCGTTTCGCTCGAGAGCCTTCTCTACTGTTATACGTCCGATGTCGTTGAGGTTGAGACTTTCGTTATCGTTTATCTCTTCAGCTTCCACGTCCTCCACGTTCTGCTGCCTCTGGGGTTGGTCGGCTGCTTTGTTGTATCGCAGGTCGCTCGCCAGTGCCGGCAGTCTGTTGTCATACGTGTTCACGTTGTCAATCTTCCTGTTGTCGTCTATCTGCTTGCGCAGGCTGTTCATCTCTCTTCTCAGGTCGCTGATGTTGCCCCTCAGCTCGTACAGTATCTTGTAGAGAATGTCGCGTTCGCTCTCATACGAGTGTGAGCCTGTGCCCGATATGGTGGCGAGTTGGGTGCTTTCCGGGTCCTGTGGGATGAACTGTTGCAGCGTGACGGCATCCACTTCGCGTGTCTTACACAGGATTGACATCTGTTCGGTGATGTTCTTCAGCTGTCTCACATTGCCCGGCCATTTATATTTAAGCATCAGCTTCTTGGCGTCGTCGGTGAGCGTTATTCTCGGTATGCGGTACTTCTCGGCCATCTGCATGGTGAAAAGGCGGAACAGAAGAAGAATGTCCTCGCCTCTGTCGCGGAGTGGCGGAATCTGTATCGGAATGGTGTTCAGACGGTAATACAGGTCTTCGCGGAACCTGCCTTCGCTTATGGCCTTGCGCATGTTCACGTTGGTGGCGGCCACGATTCTCACGTTTGTCTTCAGTATTTTCTGGCCTCCCACGCGGATGTATTCGCCTGTCTCCAGCACTCTCAGCAGTCTTGCCTGTGTGGCCATCGGCAGTTCGCCCACCTCGTCGAGGAATATCGTGCCCTTGTCGGCTGTTCCGAAGTATCCTTCACTTTCGCCTATGGCACCCGTGAACGAGCCTTTCTCGTGTCCGAACAGTTCGCTGTCGATAGTTCCTTCAGGTATCGATCCGCAGTTTATTGCGAAATATTTCTCGCGGCGTCGCGGAGAATTGTCGTGTATGACTCGCGGTATGATCTCCTTACCCACGCCGCTTTCTCCGATTATAAGCACGGAAAGATCGGTCGGTGCCACCTGTAGGGCGACATCGAGCGCATGATTAAGCCCATCGCAGTTGCCCACGATGTTATAGCGTTGCTTTATCTTCTGCAGTTCAGACGTGTTCATTGGATGACAAAATTACGCAATTTATTCGACATAAGAGCAATACTTGCCGAATTTTAAGTGATTTTATCTATACGGCATATTGCGCGGAGCTATCACCGTTGTGTGCTTTTCCTGCCTGCCTTCATCAGCAGCAGACCTATTCCTGTCCACACAAGCTCGCGCAGTCTCACAATTAGCGCGGTGAATATACCTGCTCCGGAGCCCAGTCCGAGTGTAGCGGCCGACATGAGAAATCCGCCTTCGCGTCCGCCTATCTGCAGCGGCATGAAGAACAGAATGTTGGCAAACAGACTCGTGAAGGCCAATATCAGAATGCACTGTACGTAGGTAGCGCCGGGCGACATGAGGGTGATGATGATGTAAATCTCAGCCACCGAGCAGAAGCGGCACGCCAGTTCAAGCATCACCGCCGCCACAAACCGGCTTTTGCTCTGCGTGTGCAGTGCGGCAGTCTGGCGGTCGATGTTCTCTATTTTCTCACGGTTGTGCTCGGCAAATGCCTCTATTTTCTTTTTCAGCAGCGGCAGACGTCGTGTCAGATTAATCAGTTTCGCAGCCAGACCCGTGCGGTAGCACGATATGAAAAACCACAGTCCGAGCAGGCAGAATGCCGCTGTGGCAGCCAGTATCCACGCCAGAAGCGTGTCGATGGGTTGCGTAAGCAGACAGATTAGCACCGAAAGCATCCAGAACCAGAAGTGGCTGAATATGTGAGTCATCACGTAAAGGATGACCGACGACGATGCTCTCTCCACGCCGATATGAGGTTTCAGCTCCATCACACGGTAGGGTTCGCCTCCCATCAGTCCGCCGGGTGTGGCATAGTTGAGTGCAAATCCGCTCACGGTGACCTTATACAGCCATCCGAATTTTATGCCGCTCGGTCCGCCTGCGTTTATTATCAGATACCACGAGGCGGTGTTGAATATATACAGCAGAGCCCACAGCACCATGACAACCGGAAATCTGTAGCTTGCGCTTTTGAGCGCTTTCAGAGCTTCGTCCATGTCGATTCCGGCGGTCATGAGTATCAGTGCCGCGATGCCGAATACGAAGAAGATGTTGTTCCACTTCCGGCTCATCCTACTGCTTGTCCTTTTCCGTGTTCTCGTGTTTCGGAATGGAGAAGCGCACCTTGTCGCTGTCGTCACGTTTTTCGTGGTAGAGCTTCTTCAGCGGATCGGCCAGTGGCTCGTCGTAAGTGGCGCGGTTGCGCAGTATGTCTATTGCAGAGTATATCGCATGTCTGAACGGATTCTCGTCAGCATTCAGCGTTCCGGCAAGGTCAAATCCCGCTCCGTGTGTCGGTGTGGTGCACACAAGAGGCAGTCCTGCCACAAAACTTGTGCCGCAGACCGTGGCAAGTGTCTTGAACGGAATGAGTCCCTGGTCGTCATACATGGCCACGATGCCGTCGAACGATTCGTACATCGTGTTTCCGAAGAACTCGTTTGCGGGATAAGGTCCGAACACATACACGCCTTCGTCGTACAGCTTGTCTATCGCAGGAGCTATCACTTCGTGCTCCTCATGTCCGTCGGCGTTGGGGTTGAGAGCTATCACCGCCATGCGCGGACTGTACAGTCTGAAATCGCGTTTGAGGCTCTCGTAAAAGGCTCTTGTCAGTTTTTCCAGCCCATCCGTGGTTATTTGTGCCGGCACATCCTTTATAGGCAGTCCCGATGTAGCGGTGGATATGCGCATCGAGTCGTTTGTCAGTATGCAGTATGGAGTATATTCGGCACCGAAATGTTTGCCCAGACGCTTCTTCAGCAGTTCGTGACATCCGTCTCCAATGCCTGCTGGTCCGGCCACGAGCACGTCGAAACATCCTCTTTCGTAGTCGTCCAAAGCTCTGTCCATTGCCATCATGGCAGCTCTCTTCGAGTCGGCTGTCGGGTTGCCGAGGTCCACTTTTATCTCCTCGTCGAAGCAAGTCAGCATGTTGAGGCGGCCGTCGCAGGCTTCCTCGGCGTTGTTTATTATGCTGAAGTTGGCCTCAATGCCGAGCGCCTTACGGTGGTATGCCGCAATCTTAGGCGATCCGTAGACTATCGGGGTGCAAATGTCGAACATCTGCTGTTCGGCGAAAGTCTTGAAAATAAGTTCGTATCCTATGCCGTTTGTGTCACCGTGCGTTATGGCAACGCGTATTTTTTTATTTTCCATATCTATATATTAATGTAAGAGTGTATTCCTTTCAAGGCCGTCATTCCAGCGTGCGCAGTGCCGCCTCAAGCCTTCTCATCATGTTTCTTTTCTTCTTTCCGGGTGCGTAGGCGAATGCCGCTACCACTATGGTGCGGGCATGTGTGCTGTCGTCTGCCATCAGTGCGGCGAACGGTCCGCCCATGGCGTCGCCCTCCATCTGCCACAATCCTCTCATCATGGCCTTCTTTCCGCCGCGCCCGCTCAGCGCGGAAATGGTCATGCCGCCGTCGCACAGCCTGAAGCTCATGCCGTCGCGCTCGCCCGGAATGTTGGCTTTCATGGCGCTGTCGCACATCTCCGCCCATCTCATGGGGTCGTCGCGGGGTATGGTGAATACGCAGATGTTCTGCATGCGTTCGGCTCCGTTGTCCGAAATCCATACGAAATTGCGCCCTTTTTTCATGCTCCGCATTTCCGCCGGAACATACATTCCGCGTCCGCACACGGCTTTCACCGCCGCCGAGGCCTTTTTGTCGGCGTCGGGTTTTATATCTGCCATATAGTGTGCGGTCTCAGAGCTGTTGAGCAGGCGCACTATGGCAGACAGCCGTCCGGCGTTGTCGGCGAGCGCTTTGCGCGACGGTGAGTTGACGTATATCACAATCTGCGGCCGCGCATAAACGTCGCGCTCGTATTTAAGACCCACGTCAGTGTAAGTCCGCGGGTCGATGTTCACCATCACGATGTTGCGCATCAGTCTTAGAGTGCTCCTGCCTTCCAGGCTGCCGCACGCCGTAACGTCGAATATAGGTTCCATTTGCGGCAGTCCCTCTGCAGGTCTTGACAACAGGCGGCACACCACATTGTCGGCATCGCCTGCCACCACCACCTCGTAGGGAGCGCCTCCGCTTCCCGGCTTTCCGCCTATGCGCTTGTCGCCGCACGCCGTTAATGTGGCGGCCACAAATGCCGTAAGTGCTATGATCAGCTTATTTCTCAATTTCCTTCTTCTTGTCCAGACCCTTTCTGTGGGCGGTGTTCAGCAGTCCGCAGGCTGCGAATATGTCCTGTCCGCGGCTTGCCCTGATGGTTGTGAACACTCCGTGCGCGGTGAGATAGTCGCGGAACGCCTCCATCTTGTGCTCGTCGCATCCCTTCAGGTCAACGTCGGGTATCTTGTGAAATCTTATCAGGTTCACCCTGCAGTCCAGTCCGCGGGTGAGTTTTATTATCTCCTTAGCGTGCTCGGTGGAGTCGTTCAGTCCGCCGAACATGATATATTCGAACGACAGCCGGCGCTGATGGCTGAAGTCGTAGTTGCGCAGCAGCTCCACGACACTCTCTATCGACATTCCCCGTTCGGCAGGCATGAGCTGCATGCGCTGCTCGTGGAAGGGTGAGTGCATGCTTATGGCCACGTGACATTCGCTCTCGTCGAGAAAGCGTTTCAGCTTGTTCTTCACGCCCACGCTGCTCACAGTGATACGCTTCGGACTCCATGCGTAGCCGTAGGGAGCGGTGAGTACCTCTGTGGCCCGCAGCACATTGTCGATGTTGTCCATCGGTTCACCCTGGCCCATGAACACGATGTTGGTGAGCCGTTCGCTTTCGGGCAGCGAGTATATCTGGTTGAGTATGTCGCTTGCAGGCAGGCTTCCCTCAAATCCCTGCTTGCCTGTCTGGCAGAAAAGACAGTTCATCTTGCATCCCACCTGTGACGAAACGCAGAGCGTCGCCCTGTCCTTTTCGGGTATGAACACGGTCTCCACGCTCTTGCCGGAGGTGGTGGGGAAGAGATATTTCACAGTTCCGTCCTTCGATTCCAGCCTGTGCAGATGCGGCATGCAGCCTATGACGTAAGCCTCCTTCAGCTTCTCGCGG
>OLGE01002353.1_pt1 | contig 16845 bp, 24 predicted proteins | sample 1605151 | NCBI WGS metagenome assembly OLGE01 (sample SAMEA3888912, study PRJEB22519) | human gut metagenome | biome: human gut; feature: human-associated habitat; material: faeces | place: Denmark | collected 2010
TGGTCAAGGTGGCGTTTGCCGGCTATGCCACCCCGGCGACCGGCGTGGTGCCGCCATCGATTGCCTACGCTCAGAGCTACCCCGCGTGGCCTTACGATCCGGCGAAAGCGCGCCAGCTGCTAAAAGAGGCCGGCTACCCCAACGGGTTTAGCACTACGCTGTGGTCGTCACATAACCACAGCACCGCGCAGAAAGTGCTGCAGTTTACCCAGCAGCAGTTGGCGCAGGTGGGCATAAAGGCGCAGGTGACGGCGATGGACGCCGGTCAGCGGGCGGCGGAAGTGGAAGGTAAAGGGCAGAAAGAGAGCGGGGTACGGATGTTCTATACCGGCTGGTCCGCCTCCACTGGCGAAGCCGACTGGGCGCTGTCGCCGCTGTTTGCTTCCCAAAACTGGCCGCCGACCCTGTTTAACACCGCTTTTTACAGCAATCCGCAGGTGGATAGCGCGCTGAGCGAGGCGCTGAAAACCACCGATCCGCAAGAGAAAACCAAACTCTATAAAGCGGCGCAGGATATTATCTGGAAAGAGTCGCCGTGGGTGCCGCTGGTGGTGGAGAAACTGGTCTCCGCCCACAGCAAGAACCTCACCGGCTTCTATATCCAGCCGGACACCGGCTTCAGCTTCGAACAGGCAGATTTAACACCGTGAAGGTCGAGATGATGCCCTCCGGCGCTAGTGGGCGGAGGGCGGTTTTTCCGCGGGGCGGGTTGTGGAGGTACGATGCTCAACTATGTGATTAAGCGCCTGCTGGGGCTGATCCCCACCCTGCTAATCGTCGCGGTGCTGGTGTTTCTCTTCGTCCATATGCTGCCCGGCGACCCGGCGCGGCTGATTGCCGGACCAGAGGCCGATGCCCAGGTGGTGGCGATGGTGCGCCAGCAGCTGGGACTTGACCAGCCGCTGCACGTCCAGTTCTGGCACTACATCACCAACGTGCTGCGCGGCGATTTTGGCATGTCCATGGCCTCGCGGCGTCCCGTTGCCAGTGAGATAGGCAGCCGCTTTATGCCCACCCTGTGGCTGACGCTGGCCAGCATGAGCTGGGCGGTGCTGTTTGGCATGGCGGCGGGGATCGCGGCGGCGGTGTGGCGCAATCGCTGGCCTGACCGTCTGGGAATGGCGCTGGCGGTGAGCGGTATTTCGTTTCCGGCCTTTGCCCTCGGCATGCTGCTGATGCAGGTGTTTTCGGTTGAGCTGGGCTGGCTGCCGACGGTGGGCGCCGACAGCTGGCGGCACTATATTTTGCCGTCGCTGACCCTCGGCGCGGCGGTGGCGGCGGTGATGGCGCGCTTTACCCGCGCGTCGTTCGTCGATGTGCTGCATGAAGACTATATGCGTACCGCCCGGGCGAAAGGGGTGAGCGAAACGCGGGTGGTGCTCAAGCATGGTCTGCGCAATGCGATGATCCCGGTGGTCACCATGATGGGGCTGCAGTTCGGTTTCCTGCTCGGCGGCTCGATCGTCGTGGAGAAGGTCTTCAACTGGCCCGGGCTGGGGCGACTGCTGGTCGATTCGGTAGAAATGCGCGATTACCCGGTGATTCAGGCGGAAGTGCTGCTCTTTTCGCTGGAGTTTATTCTTATCAATTTAGTGGTGGATGTGCTGTACGCGGCCATAAACCCGGCTATCAGGTATAAGTAAGGTGCGATTGCTTAACTGGAGAAGGCAGGCGGCGCTGAACGCCATGCCGGGCATCAGGCCCGGCGAGATCCATACCCCCTGGCATGAGTTCTGGCGGCGCTTTCGGCGTCAGCCGGTGGCCATGGGCGCCGGTATTTTCGTGCTGTTGCTGATTGCGGTGGCCATCGTCGCCCCATGGATAGCGCCGTACGATGCGGAAAATTATTTCGACTACGACCGGCTTAACGAGGGGCCTTCGCTGGTGCACTGGTTCGGTGTCGACTCTTTGGGGCGCGATATTTTCAGCCGGGTGCTGGTGGGGGCGCAGATCTCGCTGGCCGCCGGGGTGCTGGCGGTGCTGATTGGCGCGGCCATCGGCACGGTGCTTGGGCTGCTGGCCGGCTACTATGAGGGCTGGTGGGACCGGCTGATTATGCGTCTGTGCGACGTGCTGTTCGCCTTTCCGGGGATCCTGCTGGCGATCGCGGTGGTCGCCGTCATGGGCAGCGGGATGGCCAACGTGATTATCGCCGTGGCGATCTTCTCGATCCCGGCGTTCGCCCGGCTGGTGCGGGGCAACACTCTGGTATTAAAGCAGCAGACCTTTATTGAATCGGCGCGCAGCATTGGCGCCAGCGATGCCACCATCCTCTTCCACCACATCCTGCCGGGGACGGTGTCGTCGATCGTGGTTTATTTCACCATGCGCATTGGGGTATCGATTATTTCGGCGGCCAGTCTGTCGTTTCTCGGTCTCGGCGCGCAGCCGCCCACGCCAGAGTGGGGCGCGATGCTCAACGAGGCGCGGGCGGATATGGTGATGTCCCCGCACGTGGCGCTGTTTCCGGCGGTGGCGATTTTCGTGACCGTGCTGGCGTTTAATCTGCTGGGGGATGGCCTGCGCGATGCGCTGGATCCGAAGTTAAAGGGGTAGGGTGAGGGAAAGCACCGCCGTGCGGTGCTTTATATTATTGCGCTCCCGGTTAATCTTCTGCGTTATGTCTTTCATGGCGCAGGGAGCGCACAGGGGGCGGCCAGTCGCCGCCGCCCCCTGTACCCCCGGGCTCCGGCCAGCAACATCGCCACTTCGTGGTGCCTTCGACTTATCCCTGCAGGCTTCGGGTCGGGCCGAGGCAGCGTCCATGCAAAACACGGCCCTCAGCCCGCATCCATGCGGGCTGCCCCGGCCTTCCGGGAACGTCTCAGCGATGTTGAGGCCGTCAGCACCGGCAGTTTCAGCGGCCCCATGTCCGGCGGCGATTCACATATTGGGACTGGACCCCGTAGGCCGGGTAAGCGTAGCGCCACCCGGCAAAATAACGGCGCAACAGGGTTGCCTGGAAGGTCATCAACGCTTGCCTGGCAGCGCTGCGCTTGCGCGGGCCTGGGGGGAGCCTACGGGAGGACCCCGTAGGCTGGGAATGCACTAAGCCGCTATCCGGGAAGCTGGACTAGACCCGGGTTCCCCACAGGTCGTATTCGTCGGCGTGCTCGACTTTCACCCGCACCACGTCGCCCGGCTTAACGCGGGTTTCGCCGTTCAGGTAGACCGCGCCGTCGATTTCCGGGGCGTCGGCCATGCTGCGGCCAATGGCGCCTTCTTCATCAACTTCATCCACCAGCACCAGGATTTCGCGACCCACTTTTTCCTGCAGACGCTCGGCAGAGATCTGCTGCTGCAGCTGCATAAAGCGGTTCCAGCGCTCCTCTTTCACCTCTTCCGGCACCTGATCCGCCAGCTCATTGGCGGTGGCGCCTTCAACCGGGCTGTACTTGAAGCAGCCGACGCGGTCGAGACGCGCCTCTTTCAGGAAGTCGAGCAGCATCTGGAAATCTTCTTCCGTTTCCCCCGGGAAGCCCACGATAAAGGTGGAGCGCAGGGTCAGATCCGGGCAGGTTTCACGCCACTGCTTGATGCGCGCCAGCTGACGGTCAGCGGAACCTGGACGCTTCATCAGCTTCAGGATGCGCGGGCTGGCGTGCTGCAGCGGAATATCGAGGTACGGCAGAATTTTGCCTTCTGCCATCAGCGGGATCACATCGTCAACGTGCGGGTACGGGTAGACATAGTGCAGGCGCACCCAGATGCCGAGCTTCGCCAGCTCTTCGCACAGGCTGACCATGCTGGTCTTCACCGGCATACCGTTGTGGAAACCGGTGCGGTGCTTGACGTCGACGCCGTAGGCGGAGGTGTCCTGCGAAATCACCAGCAGCTCTTTCACGCCAGCGTCAGCGAGGCGTTTGGCTTCCGCCAGCACTTCGCCAATCGGACGGCTCACCAGGTCGCCGCGCATGGACGGAATAATGCAGAAGGTGCAGCGATGGTTGCAGCCTTCAGAAATTTTTAAGTAGGCGTAGTGGCGCGGCGTCAGCTTAACGCCCTGTTCCGGCACCAGGCTCAGGAACGGGTTGTGCTTCGGCTTTGGCGTATAGTGGTGGACGTGCTCCAGCACCTGCTCATAGCTGTGCGGACCGGTGATCTCCAGCACCTTCGGGTGCACTTCACGGATCTGATCCTCTTTTGCGCCGAGACAGCCGGTGACGATCACTTTGCCGTTCTCTTTCAACGCTTCGCCGATCGCTTCCAGCGATTCCTGCACAGCGCTGTCGATAAAGCCGCAGGTATTAACGATCACCATATCGGCGTTGTCGTAGGTAGGAACGACGTCATAACCTTCGGTGCGCAGTTCGGTCAGGATACGCTCTGAGTCCACGAGGTTTTTCGGGCAGCCCAGGGAGACGAAGCCGATTTTCGGCTGGTGCGTGACATTGCTCATAGCTTAAAAAGTGTTCAATTATTGGAATGGTCAGGGCAGGAATTCTACAGATCTTTGCGAAAAAGAGTATAGCTCCGTCACGGTTAATGGTGAAAAAGCGCACCCAACCCTGCCTTTCACGACCCTGCCGCTACAGCGGATCCCGCACGCCCCGGGGCAGAGGGGCGGGAAACGCTTCCGGCACGCCGTGCGCGCGGGCGGCGACTCATGCCCGGCGTTGCTGCCGGGCAGAGACTTATTGCGCCGGGGTGACGGCTCCGGAGGGGGCGACGCCGGGCTTTTTCGGCTCGCGCTTATCCTGCAGCGTGAAGACAGAGAGCAGAGTAAAGAGCCCGGCGATGCCGCCGAGGATCAGATAGGTGTCGGCGAAGCCAATGGTATCGTACAGATAGCCTGCCAGCGGCGAGTAGATGGCGGTGGCGATCGAGGCGACAAACAGCACCAGTAAATAGACTGTTGAAGAGAGCTTGTGGTCGAAGTTGGCGGCGATGAATTTAAAGACCGACACCAGAATTAACGGTTTCTCCAGGGCATGCATCATTTTTACTGCGCCAATCCACACCGGTCCGAGAGGCACCGCCGAACCAACAATACGTACCGACATGATCAGCCCGGCAATGATCAGCGCCCACTTGGCGCCGGTCCGGTTAACAAACCACGGCATCAGGCATAAGAACAGCGTTTCGCCGCAAACCTGAATGGAGGCGAGGATCCCATACCAGCGGTTGCCTTCCTCCGGCGTCGGGAACTGTTGCGAGAAGTACTGGGCAAACTGCTGATCGTAGGTGTCATAAATTTGCGTGACGAACAGGGTAAAGAGCAGCAGCATCCAGAACTGACCGTTCTTCGCCAGCTCGAGGGCATGGGAGACCTTCAGCGATTCGCTTCGCGCCACATCAGCGTCGGTTAATTCAATTTTGGTCAGCATAAAGCAGATGGCGGCGATGACGATGGCGAGGCTGGCGAGCCAGAAGGCCAGATTAGGATTGCTGTCGATATATTTACCCACAATCCAGGCCGCCGCTGCCCAGCCTAACGAGCCCCACATCCGCACCCGACCGTATTCGAACTGGTAGCGACGGGAAATCTTATCGATGTAAGAGTCGATCACCCCGCAGCCGGAGTTAAAGATGATCCCCAGATAGATCCCCCCCAGCAGCGCGCCGAACCAGAAATTGTGCACCAGCAGCGGCGCGTAAACGTAGATAAAGAAGGGGCCCACCGGCAGGAGCAGGGCGACCAGCAGCCAGATAAGCCGTTTTTTCAGGCCGAACTTGTCGGAGATAAAGCCGAAGAAAGGTTGCATCAGCAGGGCGATAAAGGCGTTGACCGAGTAGAGCAGGCCGGTCTTCGTGGCGCTGATGCCAAGATGCTGGGTGGTCCAAATGACAAAGAAAGCCATGGTCGACGACCAGGCGAACAGGTAGAGGAAATCGAATAGACTCAACAGAAGGTAGTTTCTTTTACCGGGCGTCATGGTTCAGTTCCTTGCAAACGGGCAGAGAGATTATCAGCGAACCGCGGCCGCGGTCGCTGTTTTTATTAAATGTTATACGTATTACATTAATGATTTGTTATGGCATTCTGTCTTACGATAGTGCAATAGCGTCTGCGATATAATGTGATCATTGCAGCACTATTTTGGCCACTTGATGGCGATTATGGCGATTTTGTTTCTTTGCGAAATTAAATGTGATCGTGTGACATTATTTTTGTTGTAGACCTGACAAAGCGGCAAGGTTGTCAAATTGTAAAGGGTGTTAAAGCCTTGGGAATAATTGACCTGGCGCATCATTTTGTACAAAAAATAACCGTATTATGGATAGGGTAAAGGACGACAGAGGAGGAACCGTGATGACCGTTGACAGACTATACCGCCACCTTTTGCAGAAGCTCATTAACGCCAATATCGATATTGACGCCTATCTGCAGCTGCGGAAGGCCAAAGGCTACATGTCAGTCAGCGAAAATGACCATCTGCGTGAAAACTTGTTTGAGCTTTGCCGTGAAATGCGTGCCCAGGCGCCGCGCCTGCAGCATGTCATTTCACCGGAGGAAAAGGATGCCCTTCGTTTGGCCGGCGAGTCCGTCGCCGCCGCTGCAGTATGCCTGATGAGCGGGCATCATGATTGTCCGCTGTACATCGCTGTTAACGTAGAGAAGCTAGAACGCTGTCTGACAGGATTGACTTCAAATATTCATAAATTGAATAAATTGTCGCCAATTCCTCATGCCTGATCGGCTGAAACCCAGGGGAAGTGGATGCTTCCCCTGTTAAAGGTTATGTAAAAATCCCCGCGCAAATTTCCCCGCTGGCTACCCTTTAGCGCAGAGCTGACGAAAGGAGAATGCCATGCGTCCGATCCCGCTGCTGTTGCTATTGAGCGCCCTGTCGCTGCCGGCCCTGAGCCAGGCCGCGGCGCGGGTGGAGGTATTGCAGAACCGGCTGGCCCATCCGTGGAGCCTGGCATTTCTCCCCGGCGACCAGGGCATGTTGATCACCCTGCGTGGCGGCGAGCTCAAGCGCTGGCAGCCGGGTAAAGGCCTGTCGGCGCCGATAGCCGGCGTGCCGCAGGTGTGGGCCAACGGCCAGGGGGGCTTACTGGACGTGGCGCTGGCCCCGGATTTCGCGCAGTCGCGGCGGGTGTGGCTAAGCTATGCGGAAAGCGACGCCAGCGGCAAAGCGGGTACCGCGGTGGGCTACGGGCAGTTGAGCCAGGATGCCACCCAACTGACGAATTTCACCGTGGTGTTTCGCCAGCAGCCGAAACTCTCCGTCGGCAATCATTTTGGCGGCCGGCTGGTGTTTGACGGCAAAGGGCATCTCTTTATTGGCCTCGGGGAGAACAATCAGCGTCCCACCGCTCAGGATCTCGACAAGCTGCAGGGAAAAGTGGTCCGCCTGACGGAGAACGGGGGGGTGCCGCCGGATAATCCCTTTGTTGGCCGGGCCGACGTGAGGCCGGAGATCTGGGCCTACGGCATCCGCAACCCGCAGGGAATGGCGATAAATCCGTGGAGCGGGGCGCTGTGGCTGAACGAGCACGGCCCGCGCGGCGGGGATGAAATTAATATCCCGCAGGCGGGAAAAAACTACGGCTGGCCGCTGGCGACGCACGGCATTAACTACAGCGGCCTGCCCATTCCGGAGGCCAGGGGCAAAACGGTTCCGGGAACCGAGCCTCCCCTGTATGTCTGGCCGGTCTCACCCGGGGTAAGCGGGATGGCCTTCTACGCGGCGCAGACCTTTCCCCAGTGGCAACATAAGCTGTTTATCGGCGCGCTGAAGGAGACGTCGCTGATTGTTCTGGCGGTGGACGGAAATCAGGTCCGCGAGGAGGGGCGCCTGCTGGAGGCGCGCGGGAAACGCATCCGCGACGTTCGCGTGGGACCCGACGGCTATCTGTATGTGTTAACCGACGAGTCTAACGGCGAGCTATTGCGGCTGAGTCCGGAGAAGTAGCGTCAGGTGACCGGGATCTGCACCACTTCGCGCCAGGCGGGACGCTGGCTAATCTGCTGATACCAGCGCTGCAGATGGGGCCGCGGTTGCCAGCTGTCGAGGATCGACAACAGGTTGTAGACGAAGGGGGCGACGGCAATATCGCCAAGGCCGAACTGCTCGCCAGAGAGCCACGGCATTTTGGCCAGTTCGTCATCCAGCATGGCGAACAGCGTTTCGCAGGCGCTGATCCCCGCGGCTATGGCCGCCGGATCGCGTTGCTCCGGCGGCGTCCTCACAAGGCCCATTAACACCGGGCGATGGGCGGGAGAGAGGGTGCCGTTGGACCAGTCCATCCACTTTTCGCCTTGCGCGCGCTGCGCCGGCGCGGCCAGCCACAGACGGTCAACGCCATACTGGGCGGCAAGGTAGCGAATAATCGTATTTGATTCCCACAACACCACCCCGGTGGCATCGTCCTTTAACAGCGGCACCAGCCCGTTGGGGTTCATCGCCAGATATTCCGGGTCATGATTGAGACCAAACTCCAGCCCGGCGAGGATCTGCTCATACGGCAGATCCAGCTCCTCCAGCACCCAGCGCACTTTCTTCACGTTGGTCGAATTATTACGTCCCCACAGTGTAATCATTTTCGCTCCTGAGTTTGTTTCACTGCCGTTGCAGCGCGATCGGCGATCATGTTGGGATAAAGTTAATATTCCGGCAAGCATTTTTATTTTGCTGAAATCAAACGTTTTTTATACCAACTACCTTGCGTTTGGGGCACCCTTGGGACACAATGTCAGAAAAACTGCTATTCAGCATTTCCACCTGGTTGCGGTCCATCTCTCCGATCCACTTCGAGTAAATCTCATAAACCATCTTCGCGTTCTCGTGACCCATCTGTCCGGCGATAAACGACGGGTTAGCACCGGCAGTTAATAACCAGCACGCAAAAGTGTGGCGCGACTGGTAAGGGCGCCTGTTCCTGATTCCTGCCTTCTTTAATCCTGCCTCCCAACTATACCCCAGAGACTGAGATCCGTAATACTTCGTTTCCCCGCGCCAGTTTTTGGGCGGGACAAACACGAACCGCAGTTTTTGTTGTTCAGTTAAACCATGTTCGCGGTGATGGAAGGTGATTTCGGTTTTGCTTAATGCGCCAGTTAGCTTGAATTGCTCACGTAAAGCGTTCAGCGCAGGCTCAAGCAGGGTTACAGTTCTAATCCCCGCTTCGGTTTTGGGTGGCACAAACAGCCCCTCATTAGTCTGATTACGCCTGACGTGAAGCTCACCCTTATCAAGGTCCACATCTTCCCAGGCTAAAGCTGTAAGCTCTCCATGCCGAAGGCCGGTAAAGACAGCTGTAGTCCAGAGTAAAACATAACGAGGAGATAGCGCTTTTATAAAACCTTCGAACTCACTCTGGAGAAGCGGATCCGGGTCTCTCCGGGAGCGCTTGAGCATCTTTATACCTTCGTGCGGGGTATGCTCGATAAAACCGCTCAGGTTAGCCAGTTTGAGCAACGCAGTCAGGTTGTTCATCAGGCCGTTGACCGTGGATACAGCACGACCTTTTCTTTTTAACCAGGGTGCATGATCGCTAAAGGTGTTTCCCGTTAACAGCGCATTTCTGTAATTCAACAGATCGGTATGCTGAATATCTGCAATATGCGTATTAATTCCGACGATAGCGCAAAGTGTTGCTATTCGAGATTCTGCACCTCTGTATGATGCAGCTGAAACCTCAAGCTTTTTTGCATCAAGATAAACTTTGCATAATTCACCAAAGGTTTTAACTTTTTGTGTCGTGGTGAATTTTTTAATCGCTTTTGATTCAGGAAAATGCTCTGCATAGTCAAACTTCCCCTGCTGAATCTCACTTACTATTAAAGCACGGAGGTTACCAGCCTTTCGTATATTACTATTAGATACAGTCCAGCCCCGCAAAACTTCGCGGCACCGTATGCCGCGATATAGAAAGCTAATTCTTATTCCCTTCCCATGCAGCTCTACGCCAGCTGGCATATTCATTATGTTTCCCCAACAAGCCTGTTAATCCTGGTGTAGTTGTAGAGAAGTGTCACCCTTCCTTCTGAAGCATTGGGGTCAGGTGGGTGCTTCTTATAATGAACCCCCTCAATCCATCTCCCCTCCCGGTAAGATTTAATTTGCCGGGGAGTCATATACATCTTCGCTACAATTCCCTTTTCCATCACCCATTCATCTTCTTGAGTAATATCGGCCATAAATAACCTCATGGCCGGGAAACTATAATCAGTCCCCCGGTTTAATGTTGATTATTGGAAATCAGTTTAGTATTGATACTCGATATTTCAGTCGTTCCATGCTTCAAGTTCGTTCTCGATCTCGTCGTCGATTTCGTCGTTGGTAGCGTCTTCGTCCAGGTAGTCACGCGCTTCTTTCAGGTACTGCTCATGGCGCTCCCGATACCAGGCCGAAAACTCTGGCGTCCAGCCGTTCGGCTCACCGTCATAGTCAACCTTGGCGTTACGTTCAGCCATGCTCTCGACCATGCTGTAAGCTGTGGTGAGTGCCGCTTCGCGGATATACCCGCGCAGGTCGCTTTTGCGCCAGTAGGGGTTAACTTTTGAATCGCATACAGATATAAATTTCACTTCCCAGCGGCGGATACAACGCGCGTTTAATGATTTGCTCATCGTGATGCCTCCGCTTTAAGCGCTTTATACGCACGTAATACGTGAGTGGTTTTACCTGTAATAACCGTTTTTAAAATAAAGAAACCGCTACGTTTAGCGCGAACGGAAGGGGCAAGGAATAATGCCGTATCAACGGCGCGGTTATGAAGGCGGAATTCAAAAAACGTGCTGGTAATCGTGGCGCTAGCAATTACACCTTTATCGTTAAATTCTATTTTCATGATTGTGCTTTCCTGTCTTTAAGTTGGTTGTATTTTTCATGGCTCATAACCTCCCAGCAAGTCCCGTTATTGCGGGATAATAAGCGCCATTTTCTTCCAATCTTTAAACTTAAATTCCCGCATTTGATTCGGCATGGCTTTATATCTCCCTTGCTATACAAGCTCAGAACATGCGATACCTTTTCATTTACATGCGATGGAATACGGTTAGATTTGATAATCATCCGTAACCTACCAGCGCTTGTTGGCCATATGCCCAGGGCGTGACGGCAAGGTTTTACGAAACGAGGAAGCGGCAGCGGATAGGGCAATTTTCTGCTTTTCTTTCTCATTGCATATCGGGCAGAAATAAAGGTCTCTACGATAAGCACCCCTGCCAGATGGGCGGTATTGCAGTTCATCGCGAGCAAAAGAACCGCCGCAACCATGACAGTGTAACTTTAATTCTTCCATTCATCTATCTCCGGTTAAATTTAATGTGTGTTAATACCTGCCAGTTAAGGCATTAAATAAAAGGTGATGGTATTAGTAAGAAACTTCGGTATTTATTTTATAACGTGCATTGCCAGAGTCTGCGCTAACAGAAACCAAATCGCCATACATGTCATAATTCAAAATAACATCATTGAATTTCAGGGCTGAGAGAGATTCTTCGCGTCCGCAAAACATAAAATCCTCTGCGTGCTTAGCTTCCTCATAAATATCTTTCATTGAGGAAAAAGCCTCTGACCACATTTCACCACTACCAATAAATTGAGCAATAGCCAGCTTGCTTTGTGCCGCTTTAAAAGCTGGGTTGCCATGCAGTAAATTAGCCATAGAATACCCCTTTGATATAGACAGCCAGCCCAACCCACAAAAGCACACTAATGACCAGCACGATAACTAGTGAACGAATGCCGTTTCTGCTCATACCGCACCCCAGCACTGAACGCTTACGAATGCGACCAAAGCCAATAACAGAGCCACCTTCACCTTGAATCTGTTCCACGCAGGAATCTCGTGCTCTCGGATCATCTCGTTACCCTCTGCAGTGGCTGTTTTTAATGTCATTCCAGTACTGAAAAGTGCAGGGGATGTTTGCGTCAAAGACAGCTTGCGTGGCCGCAATAATATTTGCATGCCAGAGCACAAATAAGGTTGTACGCATCTGTGTATAACGCAGTGATGGGTCGGCCTTATTCATCAATATTCCGGCGCGTACTGCATCACTGGAGCTATCAAAGCTAAAAATTACCTCGCTCATCCTCTTACCCTCTTATGAATTTGAGTTAAACAGACCTTGCAATGCAGTGCCGGGTGCCTCCCGGTGATACCAGCCAGTTAACAACTGGTATCGGCAGCTTTCTTTCCACCCCACTTCGGGAAACAAGTGGTACTGCTTTAACTGAACCGCGTGCGCATAGCCGCATTCACTGCATTGCAAGGTCTGTTGATTCTTAGCCTTGAGGCGGCCAACCGAACGTTTAACCTATCGCACCGTTGTGTCGATGTACTTATGGTGAGCTACAGGCTAAATAAAATCAACCAAAAGATAAGTCAAAGGCTAAAAAAATACCGCCAATCGGCGGCATTCTTTTGAAATTGAAGTGAATTTATTTTTCTCTGGTAGTCGGATCTACGTTGTCAGAGTAAAAATCTTTGAGTTTTTGTAGCCGCATCTGGAATGCAGCCAGCATGTTGCGCCTTTCGATAGGCGGCAATTCGCGGAAAACTTCAATAAGTGCAATTTCGTCTTCGGTGTATGTCCCGCCGAGTTCCTCTGCTCCTGTAAGTATCCATGAGAGCGAGGTTTTAGCGGCCTTGGCTAGTTTGGCTGCTGACTCCTTGCTAATGGTTTCCCTCTTAAACCAGTTGGTTACAGAGGTAGGACTAACTCCCGCAATCCTCGCCATTTCTGTGCGAGACCAATGATTCAGTTTCATCAACTCATCAAGTCTTGCGGCAAGCGTGCTTTGTGGCTTTGCGCCTGATTCATGCTGGGTTTCTGTCTTCATAGCAACAATTGTAAGCCACTGGCTAAAACAATAATAATTTCTTGTTGTTGATTTTTTTTAGCCATTAGCTCAATATAATTGCACAATGGCTAAAACGAGAGGTTCACATGTCAGGTCTTGATAAGGCAATTACAGCTGCAGGTGGCAAACGTCGGCTTGCACTTGCTTTGAACATTAAACCGTCGTCGCTGAGTCGATGGATTCATAAGTACCAGGGACAGGTTCCACCAAAGCGCGTAATTCAGGTTTACGAGGCAACTGGAATTACTCCGCATGAGTTGCGACCTGATCTTCACCCAAACCCAACCAGTGGCCTTCCTGAGAATGATACGGCTACAGCACAGAAGGAGTCTGATTGATGGAAATCAAACACGAGCACGTTGAAATGGTCCTGCTGGCATGGGCTGCGGAAGTTGGTCAGGCGTTCGCGGCAAATGCTATCGCTGAAGAATATGCACGTATTGGCGGCGATCAGCTGCGCCTGGTGCCGGGGAAAACCTGGAGTAACCAGCAGAACATTTTCCACCGCTGGTTGAAAGGTGAGACCGAACTACAGCGCGAGAAGATCCGCTTGCTGCTCCCGGCAATCCTGCGTGTTCTGCCGCGTGAAATCCGTCATCGCTTGAGCATCTACGACACCATTGAGCGCCGGGCGCTGCTTGCGGCTCAGCACGCTATTGGAACGGCAATTGATGCTCACGATGACGCTATTGAAGCCGTCTACAGCAAGGCCTATCAGCCTGGATCTGTTGAAGTGCCGAAGTACCACTGATTCCGGAGGTGACTATGTGTAACCAGTCTGCTGCTGAATTGATTGCACGCCTTAAAAAGGCTTATCCGGCGTATGTGCCATCCGAAGGGGATTGCGCAAGTAACGGGATACCCAAGGCGGGAGCACGCTTTCAGCACAGGCATAAGAGCCACATGGTGACGGTAATTACTGCAACTGACAAAGATGTGTCCTATCGCAAAGCCTGCGGGAAAGTTGGCTGGATGGGGTTACGTGAGTTTTTACGGCTACACAATGAGGTTTTGGTATGAGCAATCAGGTCTTTGAAATTGTTCAGGCCATGTCAGGGCAGGGGAACTGCATAACGATTCCCGGCCCGTATCTGGATTTCTTTGCAGGAGACAGGCAGCAGCATTTGCTGGCAGCGATTCTGAATCAGCTGGTGTTCTGGTCGGGTAAGTCGAGTCTGGATGATGGCTGGTTTTACAAGGAGCATGCGGCGCTGGCGAAAGAGGTTCACGCCAAAGACGGCGATGTTGTCCGGAAAGCGATGTTCAAAATTACGGATCAGTACCTGTCTGGCGTTATCGAAGAAGAGCTTCGCCAGGTAGGTGGGACACCTAAAAAGCATTACCGGATTGACCAGGAGGCGCTTATTTCCCGGATATTCCCGTTAACACTGGATTCGGCTCAAGAGCCGAATGGGAATAAGTCACAGAAAGTAATGGAAACGGCTCTCAAGCCGAATGGAAACGGCGCAAAAGCCGAATCGAAGCAAGTTGCTGAAAGTAATGGAAACGGCTCTCAAGCCGAATGCATTCGTCCCAAGAGCCGAATGGAAACGGCTCATGAGCCGAATCCTGGAATCGGCTCTCAAGCCGAATCCCATCTCTATACAGATCTTAAAAACAGATCATTACATACAGATCATAAAAACCACGCGGGAGAGATTTCTCCTGTGGATAACTTTTCTGAGCCAGGGCGTGAAACTGTCATCCCGGAGGCAGTCATTCCTGATGCTACCGAAGACAGTAACCTGGCTACCGATGAAGATTTCGACCTCGCCATGTGGTTCTGGTCGACCATCATCGAGATGTACGAACGCGCAGCAGAGTTCGACGGCACTCTGGCAAAACCGAGAGAGCCGAACTTCGTAGCCTGGGCGCAAGAGGTTCGCATGCTTCGCCAGGAACACGGCTGCAGCCATGACCAGATGCGCACCATGATTGAGCGTATTCAGCGCGATCAGTTCTGGTGCTCCCGAGTTCAAACCGTGAAAACCCTACGCAGCAAATGGCAGGAGCTGGCTCTGAAGTTATGCCCGGCAAACCTGGCAACCGGCAGCTCGTTCGGTGTGAGCAGCAAACTGGATACCGACATCCCGAAAGGTTTCCGGGGCTAACAAATTTAACCGTGAGGATATCTCTGATGGAAAAAATTACTGACGTGCTGAAAGAGCTGGAGAAGGTCACCTGCCGTGAGCTGGGTGTTTATTTCGACCTGACAGCACCTGAAATGCTGGCCCGCCTGATGGTGCTGGAGCGCGAAGGCAAAGCACAAAACCTGAATGGCTACTGGATGCCAGGTGGAAGCACCGAGCCCGTAGCAGTAACCAGCAAACTCACTGCGCTGGATATCAAGCTGCTCCAGTCAGTGCCGGTTGGCGTCTGGTTCGAGTGGCAGTCCCTGGCCGGTTTCGTTGATCGCCCTCGTTACCGCTGCGAACGCCTGGTGGCCGCCGGGTTTATGAATTCGAAGGTAACCAACCCTGGCAATCCGCACCATGGCACTAAATTCCAGAAAATCCGCGAGGTGACCCGGTGATGCGAGAGATACCTGATTGCCCGGTCTGTGGTTCAGCTGCGGAGTTCTATTTTCGGGATTACCAGGCTGGTGCCTGTTCCGGGGCTTTGAGATGCCCTTACGGACATCTCCGCGTACAGGATAGCTACTGGGCTGGTGGCAAGAGCAAATCGAAAATCCGGCTGATTGAAAAATGGTCTCAGCAGGTCGAACAGAAAAAAGGTGAAGTGAAAAATGGCTAAAGACTCAAAGCTCGTATACGGCGCCAGCGGCAAAACCAACGTTCTGATGTTCGAACCTGAAAGTTTGCATCTTGTTACCGATAAAACCCATCTTCTCTACGATGAACGTATCAACCTGCCGATCGACGAAGGGATGGTACTGAACATTGCGGAGTTGGGGGTACTGGAGCCGATCATTGTCTGGAAAGACCCTGAAACAGGGCTCACCTGCGTAGTCGCAGGCCGCCAACGCGTTAAACATACCCTTGAGGCAAATAAACTCCGTCTGAAAGAAGGCAAAGATCCATTGCTTGTACCTGGAGTCGTTAAGCGCGGTTCGGCAAATCAGATGGCTAAATACATGGTCAGCGAAAACGAAATTCGCCGACCCGATACGCCGCTTGGCCGGGCTAAAAAAATGTCAGACGCGCTCGACCGCGGGCTCGATGAGGATGACATTGCGGTGTTGTTTGGCTGCAGCGTTCAGACCGTTCGAGCAACGCTTTCCCTCCTCGATGCTACTCAGGCCGTCAGGGAAGCGGTGGAGGCTGGCACAGTCACCGTTACCCAGGCGCGTCAGCTGGCATCGCTTAAACCAGAAGAGCAGCGGGAGAAGGTCTCTGAAATCGAAGCGGCAACTGCTGGCACAACCGGCCATGAAAAAGCCCGGCGTCAGCGTCAGATCCTCGGTGATGCAAAGCCTCGCCTGAAAACCCGCAAAGAAATTACTAAGGCCCTGGAATCTGCCGAGGGTGAGTATGCGTGCGCACTCCGTTGGGTGCTTGGGGAGGAATCATTATGAGCAAAATAGGCGATCATTTCTTTGAATTTCCTGCGTCTCGTGGAACTCAGGGAGATTCAATTGTCCTGATGCTGACAGTACCTGCACGGACACTAACGCGAGTCCTCGCCAGCGATAACTACGGGGACACCCTTAATCGATCTCAGCGAGAACTGAACCCCGCCAGGGCGAAAAAGTTTTATCAGTATCTCCTTGAAGCATACGAGAACAAGGAACCGTTCATTATTCCGCCGCTTGTGGGTAACTGCGACTCGTATGTTGAATTCGAAGAGTTCGGAAACACTAATGTCGGGGTGGCCCGTTTCCCGATGGATGCCGAGATTAAATTGTTTGATGGTCAGCATCGTGCAGCCGGTATTGCGGAGTATTGCCGCACCATTGATGAACCGATCCATGTCCCCATGATGCTTACTCTCCAGTTGCCACTGAAGACGCGGCAGCAGTTTTTCTCGGACATCAACAACAATGTTTCGAAGCCATCTGCGGCTATCAACATGGCCTATAACGGGCGCGATAAGAACGCGCAGGAGATGGTCAGCTTTATCAGTT
>OLGE01002360.1_pt1 | contig 16813 bp, 14 predicted proteins | sample 1605151 | NCBI WGS metagenome assembly OLGE01 (sample SAMEA3888912, study PRJEB22519) | human gut metagenome | biome: human gut; feature: human-associated habitat; material: faeces | place: Denmark | collected 2010
CCTGCCCGTGCGGTGGACTTCGCGCACGAGGTCGAGCGGCGCGGCGAGCGCCTTCACGTAGGCGGGGCCGAGCGAAGAGGCCGGGAAGAGCTTCACGAAGTCCGCCCCCGCCGCGTGGGCCGCCACGGCCTCGCTCGGCGTGAAGGCCCCCGGCATCGCGACGAGGCCGCGCCTCACGCAGTCGCGGATGAGCGCCGCGTCCACGTTCGGCGTGATCATGTACGCGCCGCCCGCCTGCTCGCAGAGCGTCAGCTGCTCGGCCGTCAGCACCGTGCCCGCACCCACGCGCAGGACGCCCGCGAAGCGCTCCCGGATCGCCGTGATCGCCGCCGCCGTCTCCTTCCACGTCTCCGGCGCCTTCTGGTTGAACGTCACCTCGACGAGGCCGAGGCCGCCCTGCGCATACGCCTCGGCCAGGCGGAGGCAGACCTCAGGGCCCTGCCCCCGGATGATCGCGATGGCCTTCTGCTCCCGGACGGCGCGGACGACGCCGTCCCGCGTGCCGCGCTCCGCCGTCATGTCGGCGCCTTCCTTCATTTCGATGCCCTCCTTCATTTCGATGCCCTCCTTCAGTTCAATGCCAGCCCCGCAAGGGCCTTGACGCCCGTCAGGGCGACGGCGACGGAAAAGGCGAACGCCGCCGCGAGCAGGGCGTTGAGGCCGAGGCCCGCGCGGTGCGCGCCCATCGCCGCCTTGCAGTTCACGAGGCAGATGGCCGCCGCCACCGTGAGCGGCAGGACAAAGACGTTCGAGACCTGCGCGGCGATCGTGACGGCCACGGGATCGCCCCCGAGCGCCGGCACGACGAGCCCCCACGCGGCCGCCACGAGGCAGACGATGCGGAAGAGCGGTGTCTTCGTCTCCATCTTGCCGTCCCGCCAGTCGCCGACGAGAAGCGGCGCGACCATCAGGATCGGGAAGACGGACGACAGCCCCGCCGCGAGCGTGCCGACCATGAAGAACGCGACGGCGAAGTCGATGGCCGCCTGCGCAAAGCGCCCGTACCCCTCGGAATTGAGGCGCATCATGATCTCGCCACATGTCACGAACCGGCCCATGAACCCTCTTTCTTGTGTACAAGTTGGGCCAAGTATAATTCATTCTTGTATGCAAGTCAAGCCCGCCGACGGAATTTTGCTATACTGTCGTCCATGAACCCCAAGAAGAAGGACAACAACCTCAACGAAAAGGCATACGCCTTCGTCTCGGACCTGCTGGCGCGCGGCGAGCTGAAGCCCGGGCAGAAGCTTTCCGAGCCCTCCCTGGCGGCCGCCTGCGGCGTGAGCCGCACGCCGATGCGCGAGGCCGTCCGGCGGCTGGTGGAGGAGGGCGTGCTCTACCAGGTCGTCAAGTCGGGGACCTACGTGACGGGGTTCGGCGCCAAGGAGATCTGCGACGCCTACGAGATCCGCGCCGCCATCGAGTCCTTCCTGCTCGCGCGCGCCGTCCCCAGCCTGACGAAGCGCGACCTCGCCGCGCTCGAACGCCACTGCGGGAAGATGCGCCGCGCCATCTGCGCCATGCGCAGGGCCGGGATGCCCATCATGACGGGGCCGCCCGAGGCCAGCTTCCTCGCCGAGGACCTCGCCTTCCACCGGCGCCTGCTGCGGGCGAGCGGCAACGCGCTCGCCGAGAAGATCGTCGCCAACACCTACCGGCGCAACCAGTTCTTCGGCACGCACTCGCACCAGCGCACCCTGCGCCACGTCGCAAACGCCTGGCGCTACCACTGCGAGATCCTGAAGGCCTGCCGGCGCGGCGACGCGGAGGACGCCGCGCGCTGGCTCAGACGCCACATCGCCAGCTCACGGCGCGACGCGCTCCTCCCCCTCTCGAAGACGTGCGGGTAGGGTGGAGGCCGCGCTCACAGCAGGCCCCGCTCTTCGAAGTCGGCACGCGAAGTGTCCGCGCCCGACCTCATCTCCTGTTCCGAAGTGAAGTCTTACCTGTAAACCCCAAACTTGATTTCTTATAAATGACTTATTACATTATTATCGACAATATTTGTGCGACATGAAGATTGGCAGATGTATTGGATTTATTACGCATTGAAATCTCATTTGAGGACGTGGGGATAGAATTGATTGTTTCGGAACGGTGTAGCGGGGATGATCTATGCCGTACCCGCGTGCAGAGTCGTCACGGGTGGAGATTTCGGTCGCGCGGGAGCGCAACCGGAGGCGGGGGACGAGACTAGAACCGGCGGAGGATTTCGCGGATGGAGCGTTCGCGGGCCTCGATCGCCTCGCAGAGGCGGAACTGCACGCGGGCGCGGTTGAGGTTCTGGCCGGGCTGGCGCACCTTGAAATACCTGTCTCCGGCGAGGTAGTCCTGGAAGAAGCGGAGGCCCAGCTCGAACGGCAAGAGGCGGATTGCGTCGTAGAGGTAGGCGCGTTCGGCGTCGGTCATGAACGAGCCGGCCTCCTTCAGGTAGCCCTTCATGAACGCGAGGAAGAGATCTTCGTCGAACGTGACCTTGCCGAGGTTCAGCTCCTCCTCGCCGGCGGGGTTGCAGATCGAGCGCACGGCGTCGCCCACGTCCACGTGCATGAGGCCGGGCGAGACGGTGTCGAGATCGATCATCGCCGTACCCTTGCCGGTGAAGTCGTCGATCATGATGTTGTTCACCTTCGGGTCGCCGTGGAACATGCGCTTCTTCAGTTCGCCGCGCGCCTCGGCGCGTTCGAGGGAGACGGCGAAGGCGCGGCGCTCCTCGATGAACTTCGCGAGGCGTCGCGCCTCCATCGAGGCGCTGAGGAGGGCGCGCGCGGCGTCCGAGGCGAGGGTGGCGTCGTACTGGGCGAGGTAGCCGCTCGTGACATGGAAGCCCGGGAGGGGATCCTGGATGGCTGCGGGGTCCATGTCGGAGACGAGGTAGTGGAAGTGTCCGAGCGCCGCGCCGCATTCAAGCGCGTGCTCGGGGCTCTGGGCCGTGTCGAAGGCGTGGGCGGAAAGGACGCGCGTGATGACGCGCCACACGCCGCCCTCCTCGTCCGTCGCGAAGTCCGCGCCCTCCTTCGTCTTGACGATGCGCGGCATCTGCCACACGCGGTCGTCGCGGTCCGTCTTCGCGTCCGCCTCCAGCTTCTCGTGGCAGTGGAGGGTGATGTTGTGCATGTTCCGCATGATCGACTCGGGCTGCGTGAACACGGAGCGGTTCACGCGCTGGAGGATCACCTGGGTCTCGGTGAAGGTGTTGCGGAAGACGGCGAGGAAGGTGTCGTTGATGTTGCCGTTGCCGAAGGGGACGATCGTGACGAGGCGTCCCTTGACGTTGAACTGGTTGACGAGGAGGGCGAGTTCCATGTTCTTTCCTAGCGAAGCGGTTTCATGTAGAGGAGGCAGTGGGAGATCGTCCACGCCCACTCGGCGGGCATGCGCTTGAGCTCGTGGCCGGCGCCCCAGGTGTCCGTGTAGAGGATCTCCTTCTTCCTGTCGTTGTAGCCGATGATGAGGCGGATGTGCCCGCCCCTGCTCTGCGGGCTTTCCGGCTCGGGGTAGGTGCCGAGCGTGACGCCCCAGAAGAGCGGGATGCCCTTGTTCACCTGGTCGCGGACGTCCTTCATGAAGCGCGTGAACTTCGACCGCTGCGCGCCGTTCACCTTCATGTCGCGCAGCACCTCGGGGTCCATCGCCGCATCGGCGTCGCGGTAGCTGTAGTAGATCGTGTTCCCCTCGCGGCGGATGTAGACGTCCTCGGCGATTTCCTTCTTCTTGAGCTTCTTCGCGGCCTTGTTGTAGTTCGCCACCTCCTTCACGAGCCCCGCGATGCGCTCGCCGGCGGGCTTCTCGAAGTCGCCGTAGGTGACGACGGTGGCGAGCTTGTACTTCCGTCCGATGGCCTGCACGGAATCCTTCATGCCGCGCGTGGAGGTGCCCCCCTCGGCGGACGTTCCGGCGGCCTGGGCGATCTCGTGCTCGTCCACGTCCACGCCGTAGTAGCGCAGCACGCGCTCGGACGCCGCGACGGCGCAGTACCCCTTCTGTCCCTGGTCCACCATCGGCACGTTGTCGATGAAGACGTCGCCGCGCGGGTCGCGGACGACGTTGTCGGCGATCTTCTTCGCGCCCTTCGCCGCGCCGGCCTCGGTCCGCCGCCCGCCGGACGCGAGCCGCTCCGGGCCGTCCACCGCCAGGCGCACGAACCCCGGCTCGAACGTGTCCTTTCTCTTCCCCTCCTGCGCGTAGTTCCACGTAAGGCGCGCAACCGTGGGGATCGCGGTCTTCGGCCACGTCTGGGACTTCTGCACGACGCCCTGCTTCGCGACGCGCTCGTTCTCCATCGGCGGCGGCTTCGCGCCGGCGGGCGTCAGGCGCGCGCGCACGTCCTTCATCATCTGGACGAATTCATCGCGCGTGATCGTCTTGTCCGTACGCACCCGGCGGCGCAGACGGTGCCCGTCCGGCGTCTCCACGACCACCTCGCGCTCGGTGCCGGCCGTCGCGAAGAGCATGAGCTCCACGCGCGCAATGCCCCCCGCCTCCCCGAAGGCGACCTTCGTCTCGTAGACGGGGATGCCGTGGTAGACGACGGCCCCGTCGAGCCGCGTGTCCGCGCCGTCGCGGCTGCCGGAGGTGAACTGGAAGCCCTGTCCCTCGTGCCGTTTCACGAACAGGACCGGATCCGACTTCCAGAACGCCTCCTCCGCAAGGTCCGCCCCGATGTCGTAGGCGGCGTCAGGAGCGGCGAGCGCCGCGCCTGCGGCCGCCAGCGCGGCCAGAAGAATGCCCTTTCTCATCATCGCTGTTCCCTCCTGTCTTCCCTTCGTGTTGTCGTTTTCCCTCGCCCGCGCCCCGCGCCGACAGGGCGCGGCGAACGGGGACGGGCACGAAGTCAACAAGCCGCCGGTCGAAGTCCACCTTCTCGACGCGCACCTTCAGGCGCGCGCCGACGCCCCAGGTCTTTCCGCCGCCCACGAGCTCCTCGCGCACGTCGTCCCACCGCAGGTAGGCGTTGGAGAGGCGCGAGACGTGGACCATGCCGCCCACCGCAAGCGCGGGCAGATCCACGAAGACGCCGTAGCGCGTACACTTGGAGACGACGGCGTCGAAGGCGTTCTCCGCGCCGCCCCGTTCCAGCACCATCTGCAGGTAGCGGTACTTCTTGATCTCGTCGAGCGCACGCTCGGCATCGTCCGCATTCTGCTCGCGCTCCGAACAGTGGAGCGCCGCCGCGTTGAGCCAGCCGAGGTCGAGGCGCCCGCCCTTGCCCGCGATCCAGGACGCCAGCTGGCGGTGCAGCACAAGGTCCGGGTAGCGCCGGATCGGGCTCGTGAAATGGGCGTAGTACTTCTTCGCGAGGCCGAAGTGCCCGATCTCCTTCGCCGAGTAGAGCGCCCGCTTCATCGAGCGGAGCACCATCACCGAAAGGACGCCCTCCAGCGGCGAGCCCTTGATCTTCTTCAGGAACTTCGCGAGGTTCTTCTGGTTGGAGAGGTCGCCGCAGGAGATGCCGAGCTTCGCGAGGTTCGCGCGCAGGTCCTCCAGCTTCTCGGGGTCCGGCGCCTCGTGGAGGCGCGCGAGGATCTTCACGCCGCGCGTCCAGAGTTCCTTCGCGACGGCCTCGTTCGCCGCCACCATGCACTCCTCGACCATCTGGTGCGATTCGTCGTAGGGCCGCACCGCGATGCCGGTCATCATCCCGTGCGCGTCGATCTGGATCTCGGCCTCGGGCACCTCCATGTCGAGCGCACCCGCCGCGAAGCGGTTCTTCCGCAGCTGCTGCGCGAGCGCGTGGATCGCGTGGACGACCTTCCGCTCCGTCGGCTTCAGCTTCGGCCCCGGAACCTTCTCGCCCTTCAGCTCCGCCATCACCTGCTCGTAGGTGAAGCGCGCCTTGGAACGGATGACGGACTTGGCGAACGTGCGCGCGATGCAGACGCCCTTCGCGTCGAAGGTGAGGAAGGCGGAGAAGGCGAAGCGGTCCTCGTTCGGCACAAGCGAGCAGACGCCGTTCGAGAGCTGTTCGGGCAGCATCGGCACGACCTTGTCCACGAGGTAGACCGAGGTCGAGCGCCGGTACGCCTCGCGGTCGAGCGCGCTGCCGGGCGTCACGAAGTGCGAGACGTCCGCGATGTGGACGCCCAGGACGCGGTTGCCCGCCTTGTCCGTCTCAAGGGACAGCGCGTCGTCGTAGTCGCGCGCGGTCTCGGGGTCGCACGTGAAGATGAACGTCTTCCGCAAATCGACGCGCCCCGCCGGGACGCGGCCGCGCGCCTTCGGCGGCACGCCCACGCGCTCCGCCTCGGCGACGACCTTCGGCGGGAAGGATTCGGGCAGCTCGAACTGCTTCATCACGGAGAGCGTGTCGAGGGAGGGGTCGTCCGCCGGACCGATGACGTCCGTGATCTCGCCCTCGGGGGCGAGGCGCGGGTTCTCCCAGCGCACGAAGCGCATCACGACGCGGTCGTTCAGCCGTGCCCCGTGCGCGTCCGGCACGATGAACTCCTGGCGGTAGGTCGGCGAAAGCGGCTGCACGCGCGTGAAGCGCCCGAGCGAGGCGACCGTGCCCACGATCGAGCGCGGCGCGCGCGCGTCGATCCGCAGGATGCGCCCCTCGGGCCCCTTCTTGCCCGCGTCGCCCGCCGGGCCCTTCCGGGAGCCCGTCCCCCGCTGTTTCAGCTTGACCGTCACCGTGTCGCCCACGAGGGCCGTTCCGAGGTCTTCGCGCTCGATCCACGTCGCCTCGTTCGTCTCCGGATCGACGAGGAAGCCCGCGCCGTTGCGCGCCATGTGCAGCTCGCCCGTCATCGTCCCCGTCTCGCGGGGCGCCTGCCGCGCGCGCAGTTTCTCTTTTCTCTTGTTCATGTCCGTCAAATCCTTCTCAGAAGAACCACTTCGCGCACGCGAGGAGGCCCTGTTTCCACGGGACGCGGTGGGAGACGCCCGTCTTGCCCGCGAACTCGGCGAGGTGGGCGACGTACCAGTCGTAGTTCCGCACGAGCGCCTGCTTGTTCGAGAACTTCGGCGCGAAGCCGAGCAGCTTCTCGGCGCGCGCGATCGACACGTAGCTGTCCGTCGACGCCGTCTCGTACACCCACGGGTAGAGCGGCGAGAGGTGGAGCTTTTCGAGGATGCGCAGGATGAAGACGAGCGGCGCCACGGGCATGCCGCGGATCTTCTTGCCGTGGCCCGCGCGGTCGAGGACGGCCTGGTAGTCCTCCTTCATCGTGGTGAACACCTTCGCGCCGATGTTGAACTCGGTGTTCACGGTCTTTCCGTCGAGCGTCATCGCGAGCCAGATCGCCTCGCAGAGGTCCGCCACGTCCATCAGCTGGTAGCGGTTGTTCCCGCTGCCGATCATCGGGAAGCCGTGGCCCGTGTAGGCCCAGTCGTAGAGGAGCGCGAAGACGCCGAGGCGTTCGGGGCCGATGAAGCTCTTGGGCCGGATGACCGGCACGCAGAAGCCGCTCGCGCGCGCATCGCGGCAGATCTTCTCCGCCTCGATCTTGGCGTGGCCGTAGGGGCCCACGCCGATCAGCTCGTCGTCCTCGTGGATCGGGTGGCGCTTCGGCACGCCGTAGACCGCCGTGGAGGAGATCTGGACCATGCGCGCACAGCCGGCGCGGCGGCAGGCCGTGATCACGTTGCGCGCGCCGTCCACCTCCGTCGTGCGGATGTCCTCGGGGGAATAGAGCGGCAGCGCGGCGGCCGTGTTCACCACCACGTCGCAGCCCTCGACGCAGCGGTTCACCGCCGCCGGGTCGCGCACGTCGCCCTTCGTGAACTTCAGCCAGGGCTCCTTCGCCTCGGGATAGTCGAAGGGCGCAATGTCGAGGACGCGGATCTCCTCCACGCCCTTCGCGTGCAGGTGGCGCACGAGGTTGATGCCGAGGAACCCGCTCCCGCCCGTAATCAAGACCGTCTTCATGCCGTCTTCACTCCGTTATCGAAACCATGAGGGCCGCCGCCGTCGCGCGGTCGAGCACGAACACCGCGTCCGCACCGCCCACCGTCGCGTAGCGCCCGCCGTCCGGCGCGCGCGCACCCAGCATCAGGTTGCGCCGCACCGCGTCCGCGCCCTCGAAGTCGAGGGCGATTACGAGCGCGGGCGCGTCCAGCCCGCACCGCCGCAAATCGTCCGGCGAGGCCGTGAGCGTCTCGACGGACGCCGCCTCCACGCGCGTGAGCGCGGCGAGAAGCTTCCGCACCGCCTCCACGTTCACCGTCATCGGGGCCGACCCCTCGGCCAGGCTCCACGTCCCCCGCTCGGGGTCGAGGACGACCGACGCGCCCGTCCCCTCCGACGGCTTCAGCGACAGCCTTCGGACGGATTTCGCGTCCAGCTCCAGCAGCGTCTTCGCGCGCAGGTTCGCGAACGGCCCGCACGTCTTGAAGAGTTCCCGCGCGACGGTGACGTCCGGGTGGACGCCCCTCGACGTCGCCACGGAGACGCGCACCGCCTCCTCCGGCGGAATCCGGTCCGGCACGTCGTTGCGCCGGATACGCAGGATCACGTTCACGAGCGCCGCCGCCGCCACCGGGTCGGCCGGGGCCACCACGGGCGCCTCCAGCCGCCATGCGCCATTCGCCCCCCGCGTGAGCACGTAGACGAGCGGACCGGCCGAAATGGAGACGGACCGCACCTGCTCGTCCGCGCCGAAGGGGAAGACGCGCGTGTCGCGAAACGCCGCGTCGCCCTTGCGGAAGAGGTCCGCCACAGCCGCCTCCAGCGTGACGACGGCCGTGCCGTTCTGCACGAGCGCGTAGACGAGGTTCGTGCCCGCCGACGCCCCGAAGACGACCTGCTCCGACACGCCGAACTCCGGCTTCACGTTCACCGCAAGCCCCGCCTCCACCGAAAGCCCGTAGGGGGCGAGCGCGGACCTCGACAGCACGGACCGCTCGCCCGAAGCCGTTCCGCGCTGCGTGGCGGACGGCATGACGAACCCCGCGATGCGCGCCCCCACAAGCCCCTCCACCAGCGAGGCCACCACCGCTTCGTCCGCCGGCGCCTCCACCGGCGCCGCGAGCCGCCAGCCGGACACATTCCGCACGAGACGGATGAACGGCGCCTCGGGTGCGTGCAGGTCCAGGCCCGCGATCTGCTCGCGCGTCCACGCCACGAGCGCACGCACCCGGAAGCCGTCCGCATCCGCCGGAATCGCCTCCAACACCTCGACGGGGAGCGTGAAGACGTTGTACAGCCCGTCCACGCGCGCATAGACGTCCTTCCCCGAAGCGGAACGCGCACCGAAGAAGACGCGCGTCGCCCCCCCGCGCGCCCGGAGCGCCACCACCGTGCGCACGCCCTCCGCGAGGCCGAAGTCCGCGAAATCCTCGCCCAGTTCCGCCAGCTCGGCCGCCGTGCGCAGATCCCCGAACGGCCGCAGCGTCAACGCATCCACCAGACGCGCGACCGACGCGGCGTCCGCCGGCGCGGCATACGGTTCGACCAGGCTCCATGCGCCCATCTCATTGCGCACAAGCCGCGTGACGTTCGTTCCGTCCCGGACGACCTCAACGCCCTCGACGGCTTCCGGGGGGAACGTACAGAGCGTATTCCGCGTCGCCTCGCTCGCCACCGCGCGCGCGCGCCAGGAAAGAAACGCCAGCACCGCCGACAGGAACGCGATGCCCACGAGGAAGAAGACGATGAAGCGGCGATTGCTCATGACCGACGCCTCCGATAGACAAAGACGGCGAATCCCGCCAGCAGCACGAGGGCGACGGGGCCGAGGACGGCGACGGTGCCGAAGCGGATCCAGCCCGCGCGGTCCAACCCCGTCGCCACCGTGTTCCCCGGCATGCGGGAGGCCGTCAGCGCGTCGAGGCCCGAAAGCCACGCCAGCGCGTTGAGGAAGATGTCGCGGTTCGCGTTTCCGCGCAGCGCGAGCGCGCCGTTCGAGACGAACGCCGCATCCCCCAGCGCCACGAGGCGCATCGGGCGGAGGGCGATCTCCTTGGCGACGTCGCCGCCGCGCTCCAGCGCCACGGCGAGGGCGAACGGACCGCCCGGCTCGGAGGAGGCGTCGCGCACCCACGGCCGCACGGACGGCTCGGATTCGCCCCAGGCGGCCGCGTCCGTGCGCACAAGTTCCGTGTACACGGTCCCTTCCGCGCGTGCCGCCGGAGCGGAAACAAACGCCACCGCGTCGTTGAAGACGGCCGTTCCTCCCGCGAGCGGCCGCATGACCACATGCTCCGCGAAATCATGCGCCACCACGTCCGCCCCCGTCAACGTGCGCGGCGAAACGATCCGATACGGCAGCTCCTTCGCGCCGAGGTCGGCGAGCAGCCCCCCCACGCCGGTGTTCGGCCCCGGCGCCGCCAGCACGAGCACCGTCCGGTCGAACACAGACGTGACGCGCGTCAGCATAGCCGTCTCCTCGTCGGTCAGCCGGAGGCCATAGCGCTCCGGCGTCCGGCCGATGACGACGACAGCCGCCGCGCAGTCATGGCGCAGGGCTCCAAAATCGAGATTCGTCAGCGGCATTTCGCCGCCCTCCGGGTGCTCTACGGCCCATGTGCGGTATTTGCGGGCCAGAAGCGCATCGGACCTGACCGTCTCGCTTGCCGCAAGGCCGTCCAGCACGCCGATGGAGCGCCACGGCGTCATGGTTTTGTCAAAGGCGGGGGTTTGCAGCTGTTTGACGCCGAACACGGCGACGGGCAGCGGCGCTCCATCCTCCTGCGGCAGCAGCGGGAGCGTCCGGTTCTTGTTCTGCAGCAGCACAATCCCGGCAGCGGCAGCAGCGCGCGCAGTCAGCGCGTGGTCGCTCATTCTGAGTGTGATATCCATATGTGTTCTCCTGTTATTTTATTGTCAATGTATGTGAAGCCTGTTCTGACAGGCGGGGATGCTGTTTCTGTAGGGGCCGACGACTCTGTCAGCCAGAAAATGTTTCGAATTTGCCGAAGTTTTCTCGAAAACCCCTGCATTCTGCGGGCGGACAGGTCGTCCGCCCCTACAAACGAGCAGGGAATACGTTCAAATCTTCCCCAGCTTTCCGGCTACGAAGCCGGACGACCAGGCCCATTGGAGGTTGTAGCCGCCGCAATCGCCGTCGATGTCCAGCACCTCGCCGCAGGCGAACACGCCGGGGGCGAGCCTGCTTTCAAGCGTGTCGGCGCGGAATTCTGCCGTCCGGACGCCGCCCGCCGTCACCTGTGCGCTCTCGAAGCCGGAAACGCCCGTGACGGGAAGAGAAAAAGATTTGATAACAGATACCAGCGCTTCCAGCGGCGCGTCGGAACCGGACGCAAGCGGCTGCGCGCCGAGGCCGCAGGCATGGCAGAGCGTCTTGCCGAGGCGCGGATGGAGCATACCGGAAAGCAGCTCCTCGCCTGCCAGCGCCGGGAACGCTTCGCGCCGTGCCTGCAAAAGCGCCCGCACCTGCGGCGCGGGATACTCCCGCAAAAAATCGAGCAGCAGCCCGGCGCCCTGTGCCTGTCCCGCTGCCCGCGAAAGCGCGAATGCAACTGGGCCGGAAACGCCCGTCTCGGTAAACTGCACCTCGCCCGCGTCCTCCAGCAGCGTTCTGCCGTCTGCGCGCAGACGGATGCGGCAGTCGGCCCGGACGCCCTTCAGCCCCCGGATAGGGGCCGGGTCCGTGCGGATCTGCGTGAGGCTGGGGTGCAGCGCCGTGCGGCTGTGGCCGAGCTGCGAAAGAAGCTCGTAGCCGGACATCGTTCCGCCCAGCGCCTTTCCCGCGCAGCCGCCGCAGGCAATGATCAGCTTATCTCCAAAATACGCGCTGCCGTCCGCGCCTGTGACCTGATAGCCGCGCGCTTTTTTCTTCACGCTCTGCGCGTCGAAGCCGCAGACGAGCTGCACGCCCGCCTGCGCAGCGGCGAACCGCAGCACGTCCACAACGCTGTTGGACTGATCGGACAGGGGATAGACCCGCCCGGACGGCTCTGCCGTGGTCAGAAGGCCCAGCGCGTGGAAAAAGTCCAGCGTCGCCGTCCCGTCAAAGCGCGAAAGCGCGGCGCGGGCAAAGCCCGCGTCCTGCCCGTGATAGTGCTCCGGGGATAAATCGAGGTTCGTCAGGTTGCACCGGCCGTTGCCGGTGGCGAGCAGCTTGCGCCCGACGCGCGACTGCCGTTCGAGAACGGTGACAGTATTCCGTTCATCCTGCGCGGCGGAAAGCGCGGCCATCAGTCCGCTGGCTCCGCCGCCGAGAATCAAAACCTTCATGTGCTGCTCCTTGGGGTGCGTGGTATGGAATATGTACAATTTCTGTGCAGTTTTCCGTAAAAGGCGCTGCCTGCTGCGGGCGGACAGAGTCGTCCGCCCCTGCAAGTGCTCCTGGTCCTGTTACTGCATCCGCTGCTCCAGTGCGGCAAGGCGCAGGCTGGTGCAGAAGATCTCCATGGCCTGCTCCAGCTCCTCGACCGGGGGCAGGGACGGGGCGATGCGGATGTTGGAATCCTGCGGGTCGCGGCCATAGGGGAACGTCGCGCCCGCACCGGTCATGACGACACCGGCTTCCTTGCACAGTGCCAGCGTGCGCTTGGCAAGCCCCGGGGCCGTGTTGACCGAGACGAAATAACCGCCTTTCGGCCGCTGCCAGGACGCAATGCCGAGCGGCGCGATCTCGGTGTCCAGATGGCGCAGGACGCACTGGAACTTCGGGTTCAGAATGGCCGCGTGCTGCTTCATCAGCTCCAGCGTGTGGGCCTTGTCCTTCAAAAAGCGCACATGGCGCAGAGAGTTGACCTTGTCATAGGAAATGGTCTGGATGCCGATGAGCTTCTGCAGATACGCCTGATTTTCCTCGCTCGTGGCCATGACGGAGAAGCCCGCACCGGGGAGCGTGACCTTGGACGTGGAAGCAAACTCATAGACCATGCCGTCGTTTCCCGCCTCGCGGCAGAGCGTCAGGATGTCCCGGAAGGGGACGAACTCGCCGTCAAACTCGTGGATGCAGTAGGCGTTGTCCCACATGAGGGCAAAGTCGGGCGCCGCGGGCTTCAATGCCGCGATGCGCGCGATCGTCTCGTCGGAATAGATGATGCCGTCGGGGTTGGAGTATTTCGGCACGCACCACATACCCTTGACCGCCGGGTCCTTCACGGCCTGCTCGACCTTGTCCATGTCGGGGCCGGTGGGGGTCATGGGGATGGTGATCAGCTCGAAGCCGAACGACTCTGTGATTTTAAAATGGCGGTCATAGCCGGGCGCCGGGCAGAGCCACTTGACGGTGTCCAGCCTGCACCACGGCTTTTCCGAGCGTGCAAGGCCGTGCGTATAGCCCTTGCTGACCAGATCGTACATGAGCGTCAGCGACGCGTTGCCGCCGATGAAGCACTCCTCCGGTTTGCAGCCGAGTACGTCCGCCCAGTATTCCTTCGCTTCTTTGAGGCCGGAAAGCTCGCCGTAGTTGCGGGCGTCGACGCCGCCGGAAATGCAGTCCTCCGGGGTCTTGAGGATGCTGAGGATATCGGAGACGAGATCAAGCTGCTCCTTGCCGGGCTTGCCTCTTGCCATGTTGAGTTTCAGTTCCTTCGCCTTCAGCGCGTCGAACTGCGCCTTGACTGCTGCGTATTCCTCGCGCAGCTGTGCGGGGGTCAGATTCTGATATGCAGTACTCATGCCGTATTGATCCTTTCTTCCATCCATTCTTTGCAGCGTCGCTGCCTGATATATTCAGTATATCGCGTCCGCCTGTTAAAAGCAAGCAAAAAGCCCGTTTTCCCAAGGAAAGCGCCGCACAGCGGGTGTTGACGAATCTTCCATTTTCGGGTATGATAGAATAACTCTTGCCGTGGAGGTGTGTGTACGGATTTGGATGAGGCAATGATGCGCGAGGCGCTCCTGCTTGCGCGGGAGGCGGCGGCGGACGGCGAGGTTCCGGTGGGGTGTGTGATCACGCTGGAGGACCGCATTGTCGGCCGCGGACGCAACCGGCGCGAAAAGGGAAAAACGGCGCTGGCCCACGCAGAGCTGGAGGCCATCGGCGAGGCCTGCCGGACGCTTGGCGGCTGGCGGCTGTGGCAGTGTACGCTGTATGTGACGCTGGAGCCATGCCCCATGTGTGCCGGTGCGATTTTAAACGCGCATCTGCCGCGCGTCGTCTTCGGCGCGTGCGATCCAAAATCCGGCGCGGCGGGAAGTCTTGTCGATCTGCTGCATCTGCCGGGCTGCTTTCAGCCGGAGGTCAGCGGCGGCATACTGGAAGCGGAATGTTCACAGGCGCTGCGCGACTTTTTCCGAACGCTGCGCCAAGCACGCGCATCCTGCAAGGATGCAGATGAAAAAAAGGAAGGGACTCTCTATGCGATATCAGATCACGTCTGACTCCACCTGTGATCTCAGCCCGGAGCAGCTGGAACGGTACAACATCCGCCTGCTGCCCCTCTATGTGAGCATGGACGGCAAGACGCTGCGCGACGGCGTGGACGTCAAGCCCGACGATATCTATGCCCACGTCTCCGCCGGCGGAAGTCTGCCGCAGACGGCGGCGGTCAATCTGGCCGATTATGTCCGCGCGTTCACGGAGCTGTCGAAAAAAAACGACTTCGTCATCCACGTCTGTATCTCTCTGGACTTCTCCTGCTGCTACCAGAACGCAAAGCTGGCGGCAGCGGATTTTGACAACGTGTACGTCGTCGATTCCAGAAATTTATCCACAGGCCACGGCCTTGTCGTGCTGGAGGCCGAGCGCATGGCGCGCGAGGGCATGGCGCCGGACGATATCGTCGCGACGCTGCACGATCTGACGGGCCGCGTGGAGGCCAGCTTCATTCTCGACCGGCTGGATTACATGAAAAAGGGCGGCCGGTGCTCCGCCGTGACGCTTCTGGGCGCGAATCTGTTAAGGCTCCGCCCGTGCATCGAGGTCAGAGACGGCAAAATGGGCGTCGGCAAAAAATACCGCGGCAGCTTTGACAAGTGCGTCTGCGAGTATATCACCGATAAAATTGGAAACCGCAGCGATCTGGAACTGCGCCGCGTGTTCATCACGCACTCCGGCGTGTCGGAAGAAACGGTGCAAAAGGCTGTGGAAACTGTGCAAAAGTTACAGCCGTTTGAGGAGATCTGCGTCACGCGGGCCGGCTGCACCGTCAGCAGCCACTGCGGGCCGGGAACGCTCGGCGTGCTGTATATCCGAAAGGCAGATCAATGAGGGAAGCACTGGAAGCGCGCTCCGGCTTATCGCCGGAGCAGATCGACACGCTCTGCGCGTTCGGGCAGGCGCTGATCGAAAAAAACAAGGTCATGAACCTCACGGCCATCACCGAGCCGCAGGCTGTGGCCGAGCTGCATTTTCTCGACTGCATCGCGCTTTTGCGGGCGGAGGACTTTTCCGGAAAGCGCGTGATCGATATCGGCTGCGGTGCGGGCTTTCCCGGCGTTCCGCTGAAGATCGCCGAGCCGTCGATCGAGCTGACGCTTCTGGATTCTCTGGCCAAGCGCATGACATGGCTGCGGGAAATTCTGCCGCAGCTGGGCGTGGAGGCCGAGGTCGTCACTGCCCGGGCGGAAGAATTTGTCCAGACCCGCCGGGAGCAGTATGATATTGCGACGTCCCGCGCCGTGGCGCGGCTGAATATCCTCGCAGAGCTCTGCCTGCCGTATGTAAAGGTAGGCGGCGCGTTTCTGGCGATGAAGGGCGCGCTGGCGGGCGAGGAGATGGAAGAAGCAAAGCGCGCCGTGGCGCTGCTGGGCGGAATGATCGAGCAGGTGTACGAGTATCCCATTCAGGACGCGCTGCATAAGGCTGTTGTCATCCGCAAAATCAGGCCTACGCCGACGAAATACCCCCGCGCGTTCGCGAAAATCAAAAAAAGTCCGTTGTAGGCCGGCCTCTGCCCGGCAGGAAGGAGCGGGCAGGATGGATATTCTCTCCCTGTGCCGGAGGATGGTCATGCTGTTTTTCTGCATGGCCTGCGGCTTTTGCGCCGCAAAGGGCGGCGTGATGGACACGCAGAGCAACAAAAAGCTCTCGGCGCTCGTCGTAAACGTTGCAAACCCCATGCAGATCCTCGCCTCCGCACTGACGGGGGAGCGCCTGCTCTCGACCGGGCAGACGCTCCGGCTGGCGGGGCTGATCGCGCTGATCTATCTTGCGCTGATCGCCCTGAGCTTCCCGGCCGTGCGGCTGCTGCGCGTCAGGGACGCGGAGCGCGGGTTGTACCGGTTCATGTTCATCTTCTCCAACACCGGCTTTCTCGGCTATCCCGTCGTCGAGTCTCTGCTTGGCGGCGGCGCGGCGTTTTACGTCACGATCTTCGTGCTGTTTTTCCAGCTCTTCTGCTGGAGCTACCGCGCAAGTCTGATGCGCGGCGCGGCGCGCTTCCGGTTTCAGTGGAAGGTGCTGCGGCAGCCGTGCGTCGCGGCGTCGCTTGCGGCATTCGCGGTCTATCTGTCCGGCTGGCAGCCGCCCGCGCTGCTGCACCAGACCGTCAAATATGTCGGCGATATCACAAGCCCCGTCGTCATGCTGATCGTGGGCTGCTCGCTTGCGCAGATGCGCTTTAAGCAGATCTTCGGAAGCTGGCGGATCTACGCGCTGTCCGCGCTCAAGCTGGCGGCCGTGCCGCTGCTGGCGTATGCCGTGCTGCGGCACGTGCTGACGAATGAATTTGCACTGTGCGTACTGACCGTGCTTCTGTGTATGCCCATCGCCACCAACACGACGATCCTGAGCTACCAATACGGCGCCGACGAGACGGCCGCCTCCTCCGGCGTGTTTGTCAGCACGCTTCTGAGCCTGCTGACGATCCCGCTGATGATGAAGCTGCTGTTCGGAACATAAGCGCAAAGCCTCACCCTGCCGCGGCAGGGTGAGGCTGCGTCTTTATCCGGCCTGATTCGAGCCGGTATTTTGTGCTTCGACAGAAAATATTTCCTAAATGTGGGGTTCCG